>Ga0207670_10001426_pt1 | contig 12556 bp, 9 predicted proteins | sample KBSS23HmetaG_FD_184339 | JGI IMG/M metagenome (GOLD analysis project Ga0207670, IMG submission 184339) | Switchgrass rhizosphere microbial communities from Kellogg Biological Station, Michigan, USA - KBS S2-3H metaG (SPAdes) (version 2) | ecosystem: Host-associated > Plants > Roots > Rhizosphere... | reverse complement strand
GCACGCGACTGCTGGCGAACCATCGGACGGGTGTTCCGTCCGGTGTGACTTGTGTGGCTCCGGTGCGCCGCGACGCGGTGCAACCGGCTCTTCCGAAACCCTGTTTTTCCTTCCCCCAACCCCTTTCCTCGTTTGATGCACGGCAAGCAACTGGTCAAGAAGTTCCAACTCGCCGACGATGAGCTCTCGCGGCTCACGTCGGAAGCGCTCGGCCCGACGACGCTCGCAGACCTCGACACCGCGATCGGCAAGACCGCAACGACCTCGCCCCGAACAAGATCGTCCGCGGCAAGGTCATCAAGGTGCTCCACGACAACACCGTCGTCGTGGACGTCAGCTACAAGGCCGAAGGGCGCATTCCGCTCGACGAGTTCCCCGACCCGACGCAGGTCGTGCCCGGCACCGAGATCGAGTGCCTGGTCGAGGCCATCGAGGACGGCGACGGCTACATCCAGCTGAGCAAGCGGAAGGCCGATCGCATCCGCGGCTGGGAGAACATCATCAAGACGCACAAGGAGGGCGACAACGTCAAGGGCGCCGTCCTGCGCAAGATCAAGGGCGGCCTGCTGGTCGACATCGGCGTGCCGGTGTTCCTGCCGGCGTCGCAGGTCAACATCCGCCGCGCCGGCGACATCGGCGACTGGATCGGCAAGGACATCGAGGCGCGCATCATCAAGATCGACGAAGAGCGCATGAACATCGTCATCTCGCGCCGCAAGCTGATCGAGGAGGAGCGCGAGGAGAAGAAGGCGCAGCTGCTCGCCGAACTGGCCGAGGGTCAGGTCCGCAAGGGCATCGTCAAGAACATCGCCGACTTCGGCGTGTTCGTCGACCTCGGCGGCATCGACGGCCTGTTGCACATCACCGACATGTCGTGGGGCCGCGTCAACCATCCGTCGGAGATGGTCAAGCTCGACGACGAGATCGAGGTCAAGATCCTCAAGGTCGACCGCGAACGCGAGCGCATCGCGCTCGGCATGAAGCAGAAGCAGCCGTCGCCGTGGGAGAACATCACCGACAAGTACCCGGTCGGCCAGCGCGTCACCGGCGAGGTCGTGAACCTGATGAGCTACGGCGCTTTCGTCAAGCTCGAGGACGGCGTCGAGGGTCTCGTGCACATCTCCGAGATGTCGTGGACCAAGCGCGTCAACCACCCGAGCGAGGTCGTCAAGCAGGGCGACCGTCTCGAGGTCGTCGTGCTCGAGATCGACACCGAGAAGCAGACGATCAGCCTCGGCATGAAGCAGACCGAAGTGAACCCGTGGGACATGGTCGCCGAGCACTACCCGCCGGGCACGATCATCCGCGGCAAGGTGCGCAACCTGACCAACTACGGCGCCTTCATCGAGCTGCAGGAGGGCATCGACGGCCTGCTGCACATCACCGACATGAGCTGGACGCGCAAGATCACGCACCCCAGCGAGGTCGTGAAGAAGGGCGAGGAGATCGAGTGCGTCGTGCTCTCGGTCGACCAGGAGAAGAAGCGCATCGCGCTCGGCCTCAAGCAGCTGCAGGACGATCCGTGGCAGGGCGACATCCCGGCGCGCTACCACATCGGCGACAGCGTCCCGGGCACGGTCACGAAGATCACCAACTTCGGCGTGTTCGTCGAGCTGGAGCTGGGCCTCGAAGGCCTGCTGCACATCAGCGAGCTGGCCGACCACAAGGTCGACAACCCCGAGGAGGTCGTCAAGGTCGGCCAGAAGGTCGAGGTGCGCATCATCAAGATCGATTCCGACGAGCGGAAGATCGGCCTGACGCTGATCCAGGCGCACTTCGAAGTCGAGAGCGAGGGCGGCGAGCAGAAGGAGCAGCCCGAGCGCCGCGAGCACACGCCGATCGGCACGCTCGCCGACCAGCTCAAGGGCATCGGCCAGCGCATGAGCGAACGCGAGGCCGCCAAGAAGAGCGACGACGCCAGCAGTTGAGCGCCGTGCGCCGGCCCCGAACCGACTGTGCGCGCGCGGCGAGGTCCGGACCTCGCCGGCGCGCACGCAGAGCGGCGCTCGCCGTTGCACTCACTGGGGCGGCGTCGCTCGGGGCCTGCGTCGCGACCGTCGTCGACGACGACCCGCTGGTGCCGGCGGTGCCGACGCAGCCGATCGTCATCGACCTGCCGGCGGCCGTCGCGCCCGGCGACCAGGCGCTGCGCGATTTCTACGAGTCGCTGCTCGCGCGCCTGCAGACGGCGCAGCTCGAGAACGACCCCGACACCATGGAGGCGCTGGTCGACTCGTGGCTGCGCGACGACGCGCCGGAGTGGGCGCGCGCGCGGCTGCTCGGTTTCCGCGCGCTGGCGCGCGGCATCCGCTTCGAGCGCCACGCGCTGCGCACCGCGTCGATCGCCGTGCGCCCCGCGGACGGCGCCGCCGGCGACGCGCCGGCCGCTGTTGTCGCTGCGCCGCCCGCTGTTGTCGCTGCGCCGGCTGCTGTTGTCGCTGCGCCGGCTGGCACCGACGCGAGCGCTGGCGCGGCCGCGGCGCCGCCGGATCCCGAGGCGATCGGCACGCCGCTGCTGTTCGAACTGACCGTGCCGCCGCTGACGGCCGGCGACCTGACCCTGCACGCGTACGACCAGGACGACCCGATCGCGTTCCACGTCGAAGTCAGCGTGCGCGACCAGTTCGTCGACGGCAGCGTGCGCGACCACGGCGACGGCGACGTCGTGCGGCTGCGCCGCGCGGTCGCGCTGCGCGAAGGGCCGCTGCGCGTGCCGGTGCGCATCGACCTCGGGCCGAGCGGCGCGGTGCGGCGGCGCATCGACCTGCGCATCGACCTGCTGCCCGGCTACGCGTTCGCCGGCGACGAGCGCGTGCCGCTGCACCGGACGACGCTGGCGGCGACCGTGGCGACGCAGTGGCCGGCCGGTCACCGCGAGCTGCGCAAGGCGCCGCTGCCGAGCCTGCGCGCGGCGTTGCAGCAGCCTGGGCCGGCGCAGTACCTGCGCGTGTGGCTCGCCGCGGAGTTCGCGCCGGCCGCCGACCGCGCCGCCGTCGAGGCCGCGCTGATCGACTGGGTGCGCCTGGGCAGCAACGACCAGGCGACCGTCGCGATGGCGGCGCTGCACGCGCTCGGCGCGGCGCAGATCCCCGTCGGCGACCGCGACGGCTGGCTGGCCTGGTGGCAGTCGGGCCGGCAGCACTGATCCACGATGGCCGTCTCCTTCCCGCCCGTCGACGAGCAGCTCGAGGTCCTGCGCCGCGGCGTCGTCGACCTCGTCGAACTCGGCGACCTGCGCGAGCGGCTGCAGCAGAGCCGCGACCGCGGCCAGCCGCTGCGCGTCAAGCTCGGCATCGATCCCAGTTCGCCCGACATCCACCTCGGGCACACCGTCGTGCTGCGCAAGCTGCGCGACTTCCAGCGCCTCGGCCACCGCGCGATCGTGCTGTGGGGCACCGCGACGGCGATGGTCGGCGACCCGACCGGCCGCAACAAGACGCGGCCGCCGCTGTCGCGCGAACAGGTCGACGACAACAAGCGCACCTACCGCGAGCAGGTCGCCGCCGTGCTCGACGTCGGCGCCGCCGAGGAGCGCGAGAACGGCGAGTGGTTCGACCGCATGTCGTTCATGGACTGCATCGCGCTGGCCGGCCGCTACACGGTCGCACGCGTGCTCGAGCGCGACGACTTCCGGCAGCGCTGGCAGCAGAACCAGCCGATCAGCGTGCACGAGTTCCTCTACCCGCTGCTGCAGGGCTGGGACTCGGTGCAGCTGCAGGCCGACGTCGAACTCGGCGGCACCGACCAGCTGTTCAACCTGCTGGTCGGCCGCGAGCTGCAGAAGCAGGTCGGCCAGCGGCCGCAGGTCTGCCTGACGACGCCGCTGCTCGAGGGCCTCGACGGCAGCCAGAAGATGTCGAAGTCGCTCGGCAACTACGTCGGCGTGCGCGAGGCGCCGGGCGAGCAGTTCGGCAAGCTGATGCGGGTGCCGAACCAGCTGCTCGAGAAGTACTTCACGCTGCTGACCGACGTCGACGCAGAGACGGTGCGCGGGCTGCTGCAGAACCCGCTGGAGGCGAAGTTCGCGCTGTGCCGCGCCATCGTCGGCGGCTGCCACGGCGCCGCGGCGGCCGACGCGGCGCGCGCCGAGTACGACCGCATGCACCAGCACGGCGGCGTGCCCGACGACCTCGCCGAGATCGCCCTCGCCGCAGCGCTGCTGCGCGACGGCCGGCTGCTGGTCGCGGCAGCGCTGGCCGCCAGCGGCCTGTGCAGTTCGAACAGCGAGGGCCGGCGGCTGATCCAGGGCGGCGGCGTGCGCGTCGACGGCGTCGTGCAGAAGGACCCCAACGCCGTGCTCGCGCCCGGCGCGCGCCTGCTGCAGGTCGGCAGGAGCAAGGCCGCGCGCGTCGTGGTGCCCGGCGGCTGAGCGGCCGCGGCCGGCGGCAGCAAGGGTTCAGCGCGGCGCGCGCACCGAGCGGCGGCGGCGCTGCGGGGCGCCGGCCGGCCACTCGTGGTCGCGCGCGGGTTCGGCGACGGGCGCCGGTGCCGGCAGCGGCGGCAGCGCGCCGCCGCGCGAGACGTGCCGCAGGTCGGCGAACCGCACGAAGCGGAAGCCTTCGTGGCGCAGCGCCAGGATCGCGTCGAGCCGCGCGAGCACGCGCGCGGTCGGGTTCGGGATCGTGCGGTCGAAGTCGTGCAGCAGCATGACGCCGCCGCCGCTGTCGCGCAGCGCGCGTGCGGTCAGCGCTGGCGGCACGTCGACCCACAGCCGCGTGTCGAAGCCGTCGTGCGTCCAGCACGCGATCGGCGTCCGCCGCAGCCACGCGTGCACCAGCGACACCAGGTTCAGGTGCCCGTGCGGCGGCCGGAACGCGATCTCGCGCGCGCCGGTGTGCAGCAGCCGCTGCACGTGGTCGAGCCCGCGCGCGGTGTCGCGCACGCAGCGCCACGGCGCGGTGCGCAGGTGGTCGACGTGGTCCTCGCCGTGCGAGCCGACCTCGTGGCCGTCGACCTGCATGCGCGTGACCAGGTCCTCGTGGCCGATCGTGGCGCGGCCGAGCACGAAGAAGGTCGCCGGCACGCCGGCCGCGGCGAGGCGGTCGAGCACGAGCGGCGTCAACTGGCTGCCCGGGCCGTCGTCGAACGTGAACGCGACGAGCCGGTGGCGCCGGCACAGCCGCAGCAGGCGGCGCTCGAGCAGCGCGCGGTAGAGGCGCGGCAGTGCCACGTACGCGCACAGCAGCAGCAGCAGGGCCGGAATCGCGAGCATCGGGGGGCGGGGGAGCCTCCCCGAAGACTACTGCGCCGGCGCGCACGCGGTCGGCGGTGCACTGTGGCTGTCCGCCAGCGCGATGGCCCAAGCGCGATGGCACGGCGCGTTGGCCCCAGCGCGATGGCCCCAGCGCGATGTCGCGGCCGCGCTATGCCGTCCGCGTCAGAGCTTCTTGCCGTGCTTGATGATCGCCCAGCGCGACGTGTAGTCGAAGGTCGGCGACTGCTCGAAGTCGTGGCATTGCGCGCAGACGGTCGACGGTGCACCGTCGCCGACGCGGCCCATCTTCGCGGTCTTGGGTGCCTTCGCGTGCGCGCTGCCGGGGCCGTGGCACTGTTCGCAGCCGACGTCCTTGAGGTCCGGCGTCTCCTCGTCGTTGACGAACCCGCTCTGCTGCCGGTAGCCGACGACGTGGCAGCCGACGCAGTCGGGGTACTTCGTGACCGGCCAGCCGTAGCGCTTGGGATCCTTCTCGGCGTCGTCGAGCGTCTTCCAGGCCAGGGCGTGCTTGCTGCTCTGCCAGGTCGCGAGGTCGTCCTTGTGGCACTCGCCGCACTTCTTGGTGCCGACGTAGCTCTGGCCGTTCGGCGTCGGCAGTTGGCGCGCCATCGCCTCGCGCAGCTTGGCATCGGCGACGATCGCGCGGTGCGTCAGCAGCATCGCGCGCGCGGCCTCGTCCTGGCCGGCGTTGGGCTTGGTCTCGCTGGCGCGCAGCGGCACGATCTCGTAGCGCGGCAGGGCGCTGCCGTCCTGCGTGCGGCCGAGTTCGACTTCGACGAGGAAGCGGCCGCGGATGCCCGGGAACACCACCGGCACGCCGCCGGCGAGTTCGGCGCTGCCCGGCGGCTCGTGGTACCAGTCGTCGATGCCGATCGCGAGGTCGGGCCGCGGCTTCAGCTCGCGCGCCAGCGCGCGCACGCGGTCGGGTTCGTCGTGCACCATCAGCACGCGCAGCGTCGAGTCGGCGGCGCCCTCGAGGCCGCGCGCCCAGCCGGCGGCCGGCGCGAGCAGCTGCAGCGGTAGCGGGTCGCCCTTCTGGTCGGGCAGCCGCCCCTTCAGGTCAGGCAAGCGCATCGTCAGCGACACGACGCGCACCTTGGTGCCGCGGACCTCCTTCTCGACGAACGCGCGCGGCTTGAACGGCGTATCGCCGCACTCGAGGTCGGCGGCGACGACGGTCGCCTGGTTCTCCGTCAGGATCCGGCCCCACTCGGCGAGCGGCAGCCGCAGGTCGTTGCGGCCGACGCCGAGTGCGTCGTAGCGCGTCGACTCGTGCAGGCCGAACAGCACGTTCAGGGCCGTCTGCGCCTTCTCGAGGTCGAGCGGGGTGTCGCCGCTGACGAGGTCGCCGCCCTCGAGCAGCAGGTCTGCGCCGTGCACTTCCTGGATGTAGGTGAGGCGGCGCGGCAGGCCGCCGAGCTGCCCGTCCGCACAGCCGCAGGGCTCCAGGCGGCCGAGCATGCTGCCGGTGACGATCAGGCGCAGGCGCTCGCCGAGTACGACCGGCGGCGGTGCGGCGGCCGGCGCGACCTTGCCGTTGCCGCCGGCGGCGGCGGGCTCGTCGCCGCACTGGCCGAGCGTTGCGACGGCGACGAGGGCGACCGCGATCGAGCCGGCGGCGAGGACGCGGCGCGCACGCCGCGACGGAGTGGTGGGGGAGGGGGTGGTCACGGTTGGGGAGAGTGCAACGCTACGACTTCGATCGGCAGGAAGGGACCGGCCTGCACGTCCTTGGCGAGTACGAGTTCGCCGCGGAACTCCGACTCGGCGTGGCCGACCCAGCGCAGCCGCACGCGGCGCGAGCGCGGATCGCCGCGGACCTCCTCGAACGTGACCTCGAACAGCTTGCTGGCGTCGTTGCCGGCCGCGTCGACGAGGCGCGCGACGCGAAACTCCGCCGGCCGCCGCTCGTCGTGGTCGGTGACGAGGAGGTACTGGCTCTGCGCACGCTCGGCGGTCTGCGCCTTGCGCAGGTCGGCGCGCAGCGAGATCTTCGCGATCGGCAGCGCGACGAGGTCGGGAGTGATCTCGGCGATCGCCGCGAGCTTGACCTGGTAGCCGGTGTCGAGGTCGGTGTCGATCGTCACCAGCGTGCGGATGTGCATGCCGCCGTCGCCGGGCTGCGGCCGCAGCTCGGCGCGCAACCAGGTCTGGTCGCCCTTCTGCTCGAGCTCGAGGTGCAGCCGCGGTTCGTCGCAGTGCGCGGGACCGAACCGGATCGGCCGGTCGGGCAGATCGCTGCACAGCGAAGTCAGCAGCGAGCCGGTCTTCGAGATCGGCACGCGCTCGAAGTCGAGGATCGCGAACGGCCGCACGCGCACCGGCGAGTCGACGGCGAAGCGGAACGTCAGCTGCCACAGCACGCGCTCGGCGCCGGACGGCGCGTCGCGGTCCTGGAACTGCACCATCGCGCGGCTGTCGACCGGGCCGAGGTCGACCGGCTCCTTGCGCGCCGTGTCGACCTGCATGCGCACGACGACGACCTCGCCCTCGCGCGGCGCCTGCGCGGCCCCTGGCGGGCCGACCACGCGCTCCTTGCCGTCGGCAGCGCGCAGCAGCAGCAGCGCGCGCGCACACGAGCAGTCGATGTTGGTGCCGACCGGGTAGTAGCCGGGACCGAGTTCCTTGCGCGCGTCGAGCACGAAGTCGTGTTCGCCGGCCTTGCCGTGCTGGATCGTGCCGAAGTCGAACGACTGCGCCAGCGGGCGCGGCGGGCCCTGCGGCGCCGCCGCCGCGCGGTCGCCGCTGCAGCCCGCCGCGAACAGCGCCGCGAGCAGGCACGCCAGGGCACGGGCAGGGTGTTCGCGGCGGGGGGACGGCATCGGACGCGATAGTACGGGCCGCGGTGCGCGCAACTCCACGGTGACTGCTGCCGCGGTCGGTTCGCTGGCGTGGGGCGGCCGTCGCAGCAGGGTCCGTACAGGCTTCGGGGCCACAGTCCGACGAGGAATGCGGCCCCGAACACCGGGCAGTCGGGAAGGAAGACGAGGGTATGACAGCAACTGGCTTGCCAGGCGCGGGGCTTCGCCGCACCGCGCGATGGCAGCGGCCGTTCGCCGCGGCAGGGCCCCGCCGCCGGTGGCGGCGCAGCGCGCCCACCATGGCGGCGGTGCCATGGTCGAGGCACGCGCGCCATGGTCCGCGGGGTCGGGACGGTCAGGTCAGGAGACCGTGCCGCTTCAGTTTCCGGTGCAGGGTCGTGTAGTCGATGCGCAGCCGGCGCGCTGCCTGCGCCTTGTTGCCGCCGGTCGCGTCCAGCGTCTGCCGCAGGATCTGGGCCTCGAGCACGTCGCTCGCGTGCCGGATGCGGTCCGCGAGCGGCAGGTCGTCGCCGAGCGTGCCGGCGGTCACCGCGACCGGTGCCGGCGCCACGTCGTCGCCGCTGCGCAGGTCGCTGACGTCGAGCTCGGTGTCGCTGCACAGCAGCACCGCGCGGCGGATCGCGTTGCGCAGCTCGCGCAGGTTGCCGGGCCACGGCTGTTCGCGCAGCGCCTGCTCGGCCGCGGCCGACATGCCGCGGATCTCGCGGCCCATCTCGCGGTTGGCCTCGAGCAGGAACCGGCGCGCGAACGTCACGACGTCGTCGGGCCGGGTGCGCAGCGGCGGCAGCCGCAGCGTGAACTCGGCGACGCGGTGGTAGAGGTCGACGCGGAAGCGGCCGTCGCGCACGGCTCCGTCGAGCGCGATGTTGGTCGCGCACAGCAGGCGGGCCTGGAATGCCACCGGCGCGCTGCCGCCGACCGGCACCACGGCGCGCTCCTGCAGCGCGCGCAGCAGCTTGGCCTGCAGCGGCAGCGGCAGGTTGCCGAGTTCGTCGAGGAACAGCGTGCCGCCGTGCGCCATCTGGAACAGGCCCGGCCGGTCGCGGTCGGCGCCGGTGAACGCGCCGCGCTTGTGGCCGAACAGCTGGCTCTCCATCAGCTGTTCGGGCAGCGCGCCGCAGTCGATCGCGACGAACGGGCCCTGGCCGGTCTGCGACTGGCGATGGATCTCGCGCGCGACGACTTCCTTGCCGGTGCCCGACTCGCCGACCAGCAGCACCGACAGCGACGGCTGCGCGGCGACCAGTTCGATCGTGCGCTCGAGTTCGTGCGCGGCCGCCGACGCGCCGAAGTCGATCGGCTCCCCGGGGCCGGCGCTGCGCAATGCCGTGATCTCGCGGCGCAGCGCGTGCTGCTCGGCGGCGCGGCGGACCGTCAGCAACAGGCGCTGCGGGTCGTACGGCTTGGACTGGTAGTCGAACGCGCCCTGCTTGATCGCGTCGACGGCCGTCGCGATGTCCTCGACGGCGCTGAGCAGCACGACGGGCAGCTGCGGCGCGCGCTTGCGCAGTTCCTGCAGCAGCTCGAGGCCCTGCACCTCGGGCATGCGCACGTCGGTCAGCACGACGTCGGGTTCGGCGCGCGCGACGGCGGCCAGCGCCTGCCGGCCGTCGCCGGCCTCGTCGACGTCGAAGCCGGCGTCTTCGAACAGGCCGCGCAGCACCCAGCGCAGGTCCGGCTCGTCGTCGACGACGAGGATGCGCGCGCCGGTCACTGCCGCGCCCCGCTGGCCGCCGCCGGACGGTGGCCGGCCTGCCGGTCGCGGCCGGCGCCGCGCGGCGGCTGCGGTACCGTCGCCGAGGCCGCGCCGAGCAGCAGCACCGCGCGCGCGCCGCCGCGCGAGCGCGGGAACAGACCGAGGCTGCCGCCCATGTCGTTGGCGATGCGGCGGCTGCTCAACAGGCCGAGACCGGTGCCGCCCGAACGCGTCGTGAAGAACGGCGTGAAAACCTTGCGCCGGACCTCGGGCGGCAGCCCGTGGCCGCGGTCCTCGACCGCGATCGCGACCAGCGCGGCGCCGCGGTGCACGATGCGGCGCGCGCGCAGGTCGACGAGCCCGCGCTCGTCGGACGCCTGCGCGGCGTTCAGCAGCAGGTTCAGCAGTACCTGCACGAGCAGTTCACGATCGGCGAGCACGGCGAGGTCGCCGACATCGGCGGCGAAGCGGACCTGCCGCCGGCGGCCCTCGACCAGCACGAGCGCCAGCACTTCGCGCGCGACGTCGTCGAGCGGCACCGGGCCCGACGACGCGTCGCGCGGCCGGCCGAGGTCGATCAGCGCCTGGATCGTGCGGTCGGCCTTCTCGACGCCGCGGCAGATGATCTCGGCGTGCTCGGCCGCGGCCTCCGGCGAGCGCGCGCGGCGCAGCAGCGCCTCGGCCGCGCCCTTGACGATGGTCAGCGGGTTGCGCAGGTCGTGCGCGATGCCGGCCGCGAGTTCGCCGAGGATCGACAGGCGGTGCGCTTCGACGAGGCGCTGTTCCATGCGCGACCGCGCCGTCTCGGACACCACGAGTTCGTCCTTGGTGCGCGCGACCGACACTTCGAGCCGGCGGTGGCTCTCGAGCACCAACGGGATCCACAGCAGCAGGCCGTAGGCGAGCAGCACGAGCCCGAGCAGGAAGATCGCGCCGCGGTCGAAAGCCGGCCGCAGCTCGGCGAGCCATGACGGCGACTGGGCGGCCGTGAACACCAGCACGGCGCTGGCGATCGAGCTCAGCGTCAGCACCAGGAAGCCGCTCTCGCACAGCCGCATCGGCAGGCTGCGGATGTGCGGGTGCCGCTGGCCGGTGGCGCGCACGAACGAGAACAGCAGCGCGAAGAACAGCGGCCGCAGCAGCGCTTCGGTGTTGCTGTGGCCGGTCAGCGCCGCGAGCGCCACGGTCAGCACCGTGAGCAGCGCGCAGTGCAGCAGCGCCCCCGGCAGGGCCCGCAGCGAAACCTGGTCGTCGACGGTCGGCGGCGGCCGCATGCCGTCCCTATCGACCAGCGCGCCGGCTGGTCCTGATGACTACTCGGGCACCGGCTGCGGGCTCGCCGCGGGCGCCAGCGCGACGGGCGGCCGGGCGAGCGAGTGCGCGATGCGCGCGACCTCGGGCTCGAGGTAGGGGCCCGGGCACTCGGTCTTGACGAAGTCGCTGTGGCAGAAGACCTGGTCGGGGCCGATGCCGTAGCGCACCGCGAGCTTCTGGATCAGGTCCTCGAGCGCGTGCAGCTCGGTCGCGGTCGGCCGCTGGCCGTCGCGGCCGCGAATGAAGTTGCCGAGCACGCAGATGCCGATGTTGCCCTTGTTGTTGTCGGAGCGCGCGTGCGCGCCCTGCCACTTCAGGTCGCGGCCCTCCCAGACACGGCCCGCGGGATCGATCAGGAAGTGGTAGCCGATGTCGCCGTAGCGCCGGTCCGGGTTCTGCATGTGGTTCTTCTGGATCACCCGCAGCTGGCCGGCCGCGGTCGCGGGCGACGTGTCGCGGAACAGCATCGCCGAGTGGTGCACGGTGATGCGGAAGATCCTGCCCATCGGATCGAGCTTGGCGCCGACGGGCGGCGCCGGGCTCCAGCTCGAGCGCGGTTGCACGGCGATGTCGACGGCGTGCGTCGTCTTGACGCTGCTGGCTGCGACCACGGGCGCGCGCTGGCTGACGCGCGCGCGCAGGTTCGGATCGAGCGCCAGTTCGAGCACGCGCTCGCGGTCGTAGTCGCCGCGGCTCGCTTCGCCCATGGCGTCGAACGCCTCGGCGCGGATGTAGCGCGCGAACGCCTCGGCCTGCGCCGACGGCGGCTGCGTGCCGTAGAGCACCGTGGCGCTCGCGTCGACCGCTTCCTGCGGCCGCTTGCGCTGCAGCAGGATCCAGGCGCGGCGCAGCCGCGCCGCCGGTTCGCTCGAGTTCGCCAGCGCCTCGAGGTCGTACTGGGTGTCGTCGCCGACCGGCGCGAGGACGTAGTCCACCGACAGGACCGCGCGCTGACCCGCGGCAGCCTCCGCGCGGCGCGGACCGCCGGCGCAGCTGGAGAGCACGACGCAGAGCACGGCACAGGCCGCGCCCCGCAACAGGACGTCCGTCACGTTCACCGCCACCACCCTTCTGCGCCGTTGGACCGGTCGACCAACCGGACCACGCCGCAACCAGTGCGCAGGAGCGTAGCGGGTGGAGCTGCCGATGCCAACGTCCCATGACGCCGCCCGCGCAGCAATCGCCGCAGTGCGCGCGGAGTCGCGGGCGCGCGGCGCTCGCGGGAGCCCCGATCCGGGCGCGCCGGCGCCTGGCGCACCCGCGGCATCGGGCTCATGCAGCGGCGCGGACGGAGCCGATACCAGCTGCGGAACCACTGCTGAGGACACGGGATGTTTTCACAAGTCGTGCTCCGGCTGGTCGGTCCACTGGACCAGCTGCGGCTGGTCTGGCAGACCGGCGAGACCCTGCTCGAGTCGATCCCGTTCGACGAGGATCCCGAGAACACGCGCTACCACGTGCTGCTGGCGCTGCAGGAGATGGTCACCAACGTGCTGCGGCATGCCTACG
>Ga0207670_10001423_pt1 | contig 12580 bp, 12 predicted proteins | sample KBSS23HmetaG_FD_184339 | JGI IMG/M metagenome (GOLD analysis project Ga0207670, IMG submission 184339) | Switchgrass rhizosphere microbial communities from Kellogg Biological Station, Michigan, USA - KBS S2-3H metaG (SPAdes) (version 2) | ecosystem: Host-associated > Plants > Roots >... | reverse complement strand
ACGCTCGATGTCGGACCCGCGCCGCCCATCGCCCCGATCCTGCGCTTGCGCAAACAGCGGACGGATTTCTTCGATCGCACACCCATCGCCGAAGTCGAAATCGATCAAGCGGCGCTGAATCGCCTGGCGGGGTTCACCGTGTTCCGGCTGGAGGGTTCGTCGAATCTGCGCGACTGGGAATTCCTGAATAACGTCGGTTTTCTGCCGCTCGCGCCTGTCACGTTCACCGATCACGCCGAGCCTGGCGCGACGATGCGGGCGTTTCGCCTGCGTCATTGAGGGGTAACGGCCCGGCGGGCCCGGAGCGTCCGAAAACCCGATTGATGCTGAGCAAGCTGCGAAGGAGCAGGTCCGAGCGACAGGAAATGGAAGGATTCCTGCCGGTTCAATAGACTGCGGCGACGGATCAACTGGGATTTCCGGTGGCGTTTCTGGCGGTTGGGTGATCGACATCAGCTGGGCGAGCTTTCTTAGCCGAACGTCTTGAACATCGGAATGCCCCACACGGAGAGCGAACCGGCTTTGCGCGATTCCGCAGTGCGGATCACCAATACTCAAACTCGGGGTCGGGTGCAGGCGACGTGCTCCATGCTTGGTAGCCGTTGGGAAACTTGAAATTCTGAACGTGGCTGTCGCCGTAGAGCACTGGGAAGATGGATTTGCCACGGTCGTTGTGCCAGGCGCTGCGCGGATCGTTCACGTCACGGTCGCCAAACCAAGGCCAGTCACCCAGGATGAGTTTGGTGCTGGGTTTCACGGCTAGGCGCGAGCTATTGATCGGTTGCGCGGCGGGAGTCCCAGGTGCTGCGAGCGCGTCGCCCCCGACTTGCTCGACACGGTATCGCGTATACGCCCAGGCCATGATGTAGCTGTCGCCGTATCCATCCCAGCAGGAGCCGGGAATCGATCCCAACAAATCTCCTTTGTCCGCGGGGCAGTGATAGACCCCGGTATTGGAAGTGTAACGATTGAGCGGGCGATTGGTTTCTTCCACCGCCGGACCCGGACCGTTCAACCAGTGATAATTGATGACGCCTTTCTTGCCGCCGTAAGCGCCCCACGCCGCGTAGACCGGGTAGAGGTCTTGGCTGTCTTGTGCGTACAATTGCAGCGCGATCCCGATCTGACGTTCGTTGTTGAGGCATTGGATGAGGCGAGCCTTGGCCTTGGCGCGCGACAGCGCCGGAAACAGCATGGCCGCGAGAATGGCGATGATCGCGATGACCACGAGAAGTTCGATGAGTGTAAAACCACTCAGGCGGGCGCGCGGCGAAGCGCCGTTTTTCTGTGCGCGTCCCGGGAATGTTGACTTGGCGATTTTCATTCGTGTCCCCCCGGCTCTTAGTTTCCTTTCGCGTGCGGTAGATAACGGTGGACATTGCGCTGCCGGCGGAAGGCGTCTTCCACAACCTCGCCCTTCGTGAGCATCCGCAAGACCTACCCCAGTCCCTTGCTCGTTTGCCCGATTAAAGTCCGTCCCACTGCTGATTTGAAGTAAAAAGCAATTACTTCCCGAAATATTGATCGATCAATTTCCCCGCCACTTCATCACAGCCTCCGAATGCCTCATCAACCCCAACGTTGGATGCAACAATCACGGCGCAGTTTTTGTCCGGCGCCATCCAGACGACGACGTAAAACATCGTGTTTGAGCCATTGTGCGTCAACGCGCGTCCATTGGCCCATGGGCGTTTTAGCACCCTCCAGCCGAGGGCGTAATCATCGTTGTCTGCGACAGCGGTGTGCAGCTTTTTGAAAGATTCCGCCTTGAGCAGTTCGCTTTTGCCTCGTTCTCCTGCCATATGAAACGCCGCATATTTCGCCAGATCGCCCATCGAGCAATGCACCGCACCCGCCGGACTGATCGCCAGGGGATTGTCCGAGCGTGGGCCGGGTGGAACTGGTTCGCTGCCTGACAACATTTTTTTTGTGTGACCCCAGGGCTGATCGACTTTGTCAACCGAAGCGGGCGCACCAAATCCAGCCGTGGTCATACCGAGCGGTTCAAACAGCATCGAGCGCAGCAAATCTTCCCACGTTTTGCCGGTGGCTTTCTCCAGCATCACACCAGCGATGGTGTAGCCCTGATTGGAATAAATAAATTTCGTCCCAGGCTTCGCTTCCGGTTTGCGCGCTAAAATCCCTTGGATAAAAGCCAGTCGCTGCTCCGCCGCCGTGCCATTCGCGGCCCAGGCTTTGCGCCATAAATCGCCCGGAGCAACCCCGGGAGCGCCGCCGCGGTGGGACAAAAGCTGTTCCAAGGTGACGCCCAGATAGTCGGGATGGATCTCACTTTTCAATTCTGGAAAGGCTTCTCCAATGGTCGTCGTCCAGGAAATTTTCCCCTGCTCGACCAGCATGGCAGCGACAGTGGCTGTCATTGATTTCGTGACGGAACCAAGGTGGAACTTGTCGTCAGCCGTGACGTTTTCCGTGCCGCCGTTTTTGCGAAAGCCAACCGCATTGGTCACAACAATTTTCCCATCGACGACCACGGCGGCGGCCAGCGCTGGAAAGTTGTGTTTCTGGCGAATGTTTTCGAGCATTTGTGAAACGGGCTCGGAATATTCAATCGCCGGAGTTTTAGGAGCTCTCCCGCGAACGAGCACAATCACGCCGAGCGAGATCAGCACAATTCCAATGAGGATGGTTTGGGGCATAATGTTTTTCTTGGGTGGTTCAGGCGGTAAGACAGGTTGATCGGAATTGAGGAGCGCTTCCAATTCCTGTTGCATCGGAAGCCATTGGTTGCGACGCACCCGTTGGTTCAGCCAATAGGTGACGGCTGCAATCAGGGCCACCAGCACGGTCATTGGAATCTTGACCGTCAGCAAATCCACCTTCATACCCCAGGTAGAAACATTCATTCCGATCAGGAACGGCAGCAGATACCACCACAGCAACGTGCGGCTGTCTTCGGCATGCTGGCGAACCTTCGCCAGGTCGTATTTCAACCATTCCATGACCGGCGCATCCGCAATCGGTTGCGGTATGGAACGCCGGCGACGGATGCTTTTCCATGAGGCAAAAAGCATTCCGCCAATGATGATCAAATAGCCAATCCGCGTTACGAAATATGGAGTCGTAAAGACGTAGATTATGAACGGGACGGTGACGACGGCATACAACGCCGATCCCCAGAAATCGGTCTTATTCAATCCCCGGTGCATTTTCGCCATCTTCTTCCGCATCGCGGCGATCTGCTCTTCGGCCGTCAGCGCCGGATCGCCTGAGGGTTTATGCTCCTGCCAAAGGCACTTTAGCCCCTGCCAGAGGTTCTTCTGTTCCTGGTCATTCATGTGCCGCCTCCTTCATAAGGGTGAAAAGTTTCTTTTTCGCGCGATGCAGCATCACGCCCACGTTGCTCGCGCTGAGGCCGAGCACGTCGGCCATTTCTTCGTAGGAAAAGTCCTCCAGAAAAAGTGTGACCAACGCCTTCTCCACATCGTTGAGTTTCGCGATGGCGTCGTAAAGCCTCGCGAGTTGTTCCTCCGCTCCGTCGTCGCGCGTCTGGCGTGATTCAATGTGGTGAGTGAGTTGTTCGTGATCAAGGGGCACCGCCGGACCGCCACGGGCCGCGCGCCTGCGGACGAAGCTGATCGAAGTGTTGATGGCAATCCGGTAAAGCCAGGTGTTCGCATGAATGTCTTGTTTCAGGCCCGGCAATGCCCGCCAGATTTGAAACAGGATTTCCTGGTACAAGTCGTCCCGGTCGGCGGCGTTCCACGCATAGACACGGCAGACCTTGAGAATCCTGGGGCGATTCCTGTTGATCATATCCAAAAACTGTTGTTCCTCTGGCGGATTCAATGTCCTGAGCCTTTAACTGGTTAGTCGCATCGGGAAGATGAATTATTACGCAGTGGAAAGATTTTCGGCTGGCGTCAGATAGTCGGAGCAGATGGCCCGCATCAACAAGTGTCTCAGCATGCCTGAAATCGTCGCCCGTCTGGAAAAGGTATTGCGCACCAGCCTCGCAACCTTGAAAGATCGTCGATGAAGCGAAGTACTACTGCCTTGGCTTCCAACGAATCGCCGCCGACCGAGAGAGCGATCCGCCCTTTCGTTCCCCTTGGAACGCTCTTTTCCAGAAGGCTTTTGGCGAGGATGTTGTTGAACGCCTTGATCACGGTACGCCCGATCTGCTGCGCGACCCACTGGCTATCGAGCATGCCTCGGTCGATTGCGTCGATGCGGCCATTGCGAAGCTCGGGATGGTATGGTGAATCTCAAGACAGAGGATACTTTTCAAACTTTGGCAGCGCGGGATTCATTTGATCCCATGGGTGCGCGTCCGATGTCCACACATCCACTTGCGGGTTGAACCAACTCGGATCATCCAGGCTCGCCGTTCTGATCGCGACAAATTGAGGGACGGCGTCGGGCTTGCCCATAACCGGCGAGCCGCAGTCAGAACAAAAACCGCGACGGGTCATGCCACCCGCCTCACTCGGCGAGGCATGGAAGCGAAGCGAGCCTTGCAGGACCTTGAACGCTTCCGTCGGCACGATGACGAAAGACGAAAACGGCCCTCCGCTGGATTGCTGGCAATCCCGGCAGTGACAGTGAAGCATCATCACCGGTTCGGCGGTGGATTCGTAGCGAATCGCGCCGCATGCGCATCCGCCGGAGAAGGGTGTGGTAATTGCGTTCATACATTGTTGCGCATTGGTTGATGGGTTTCGTTCGTTCAATGACACGGCGAACAGAGATCAACCCGCGAAGATGTTGAGTCCCTTGCCAGTTTCCAGGAAAGATTTCATGCTGGAGAGCACGCGCGGCCAGCCCCAGGAAACTTTGCCCGCCATGGTTGAACCGGCCTTGAAGTTGCCGTGGGTTACCGTCAGGCACACCATGTCCTTAATCGCCTCGATTTCAAAAGTGACGCGCGATTTGTCGGCCAGATCGTCCGGGTCGGCCCAGCTCAGCACGAGGCGTTTGGGCGGGAGGCATTCCAAAACTTTGCCGGTGATCCAGACCTCACGCTTCTCGCCCCCGCCGATGTGCTCCCATTTCGAACCTTTCTTCCAGTCGGAGACGTTTTCGACGCCGGCCCAATATTGGCGTGTGAATTCGGGTTTGGTGATGGCCGCCCACAGCTTTTTCGGCGTGGTGCGAATGTAGGTCGTGTAAACCTGCTTGGGGGTTTTCATGTCGTTAGTCTTTCTTGTTTTTGTTTTCTTCGAGACCCTTTTTCAAATCGCTCAACGCTTGAAGGCGATGGCGTTCGTATTTGCCAATCCAGCGCTCGGCGATCTCGTGAATCGGCACTGGATTGAGGTAATGCAGCTTCTCGCGCCCGCGCCAGACGACGGCGACGAGATTCGCCGCTTCCAGCAACAGGAGATGCTTGGTCACCGCTTGCCGGGTCATGTCGAGGTGCTCACACAATTCGCCGAGCGTCTGCCCGTTGTGCTTGTGCAACTGGTCGAGCAACTTTCGACGGCTTTCGTCCGCCAATGCTTTGAACACTGCATCCATCTCGCGGGAGAATATGCAACCAAATGGTTGCATGTCAAGAAATGCTTTTCCCAGTACTGCACCTTTGCGCCGTCCGGGAATCTCAACGAGAGTCCGTCCCAAAGCCCATCAGGGTTGCGCGGCATCCGCGTTCGCCATGCTGGGGGGACAGGCGAGCTACCCTGGGTCACCATCCGCAAAATATTTCCAATCCCGAAGGCCTTCGGGGTTGCGGCCGGTCGCTTCCGTCCGGCGCACTGATTTACTCGCTGAAATCCTGTGGACTCGTTCGCTCGCACGCGGCAAATTTGCGCCTCATGAATCTTACATTGCGACCGGGAAAGCCGGATGACGCCAAAGCTTGCGGCCGAATTTGTTTCGATGCCTTCACCACGATCTCCAATCAACACAATTTTCCGCCCGATATTCCTTCGGTGGAAATGGCGACGGGATTTCTGACGATGCTGCTCTCGGGACCGGACATTTACTCAATCGTGGCGGAAGCCGATGGGAAAGTAGTTGGCAGCAATTTCCTGTGGGAGGGCGACGCGGTTGCCGGCATCGGGCCAATCACCATTGATCCGAAAGGTCAGAACAGCGGTGTCGGCCGCCGGATGATGGAGGATGTAATGGCGCGGGCGGCGCAAAAGAATTTTGCCGGCGTGCGTCTGGTTCAGGCGGCGTTTCATAACCGGTCAATGTCCCTTTACACCAAGCTCGGTTTTGAAGTCCGCGAACCGCTTGCCTGCATCCAGGGAACTCCGCTAAAGAAATCTTTGCCAGGTTTTGTTGTCCGCGAGACAACCCCGGGCGACGTTCAGGCCTGCAATCAAGTGTGCCGGAAAGTTCACGGGCATGACCGGAAGAATGAATTGATGGGCGCGATTCAACAGAAAACCGCGACGGTTGTGGAGCGCGACGGAAGCATCGCCGGTTATGCGACGGGCATTGGCTTTTTCACCCATGCCGTGGCGGAGAACAACGACGCTTTGAAAGCGATGATCGCCGCCGCACCAGAATTTGTCGGCCCGGGTTTTCTGTTGCCGAGCCGCAATAGCGAGGTTTTCCGCTGGTGCTTGAACGAGGGTTTGCGCGTTACCCAACCGATGACTCTGATGAGCACGGGCCTTTACAACGAACCGCGCGGCGCGTTCCTGCCATCGGTTCTCTATTGAAAAAACTCAAGCGCCGGCCTCACGGCCAGCGCCCGTCCGAAGTCAGTAACCGAATATCCGGGTTAATCCTTATCCTCATCATCCTCATCGTCCTCATGGTCCTTGCAGTCGTGGTCTTTCTTGAGCTTCTTGATTTTGAACGAGCGGAAGGTCGCGGAGGCACCGGCTACGTTTTCACCCACCTCACTGTAGCCACCGAAGCCTATACCAAGGGCGCCCGCCGGGCGCGGCGCGGCCGTGTCCGTGAGAGTGACGTGGTATTTCTTGTTCGGCTTGTTTTTCGCCCAGGCAGTCACTGTGATTTTGTTGCCGAAGACGTCGAGTTGAAGAACAACGTCGGTCTTTTTCGGGTCGAGGCCCGTTTGCAGGTTTATCACCGCGCCTCCAAAAATCTCTGCGCCCAGGATGCCGTTGCCTCCGATTCGAGCGACATACGCTCCACCGTCACCGGCCGGAGGTCCAGCCTGCCCCTTGCCCCAAATTGATGCAAAGGCGAATGGGTCGCTCACGCGGACCACGGCCCGAGCCGAGGTATTCCCGGCAACCATGAAGGCGTCATCCGACATAACTACGACCGACCCCAGCGAGAAACCAGGAAACACCGGTGCAGGGTCCGTGAGAATCAGGTTGCCATGATGAACTGTGAGGGTTTCGGGGCCGTACACGGGCACCCAGCTCACCGGACGATCGTCGTCAATGCGGCCACCAAATGAATCGTTGAAGGGATCGAACGGCGTGACTTCTTGGGCGCTCGCCACGCCTGGCGCCACCAGGGCGCAAACCGCGAGGCTGAACACCGGCTTCGCCGCCCTGCGCATCATCGTTTGAACTGTTTTTGCTGTCGCTTTCATATTCGGTTTGTTGTTTTTTGTTTTGGTTTTGTCTGACGATCTAACTGTCCAGCAGTCTCGTCACCCTACCCATACGGATTCGCCGCCCGAATCACGTCAGAGTTTCTGAGAAATCCTTTTTTTTATGTGACGTGATTTCGCCGTCGATTGCGTATGCTGAAGAGGCAAGCACCAACGCGATGACCGACCTGCAAATTTTCAAGAACGCGCCGCCAGATGCGTCCGCCGAGGAACTCAAGTCCTACCTCGACGGAGCGTGTGGGAGTGACGCGACGCTCCGGACGCGTGTCGAGGCGCTTTTCCAGGCCGGTGCGAAAGCCGGTGGATTCATGGAGCGTCCCGCCATTGAGAGCGTCCCCACGGTGCTCGCGAGTTCTCCCGCCCTGGAAGGGCCAGGAACTCAGATTGGCCGTTACAAGCTGCTGCAGGAAATCGGTTCTGGCGGGTTCGGGGTAGTCTATATGGCCGAGCAAAAGGAACCCGTCAAACGCCGCGTCGCCCTCAAGATCATCAAGATCGGGATGGACACTCAGCAGGTTGTCGCCCGGTTCGGGGCCGAGCGGCAGGCGCTGGCCATGATGGACCATCCCAACATCGCCAGGGTCCACGACGCCGGCGCCACCGACACCGGCCGGCCTTACTTCGTGATGGAATTGGTCAAGGGTGTGCGCGTCACCGAGTATTGTGATGACAACCAACTGACCACCAAAGAACGGCTGGAGCTATTCATCCCCGTTTGCCAGGCCATCCAACACGCGCACCAGAAGGGGATCATCCATCGCGACATCAAGCCGTCGAACGTCATGGTCACGTTGCACGACGGCGTGCCGGTCCCCAAGGTGATTGATTTCGGCATCGCCAAGGCCACGCAGGCGGAGTTGACGGAGAAAACCATCTTCACGCAATACGGGCAGTTCATCGGGACGCCTGCCTACATGAGTCCGGAGCAGGCGGAAATGAGCGGCCTGGACATTGATACGCGCTCGGACATCTACAGCCTCGGCGTGCTGCTGTATGAATTGCTCGCCGGCCGAACCCCGTTGGACTCGAAAGAACTGCTGAGCGGCGGCTTTGATGAGATTCGCCGACGGATCAAGGAGGAGCAACCGGCCAAACCGTCCACGCGCCTCCGGACGCTGGAAGGAGAAGAGCAGACGACCGCGGCGCGGCACCGCAAGATCCGGCCGGAAGAGTTGAGCAACGAGTTGCGGGGAGACCTGGACTGGATCGTCCTGAAGGCGCTGGAGAAGGACCGCACGCGCCGCTACGAGACAGCCAACGGTCTGGCCGCTGATCTGAAGCGGCATCTCAACAACGAACCCGTCACGGCCCGGCCGCCCTCAACCGCCTACCGCCTTCAGAAGGCCTGGCGACGGAACAAGCTGGCATTTTCGGCGGGCGCGGCGGTGGCGGTGGCCTTGGTGGTCGGCATTAGCGTGAGCACCTGGCAGGCGGTGCGAGCGACGCGCGCGCAAAAAAGCGAGACGGCGCACCGCACCAAAGCCGAGGCGTCGGAGAAGCGGGCCGAGGCCAGCGCGAGAGACGCGACGGCGAGTCTCTACGAATCGCTGCTAGGCCAGGCGCGCGCCACCCGCATCGCGCGACAGGTCGGCTACCGCGAGGAGGTCTTCGCTCTCCTGCGCAAAGCCCGCGACCTGGACACACCAGTCAAGCAACTCGCCGCCCTTCGGCTCGAAGCGGTCGCCAGCATGGGCGATTTCGTCGGGTTCCGCCCCCGGCAGATCACGTCAGCGCCCGCCACTAATCGCTTCGATTGGGTACTACTGAGCCCCGATGGCCGGCTGCTCGCCTTGCGCGACTGGAACGGAGGCATCCAACTTCGCGAGTTGCCCTCCGGCCGGGAAGTGGGCAGATGGCAGCTGGAACATCCGGTGCGTCACTTCGCTTTCAGTAGCGCGGGAGATCGCCTCATCACGATTCAAGTGCCTCGTGGAACCGAGGACCGGGCAGGTGTCCGCGTGACCGAGTTCGCACCCAACCTGACTGGAAAGTGGCAGCCGGCGGTATCGCGGCCAATGCCCGGCGCCTTTGGTTGCTTCTCAATCAACAATTCGACCGTCGTGCTGGTGGCCGACAGCCGGCCCATCCGCCAGATGAACCTGGTCGAAGCCGCATCGGGGCGGACGGTCCATTCCTTCCGATGCTCCGAGGGTTCATGGAGAACGATGGTGGCAGTCTCGCGGGACGGCCAAAAGCTCGCGCTAATCAGCGACGCCGACGCCGAAAACCCCGAGCCACAGATCGAAATCTGGGACCTGCCGCGCGAACAACTCCTCCGCCGACTCCCGCCCGGCTTCCACACGGATGCCAGCTTCGCCTTCAGCGCGGATGGCCGATACCTGTGGAGCCAGGCGATGCAGGGCACGCGAATCTACGACACCACGACCTTCAGCGTCGTGGACGAATTCTCCGGTTTGGGGAATTCAGCCAGTTCCAGCTCGTTCCTGCCGGGAACGACGCTGGTGGCCGTGGCGCGACCGCAGCAACGCCGCTTCGTGATCCGGGATTATCAGAAGCATGAAACGGTGGCCGTGTTCGAAGAGTCCACCATGTCCACCGCAGCGCTTTTTGCTCCGGGGGGAGAGTTTTTGGTCACTTTCGATGATTTCGGAGTGAACCTCTACCCGTTCGCGGGGGCCGACGAATGCCTGACGCTGGCTGGTCATCGACTCAGCGTGCCGGGGATCGCGTTCAGTCCCGACGGCATGCGGCTGGCCTCCGTTGCCAAGGACCGGACTGTCGCCCTGTGGGATTCTGGCTCGGGTCAGCGGATCTGGGAAGGCGACCAATTACTCCCCAGCCCGGGCCAGGCCGTGGCGTTTAGCCCCAATGGCAAGCTGGTCGCCACCGGGGACTGGGACACGCCGCTGGTCCAACTTTGGGATGCGGAATCCGGACGCCAATTGCTGCTGCTCACCAACGCGACCTGGCCACAAACCTGGACGCTCCAGTTCCTCCCCGATTCGGAGCGCGGTCTGCTGTTGGTTCGTGGCAGCGACGGCGTCGCCGTCTGGCAAATCGAATCAACCCGTGAGGTGGTGGACCGCGGGACCGGCGGGGTGCGCTTTGTTGGCTCCCGATGGCTCAAAATGGGAACCGGCGTCGTTCCTTCACCCGATGGAAAACGATTCGCGTTCATGTCGGAGGAGTCCATGATTCTTCAAGATTTCCTGGGGGAAAAGCCCTCGCTCACGCTCGCGCCGAACACAAGCGCGGGGTCCGTCCAGCCGGTGGCGTTCACTCCGGACGAACGGTCCGTGGTTCTTCTTACTACCGGGAACCGGGTCGCGGTGTTTGACGCGGCGACCGGGGAACTTCGCCGAACCTTCGCTGTCACCGGTTCGAGCACTGGAGGACGACAAATCGTCTTGGACCACACGGGCCGATGGCTCGCCGTCACCTCCGCCTCAGTGCGCGGGGTGGACATCTATGATTTTGGCACAGGTGAACTGCGCTACACGTTGCCCGACCGCGAAGGCACCGTGTATTGGCTGGCGTGGCATCCCAAGGAACTGCGCCTCGCCATCGCCCGCGACAACGGCGACATCGCGATCTGGGACCTCGCGAAGATCGACCGGCAATTGACGGTACTGGGGCTAGGGTTCGCGCTTGCGCCTGCGGGAGCCGAGTTAGCCAAGCCGTAAGTATTCAGTTCAACCGCGAATCAACGCCAATGAACGCCAATGAAGGAAGAAAGACGGCCGTGGGCTGCAGGAATGATGAACTGTGAACCGCGCTACGCGTTGCCCGACCGCGAAGGCACCGACTATTGGCTGGCGTTTCACGTCGTTGAATCCGCTGCGGCCGCTGGAGTAATCTGGCTCGGCATGAGGCGGACCGGCCTCTGATGCCGCCTATCGCAATGCTCTGGTTATATTCTATTCCACTTCCACTGATGATCCTCGTCATATTTGTCGGGGTGTTCGCCGCTGCTGCCCTGATATATTTTTTGATCGCTCGGTTGGTCGCACCGCGATACCTCGCGGTGATCAAAGCAATCTCGCCGGTTACACTCACTCCCCTTGCGGTCGTGTTCGGGCTGCTGACCGGATTCCTTGCGAACAATGTCTGGGCGCATTCCGAAAACGCCCAGGAGCTGGTAGTGCGAGAGGCCGGCGAGCTTGCCCGCATTTCGCGGATGGCTGATTGGCGATCTCGCTATATCCCCCAAACCTTTGCTTGATGTCGCGGACTTCATGCCGTCTCCTGGCCGGAACTGAATCGTTCGCCACCGGTGAGCTGCGCTACGCATTGCCCGACCGCGAAGGCACCGTTTACTGGCTGGCGTTTCATCCCAAGGAACCGCGCCTCGCCATTGGCCTTGGATCCCCGCCGTGGATACCTCGAAATGCCGACTCAACACTTGGCAGTTCCTTCTCCAACACCGCGAGTCGCCGCCCGCCAAGAACACTGCCAGTGTCACGATCTCATGGTTAGCCAGGCCCCGCTTTTCTTTCGTTCTTGTCATTTGAGCCAACTGATCTTGATTTCCTTTTCCAGCGGCTTGAATTCCGGGTCGCCAGTGACGAGTTCGGCTTTCTTTTCCTTCGCCAGCGCGGCGGCGAAAGCGTCGGCCAGACTGATCTTGAAGCGGGCTTTGAAATCGGCGGCGGTGTCGGCCAGCGCGCGGCTGGTGGAATGGAAATCAATCGGCAGGCCTTGGAGAATCTTTGCGGCCTCCTCCCATGCTTCCGCGCCGTCCTTTTTCACAATAGAGTATTTGACCTCGGCGTAGTTCACGTCGGTCATGTGCAACGGGGTGTCCTTCTTGCCGGCGGTCACGAGCAGGTTTTCCATCGTTTCCGCGCCCGGTTCGTCGCCGAAGTAGGCGATGAGCGCGAAACTGTCGAGCACCTTAGCGGGCATGGCGCTCCTCCAACTCCTTCTCCTGCTTCTTGTGCTCGGCCCATTCCTCGGCCAGCGGCTTGTCGTCTGGCTTGCGCTTGAGAATGCCCCGCCCGTGCTTGATAAGCGCAGCGGTGACTGGCTTGAGGAGAATTCCTTCCGGCGTGGCCTGAACAACCGCCTTCGTGCCGTTCTCAATATGAAACTGTTTGCGCAGCCAGGCAGGAA
>Ga0207670_10001419_pt1 | contig 12583 bp, 9 predicted proteins | sample KBSS23HmetaG_FD_184339 | JGI IMG/M metagenome (GOLD analysis project Ga0207670, IMG submission 184339) | Switchgrass rhizosphere microbial communities from Kellogg Biological Station, Michigan, USA - KBS S2-3H metaG (SPAdes) (version 2) | ecosystem: Host-associated > Plants > Roots > Rhizosphere... | reverse complement strand
GTTGATCTTCACGAGGAAATTGCGGCCGATGATCATCGGTTCGGATTCCGGGTGATTGATATTGGCTGGGATGATGGCGCGGCCCGCGGCCACTTCGCTGCGCACGAACTCCGGCGTAAGGTCGGCCGGGATTCGCTGGGGGAACCGGCCAAAGATTCCCGGCGTGTAAGGGCTGTTGGGGAGCTGGGCCGAGCCCGCGTGCTGTTTGGCGAGATCGTTTCGTCGAATGTCTTGCGACATCTCCATTAGTTTCGCGCGGCCCAGGTTCTCGCGGATGGCGATGAACTCCATTTCCGGCGTGATGACGCCCTGCCGCGCGTACCAGAGTTGAGTGACCGGATGTCCCTGGCTGGCCCGGAGCGGTCGCCGGCGTTGGGCGGTGAGACCGGGAAATTCGACGAGGCGATTTTTTTCGGCCTTGCTGGCGTATTCCGCGTGTTTGTCCGAGAGATAGCCGTTGTCCGTGGGTTTCACCTGACGGCCGTCATATTCCTCCACATCCTGCCGCTGGCGGATCCAGGCGCCGCGAAGCGAGGGCAGGCCCTGTTCGACTGTCCCGTCGAAGTCGGGATCGCCCCACGGCCCAGAGCAATCGTAGACGCGGACCGATTCGTTGGCTTCCATGAGACCGTTCAAGGATTTTGTCGGAGAGAGGGAAATGGACCGCATGGGGACGCGAATGTCCGGATGCAAAACACCGGGCAGGTAGACGCGCTGGCTCGCGGGCAGCTGGTCACGGCTGTGGGGTTCGAACGAGTCTTTGGATGCAATCATAACGGTGCTGGTTTTGGCATTGGCGTCACGCTCACGGAACGGGGAGGGGCGGATTTCCATTCGTCCCTTCGCCGGCATTATCCGGAGCAGGTTCAACGGGTCTCCGACGCTCCCGCGCCGGACTCTCAGCCTTTGAGCCTCTGGCCGTGGGCCAGAAGTTCCGGTTGGCTCCCCACACAGTTGCGGCCACGCTAGGGAGAAGGAGCGGGAGCGTCAAGCGCGCTGGAATCCGCGAATTCCTATTCGAAATCGAATTCCTTGGTGCTGGAAAAAGTCGAACCGAACGCGTTATCATTTCGAAAGTTCGGCCGATAAAATGGAAACGGAAGGCCCGACGACGGGCCCTTATATGATTCTCTCGGATGTTTTGATCGAGAAAGGGTTGCTGGCTCCCCAGCAACTGGAAGAGGCACTCTCGCTCCATCGGGCGGAGGGCCTCCGCCTTGACCGCGCCATCGTGCAGTTGGGTTTCTTGACCGAGCGACAGGTCCTGGAAGTGATGAGCGAACAGCTCCACCTGCCTTTGGTCAACCTGGAGGATGTGGTGATTGATCCCGATACCTTGCGTTCCCTTCCCGCGCGCATCGTTTATCGCAAACGGCTGGTTCCCATCTCCCGCTCCAACGGCACGCTCAACGTCGCCACCAGCGACGCCTTCGATCTCTACGCCTTTGACGACATCCGCCTGATGACGGGATTGAAGATTCAACCCGTCCTGGCTACCCGGGAGGAAATCGAAAAAGTCATCAAGATCCATTTCGGCCTGGCGGGCGACACGCTCGACGAATTGGTGGGCGACGAACCGGTCTCGAGCAACGGTGGTGATATCGGAGACGACCTGCTCGAGATGGCGCAGGAAGCCAGCGTCATCAAGCTGGTCAACGAAATCATTCTGGAAGCCGTCAACGAGCGGGCCAGCGACATTCACATCGAGCCCTACGAAACCCATCTGTCCATCCGCTATCGCATCGATGGTGTGCTGCAAGAGGCGTCCGTGCCGCCACAGATGCACCGGTTCCAGGCGGCGATTATCAGCCGCATCAAGATTCTCGCGAACCTTAACATCGCCGAGCGCCGCGTTCCGCAGGATGGTCGAATCAAATTTCATGTCGGGGGCCGGCAAATCGACGTTCGCGTCAGCGTTATTCCGATGCTCTACGGGGAAGGCGTCGTCATGCGCCTGCTCGACAAGGCCAATGTGCTTTTCACGCTGCCGGAGATTGGGATGGCGGAGGAAACGCACACGGAATTCAAGGCGCTGATCGATCGTCCCCACGGAATCATTCTCGTCACCGGGCCCACGGGAAGCGGCAAGACCACCACGCTTTACTCGGCGCTAAACGCCGTGGTCGGGCCGGAGTTGAAGGTGCTGACGGTGGAAGATCCGGTGGAATACCATCTGCAGGGCGTGAACCAGATTCCGGTGGAGGCGAATGTCGGCATGACGTTCGAGCGCGGCTTGCGGGCGATTCTCCGTCACGACCCGGACGTGGTGATGATTGGGGAAATCCGGGACCTGGAAACGGCGCGCGCGGCCACCCAGGCCTCGCTGACCGGCCATCTGGTTTTGTCCACGCTGCACACCAACGATTCGGCGTCGGCGCCGCTGCGATTGATCGACATGGGCGTCGAGCCCTATCTGGTCAGCAGCACGCTCATTGGCAGCATGGCGCAGCGGCTGGTGCGCAAGATATGCTCGAAGTGCAAGACGGAGTACGCGCCGACCCGCGAGAAGCTGCCCCGCGATTTTGTCCTGGCGGAAGGCGCGTCCTTGTATCGCGGCGCGGGGTGTCCGAATTGCCGCAACACCGGTTTCCGCGGACGCACCGGGCTTTATGAACTGATGATCACGAACGATCAGATCTCCCAGATGATTATTGATCGGGCGCCGTTGCACGAAATCATTGCCACAGCCCGGAAGAGCGGGCTGCGCCTCCTTCGCGAGGATGGCTGGGATAAGGTCAGACGAGGCATGACCACGGTGGAGGAAGTGCTGACCTGCACCGCGGTGTGAACAGCTTTCGTTACAGCGCCCGGACCGAAGGGGGACAGCGAATCAGCGGGGTGATGGAGGCTGACACGGAGGCGGCTGTCCTGCGGGCCTTGGAGGAGAAACGCCTGTTCCCTATTTCCGTTTCCGGGCAAGGAGCCAAGGCCCCGGGAGCGAAGCCGGAGCGGCCGCGCCGGCGCGTGAAATCGCGAGACCTGGGAGTGATGTACGGGCAGCTGGCCGATCTCCTCGGTTCGGGCGTGCCGTTGCTGAGGTCCCTGGACTCCCTCATCAAATCGACGACCGCCGTGGGCCTGCGGGAGTTGCTGCGGGAGATTCGCGCCAGCGTGGCGGAGGGCAAATCGCTGCACGAATCAGTGCGGCAATATCCGGAGGTCTTCCCGCCGTTGCATGCGGCGATGATTCAGGCGGGCGAGCGCGCCGCGTTCATGGAGCAGGTCCTGCGCAGCCTGTCGGAATTCCTCGAGCGCCTTGACGACCTGAAGAGCAAGGTGACCGGGGCCCTGATTTATCCGGCGCTGCTGACCTCGCTCGGAGTCACGGTCATGCTGGGCGCGCTTATTTTCTTCGTTCCAAAATTTCAACCGCTTCTCGCCAATGTGAAGAAGCCGCTTCCGACGGAGCTGCTCTTTGGTGCCAGCGTCGTCGTGCGGAGCTACTGGTATCTGGTGTTGGTGTTCCTCGTGGTGGTGGTGGCGGTGGTTTGGGCAAATCTGCGGAGCGAGCGGGCGAGTCGATGGCTGGAAAAGATGCGCCTGAAGGTGCCGGTGGTGGGAAATGCGCTCCGTCTGCTGGCCATCACCCGCTTTTGTCGGATCCTGGGCACGATGCTGGCCAACGGCGTGCCTCTGCTGCAGGCGCTCCGCATCAGCCGCGAAGCGACGGGCTCGACCCTGCTGGCCGAGCGCATCGCCGAGGCGACGGAAGCGGTGCGCGATGGCAAGCGATTGTCCGAGCCCTTGGGAACCGGCGGTTATTTTCCGGAACAGATCCTGGCGATGATCGCGGTGGCGGAGGAATCCAACAAGCTCGATAAGGTCTTGGTGCAGATTTCCGATACGGTTGAACGAAGGACGAACCGGCAGGTGGATCAAGCGGTGCGGCTGATTGAGCCGGTGATTCTCTGCCTGGTGGCGGCGGGGATAGGTTTTCTGGCGCTGGGGTTGCTTTTGCCAATCTTCACAATGGCAAGCTCATTGGGGTCGAAATAATTACGGACGAAAAAACTACGGACTGGCGCCCGGCGCAGGAAGTTGCATGAATGTTCCCGCGCCCGTTTGCGTCCGGTTAACCTCAGTCGCAATAAATGATATGAGAGTAACGAATCAGTATCTGTCGAGAAGACCACGCCGCCGGAATTCCGGTTTCACACTTATTGAAATCCTGTTGGTCATCGTGATCATCCTGCTCCTGGCCGGGGCGCTCGTCGTCTTCGTGCTGCCTCAGCAGGAAGGAGCCGAGAAAAACACGACGAAACTACTTCTTAGCCAGGTCAGCAGCGCGCTCGATACCTATCGGCTGAATCTCGGGCATTATCCCTCCGAACAGGAGGGGGGCCTGGATGCGCTCCTCAAGAAGCCGACGTTCGAGAACGAGCGGCAGGGTGAGAAATGGCAGGGGCCGTATCTAAAGCCCGGGACTCGTCTCGATGATCCCTGGGGCCACAAAGTCCGTTATGAAGTCGTGGACCGTTCCGCGGAGGGAGGACAGAGCACGCTTCCCTACAAACTCTATTCGGTCGGGCCGGATGGACAGCCTGACACCGACGACGACATTCGTATCCCGACCGGCGACGAAGAGAAGACAGGAACGGGTGCTGATCAATAACGGATTTCCTCCTCATGAAAACCCGGGTCGGGTGCCTTGCGCGGTCTCCGCGGAGGTGCAGTTCGGGGTTCAGCCTGGTGGAATTACTCCTGGCTGTTGCCCTCATCCTGCTCTTGCTTGGCTCCGTCGTTTTTAACTTCTCCAGCCTTCAAAAAAATGCGGAGTTGGATGAAGGCGCCACGCAGTTGGAATCCCTCATCCGCTACGCCCGGGCCCACGCGGCCAACAGCGGCCGCAAGGTTCGCCTAACGTTCGAAGAGGATACCGGCGATGGTTTGCTCGTGCCGCTCGGCAACTTTGCCGTGAGCTGGGAGCCGGATCCCCTGGGCCAGCCCGATCAGTTTCTACCGCTCCTGGAAACCACGGACATTGTGAATTCCATCCTTGATGTGGTCAGCATCGAGAATGTTCATGCGGCCGTTTCCACCGGCGTCTCGCCCGGTCCGGACGAATCCGTGGCGGGAAACGCTTCGGCGGGCGCTGTATCGCCAGGCCCGGGCCCGGCGTTCGGTTTTCCGCCCGTCTACTTTTATCCGGATGGTTCGTGTGATTCCTCCGAGATTGTCATTGCCTCGCGCAATAACGATGACGGTCGGCGATTGGCTCTGCGTTTGTCAGGCCTCACCGGGTCCCTTCAACGACGGACGATCGCGGCAGCTTTGGAAATGCAGACCGCGACCACGGACGAACCTTCGGCACGGTCCGCCGAAGCAACGGGTCAGGGAGGGGGCCAGTGAAAATATATTTCCGTCCGGTTCATTGCGCTGGCGAACGCGCGGCCATTCTGCTGGAAGTCGTCCTGGCTCTCGCGTTGTTTGCGGCCGCGGCGGCCATTATTGGAGCCGGCCTCGGCTCGTCGATAGATGCGGTGGAGCGCCAGCGATTGAACACGCATGCCGCTGACCTGGCGGTATCCGTCATGTCCGAACTTCAGGTGGGCATTCGAAAGTCCGAGACGGGCCCGGAGGCTTTCGAGCCTCCATTCGAGCATTGGTCGTGGGAGCTTCGGTTGGCCCCCGTCGAATCAGAACTGGGGCAGGGGACGAAACTGTCGTTGGTGGAGGTCGTCGTTCGTCACGACGATCCGCCGATCGTCCATCGGCTCGGCCAGGTGCTGAAACTGGAAGCGGGGGTTGCGCCATGAAAGTTCGAGTCCATGGATGTGAACCAACTCCGCGAACGGGGGCGTTCACTTTGATCGAGGTCATCCTCGCGGTCTCCATTGCCACCGGGATCCTCGTGGTGGCGCTGGTTTTTTATCAGCAGGCCGCGCATCTGCGATCCCAGCTAATCGAGGAGGCGGAACGTCTCTCGGCGATTCGGTTGGTCATGGAGCGGATCACCTCGGATTTGCGTTCGGCGTTCTCCCAGCCGCAGATTGGATTCACCGGCACCACCGACTCGATGGAATTCGTCGTGGCCCGTCCTCCGGACGTGACCGGCAGTCTGGCGCCAGCCTCTGATTTGCGGAAAGTGTTTTACTACCTGGCGGCGAGCCTGGAAGGCACAAACTTTGTTATTACGGGGCTCGATCGAACGGAGGAAACATTGATGGCCAAACCCACGGTGGCGGGGAACCCCACCCAGATTATGCCACCGGTTGCCGGCGCAACGAACGCCGCTGCCGCGGCGGTGACTGAGCCGCTCGCCCCGGAGATTCAATTCGTGCGACTGCGCTATTGGGACGGCACTGGCTGGCTGGAGGCATGGGACGCGCCGGACCTGCCCTTCGCCGTGGAAGTCAGCCTTGGGGCGGAAGCATTGCCGATGGACGACGTCCCGGAAGCGTATCCCGCGGAAGTATTCCGCCGAGTGGTGGTGCTTCCGGGACGTCGTTCGTCCGAAGACGACTGGTGGGCCGCGTTATGAAATCGTTCATCGCGAAAGGATTTTCCGGGGCAGCGAGGCGGCAGCGTGAAGGCTTCGTGCTGGTGGCGGTATTGATAGTGATACTCCTGGCGTCGATGGTGGCAATGAGTCTTTTGTTCCGGGTCAGGGCGGAACAGACGGCGACGAACGCCAGCGCGGGAGGCGATCAAGCGTCGGCGGCCGCGATGAGCGGCATTCAAGAGGCGATGCGATTGGTGAAGGAGGCGACGGAGGATGCGGACTGGCAGGACAACCCGCGGGCTTTTCGCGACCGCTTCGTTTTCGACGATGGAGTGAATCGCTGGTACTTCTCGGTCTATTCCGCGGCCGCGGACGAAACCTCGACGGAGCAGCGCTTTGGTCTGACGGACGAGGCGGGCAAAGTGAACATCAACCACGCACATCAGGCGGATCTGGAAAAGATTCCCCAGATGACCGCGCCCCTGGCCGAGGCGGCGCGCGACTTCATTGACTTCGACAATCTCGAGCGGCAGGAGGGGGCCGAGCAGGAGTATTACAGCGCGCTGGCCCAGCCGTATCAAATTCGCAACGGACCATTGGTTACGCTGGATGAACTTCTCCTGGTTCGCGGCTTTACTCCGCTGCTGCTCTATGGTGAGGATGCCAACATGAATTTTCGTCTGGACCCGAACGAGGACGATGGTCCGGAGCGACAGCCGCCAGACAACAAGGACGGCCGATTGAATCTTGGGTTGAGCCGTTATTTTACGACGTGTTCCTACGAGTTTGACAACGATCGGGATGGGGCGCCCCGAACCAATATAAACAATCCCAGTGTTCCTTTGCCCGGCATTGAACTGCCGCCTCCTCTGACCAATTTCATCGCGATGCTGCGACAGGCCAAACTCAGGATCAATCACGTGGCAGACCTGCTCGAAGCCACCGGGAAGTTCAAGGACAAGGCCGGGAAGGTTGTGGAGATTCCCAGCGGGGTGGGCGCCGACGAATTGCCCCTCGTCCTGGACCTCTTTTGCGCGACGGATGACGCGCAAGTCGCGGGCCTGGTCAATGTCAACACCGCTTCGCTCAACGTTCTGCAAACGGTCCCGGGCATTGACGCGGCTTTGGGTGAATCGATTATTTCCGGGCGGCGCAGTATCGCAGTCGAGCGGCGTCACACGCTGGCGTGGTTGTATCAGGACAAGATTGTGGATGCGGCAAGGTTTAAAGTCATCGCGCCGCATCTGACTGCGCGCGGCTTTCAGTACAGTTTCCGTGTTGTTGGCTACGGCATGCCGTCGGGGAGGTATTGTGTGCTGGATGTCATTATTGATATAGCGGGCCTGGAGCCGGTGATCCTTTCGCTTCGCGACATCACTCGAAAGGGGATGCCCTTTGCCGTCGGAGAAAATCCTACGACGGTGGCATCGAACGGGCGGCCCGCCAGGTGGCGAAACGTGAACGCCCTGATGTGTTCCAGGGTCCGGGGCGCACGAGGGTGCCGGGGTCCATCGGCCAATCCAAAATCGCAAATCGCAAATCAAAGATCCGATGCCTGAGACAGCCTCCAATCCAGTGCCCGGTTCGCGCAGCGGCAGCATTGCCGCGTTGCGACGGCGGCTGCGGCCGCGTCCGCCCGGGGCGATCACCGCGCTGGATTTGGATGGACAGACCTTATGGGTGGCCCAGGCAACGCCACGCGGGCCGCACATGGGCATCACGCGCGTGGATTCAGCTCCGCTCTCCCTGGCCACCGACGCCGATCGAGCGGATCCGGTCGCGCTGGGACAGGCGATTTCCCACGCGCTGGCCTCCCTTCACCTGAAGCCGGGAGCGGTGGTTATGGGTGTGCCGCGGGCCCAGATAGTCCTGCGCACGCTGAATCTGCCGGTCGTCGACGACGTGCGGGAGCTTGCTTCGATGGTGCATCTGCAGGTCGGCAAGGATCTGCCGTTTCGAGCGGAGGACGCGGTAATTGATTTTAAAGTTCACCGTCAACTGAACCCGCCGCCGGCGGCGGAAGCGGCGAAGGACGCGGGACCGGTTGCGGCAACACCGACACCGCGGCTGGAGATTCTGGTGGCGGCTGTTCATCGCGACGTCGTGGCGTTCTGCGAGCAGACGGCGGAGGCGGCCGGATTGAAGCTGACTGCGCTGGGGTTGCGGGCCTATGCGAATGCGCGTTGCCTGCAAGCTTGTGAATTGGCGGAAGGCGATCAGGCCGTGGCGCTGGTCTCGCTGCGGCCGGACGAGGTGAACATCGACGTGATAGTCGGCGAAGCGCTCCTCTTCAGTCGCGGCGTGGCTGTCCCGGCGCCTCGCGAGGGCGATCCCGCCGGAGCAGCGGACGATCCGGAGAATCCGGAGGCAGCTCCGGTGTCGGTCGAAAACTTTGTCGATGGCGCAACGATCGAAGTGGTGCGCACGCTGCACAGTTATGGCGGCACGGCGGCGCGCAGTCCGGTGGCGAAGGTGGTGGTGACCGGGGCTCGGGTCCAGGAGGATGCGGTGGTTCAGGCGCTGTCGCGCCGGTTGAGCGTGCCGTGCAGCTTGCTGGATCCGGTGAGTGTCTTCAACCTGGAGAACCAATCGCTGGAGCGCACCCGCGGAGCCGTCGCCGCCATTGGCCTGGCGTTGGGATTTACCGATCCGGCGGGATTGCCGTTCGACTTCCTGGATCCGAAACGCCCGGCGGTGCAGCGGGACATGGGCCGCATTCGCGTTCTTGCCGCTTTGGCGGCGGTGACCGCGTTGTTTCTCGTCCTGCTGCTGGTGCGAAGCCAGTTGACCCAGCGTCGCATGGCGATCCTGCGCCAGGTCCAGACGGAACTTTCCGAAGCGGAGAAAAAACGAACGATTTACCGTTCGATGCATCAGCAGGCGGTGACGGTGGACGAGTGGAGAAGGGAAGATCGGAACTGGCTGGATCATTATGCCTATCTGAGCGCGATCCTGCCCGCCAGTGAAGATGTTTACATCACGTCCTTCGCCACCACGCCGCAAGGTGTGATTCGCCTGGGCGTTCAAGCCCGCAGCGGCGAGGTTCTTTCAAAGCTCGACAAACAGCTTCGGGCGGCCGGCTACGAGATTCGCCCGCTGGCCATCACGCCGGGCGCGGACCGGCACGGATACGATTTCAGCTCGACCGTTGAATTGGTGGTTCCGGAAAAACAGACTTTCGACTTGGCCAAGGTTCGTCCGCCAGCGCGACCGGCGGATGACGCGTCACTCGATCCGGGGGCCCTGAAAGGAGCGAGACCGTGACGCGTCGTGAAAAAATCATGGCTCTGGCGGTGGGAGGCATTGTCACCGTGGTCGGTCTGGGCCTGGGCGGGCGCGCGGTGCTTCTCAAGCCGCTGCAGGAACTGGATCGCCGCACCGCCGGCCTGCGGGAGAAGCTCGACAAGGTCAAGGCCGAGCGGCGGACCTATTTCGCCGAGGAAGAACGGATGAAAAAGGTCGCGCAGCGGATGTTCTCGGAGGAACTGGACCAGGCCAGCGCCCGTTCCGGTGAAATGCTGACGAAGTACATTCTTCAGAGCGGCTTGCAGGAATCGGATTTCACCCGGCTGCCGGTGGGGCCGCGAAAGCTTCGCGGCGCGAGTGAGATCGGCTGGAGTGTCCAAGGCGAGGGGCCGCTCAGCGATGTCATTGACCTTCTGTTTCTGCTGCGCGCGTCGCCCTACGTTAATCGATTGGAGAACATTTCCGTGGGCACGGGAGAGTCTGCGGGGGTTGTCCGCGTGCGTTTTAAATATCTGACGGTCGTATTGAATCCCGCGCCGTCGGCGGATCCGATCGATCTCACGCCAAAGTTCACGCTGGAGAGCGGGGAACGCCACGCCTACGATGCGCTCATCGCCCGTGATATTCTGCGTCCCTACATCAAGCGCCAGCCGCCTCCGTCCCAGGCAACGCCGGGCTCGCCCGGAAAGCTTCCGCCGGGCACGCCGCCCGGTCCCGAAACTTTTAAGGTTGTTTCGTTGTCGGAGTGGCAGGGCCAGCCGGAAGTGCACGTTTTGGATCTTACGACATTGCGCATGTTTCGTTACAAGCCCGGCGAGACGCTGGCGGGCGGCACGATTGTGATGGTGGATTACCGGTCCATGCCGATGCCAGGACGCGAGATCATTCAATCGGAGAGTCGCGTGATTCTTCGGGTGGGCGAGGATTTTTGGGCCATCGAACGGGGACGGACCCTGGCCGATAAGCGGAAGCTGCCGATCCATCAACTTCCGCAGGAACTGCCGAAAACATTACCGCCCAAAAAATAATTCGGACCCGGGGAACATTCAGGACGGCCGGCGTCCGTGATTTTCCCAGCAATGTTTTGAAAAACGCGTCGTCCATACTCCGTACGCACGTATCATGAAGAAGTCGAAATTAACTCTGATCGCGGTGGCGATGGGCCTGTGGGGCACGGCCCATGGCCTCCTCGGCCAAGCCAATCCACCGCCGGTTCCGGCGCAAGCTCCTGCGGCGACCGCTCCCGCGGGCACCACCGCCCGCAACATCCGGTTCCAGTTTGATGGCATCCCTTACGCCGACGTGATTGAGAGATTCGCGCAGATGGCGAACCGGCCGCTGCTTTCGGAGACGAACGTTCAAGGCACCCTTACCTACAACGATCCCAATCCGTACAACTATCAGGAAGCGCTCGACACCTTGAACCTCATCCTGTCGATGAAGGGCGTCATGCTGGTCGAGTCGGGAAACAATCTGCGCCTGATTCCGTTCAAGCAGCTTCCGGCCATGCCTCTCCGCATCCTCCGGGGGACGGACGCAACCGGGGACGTCCGGCCGGGCGAAGTAGTAACCGTGGTGCTCGATGTCAGGAACCTGGATTCAAAGGAGGTCGCGGATGCCGTGACCGCCATGCTTTCCAGTGCGGGTTCGATCGCGTCACTTTCCCGGGGCCGCGGCATCATCGTCACCGATCGCCTCGGCAACATTCAGCGCATTCGGACGCTGCTGGCCACGATTGACACCGAAGCGGCCGTCAATCGGCAGATGAAAACCTACACGCTGCTGCATGCCTCGGGAGCGATTGTGGCCGACCTGCTGAATCGCACCTTCGGCATCGCCACGGCGCCGAAGCGGACGACTTACAATCCGAACTCCAAGGCCATGGAAGTTCTGCCGGCGGACCCCAATGACTACGTCACCGCCGTTTACGACGAGGCTTCGAGAACCATGGTCTTGTTTGGTCCGGATGAACGCATCCAGCTGGCGGAGGAGCTGATCAACAAGTTTGAACAGAAGGAGGGCCCGGGCGGCGATGTCCGAATCTATTATCCACAGACCATCAAGGCGGAGGAATTGGCCAACGTGATTCGTCAGGCAATTCCAGGAGTAGCCGCACCCAACGAGACGGCCGGTGCGGCCGCGACCAAGGCGCGCTTGATCGTCGACGGCACGCAAAATCGACTGATCGTGGCCGCGCCGATCCCGGGGCAGCTCGATCAGATAGAGACTCTCATCAATCGCGTGGACAAGCCCGTGCACGGCCAGGTGGGCGCCAACGTGCCGGTTCGTTCCCAGACGGTCCAGTTGACCAAGGTGTTCCGTCCGCGTTCCTCGGATACGACGAACGTGGCGCAGATTCTGACCCAGGCCCTGACGCGGCGCTCGCCCGGGGGGCAGATAATATCCACGGCCAGCATCACCTTCGATCAGGCCAGCCAGAGCGTGGTCGTCAGCGGCAGTCCGGGCGACATCCAGATCGCGACCGATATTGTGACGCAGCTCGAGACAGGTTCGACGCAGCCCACGTTGATGCAAACGCGCTTTATCGAAATCGGCACGGCGGCGGAGACGGCGCGCCTGCTGCCGCTGGTCGAGCAACTCTACCGAAACGAGGTGGCATCGGGCTCCATCGGCGCGGTGGCCCACGCCAAGATCATTTCTGATGGAGACCGGCTTATCGTCACGGCCAGTGCCGATCATCTCTCGAAGATCGAAGTGTTGGTGAAACAGCTTCGCAGCCAAAGGTCGCAGGCGCAGTCCCGGCGCCTGCAAATCATCCCGCTGCAGCACGCCCGCGTGGACACAGCCCTGACCAGCATCCAGACCCTCGTCAACGATCGGATGTCGGACAAGGCGTTTGTCGATGTGCCGAAGCCGTCTTTGCTTTCCGACACG
>Ga0207670_10001418_pt1 | contig 12584 bp, 11 predicted proteins | sample KBSS23HmetaG_FD_184339 | JGI IMG/M metagenome (GOLD analysis project Ga0207670, IMG submission 184339) | Switchgrass rhizosphere microbial communities from Kellogg Biological Station, Michigan, USA - KBS S2-3H metaG (SPAdes) (version 2) | ecosystem: Host-associated > Plants > Roots >... | reverse complement strand
CTCGTCCCGGGGACCACGTACACCTACCGCGTGCGCGCCTTCGACGGGCCGAACTACTCCGGTTACTCCAACACGGCCTCGGCCACCACGCCCTAAGCGTCCCGCTGGATTCCGACGCCGCCGCCCTGGTGCGCGGGAGAAACCGCGCTAACCTGGGATCAAGGTTTCACCCACACGCCGAACGGCCGACCCGTTCGAGCCATGAGGAGAGAGGGAGGCGCTGATGATCACGAACGACCGCGTTCGCCGGAGCCGTCGGTGGGCCATGGGCCTCGCGGTGGCGCTGGCCGTCGTCCATCCGGGCTGCGGCGGGAACAACAACGACAACGGGCCGGAGACCTTCACGGACAGCGCGACGCTCGGCGTGCTCGGCACCTTCCAGCTGCAGTTCACGGCGCAGAGGAACGGGACCGTGGACGCCAACGTCAACTGGAACGATGCCAACAACGACGTGGACATCTACGCCACGGCCGGCAACTGCCCGAACTTCGATACCCTGCTCGCGGGTGGCTGCAGCGTGATCGCGCTCTCGGAGAGCAGCTCCGCCAAGCCGGAGCGGGTCAACTTCAACGTCTCGAGCAACACGATCTACACCGTGTGGGCGATCAACCTGGGCCCGGGGACGGACACGGTCACGATCACGCTGACGGCCCGCTGAGCCCGCGGTGGACCAGGTCAGAACCGCAGCACGACCCCCGCCGTGATGTCGCCCTGCCAGATGCCGGATCCGTTGAACCGGAACAGGCAGGCCCCGTTCGTGCAATAAACGGCGCCGCCTGAATCAACGACCGTGTAGAACCCGCGGGCCTCGAGGCGCAGGCCGATGCGGCTGCCGGCCGGCACCTTGGTCCCCAGCGACAGGCCGGCGGCGAAGCGGAGCTCGCTATCCGTTCCCGTGAGCCCGGGGACGAGCCGCGTGGCGCCCAGGAGCGCCACGCCGAAGAAGCTGAACGGCCCGTCCGTCTCCGGCTCCTCCTGGATGCCCACCATGTAACGCTCGACGGTCTGCGGGAAGGTCGGCCCTCCCGCGGGCGGCTCCAGCTTCGTCTTCTGTCGGGAATAGAGGAGCTCCAGCCGCCAGGTCGGCGCGACGGCCACGTCGAGGGTGGCCCCGTAATCGGCCGACTCGTCGAAGGAGAAGGGGACCCCGGCGGGCGAGGCGAAGCTGCCGCCGAACTGAAGGCCGACGAAGGGCTGGAGCTCGATGTCGCCGGCTTCGGCGCGGACGCCCGGCAGCGCGGTCAGCGCGACGAGGAGGGCGGCGCGGCGCGCGAGGCGCCCTACTCCGGCGCAAGGCATGCGCAAGCTCCTCAGGCCTTGCTGAACTCCGGCGAGGAGGCCAGGCGCCGGTACTCGCGGAGCAGCAGCAGGGCCACGCCGATGGCGGCCAGGACGACCGCGATGTTGGCCCAGGCGAAGCCGGCCACCCCCAGCGCGATGACGTGGGTGCCCAGGAACACCAGGAGCGCGGCCAGCACGTCGCCGAAGCGCACGAAGAAGGTATCGATGGCCTGCTTGGCCTTGTACTTCTCCACGCGGGTGGTGGGCAGCCATAGCATCTGCTTCGCCGTGTTCATCACCGAGTAGTCGGTGCTGTTCTCCGCCGTCTTCAGGAGGCGCAGCGTGACCAGGCCGGCGCCGGCCGCCGCCACGCCGTAGACCCCCAGGGCGACCACGGGCAGGGCCAGCACCACGCCGCCCATGCCGAGCCGCTTCACGATGCGGGAGACCAGGAAGGCCTGGATCAGGATGGTCAGGACGTTCACCCAGAAGAAGTAGTCCGCGTAGAACCCGCCGATGAAGGCCTGCTTGCTGAAGCCGGCCACCGCGGCGCTGCGGGCGTCGGCCGCCGAGACCACCGCGCGGGCCAGGATGAACTCGCCCACCGTGTTCGCGAGGTTGAGCAGCACCAGGAGGCCGGCGATCAGCCGGAGGTAGCGGCTCTTCAACACCAGGGCGAAGCCGTTGCCCGCTGAGATGGGCGCCTGGGCGCGCGGCTTGGCCGCGCCGCGGAGGCGCCGCGCCAGCACGCGGTAGAGGACGAGGTGGAGGAACAGGATCGCCGCCGCGAGCTGCATCATCGAGAAGGGCCCCACGCCGTGGGCGAAGAGGGTGTCGGCCAGGGCGGCCCCCAGCGGCGCCCCCGCCGTGGACCCCACGGCGATGAGAGGGAACAGCCGGTCGCCCTCGTCGCGCGTGAACACCTCGTTGGCGAACGACCAGAACTGGGCGATGGTGGTCAGGCTGAAGATCCCCACCCACACGTAGAACACGAAGCCCAGGTGGGGGACCCCGGCCCGGCTGCCCAGCACGAAGAGCTCGATGCACGCCACGAAGAAGATCACCACCGCGGCCAGGAAGCGCTGGCGCGGCATCCGCCCGGCCACCCAGCCGTAGAGCGGGACGTAGGCCACGAGGGTCAGGGCCTGCGCGGCCGCGGCGTAGGACTTCAGCTCCGCGCCGCCCGCCAGGAGGATGAGCGGCTCGCGCACGGTCTTCAGGACGTAGTAGGCCACGAGAAGGATGGCCACGTTCAAGGCCATCAGGAGGACGGTGCCTCCCTCGCCGGCGCGCACGTCGCCGAAGACGCGCAGGGCCCGATCGACGGCCCCGGGCGGGGCAGCCGGCTCCTGCGTCTCGACGATCTGCGGCGGCGCGCTCACGAGCCGGACCTCTCCCGATGCAAGCAGTCGAGGATAACCGTACGAGCCGGCGCGGGCAACGGCGGCCCGCGGCGGGGAATGGGACCAAGGTCCAATGGCACCCTGCGCGCGCGGCCGATTACGGTAGCGGCCGGGGGGACGAATGCAGGAGCGATGGACGACGGCGGGGAAGCCCTGCCTGGCCGCGGCTGCCTTCTTCGCGCTGGCGGCAGCGGCGCACGCCGCCCCGCCGCCCGCGAAGCGCGCCGCGGGCGCGGCGACCGCGCCACCGATCCAGATCAAGAAGTACACCGGCGACCTCGACGGGATGGTCAAGCGCCGGGTCATACGCGCTCTCGTCGTCTTCTCGCGCACGCAGTACTTCGTGGACAAGGGCGCGCAGCTCGGCACGGCCTACGAGACCATGCGCTCCTTCGAGGACCACATCAACGCCAGCCGGAAGCTCAAGACGCTGAAGGTCCACGTGGTCTTCCTGCCCACCTCGCGCGACGACCTCATCCCCGCCCTCCTCGAGGGGCGGGGCGACCTGGCCATGGCCGGGCTGACGGCCACGCCCGAGCGCCTGAAGAAGGTCGACTTCTCCGAGCCGTTCGCGGACAAGGTCGAGGAGATCGTGGTCACGGGCCCCAAGTCCCCCGCGATCGGCGCCCTCAACGACCTGTCGGGACAGGAGGTGTTCGTCCGCCCGTCGTCCAGCTACTGGGAGCACCTCGAGGCGCTGAACCAGAAGTTCAAGGCCGACGGCAAGGCCCCGGTGAAGCTGCGCCCGGCCCCGGAGACCCTGGAGGACGAAGACCTCCTGGAGATGCTCAACGCCGGCCTGGTGGGCCTGGTGGTGGTGGACGACTACAAGGCCACGCTGTGGGCCAACATGTTCAAGTCCATCCAGCCGCGCCCCGACATCGCCGTCCACGAGGGCGGCCAGATCGGGGTCATGTTCCGCCAGGGGAGTCCCCTCCTGAAGGCGGAGCTGGCCTCCTTCGCCAAGACGCACCGCGTGGGCACCCTGTTCGGGAACACCGTGGTCAAGAAGTACGTCCGCAGCACGAAGTTCGTGAAGAGCGCCACCTCGGACGCGGAGATCAAGAAGTTCCAGGACACGGTGAGCCTGTTCAGGAACTACGGGACGAAATACGACCTGGACCACCTGCTGGTCATGGCGCAGTCCTACCAGGAGTCGCGCCTGGACCAGAACGCCAAGAGCCACGTGGGCGCCATCGGGATCATGCAGGTCATGCCTGCGACGGGCAAGGAGCTGGCGGTGGGCGACATCACGCAGCTCGAGCCCAACATCCACGCGGGCGTGAAGTACGTCCGCTTCATGATGGACCGCTACTATGGCAAGGAGCCGATGGACCTGGTGAACAAGATGCTGTTCACCTACGCCTCCTACAACGCCGGTCCCGCGCGCATCGCGCGGCTGCGCAAGGAGGCGGCGGCCAAGGGCCTGAACCCCAACCTCTGGTTCAACAACGTCGAGACCGTGGTGGCCGCGCGCATCGGGGCAGAGACCGTCACCTACGTCTCCAACATCTACAAGTACTACATCGCCTACAAGCTGGTGACGGAGGCCGAGGAGGAGCGCCGGAAGGCGCGCGAGGACCTGAAGGGGGCGAGCTGACGTGGCGGCCGCGGCCTCCGGGGCCGCGGCCCGTTCACTGCTGCCGGGACCGCGACAGCGCCTGCTCGATGGCGGCCAGCAGCACCCGGTCGTCCACCGGCTTGTAGAGCACGTCCACCGCCCCCGCCGCGAGCGTCTTCTCCCGGACGGCCTCGTCGCCGTGCCCGGTGATGAAGACGATGGGCAGGTCGCGCTGCGTGCCCTCGAGGGTCTGCTGGAGCTCGATGCCGCTCATGCCGGGCATGCGGACGTCCAGCAGCAGGCAGGCGGGACGGATCGACACCTCGCGCGCCAGGAACTCCGACGCGCAGCCGAAGAGCTCCACCTCGTAGCCGGCGGCGCGCACGAGGCGGCCGAGCGCCTTGCGGACGGACGCGTCGTCGTCGACGATGAAGACCAGCGGCGCGGGAGAAGTCATCATGCCCAAGGCAACCACTTGTATGAACTATCTCTGATTCGATACCAGCCATGATGAGCGCGTGTCGCGAGCAACGTAAATTGGACTTAGGGTCTAGGACCCGGAGCGCGCCGGGCGTCTCGCTCGGTCGCGATACGACCGCGGCCGGAGAACCCGGGACCGCCCCGCCATGGGACCTTGGTCCAATGGCGGCCCCCCGCCGATTCGTCTAAACAAGCCTCACCGAGTACGCTACGACGGCGGGCGTCCGCGCAGCGGACAGCCGCCGGGAGGAGGCCTGCATGCAATCGTCACTGGGGCGTCCCATCCAGCAGATCGGCGAGGCCGCCTGGCGGGCCTTCCAGGCGCTGAACACCCGCCTGCCCGCCAGCGCTCCCGCGGAGCGCGCCTGGGCCCCGGGACCGCTGCTCAAGTCCCATGAGCGCTCGCGGCCCCCCCTGGGCTATCCACGCGAGACCGATTCGCTGTGCCCGCGCTGCGTCATGGAGACCCGCGGCCAGATCCTGCGCGGCGAGAGGAAGGTCAAGGACCTGGTGAGCGGCCACCTGGGCGAGATCAAGGCCACGCTCTACGAGCAGGACAACGAGATCCGGGTGCGCAAGACCTGCCCGGAGCACGGCACCTTCGAGGACCTGATCTCGATCGACGCGGAGTTCTCCCGCCGCATCGAGGGCCGCTTCCCGGGCCGCGACTTCGCGGCGGTGGGCGACGAGCTGGTCCATCGGCACGGGACGTCGACCATCAAGTACGGGCGGGGGGCGGTGCTCACCATCGACCTCACCAACCGCTGCAACATGATGTGCAGCCCCTGCTTCATGGACGCCAACCAGGTCGGCTACGTCCACGAGCTGACCATGGAGGAGATCCGCAAGATCCTGGACGACTCCATCTCCTTCAAGCCCCGCCGGCAGATGTCGGTGCAGTTCTCGGGCGGCGAGCCCACCCTGTCGCCCCACTTCCTGGCCGCGTGCCGCTACGCCAAGAAGGTCGGCTACAAGATGGTGCAGGCGGCCACCAACGGCCTGCGCTTCGCGCTGGAGCCGGACTTCGCGGCGCAGGCCAGGGAGGCCGGCTTCGACATGGCCTACCTGCAGTTCGACGGGGTCACCAACGAGGCCAACTCCCACCGCAAGATCTCGAACCTCTTCGACGTGAAGAAGATCGCCATCGAGAACATGTACGCCGCCGGGATCAAGATCACGCCCGTGGTCACCATCGTGAACGGCCTCAACAACGAGAGCGTGGGCCCCATCGTCGACTTCTGCATGGAGAACCACGGCAAGATCGGCGGGCCGGCCTTCCAGCCCGTTTCCTTCACCGGGCGCGACGAGGAGATCACCGACGAGGCCCGGCACCGCCAGCGCTACACGACCTCGCACCTGGCCCACGAGCTGGCGCGCTACTACGAAGGGAAGATCGACCCGCTGCGCGACTGGTATCCGCTGGGGGCCGGGGTGTCGTTCGCGTCGCTGGCCGACCACATGAGCGCCGCCGATTCCTCTTTCGGTCAGCTCAGCTGCAGCTGCCACCCCAACTGCGGCGCGTCGGTGATGCTCGCGCGCAACCGCAGCACCCGGGCCTGGGCGCCGGTCACCGCCTTCTTCGACGTCGACCGCTTCATGAAGGACATCGACGTCATCGTGGACACGGGGCGCGGCCGCGCCTTGTCCTGGACGCAGGTCGCCCTGTCCTTCGTCCGCAACTTCGACCAGCGCAAGGCCCCGCCCGGACTGACGCTCGCCCGCATGATCGAGCTCTTCAAGACCCGGGCCCTGGGCGGCAAGAAGGGCGACAACGGCAGCGACCCCGCGGGGGACTGGGAGTTCCTCTGGATCGGCAGCATGTGGTTCCAGGACCTGTGGACCTACGACTTCCGCCGCACCGAGATGTGCGTCATCCCCTACGGCACGCAGGAGGGCGAGATCTCCTTCTGCGCCTACAACACGGGCGTGGGCTGGCGGCAGATCGTGGAGAACATGCACATGGTGGCGACCACCAGCGAGTGGTTCAAGGAGAAGGGCCGGCACACGATCTACGCGGGCGACCGGCCCATCCCGCTGCCCGACGCGCTGAAGCGCCGCCTGCCCGTGATCGCGGTCGAGGGCGGGGACGGCGAAAACGGCCGGCCCGCGGCCCAGTCGGGCTGCGGGAGCGGTTGCGGGTGCCACTGAAGGCACGAGAGATCCATTCCAGGGAGGCAGAAAGGCCATGATCCGATCCATAACCGTGATGACCGTGCTGGCGGCGGCGCCGCTGGCCTGGGCACAGAAGCCCGTCACCGAGAGCGCCGTCGTGGAGATGACGGCCACCATCGAGGCCATCGACCACGACAACCGCGTGATCACCCTGAAGGACAAGGACGGAAACACCGAGAGCATCCTGGCCGGGCCACAGATGAAACGCTTCGACGAGCTGAAGGTCGGGCAGACGGTGACCTTCCGCTACCACGAATCCGTCGCCTTGCAGATTCGCAAGCCCGGCGAGGCCGCCGCCCCCACCGCGGCGGGCAAGGAGACGCTGGTGCGGGGCCAGGGCGCCAAGCCCAGCGCCACCGTGTCGCGGCAGGACACCGCCACCGTCACCGTCAAGTCCATCGACACGAAGGTGCCCTCGGTTTCGGTGGCCACCGAGGACGGCCACGTCCTCAGCATGAAGGTGAACGACCGGAAGAACCTCGAGGGCGTGAAGGTGGGCGACCGCGTGGAGATCACCTACACGGTGGCGTTGGCCATCGCGGTCAAATAGGGACAGGGGGGAGATCGATGGGGAGCGATAGAGCGCCGGCCGTGCCGCGCCGGATCGTGCTGGCCGTCCTGGCGGTGCTGGCCGCCGCCGCCTTGCGCGCGGCCGCCGGCTTCGAGGCGGTTCCCACCTTCGAGGCTGCGAAGGTCCTGCCCGCCGCGCAGGTCAAGGGCCCGCACCACACGATCGAGGCGCGCGTCCCGCTGGTGGGGCTCTATCGGCAGTACAAGATCACCTCGGATTACGGGGCATTCGGGGCCGATGGGGACCTGCTGCTCCTCATCCGGCTGAAGGAGGTCGACGCCCTGGCGCGGCTGGCGGAGACCAGCGAGGCCGAGGTGGCGCTGAAGGCGGTGGGTGGCGCGATGGGCGGCGCGGTCAAGGGAGCCGCCAACGCCGTGGCCAACCCGGTGGAGACGGTGGCGGGCATCCCGGAAGGCGTCGGCAAGATGTTCGGCCGCGTGGGCCGCAAGGCCAAGCGCACCGCAGAGAAGGGCAAGGAGGAAGTGAAGGGCGATTCGAAGCCCTCCGATGCGGACTCCAAGTCGACGGGCGAAGCGGCCGCGGACGCCACGGGCGCGGCCGCCAAGGGCGTGCTCGGCGTCAGCGCCGGCAGGCGGCGCTGGGCGCAGGAGCTGGGCGTCGATCCCTACACCACCAACCCCGTGCTGGGCGCGGCGCTGGACAAGGTCGGCCAGATCGACGCCGCCGGCCGCTTCACCACCAAGCTGGTCCCCGGCATGGCCCTCGTCTCCACCGTGGCCACCGTCAACAAGCTCGTCTACGCCAAGAGCCCCGAGGAGCTGCTGAAGTACATCGAGGAGCAGCTGAAGGCCATGGGCGTCTCCGACCAGCTGAGCAAGGACCTGCGGCTGAACAAGCACATCCGGCCCAGCCTGCAGGCGCGGATCGTGGCCGCCCTCGGCGCCCTGGGCGGCGTGGCCGACCGCGGCGCGTTCCTGGAGCGCGCCGACGCCATCGACTCCGAGACCGCCGCCTTCTACTACGCGGACAGCGCCGAGATGCTGGAGCGCTTCCACCGCACGAAGGGCGCCCTGGCCCGCCTGGTGCCCGCCAACGGCGCCGCGGTGGCCCTCACCAAGGACGGGCGGCTCGTCCACCTGGTGCCCGCGGACTACGTGCCGTGGACGAGCCAGGTGGCGCAGGCCGTGGACGGGGCCGTCCAGCGCGCAAAGGAGGATTTCCCCTCCGCGCGCCTGGAGGCCTGGATCACGGGGGAGGCCAGCGACCGCACGCGGCAGGAGCTGACCGCCCGCGGCTGGAAGATCCAGACGAAGAGCCTGCGGCCGGAGCCGGCGCCCGCCGCGAAGTAGCTACTTCTTCTTCGGATCGCTCCCGGGCGGGAAGTTCTTGAAGAGCTTGTCTCCCACCTTGCCGATCTTCTTCACGTTCTTCTCGGGCTTGTCGGAGATCTCGTCCTGCGCGATGCCGCGCCAGAGCAGACCCTTCGACTTGGCGTCGAAGATGTCGGTCACGAGCGTTCCCACCTTGTACTCGCTGACGGTGGTCGTGGTCGAGCCCATGCCGCCGCCCCATCCGCCCCAGCCGTAGCCGCCGTATCCGCCGCTGTAGAACGTGTTGAGGTTCTTCTTGGTGGAGGTCGCGCCGTGGAGCACCACGAGCGCGTCGGCCTTGTCCTCGGAAGCCCGCGTCCAGCCCTTGGCCTCCAGCGAGGACGCGATCTCGTCGCTGACGCGCTTCTCGCTCAGCGGGTTGCCCCACCCGGTGCCCATCTTCAAGGCGAACGTCTTGTAGTGGGTGAAATCGGCCGCCTTGTCGTAGTCGACCGACACGTCCTGCGCCCCGGCCGAGGCCGCGGCGAGGATCACCGCTGCGCCCATAGCTATGCGCACGACCCGATTCAAATGCGTGTACATGTCGTCCCCTCCGTGTAATGCGACAGATCCGCCAGTGTAGACGAGGAGCGTAGGGGTCCGCCGTCATGAGCGTCAATTGGACGTTGGTCCCATGGCCCGGGCTTCGATGCCACTGGACCAAGGTCCCATTGATCGCGCTGCGCTCGCGCCGATAAGGTCCCCCGATCCTGATCGAGTCACGGCGGGGGCCGCGCGCGACATGACCAAGCACCACCGGGCGCCGGCGATCAGCGCGCAGGCGGCGCAGGCGCGCCTCGCGCGCGGCAACGCCCGGTTCGTCGGCGGCCACGCGCGCTTCCTGACCGGCCTGCACGAGCGCCGGACCGCCCTGGCCGCCGCCGCCCAGCGCCCCTATGCGGCGATCCTTGGCTGCAGCGACTCCCGCGTGGCGCCCGAGCTGGTCTTCGACGCCGGGTTGGGCGAGCTCTTCGTGGTCAGGGTGGCGGGCAACGTCGCCACGCCCGGAGTCATGGGGAGTCTTCATTACGCGGTCGAGCACCTCGCGACCCCGCTGCTGGTCGTCCTCGGTCACCAGGGATGCGGCGCCGTGCAGGCCGCCCTGGAAAGGGAGGCACGGGAGCACTGGAAGGAGGAGGGGATCGAGGTCCTCATGGAGGCCATCATTCCGGGCCTCGCGGACGTGGACAGGGCGCTCGACCCCGCGGCGCGCATGGACGAGGCGGTGGAGGCCAACGTGCGCTGGGTCCTGCGGCGACTGGGGAAGATGCCCCAGGCGCGGCGGGAGCGCGAGGACGCGACGATCGTGGGCGCGGTCTACGAGCTCCGGACCGGCCGCGTCCGCTTCCTGACCTGAGTCAGGGAGTGGTGCCTACGAACGAGAAGAGGAAATAGACGCGCGCCTGCGTGGGCCGTCCGTCGCGCGCCGCCGGCCGGAAGATCCACTCTTGCGCCGCACCGGTGGCGGCGCCGTCGAACGGCGTACCGGGATTCAGCACCCGCGCGCCGGTGACCTTGCCCTCCTCGGTGACGTCGGCCTCGAGGATCACCTTGCCGCTGCCCAGCGCGTTGGGAGGGTAGGGCGGCACGGTGACGGAGGTGGGCCAGGGAAGGTCCGCGGGAGCGGTGGCCTCCAGGTAGCGAGGCCGCTCGGGGGCGATGACCGCGAGCTCGGGAGGCCGCAGGAAGGCGACGAGCAGCACCCGGCTCCGCACGGCCCGGCCCTGCTCCCGCGCCGGCTCGAAGCTCCAACCGCGCAGCGCCTCGCGCAGGACGCCGCCGTGGGGGACGACGTCCTGGATGGTGTCCACCGCCGTGACGGACCCGGTCTCGTCCACCGTCAACGCGAAGGCGGCCACGCCGCCGGACTGGACGTTGAAGGGCGTGGGCGGCGCGATCGCCCGCAACACGTGGGGTGGCGTGGCATGGCCCTGCGCAGAGGCCTCCACTGCCGCTGCCAACGACAAAGCCAGGACCATGCGCCAACAGGAAGAGAGGGCCATCACCAGCCTCCACGGCGAGCCGCCGCGCCTCGAACTTGACCCGCAAGCGGCGGGACGTCTATCCGGAAACTGCATTCTTCACCGGCCGTTCCCCAGCGCAGATTCGCCGGGCGGGACGAAAGAGCCGCAACGTACAATAGGTGTCCGTCGGAGGGTAGACATGAGATGGCAAGGGGCGCTCGCGCTCACGGCTGCCGTGGCAGTGGGCGAGGGACGAGCGGCCCTGGCCGCCGACACGCAGCGCGTGATCGCCGGACGGCCGCAGTACGACCGGTCCGGCTACTTCAAGTGGCACTTCGGCGAGGGCTACCGCAAGCTCTGGACGGCGCCTTTCGAGGCCCCGGTACTCGACCTGAAGACCTACGCGGGCGGGCTCACGCCCGTCCGGAAGGTCGGCTCCATGCAGAGCATCGGCCTCGCCCTCAAGGGCGCGGACGGCAAGGCCTACACCTTCCGCACCCTGGACAAGGACCCCACCAAGATCCTTCCGGAGGCCTGGAGGCATTCGTTCCCGGCGACCATCTTCCAGGACCAGACGGCAGCCAGCCATCCGGGTGGCGCGTTCATGATCCCGCCCATGGCCGAGGCCGCGGGCGTGCCCCACACCAGCCCGGTCATCGTGGTCATGCCGGATGACCCGGCGCTGGGCGAGTTCCGCGAGACCTTCGGCGGCAAGACGGGCTCGATCGACGAGTTCCCCACGCCTGCGGCGGGGACCCACCCGGGCTTCCAGGGGGCGACCGAGATCCTCTCCACCGCGCAGCTGTGGGAAGGGTGGAAGAAGGGCGAGGTCCAGGTCGACGCGCGGTCGCTGCTGCGCGCGCGCCTCTTCGACCTCTTCATCGGCGACTGGGACCGCCACAACAGCCAGTGGCGCTGGATGAAGCTGCCCGGGCACGACGGGCTCCAGGCGCTCCCCGAGGACCGCGACCAGGCCTTCTCCAACTACTCCGGCGCGGTGATCGCGATCGCGCGCTCGGCCCTTCCGCGGTTCGTGCCCTGGACCGACGACTACGAGAACCTCAAGGGCCTCCTCTTCCAGGGCCGGGAGGTGGACGACTGGCTGCTCACGGGCGTGGAGCGCGCGGCCTTCGAGGAGACCGCCCGCGACATCCAGCGCCGGTTGACGGACGCGGTGATCGAGGAGGGCGTGCACCGGATGCCCCCGGAGTGGTTCGCCATCGACGGCGAGCGTCTCATCCGCGACCTGAAGAAGCGGCGCGACCTGCTGCCCGCCGCCGCCGTGGGCTTCTACGAGCGGCTGGCGCGCTGGGTCGACGTCCAGGGCACGGATCAGGACGACGTCGCCACCTTGACCCGCGAGGCCGACGGAAGCGCGATCCTGGAGCTGGCGCTGGCCGGACCCGGGGGGACGGCGTCCGCGCCCTATTTCCGCCGCCGCTTCTTCCCCAAGGAGACCGACGACGTCCGCGTGTACCTCTACGGCGGGGCCGATCGCTTTGTGGCCACGGGGCCGCGCGGGCCGCTCCGCGTGCGCGTGTCCGGCGGACCGGGCCGCGACAGCCTCGACGACTCGAAGAGCGGCGGCACGCGCTTCTACGACGCCGAGCCGGGAGAGGTGGCGGAGGGCCGCGGGACGGGCGTCTCGACGCGGCAGTGGATCCGGACGCCCTACAAGTCAGAGACGCCGTGGATGGAGAAGCAGGACTACGGATCCGCGATCTTCTACCAGCCGCTCCTGTGGTGGGAGCCGGATCCCGGGGTGGTGCTCTCCATGGGCGCCGCACGGTACGGATACGGCTTCCGGAAGCAGCCCTATTC
>Ga0207670_10001412_pt1 | contig 12619 bp, 9 predicted proteins | sample KBSS23HmetaG_FD_184339 | JGI IMG/M metagenome (GOLD analysis project Ga0207670, IMG submission 184339) | Switchgrass rhizosphere microbial communities from Kellogg Biological Station, Michigan, USA - KBS S2-3H metaG (SPAdes) (version 2) | ecosystem: Host-associated > Plants > Roots > Rhizosphere... | reverse complement strand
CGACGAGGACCCCCGCGCGACGGACCGCGATCTGGCCCGGTCCGTTGACGTGGATGATCGGGTCGAACGTCCAGTTCGATCCCGGATCGCGCCCGCCCCACGTCGGCGCGAGCCACGCAGGCCCGGAGTGCACGATGCCCCAAATCCGGAGAGCGCCCGCCTCTTCGTGCGCGCCGATGAGGCTGGTCTCGAACGGTGTCGATGGCGCGAGGCGCCGGAGCTCGTCGGTGTGGAGTGGTCGGCTGCGGTCGAACTTGAGACGAAGGACGCCGCGATTGGGCTCTCCGTCCGCGGGGAGCGCGTCGGCGCGCGTCAGCAGCAGTCGAAACCGCGTCGGCCGCGTCTCCTCCGTCGTCATCGACGCCTGGAACGCCGCGGCCAGGGCCTCGTGAAGGAGCTCCGTCGAGATCGAGAGCGGCGCCTCCGCAGGCCAATGCGCCGCCACCCAGCGCGCCAGATCGGGGGGATAGGCGCGTTCACATCCTCGATACGCGCCGTCGCCGTCGGTCATCCCACGAGCATACCCTTTGCGCAGGGCGCGTAGCGGCCGCGTCCAGGCGCGAGCGGCGCGGGAGGCGGGCCAGGTCCAGCTAGCTCACGACGGAGCTCACGAGCACGCGGTCGCGCAGCTCTGGCAGGCTGTCGCGCAGGACGAGCAGCCCGTCTTGGCGCACTCGTTCGCGCACGCTTCGCAGGCGAGCTTGCAGAGCCGCTTCGCCTCGGCGGCCAGGGGGCTGCTTCTGGCTTCGAGTCGAGCCGAGAGCAAGCAAGCGTCGATGCAATCGCGACACGCTCGAATGCACCCCGCGTGGGCCGTCGCGTCGGTCGCTAGGCAGTCCTCGATGCAACGTTCACACGCCGCGACGCACGAGAGGCACGAGGATGCGCTGGTGGAGGTTGTGGCTGCGGCCATGATGACTTCCCTTTCGTGGTGATCTCCGGCTCGCCGAGAGCCGCGAGGATGGAGCAATGCTCGACGGCGGTATCGCCCGAGCACGTGCGAACGAGGCGAGCGACGGCGTCACGCAGCTCACGGAGCTCTTGCAGCTTCGCGTCGATCATGGCGAGCTTCTGCTCGGCCCGTGTTCGCACCGTACTGCACGGTGCGCCCTGACGCGCGCGGAGCGTGAGCAGCTCTTTCGTCTCGCCCAGCGTGAAGCCGAGCTGCGTCGCGTGGCGGATGAAATGGAGGCGGGCCACCGCGTCTTCGCCGTAGTGGCGATAGCCGGCCTGCGATCGGCCCGGCTTCGGAAGGATCCCGATGCGTTCGTAGTACCGGACGGTCTGGACGTTGACCCCCACACGCTTCGCCAGCGTGCCGATGGTGAGGGTCTCGTCGCTCATGCCGGAAGTATGGGGCCTGTACCCAACTATAGGGTCAAGGGGCTCCCGACACATTTCTGCCGCGAGCCGACCTACTCCGCGAGCACCTGGTGCACGAGCTGGATGCAGACGGCTCCCTCGCCCACGGCCGACGCCACGCGCTTGACGCTGCTGGCGCGCACGTCGCCCACGGCGAAGACGCGCGGTTGACTGGTCTCGAAGAGGAGAGGCGCTCGCCCGAGCGGCCATCCCTCGCCGGCGAGGACGTCCGCTCGCAGATCGGAGCCGGTGAGGACGAAGCCGCCATGGTCGAGCGCGACGCATCCGCGCAGCCAACTCGTGTTCGGCGTGGCCCCCGTCATCGCGAACACGTGGCGGATCCGGTGCCGCGTCTCGGCCCCCACGTCTTCGCTCCGCCACGTGATCTCCTCGAGGTGATCCCGTCCCGTCATGGCCGTGATCCGGGTGCGCCGGTGCAGCGTGATGCTCGGCGTCTCCTCGATGCGGCGGACGAGATACCGAGACATGCTCGCCGACAGATCCGCGGCTCGGATCAGCACGTGCACGCGCCGCGCGGTGCGCGCGAGGAAGACCGCCGCCTGACCCGCGGAGTTGCCGCCTCCCACGACGACGACCTCCTCCAGCCCGCATCGCCGCGCCTCGACGAACGTCGCCGCGTAGTAGACGCCGACCCCCTCGAAGCGCTCGAGCTCGGGCACGTCGAGCTTGCGGTACTGCGCGCCCGTCGCGACGATGATCGTGCGCGCGCGCAGCGCCTCGCCTCCGTCGACCTCGACGGAGAGAGGCGTGTCCCCGCAGTGCAACCGCCGTGCGGTGCGCGCGACCGAGATGAGCGCGCCGAACTTCTCGGCCTGCGCGACGGCTCTTCCCGTCAGGGCTTGCCCGGAGATGCCCGTCGGAAAGCCGAGATAGTTCTCGATCTTGGAGCTTGCGCCGGCCTGCCCGCCGGGAGAGCCCGCCTCGACGATCATCACGTCGAGGCCTTCCGAGGCGGCGTACACGGCTGCCGCGAGCCCCGCAGGACCGGCACCGCACACCACGACGTCGAACACGCGAGACGGCTCGATGGCCGGGTTGAGGTCGAGACAGTCGGCGACCTCCGCGTCCGTCGGCTGCTTGAGGACGCGCTCGCCGCGGCAGATCAAGATGGGGATGTCGTCGATCCCGACGTGGAACTGGTCGAACATCGCCTGCACGTCGGGTTCCCGATCGACGTCGACGTACTTGTACGGCTGCCCGTTCCGCACGAGGAACGCCTGGAGCCGCAGCGTCGCGGCGGAGTCGCGCGACCCGAGGACGACGGCGTCCCCCCACCCTTCGGCGAGGAGCGCGAGGCGCCGGAGGATGAACGCGCGCATGACGATCTCGCCGAACTCGGGCTCCGTCTGAACGAGCGCGCGAAAGCGCTGCGGCTCGACACGGAGGGTGCGGAGGTGCGTCTTCGCGCGCGCCCGAACGAGCGTCCGGCGGCCGAACAGCAGCGCCATCTCGCCGGTGAACTCGCCGCGCTGGAGGACCGACACGGGTCGCTCGGCGTCGCCGTCCGGGTGCACGATCTCGAGCCGCCCTTCGAGGACGACGTAGAACGGTACCGAGGTGTCCCCCTGCTCCCACACCAGCGCGCCGGCTTCGAACGTCTGCTCGCGCGCGTGCTCCGCGACGTGCGCGAGCAGCCTCGCGTCGAGGGCGGGGAACATCTGGGCGCGACGTCCCGCGAGAGACGCGGCTGCTGGATATCCTACCGAGCTCATCGTCCTCCGCGGCGCTCGAGGCGTTCCTCTTCGTCTGCCGCGAGCCGAGCCCAGGGCAACGCTCGCAGCCGTTGCGGCTCGCGAGCCCGGGGACGATCTGCGCCGGAGGACGACGAGGGCATGGAGGCGTCCGATGTCCCCGAGCATCGAGACGTTGCCCGAAGCGCCATGGCGGCGCAGATTCGGTGCAGACGGCAACGGAGGTCTCCCCATGTCCAAGGTCTGGCTCATCACGGGTTGCTCGCGCGGCCTCGGCCGCGAGCTCGCCCAGGCGGTGCTGGCCGCCGGCCATCGCCTGGTCGCCACCGCGCGTGATCCGCGCGACCTCGCCTTTCTTCCGCCGAGCGATCGCCTGCGCACCGTCGCGCTCGACGTCACCGACGCGTCGGCGGCGCGCGCCGCGGTGGCCGTCGCGACGTCCGCATTCGGCCGAATCGACGTCGTCGTCAACAACGCCGGCTACGTCAAGGCCGACTCGATTGAGGACCAACCCGAGGACGAGTTCCGCCGCCTGCTCGAGATCAACTTCTTCGGCGTCTACAACGTCACGCGCGCTGCATTGCCCGTGATGCATGCCCAGCGCGCTGGACACATCATCCAGATCTCGTCGATCGGCGGGCGGCGCGCCACGCCCGGCCTCGGTGCCTACCAGTCGGCGAAGTGGGCGGTCGGCGGCTTCAGCGAGGTGCTGGCGCGCGAGGTCGCGCGGCTGGGCATCCGCGTCACCTGCGTCGAACCCGGCGGCATGCGCACCGACATGTTCGGGGTCTCGATGCTCGCCGATCGCCTCGCGCCCGACTACGAGGGCACGGTCGGCGCCGTCATCCGCGCGATCTTCGGCCGCGCCGACGGCGCGCGCGGCGACCCGGCCAAGGTGGCGCAGGCGATCCTGCGGCTCGCCGACGAGGAGGAGCCGCCGGTGCGACTGCTCCTCGGCACCGACGCCGTATTCGGCGCCGCCGCCGCCGCCAGCGAGCGCGCCGCGGAGGACGCGCGCTGGAAGGAGCTCAGCGTGTCCACCGACTACGACGGCATCGGCGACTTCACGCCACCGACCGCGCCGAGGCGATGAACCCGCGAGCGGCTTCGCGTTCCCTTCTCGGCGCCATCCGACAAACTAATTTTCCTTGACCAAATAAATTTTCCAAAGGAAAGTGCGCGCATGGCTGACGCCGCCGTGCTGCTCCGCCCGCTTCGGACGCGCATCCTCGAGATGCTCGCCGAGCCGCAGTCCGCGGCCGGCATCGCGCGTACGCTCGACGTGGCGCGGCAAAAGGTCGGCTACCACCTGAAGGAGCTCGAGAAGCAGGGGCTCGTCGAGCTCGTCGAAGAGAAGAAGGTCGGCAACTGCGTCGAGCGCATCGTTCGCGCGACCGGGCGTGCCTATCTCGTGTCGGCCGAAGCGCTCGGATCACTCGCGCAAGGCGCGGCGGAAGCGACGGATCGGTTCTCCGCGGCATACGTCATCGCGGTCGCGGCGCGTGCGCTTCGCGAGGTGACGCGCCTGCGCCAAGCGGCGGACGATGCCGGCAAGCGCCTCGCGACGCTCACGCTCGAGACCGAAATCCGTTTCGCGACGGCGGCCGATCGTGCCGCCTTCGCCGAGGAGCTTGCGCGCGAGGTCGCGCGGCTCACCGCCAAGTACCACGACGAGTCCGCCCCGCGCGGACGCGTGCATCGCATCGTTTCTTTCGCGTACCCAAAGCCTGCAGACCGTGAACACCACCACCCCTGAGCCCACCAGCATGAACACAAAGAACACCCGCGACATCCAGCTCTCTGTCGAGCTCGACGCCTCTCCCGAAGACGTCTTCCGCGCCGTCACCGACGGTACCGAAATCGCGAAATGGCTCGCGCCCGAAGCGCGCTCCACCGCACCGGAAGGCGGGAAAAAAGGCAGCATTTGGATCTCGTGGGGCGAAGGCATGAGCGCCGAGCACGAGATCGACATCTACGACGCGCCGAAGCGGATACGTCATCCGTCTGGCCGGAACGGCGAAACGAAGGCGCAACTCTATGCCGATTGGTCGATCGAAGCGCGCGAAGGCGGCAAGACCACGCTCCGCCTCGTTCATTCCGGTTTCAGTGCAAGCGCCGATTGGGACGACGAGTACGAGGCGCACGCGCGCGGCTGGAAGCTGATGCTCCAAAACCTCCGCCAGTACTTCGCGCGGCACGCGCACGAACCGGCGGTGCACCTCCCCTTCATGTCGAAGGTCGAGTCCCCGCGCGGGTCGATCTGGAAGACGCTTCTCGGCAAGTTCGGCTTTTCGGCCTCGCCGAAGGTCGGCGATCCATTCCGCTTCACGACGCCGAAAGGCGACGTCCTCACGGGCGTGGTCGATCTCGTCACGGAAACGCGCGACCTCGCGCTCGTCGTGCGCGAGTACGACGATGCGCTGCTCCGCTTCACCATGGAAGGCAAAGCGGATGCGCCATCCACTTTCGTATATGCCTACGTGATCGTGTACGGCGCTGAACGCGAGCGCGCGAGCGAGCTCGTCGCAGCCGGCAACAGCGCACTGTCCAACTGACTACACTTGCTCGCGACTTCGCGGGGGAGCCGAATCAAGAAAGCCGGTTTGAGGAGGCACCCTCGAACCGGCTCTTCTTTTCCACTTCGCTTGTAGGCGCGATTGGGATTGAACCAACGACCCCTACCGTGTCAAGGTAGTGCTCTACCACTGAGCTACGCGCCTGCGATGCGCACCGGGGAATAGCGGAGGCGCAGCGGTCGTGTCAAGGTCGGCGGCGCGGGTGGCGCCGGGTTTCGCGGACGCGGCCCCCAGGGCGACGCCGCCCCGGGGACCGCACGGCGCGCAATCGTGCCATAGTGCGGAGCCGTGAAATCCCGGTACGTCGACACAGACGCACGAGCCTACGCCGAAGAGGTGCGCCAGCGCGCCTCGGAGACCCTGGCGCTCCGCACGTACACGTCACGCCTCCTCGGCGCGGACCCCGCGCTCGTCGTCCACGGCGGCGGCAACACCTCCGCCAAAGGGGTCGAGCGCGACATCCTCGGCCAGCCGACGAATGTACTTTACATCAAAGGCTCGGGGTGGGACCTCGCGACGATCGAGCCGGCCGGGCTCCCCGCCGTCCGCCTCGAGCCGCTCCAGAAGCTGCGGGCGCTCGACGCGATGACCGACGAGGCGATGGTGAACGAGCTTCGCCTGAACCTCCTCGACGCGACCGCCCCGACGCCGAGCGTGGAGACGCTCCTCCACGCGTTCCTCCCCGGGCGGTTCATCGATCACACGCACGCCGACGCGGTCCTCGCGCTCGCCGACCAGCCCGACGCGGAGAAGGTGTGCCGGAGCGTCTTTGGACCGAACATGGTCTGGGTCCCGTACGTGATGCCCGGCTTCGCGCTCGCGAAGCAGTGCGCCGCGGCGTACGACGCGGCGGTCGCGAGCGGCCGCACCCCCGCGGTGATCGTCCTCGAGCGCCACGGGATCTTCACGCTCGGCGAGACGGCCAAGGCGAGCTACGAGGCGATGATCGACGCGGTGACGCTGGCCGAGCGGTACATCGATGACGCGCGCCGGACCGCGTCGTTCGCCGCGAGCCCGCGCCTCCAGGGGCTCGATGGGCCGGTCCTCCCCCGCCTCCGCGGCGCGCTCGCCCGCCTCGCCGGGCAGCCGCGGGAGCGCGGCCCCGTCCTCAGCGTGCGCGCGACCGACGCCATCCTCGCGTTCTTGAAGCGCCCCGACGTGAACGACCTCGTCGAGGCCGGGTGCGCCACGCCCGATCACGTCATCCGCACGAAGCCCACGGCGCTCCTCGTGACCGCGCCCGACTACGGCGACCTCGACGCGCTGGCGAAGCGCTTCGAGGAGGAAATCGTGCGCTATGCACGCATTTACGACGCGTACGTCGACGCGATGATCGCCGAGAAGCGGGTGAAGAAGACGCGGCTCGACCCTTGGCCGCGCGTCATCCTCCTCCCCGGGTTCGGCCTGTGCGCTGTGGGGAAGACGCAGCGGGAAGCCGACGTGACGGCCGACGTGTACGAGCACACGATCGACGTCATGAGCAACGCCGCCGACGTCGGGCGGTACGCGCCGGTCGGGCGCTCCGATCTCTTCGACATGGAGTACTGGAGCCTCGAGCAGGCCAAGGTGAAGAAGACCACGCCGCTCCCGCTCGCGGGGGCGATCGCGGTCGTCACCGGGGCCGCTTCGGGGATCGGCCTCGCGACGGTGGAGCGGTTCCTCGGGCTCGGCGCGCACGTCGCGATGCTCGATCGGGACGGCGCGGCGCTCGAGGCCGCGCACGGCGCGCTGGCGAAGTCGCACGCGCCGGAGCTCTTGCCGATCGTCGCCGACGTCACGTCGTGGAAGGACGTGAGCGCCGCGTTCGCGGACGTCGTGGCGCGGTTCGGCGGGATCGACGTCGTCGTATCGAACGCCGGCACCGCGCCCGAAGGGCGGCTCGACGAGGAGTCGGGCGACGACGCGCTCCGCCGATCGCTCGACGTGAACCTGCTCGCGCACAACCACGTCGCGCGCGCCGCCGCCGACGTGATGCTCGCGCAGCGGACCGGCGGGTGCCTCCTCTTCAACGCGAGCAAGAGCGCGTTCAACCCGGGCCCGGGCTTCGGCCCGTACGCGGTGGCGAAGTCGGCCCTCATCGCGCTCATGCGCCAGCACGCGATCGACCTCGGCGGCCACGGGATCCGCGCCAACGCGGTGAACGCGGACCGGATCCGCACGAGCCTCTTCGCCGGCGGCGTCGCCGAGTCGCGCGCGGCGGCGCGCGGCCTCTCGGTCGACGACTACTTCACCGCGAACCTCCTCCGGCGCGAGGTCACGGCGCGCGACGTCGCCGACGCGTTCGCCTACCTCGCCGGCGCGCGTGCCACCACCGGGTGCGTCGTGACCGTGGACGGCGGCAACGCGGCGGCCTTCCCGCGCTAGGGCCTCCCTGGATTCACCGACGCCCCGCTTGATCGGCTGGGGAGCTCGAGGGGAGCGGCCGCGCTCCCCTCGAAACCAGGCTAATTCAGCGGCGCTTGGGCCGGCGCGGCGGCGGGGCGTCGGTCGGCTCGCCCTCGGGGCGATCGATGAACGCCATCGCCGCCGGGACGAGCTCGACGTGGAGCGGCCCGGAGGGGCCGCGACGGTTCCCGATGCAGTCGACGCGGGTCCCCGTGCCGCCGATGGCGAGCATGATCGTCGCGAGGTGCGCGAGCGGCGAGCTCGACCCGTGCGTCGACGCGGCGACGACGGCGAGGTTGAGCGCGGCGTCGTCCACGAGCTCCTTGAGCTGCTGGGACGCGATCGCGAGGCGCGTCGTCTCGTCGGCGTTCGCGCGCTCGAGCGGCTCGCCATAGAGGGGCCCGCGCTCGGCGGCGAAGACGCGCTCGAGCGGATCGACGGCGAGCACGGTGAGCCCGGTGTGCGACGTCTGCGCGCGGGCGCGGAGGATGATGTCGCGGAGCACCTCGATCGACGCGCCCGGGGCGAGGTGCTCGACGAAGAGGCGCGACCCGACCGATGTCACGGCGCGCATCGCGCTCGCGAGGCGGAGCTGGACGCGCGCGCGCGCGGCGGCGGCGTCCCTCCCCTCCCCCTGCCCCTCCCCGTCGCTCGCCTGCCCGCGGTGCGCGGCGCCGTAGAGGACCGCGGCGTGATCGACCGGCGGCTCGTGCGCTCCCTCGACGCGCGCCTCGAGGAACATCTCGCGCGCGATCCACCGCGCGATCATCTCGTGCCGAGGCATCTCCACCGACGCGTAGATGACGAGCGCACCCGCGCGCGCGAGGTCGTGCGCGATCTGCCCGACGAACGCCGTCTTGCCCGACTTCGCGGACCCCGCCACCCCCACGAGATCGCCGGCGCGGACGCCGCCGGAGAGGAACGCGTCGAGGCGCCGGAGCCCGGTCGCGAGCGGGGCGGGCGCGCGCTCCCATCGGCCGGGGAGCTCGGCGATCGCCTCCGCCACCGTCACGAGCGACTGCGCGACGCGCGTCGCCTCGGGGTCGCCCTCCTGCTCGAAGCCTCGGATGTCGAACTCTTCGCTCTTCACAAGATCCTCGTCGCTCCGCGTGTCATCGTGCAAAGGCTCGCTCCCGACCGCGCATCATCGCACCGCCGGGCCGCCACCGCACGCCCGACGCGAGGCGCCCTTGTCGATCCTCAGAAGCGGAGCGTGACTTCGGCGCGGACCCCCTCGAACGGGGGGAACACCTTGCACACACCGCTCACGCATTTGAGGCCGCCGCGCTGCTGCCCGGCGAGGACCTTCACGTTCGACCCGCCGGAGAAGCGATAGAGGAGGGCGCCGTTCACGTAGAGGGTCGGGAGACCGGCGAGCGTCGTGTACTCGATCCCCTGCGTCAGGACCCAGCGCGGCGCGATCTTGAGCGCCGTGTAGTGCTCCCCTTCGCGCCACGGCTCCTCCGAGCCGAGGCCGTTCCGCGCGTTCAAATTCTCTTCGCGGCGCAGGCGATGCCGCCCCGAGAGCTCGATCGAGTACGGCCCCGCGATGTGCTTCGACAGCGCGTATTCCGTGTGGAGCTCGCGGTAGAACGGTTCGCCGGTCGCCTTGCGGTCGTCGCGCGCGCCGCTCGACGCGTACAGGTACGAGCGATCGCGATCGAAGCGCCATTCGATCCCGCTCGTCCCGTCCCACACGTCGTCGTGGACGGCGTCCGCGTCCTTCGACGACGTGACGGTGTTGCCGTGCGCGTCGCACCCGCCCCCGGTGATCTCGCTCTTCGTGTGGAAGTACGCCGCGGTGCCGTAGACGAGGAGCGTCGGTGAAACGCGGACGTCGGTGCGGAGGCGCCCGCCGTCGACGCACGCGTTGAAGAAGCCGAGCTCCGAGTCCTGCGTGATCGCCTCGGCGGTGGGCGGCGTCGAGTACGCGATGTTGTTGAACGCGGCGGCGCGCGACACGTCGACCGCGCCGGCGAGCGCGTAGAAGTTGCGGTAGCTCTTCACCTCGACGGTGTTCGTCACCGGGCCGGCGTCGGCCGAGAACGATCCGTAGAGCGCGTTCCCGTTCGCGTGGGGTTCGAGCGGATCGGTGTCGACGTGGCGGTGCTGCGCCGCGGCCTCGAGGTAGATCGTCCCGTGCCCGCCGAGGCTCGGGATCTCGACCCCCTGCCCCGCCACCGTCACCTCGCTCGCGTTCAAGATCGGGTTGCTGTTCGGCAGGGTGGCGAGCCACGCCGCGGTGTCGCCCGGGGCGCACGAGCCGACCGGCGCGTCGAACGCGCCGTCGACGACGTGCCCCGCCGCGTCGTACCGATACGGCGCGCAGCGCGTGAGGCGGACGACGTGGGTCGTGAGGACGACCGGGAGGCCGCGCCCCGCCTGGAGCTCCGCGCCGACGATCCGGTCCGACCCGAAGACCGGCGACGGGTTCGGATCCACCGCGCCGCGCGCGGGCAAGAAGAGCGCGCGCCCGGTCGCCTCGTCGACGCGCGACGGGTTCGCGAGCCCCGCGACGAGCGTGACCGCGAACGGGTCTTTCTGCCACGTCAGCTTGCCGCCGCGCACGGTGTTGTCGATCCCGAGCTCGTCGATCTTGCGCATCGAGAGGACGAGGCCGCGCCCGAACTGGACGTACGCGTCGCCCACGGTGACCTCGAGCTCGCGCGTCTGGTACGTGGCCCAGAGCTTCGCGGGGTAGACCGCGTCGCGGAAGCGCGAGAGCCCGTCGAGCGCCACGTTGTCGTGCTGCGCCGGATCGATGTCGCCGCGACCATCCGGCCTGCGCCAGTACAGCGACGAGTCGAGGCGGACGCCGAGCGTCCACTCACGCCAGCGGAGCGCCGCGTTGAGCCGATTGAGCCACGCGCCGTACCCGTGATCGGGCGGGCTTTCCCCTTCGCGCGCGTCGAAGCGCTGCGCGACGACCGACGTCTCGGTCACGTCGAGGCGGATCGGGTCGCCGAGGGCGCGCGGGAGATCGACGGCGCGGGCCGGGGCGACCGCGAGGGCGATCGCTGCGCTGGACGAGAGGACGAGGAGGCGGCGCACGCTCGGATCAGGGGCTGACGATGCGCTCCACCTCGCGCGCGAGCACCTCTTCGTCGCCCGGGTTGTAGCCCTCGTGCACGCGGACGACGCGCCCGCTCTTGTCGATGAGGATGGAGAGCGGCGCGCTCTTCTTCGGGTTGTAGATGCTGGCGACGTGCGAGTCCTCGTCGAGCGCCACCGGGAACGTCATCTGATTGCGCTTGGCGAAGCTCGGGACGTCGGCGACCGTCTCCGGTCCGTCCATCGACACGGCGATGACGACGAAGCCCTTCGCGCGGTTCGCCTCGTAGAGGCGGACGAGGTGCGGCATCTCGGCGAGGCACGGCTGGCAGTACGTCGACCAGAAGTCGATGAGGACGGCGCGCTTCCCGAGGTGGTCGCTCAGGCGGAGCGTCCGCCCCTCGACGTCGCGCGCGATGAAGTCGGCGGCGATCGTCCCCTCCTTGAGCGACGCGTCGTCCGCGGCGCCGCTCGCGCCCGCGCCTTCGCTCGTGGTCGTTCCGGCGCACGCCGGCGCGCACGCGAGGACGACGGCGCCGCGTGCGATCCACGCTGCGCGGCCAGGGCGAGGGCGGGCCCCGTGCAGGTAGCACGGGGCCACGTCCGGTCTACCGTCCTCCAGCGCCGCGCGCGTCATGTTCCGGGCTTGTACGCGGGCGGGTTCCCGTCGACCCAGCGCACCCAGCGGAGCGCGTTCTCTTTGATCCCCTCGGCCGGCGATCCCACACCCGCCTCGAGGATCTCCATGCTGCGCGCGTCGACGTTCGCGTTCCAGGGGACGGCGGCGGCGTCGAAGAACGTCCCGAAGTTCTTGAGCCCCGGGTCGAGCATCTCGGTGAAGTTGATCTTGTGCGACGTGATCCACCCGTCGAGGTCGTCCTTCGTCGCGCCGCGCCCCTCGACCGGGCCGTCGTCGAGCGCCTGCAGGAACACCACCCCCTGCGGGACGAGGTCGGCAGCGGCGGCGACCGAATCGTTCGTCTCTGCGTTGCACGGGTCGCACCACACCGCGGCGACACTGAGGTGAATCACCTTGATCCCGCGATCGCCGAGGAGCTTCTGGTCGGGATCAAAGTAGTCGGCGAGCTGCACCGTCTTCAATCCCTGCGACATGTCGACCGCTTTCCCGGAGTCGGTCGGATATCCCTGGAATCGATAGTTCTTGATCACGTTCCCCGGCGTCGCCGCCGTGCGCGCGTGCGTCCCCTGGTTCGTCGTCGGGTAGATCGCGCCGTACGGATTCTTTTCCTGCGTCGCGGTGCCGCTGCCGCTCGGCTGGAGGCCCGCGTCCTGGCTGCTGCCGCACCCCGACGTCACCGAGGGAACGAGCACGACCGCGATCGCCAAGGCGAAGACCGCCGTTCCTAGCCCCCCGTCTCGATGTCCGTGCCGGATTCGCATGTCCGCCTCGCTCTCGCGGCGCCGTAGGCGCGCTCGCCCAATGATGATCTGTAGCACGGAGGCCGGGGATCGATTGGCAGAGAGCGCGAGAACGATGTAAGTAAAAAGGTCGCCGTGAAGAGCCACCATCGC
>Ga0207670_10001410_pt1 | contig 12623 bp, 13 predicted proteins | sample KBSS23HmetaG_FD_184339 | JGI IMG/M metagenome (GOLD analysis project Ga0207670, IMG submission 184339) | Switchgrass rhizosphere microbial communities from Kellogg Biological Station, Michigan, USA - KBS S2-3H metaG (SPAdes) (version 2) | ecosystem: Host-associated > Plants > Roots >... | reverse complement strand
AGAACGAGTCCTCCGGCGGATGGTCGCCGTCCTTCCAGTCCTGCGTCACCGGGATGTAGTCGATGTCGCAGGAATATTCCGCATAGCTGCCCCACGGATCGCGCACGTAGTGGAAGTAGTTCGAGCCAAGCACGTGGCGGCCGAGCCCCCAGCCATAGGCGAAGCCTTTGTCGGCCATGTGGTTCGCGCCGACGCCGATGTCGTTGATCGAGCCGACGTCCCAGCTCAGGTGGTGCAGGCCCGGGCCGTCCGACTTCACGAAGGCGATCATGTGGTGGTCGCTGCCGTGAATGCCGTGCATGAAGGCGACGAGATCGCCGGAGCGATCCGACAGCCGCAAGCCGAGCACGTCGCGGTAGAAGTTGATGGCGCGCGAGATGTCGGTGACGAAAATGAGAACATGCGCGAGCCGCCGCGGCTGCACCGTATGCGCCTTGCTGCGATTCGCCGCATTCTGGCGGCCGACGTCGCCGCCCTTCATTTCGAAGGTGGCCTTCTCATTGGGCGAGCTTTTCTCGGCGACGCGAATTTCAACGAGCGTGCCGTCCGGATCGCGGAACCAGAGGCCGTTCGACTCGAAACCCTTAGGCGGATCGAGCCGGTCGATCCGCAGCTTCTCCAGCCGCTCGCGGAAGCGCGGCAGATCGTCCTCGTAGGCGCCGAACGAGACGTAGGTGAACTTCTTGCGCGGGCCTTCCGAAACGACGCCCCACCGATGTGGATGACCGTGGGTGTAGAGCGCCAGCTTGCCGTCCTCTTCCTTGGTGTTGAGCCCGAACAGGCCATAGAACTTCTCAGCCTGGGCCACGTCCGGCACCACGAAATTGAAATGATCGAGCGAATGGACGCCAAGTTCGCCGGGGCGGCGCTGAACCGGCTGAGTCATGGAGCGAATCTGGGTCATGGGCGAAAATCCTTTGCTAAGCCCAAAATATGCGTTCGCCGGAGCGAGTGCAAATCCCGGCCGGTGAGTGTTCGCTAGCCGCGGCGCTTGGTCACCAGCCGCCGCTGCAGCGGGAACACCTGCCAGCCGAGGCGGTCGGCGATCAGGCCCCACAGCCCCTTCGGCGCCCACAGCATGACCGCGATGGCGACGACGCCGAGGATCAAAAGATAGATCGCGCCGAGGTCGGCCAGGGTCTGCCGCAGCAGGAAGAAGATTACCGTGCCGATGATCGGCCCTTCGATCCGGCCGATGCCGCCGATCACCGTGATGAAGATGACGAAGGCGGTCCAATCGTTGACCGAGAACGCGGTGTCGGGCGAGATGCGGATCTTCTGCAAGAATATCAGGGCGCCGACCATGGCGGTGCCGAACGCCACCGCGACATAGACGGCGTATTTGATGCGCGCCACATCGACGCCGTTCGAGCGCGCGCCGAGTTCGTTGTCGCGGATCGCGGTGAGCGCCAGCCCGTAGCGCGAGCGCAGCAGCCAGACGATGGCGAACAGGATGACGGCGACCTGGGCAAGCGCGATCCAGTAGATGACGAATTCACGCGTCGCCCGGCTCGACGCGATCGAAAGAACGACCGCGGCCGGCAGGCTGGTGCCCGAGCCGCCGTCGAGCGCCGCGGTCTGCGCCGCGAGGAGGCGGAACACCTCCGCCACCACCCAGGTGCCGATGGCGAAATAGTGCCCGCGCAGGCGGAAAATGAGGGCGGCGACCGGTACCGCGATGATGGCAGCGGCGACGCCTGCCAGCGGAATGGCGGCGAGTGGGTGAACGCCCCCCAGCATGGCGAGCGCGAACAGAATGTAAGCGCCCAGTCCGACGTAGGCCTGCTGGCCAACCGAGACGAGACCGGCGTAACCGGCCAGCAAATTCCACAAACTTGCCAGCGCGACGTACGCGTAAATTTCGGCGAGCAGCCGCAGGTCGGCGCGCTCGGCCCACCACGGCGCCGCGGCGAGCGCCACGAACGCGATCACCACGATCGTGGTGCCGATCCGGCTCGACCAGTTGGAGTGCTGGACGCGAACGTCGTTCATACTTCGCTATCCTTGCACCTTGGGGAATAGCCCCTGCGGCCGCAGCGCCAGCACCACCAGAAATGCGATATGGCCGGCGAGAAGATTCCAGCCGGGATCGAGCTGCGCGCCGACGGCCTGGGCGACGCCGAGGATGATGCCGCCGGCGAGTGTGCCCCACATGCTGCCGAGGCCACCAATGATCACCGCCTCGAAGCCGAAGATGAGCCGCGCCGGCCCGATCGCCGGATCGAAGTTGGCCCGCACGGCGAGCAGCACGCCGGCAACGGCGACGATGGCGAGCGACAGCGCCATCGCCAGCGCGAACACATGGGCGTTGTTCAGGCCCATGAGCCGCGCCACCGACGGGTCGTCGGACGTGGCGCGGAAGGCGCGGCCGAGCGCGGTGCGGTAGAACAGCCATTGCAGGCCGGCGATCACCACGACGGCGAGTGCGAATTGGGCGAGCGGCAGCACGCCGACCGCCAGCCCGCCGCCGACGGCGATGCTTTCGATCTCAACCGCGCCGGCGTTGAGCTTGACGCTGTCGGCGGTGAACAATTCAAGCAGCCCGTTCTGGATGATGACCGAGAGGCCGAAGGTCACCAGCAGGGGCGGCAACAGATCGTCGCCGAGTGTGCGGTTGAGCAGACCGCGCTGCAGCGTGTAGCCGATAATTGCCATCACCGGAACGACGATGACGAGCGACAGGATCGGGTTGATGCCGAGCGTCTGCACCGTCACCAGCGCCACATAGGCCGCAAGCACGATCAGGTCGCCGTGGGCGATGTTGACCAGCCGCATCACGCCAAAGATCAGCGACAGTCCCGCCGCGAACATGGCGTAGAGCCCGCCGAGCAGCACGCCTTGCAGGATGGTGTTCACCCACTCCACGTCAGACTCCGAAATAAGCCGCGGAGATTTTCTCTCGCGTCAGTGTCTTGGCCTCGCCTTGCAGTGCGACGCGGCCCTCCTGCAGGCAATAGACGTGGCGCGCGGTTTTCAGCGCCTGCACGATGTCCTGCTCGACGATGACGAGAGACAGGCCCTCGGCGGCAATCGCCGGGATGCTGGCGTAGATGTCGCGGATCACGATCGGCGCCAGGCCGAGGCTGATCTCGTCACACAACAAGAGCCGCGGATTGGACATCAACGCGCGGCCGATCGCGACCATCTGCTGCTGCCCCCCCGACAAAGACGGCGACGGCTGGTGACGGTGCTGCTCCAGCATCGGGAACAGCCCGTACACCCGCTTGAGATTCCACGGCCCCTTGCGGCCGAGCTGACCGCCGATCAAGAGATTTTCCTCGACCGTGAGCGAAGGAAACAACCGCCGGCCTTCCGGCACGAGCGCGATGCCGCGCGACACCACCTCGTGCGCCGGGTCGCCGCCGATCGACACGCCATAATACTGGATGGCGTTGCGGCGCACCGGCATCGCGCCGGCGATGCACTTCAGCAATGTCGATTTTCCGGCGCCGTTGGCGCCGATCACCGCCACCACCTCGCCCTCGGTGACACGCATCGAGACGCCGAACAGCGCCTGGAAGTCGCCGTAATGAGCGTCGAGCGCGCGGACCTGCAACAGCGGATCAGCCATCGGCTTCGAGCTCCAGCTCCTGGATGCCCATGTAGATCTCATTCACCTGCGGCCGGCGGATCACCTCGGTCGGTTCGCCCTCGGCGATCAGCGCCCCGCCGTGCAGCACCACCAGGCGGTCGACCACGGCGATAAGCGCGTGCACCACATGCTCGATCCAGATGATCGACACGCCGGTGCCGCGAACGTCGTTGATCAAATCGACCAGCGCGGCGGTCTCGTGCTCGACCAGACCGCCAGCCACTTCGTCCAGCAGCAGCACGCGGGGCCCGGTGGCGAGCGCGCGGGCAAGCTCCAGGCGCTTTCGATCCAGCAGCGTTAGCGAGCCGGCGTGGCGGTTGGCCTTGTCGGCGAGGCCGCAGCGCTCCAGCAGTCCGGCGCAGCTGGCGTAGACCTCGCGCTCGCTCCGGCCGCCGCCGAAGGCGGCCGCAACCACGAGGTTCTCGAACACAGTCATGCCGCCGAACGGCTGCGGCACCTGGAACGAGCGTGCCAGCCCCATGCGGCAGCGGTGCTCAGGTTTCATGCGGGTGACGTCGTGGCCTTCGAACACCACGCGGCCGGCGTCGGCCGCGACCGTGCCGGTGATGATGCCAAACAGCGTGGTCTTGCCGGCGCCGTTCGGCCCGATGATGCCGAGCGCCTCGCCGCGCAGGAGCGTGAGGTCGATATTGTCGGCGACGACAACAGCGCCGAAGCGCTTGGAGATTTTCTCGAGGGTGAGGATGGTCGCCACTACACCGCCGTCACTTGGCCCCGCGCAGCACGTGATAGCTGAGCTCGCCCGGATTGGTCAGATCGGGCACCGTCCAGCCGTCCAAGTCGTACTCGGCCATACATTCTTCCGCGAATCCCTTGAAGCGGTCGGCGTTTCCCGAGGCCTGCGCCCCGAACAGGCAGTAGCGGCGGATTTCTTCGGTCGAGCCGCCGTAGTTGATTTCGTAAAGCTCGTGCCGCCCACCAAACTCGCTGCCGATACAGTCCCACAGGAGCTTCATCAGCTTCACGCGTTCCTCGGCCTTATAACCGTTCGAGCCGCGCAAGTATCGGTCAAGGTATGGTCTGATCTCCGGATTCTTGAAGTCTCGGGCGTGCGAGTTCAGATAGATCAGTCCGGACGCCACTGTCTGCTCGATGATATACTTGATCTTGGTGTAGGCGATGGTCGCGATGATGGCGTAAGCGTTGCCGGGATCCATGTTCGGCAGCAGGTAATCGCCGATCCAGGGTTTGGGATCCCGCACCATGGCATCTGACAGCGCCCAGAAGAGGTTTCGCCAGGCGATCACCTCGCCGACGTTGGCCTGCACGCCGCGGAAATCCTTGGTGCCGGCCGCTTCCGTGGCCTTCAGCAGCAGACCCGCGATGAAGTCGAGCTTCACGGCCAGCCGCGTGCAGCCGTGGACCACAAAGCGCGGCAGGAAGCCGGTACGCGGGAAGAAGTTGTTGGCTTTCTCAACGTCGCCGTAGACGAAGACGTTCTCCCAAGGCACCAGAACCTTGTCCATGATGAACACAGCGTCGTTCTCGTCGATGCGGCTCGACAGCGGATAGTCGAATGGCGAGCCCATCGCGGTCGACGTCATCTCGTACGATGTCCGGCAGATGAACTTCACGCCCGGCGCGCTGGTCGGCACCATGAAGACCACAGCGAACTTCTTGTCCTGCACCGGGATGAGACCGTGGTGCGCGACAAACGTGTAGTTGGTCAGCACCGAGCCCGTCGCCACCACCTTGGCGCCAGAAACCACAATGCCGGCGTCGGTTTCCTTCTCGACATGAGCGCAGACATCGCCGACTTCATTCGGCGGCCGGTCGCGGTCGACCGGCGGGTGGATGATGGCGTGGTTGATGAACGGCACGCGCTCCTGGCTGAACTTGTACCAGCGCTTCGCATTGTCCTGGTACGGCGCATAGAACTCGGCATTGGCGCCGAGCGTCGCCAGGAATGCCGCCTTGTAGTCCGGGGCGCGGCCGAGCCAGCCGTAGGTGAGCTTGGCCCATTCGGCGATCGCGGTGCGGCCGGCAAGCAGCTCCTGCGGCGTCTTCGGCGCCTTGAAGAAAGCGTGCGTCATGCCGCCGTTGCCGGTGTCGGTCGGCACCAGCAGCTTGTCCTTGCGCTTGGGATCGTGCAGCGCGTCGTACAGGCGCGCGACCATCCTGGCGGTGTTGCGGAAGGCCGGATGTGTCGTGACGTCCTTGACGCGCTCGCCGTAGAGATACACCTCGCGGTCGTCGCGTAGCGAATCGAGGTACTCCGCGCCGTTCTGCGGTCTCGAAGCCTTCACGGCTCCGGTCGTATCGGGCTTCTTCGCGAAGGCTTCCTTCTTCTTCAGGTCCGCTTCGTCAGACATCGCGCCGCCTCCCGAAATCGCCGAACAGCCGATGGCTGGACCTCCGAAGATGGCTCAGGCCCAGCCACGACGTCCTTGGGTCACGCTACGACAGAAGTTGCGTCTTGCCGCCGACCGGAATGTTCGGGTGCGGCTTGTTGGCAGTAATGACGAGCTCCAGCTTGTCGCCCTTCATCTGCCATTGCCCGGCAACCAGCGGCGTCTTGGTGACGTTCTTCACCGGCTTGCCGGTCCATTGCACCGGGCCGACGATCGACTGGTAGTTGGTGGCGACGATCGAATCCAGGATCGCCCTCGGCTCGATCGCCTTGGCGCGCTTCAGCACGTCGATCGCCACCTCGAACAGCGCGTGTTGGAAGCCGATCGGCTGCGACCACGGCCGCTTGGTGGCGGCGACATAGGCATCGGTAAGCTGCTTGCAGCTTTGTCCGGTAAGCCCCGACTTGAACGGATGGTTCGGCGACCACCAGATCTCCGAGGTGAGCCCATTGCCGCGAGCGCCCAGCGCGCTGACCGCCGAGGGAAACAGCAGCGCCTTCCCGATGGTGACAACCTTCGGCTTGAAGCCCTGTTGGGCCGCCTGCGACCAGAACGTCGCGAAGTCCGGCGGTATCATCACGCCGGTCACGATCTCGGCGCCGGCCGACTTGAACGCCGCGATCTGCGACGAGAAGTCGTTATTCATCTGCTGGTAGCGGCCCGGGTCGATCAGCTTGTAGCCCGCCGCGGTGAGTGCCGGCGGCAGGCCGCGCTCCTTGTCGCCCCAGGCGTTGCCGTCGGCGTCGTTCGGGAACAGGCCGCCGACCACCTTGTTGGTCGGCGCGCCGTCCCATAGCGCGGTGAACGCGGCGATGACGTCTTCCAGGCCCCAGAAGAACAGATAGGTCCAGTTGAAGCCCTTGGCGGGGTCGCCCTTGCGGCCGAAGAAGTACGGTTGCCAGGGGCAGTTGGTGGCGACGCAGGGCGTTTCGTTGACCTCGGCCTGGTCCGACACCGGATTGGTGGTGTCGGGCGTGCCGGACGTTACCAGCAGATCGACCTTGTCGCGCTGGATCAGTTCGGATGCGACTTCGGCGGCGCGGCTGCCGCTCGACTGGCTGTCCTTGGAGACGATTTCGACCTTGTAGGTCTTGCCGCCGCTCTGCAGGCCCTTGCCGAGGATGCCCCTCACCTGATCCAGGATGAAAGTATCGGCCTCGCCGAAGCCGGCGAGCGGACCAGTGCGCGGGCTGACATGGCCGATCTTGATGACCTTGGCCTGGGCGCTCGCCGAATTGGCGTTGAACAGCGCCGGCGCCGCGATCGCGGCTGCACCGGACTTGATCAGGGCACGACGATTCAAAGCATTCTTCATGGTTGCCTCCTCCACCATCAGGCGTCGCTCTCGCGCGCCTTCTTGAGATGTTGCAGAACCTTGCTGCGCAGCGCCGCCTGTTCGCCGGCGCTCCATTTGCGAAAGCCCTCGCCGCTCTTGAAGCCAAGCTTACCCTCGGCGACCAGCCGTTCCAAATAGGGTGACGGACCGGGCCTATGATCGATATCGGGCAGAACGGTCTTGTGGATGGCAAGCGTCAGGTCAGTGCCGACCAGATCAGCGTTTTCCAACGGCCCCAGCACGGCGATCCGCCGTCCGAATGCCGCCTTGATGACCCTGTCGACCGTCTCGGCGTCGCAGACGCCGCGCTCGACCAGCGAGATCGCCTCGCGCCACAGCGCATGTTGCAGCCGGTTGCCGATGAAGCCCGGCACGTCCTTCTTGACGTGCGCCGGCATTTTTCCGGCGTCGGCGTGCAGCTTCATGGTGAAGTCGATCGCGGCTTGCGACGTCCATTCGGTGCCGATCACCTCGACGAGCGGCACCAGGAACGGCGGGTTCCACCAATGGGTGCCGAGCGCGCGCGAGCGGTCGCGCAGGCCCTGCATAATCTGCGTGATCGGCATCACCGAGGTGTTGCTGGCCAGAATGGTGTCGGGCCGGACGTGCTTCTCGATTTCGCCAAAGATCTTCTGCTTGAGCGGCATGTCCTCGAGCACGGCCTCGACCACGAAGTCGGCGTCGCGCACGCAGGTGGCCATCTCGGCGACCGGCCGCACCCGCTCGACCGCCGTCTCGTCATCGCCGAGGTCGCGCAGGTTGGTCGCGATCCGCTGCTTGACCGTGTCGAGGTTCGGCTGATGCGAATCCGTGATGGCGACATCGTGGCCGGCGAGCGCGAATACCTGGGCGATGCCGTGGCCCATGAGGCCCGAGCCGATGACGGCGATGCGCGCTGTCGCGGCCATGAATCAGCCTGCCGTGTAGCCGCCGTCGGCGTAGAGGATGTGGCCGGTGTAGAAGTCCGATGCTTTCGAGGCGAGAAAGAGCAGCGGGCCGGCGAGATCCGACGGCTCGCCAAGGCGGCCCTTCGGGACGCGGGTCAAAAACCCGGCGCGCGTGGTCTTGCCGCGCTCGTCGTCGGCGAACATCCATTCAGTCAGCGGCGAGCGGAATACCGTCGGCCCCAGCGCATTGACGGTGATGCCGGCGCCGCCCCACTCGCAGCCGAGCGCCTTGGTGATGCCGTCAATTGCCGACTTCGACGCGCAATAGGCCGTGTAGCCTGCGGGATGACCGAGCAGACCGCGGGCCGACGACATCAGAATAACCTTGCCGCCCTTGCCCTGCTTCAGCATCTGCCGGCCGGCGGCACGCGCCATCAGCCACGACTGCGTAACGTTGGCGTCCATGACGTCGAGAAAGTCCTCGGCCTTCTGCTCGACGATCTTGGCCACCTTGTTCTGGCCCGACGCGACCACGAGAATGTCGACAGTCCTGAACCGATCGACCGCCGCGTTGACGATGGTCGCGCAGTTCTCCTCCGAGTTTGGCCGCTTGGCGACGATATGGACCTTGCCACCGAGCGCTTCGCATTCGGCCGCGACCTTCTTCAGGCTGGGCGCGTTGTTGGCGCAGATCACCACATTGGCGCCGGCGCCGGCCAGGACCTTCGCGGCCAACGCGCCGAACGCGCCGGTTGCGCCGGTGATGACGGCGGTCTTGCCCTTGACGCTGAACAGCGACAACGGGTCCTTCAGGAAGTCTTCGGACATTCACAACTCCTCGGGGAGACGAAACTATGCCGGCGGCGCCGCGACCGCGACAAAGATGGTGCAGACCTCGTTGCCGCGGTTGACGATCTCGCGGCTTTCGTTCGGGCCGATGTAACAGGAGTCATTCTTGCGCAGCACCGTCTCCTTGCCGCCGACGATGACGGTCAATTCGCCGGCCAGCACGTAATAGACCTTCTCCGGAGGCGAAGCGTCGGGGCCCGCGCCGCCGCCGGGAAGGAAATGCGACACGCCGGCAATGAGGGCCTTGGAGCCGCCCGCCTCGGCGCCGAACAGGCGCAGGGTCGAACAGGCACGGTGGTTCGGCGCGACGTATTCCTTCGCCTCGGACAGTTTCTTTGCAATCATTTGAACTTCGCTCCCTGTTCGATCCGGTAGCTGCCCTTCGGGTCGACGATGGCAACGAGGCGGATGATGCAGCCGTCGCCGCGATCCCAGTTCCACGGGAAGAACGCAAACGTGCAGCGCCGCCCGGTGACCTTGTCGAGATCGCCGCCGACATTCTCGATGCCGAGAATGCCGTTCTTGAACAGGATGCGGTGCACCGGCTCCCATTCCGGGAAGTCATCCTTCCAGTCGCGGCCGCCGGACCATTCCTTGTATTCCTCGGCGAGATGCGGATGCAGCGGCCCGTTGCGCTGCGGCCCAATCGCGGTGGCGAGCGGATGGTCGTTGGCCTGGGTGTCGTGGCCGACCACCTTGACCTTTTTCTCGACGAACCATTCGCCGGCCGACTTCACGAAGCCGGGCGCGCGGCAGAAATAGTCCTCGCTGTCCTCATACTGGTGGTGCCAGCCGGTGTTGACGAGCACCACGTCGCGCGGGCGCACCACCTTGCCGGCCGCCTTTTCCAGGTCGTCATAGGTGATCGGCTCCCACTTCTTCTTCGGGATCGAAACGACGATGCCGGAGCCGAAGAAATGCGGCAGCGGCACCTCGTCGATGAAGGGCGTGCCCTGGATCACGTGCGCCGGCGCGTCGATGTGGGTGGTGTTGTGCATCGAAGTGGTGATGCGCTGCGACAGCACGCCTGACTTCGCCATGTAATGGATGCGCTCGATCTTGACGTCTTCGAAATAAGGCCAGTTCGGCGACTGATAACCGAACCGATGAGACAGGTTGTAAAACTCGAGCCCCATCTCGTTCTTGAGGTTCTCCTCGAACGAGACGCCGCGAATCTTCTTCACCACTTTTACCCCTCCTCCACGCAAGCCTAAATTGCTTTCGGTGGGCATGATATACACGCCTGCCCAACTGCGCTACAGAACGCGGAAAGCCGGGGAGAACCGATGGTCAAAAAGATTGCCCTTGAAGAGCACTTTCTGTGCCCGGGGTTCATCGAATACTGGAATCCCACCGTCGCCGAAATGCCGGCCGCCAAGCGCCAGCGGCTGCTCGACCTCAATACCGATTTCGGCGAGGTGCGGCTCGCCTCCATGGACAAGGCCGGCATCGAGCGGGCCGTGCTGGCCCTCGCGGGACCCGGCGTGCAGGCCGAGCGCGACGTCGCGACCGCGATCCGCACCGCCAAATCCGGCAATGACTTTTTGGCCAAGGAAATCCAGAAGCGACCGGACCGCTATTCCGGCTTTGCGCATCTGCCGATGCAGGACGCCAATGCAGCGGCCGACGAGCTCGAGCGTTGCGTCAAAGAGTTGAAGTTCTGCGGCGCCATGATCAACGGCCACACCAACGGCCAATATCTCGACCATCCGTCGCTCGCGCCGTTCTGGGAGCGCGCCGAAGCGCTCGGCACGCTCATCTACATCCATCCGACCGATCCGGTATCGGTCGCGCCGGTGCTGCAAGGCCATCCGGGACTGCGCCGCGCCACCTGGGAATGGACCTTTGAGACCGGCTCGCATGCGCTGCGGCTGATCTTCGGCGGCGTGTTCGACCGCTTCCCGAAAGCGCGGCTCGGCCTCGGCCACATGGGCGAGACCCTGCCGTTCCTGCTCTGGCGTTTCGACAGCCGCACTGGCCCGGATTTCTATAACGTCGGGCTGAAAAAGCCGGTGTCGCATTACATCAAGAGCAACATCGAGATCACGACGTCGGGCATGTGCTCGGCGGAGCCGCTCAACTGCGCCATCGCGGCGCTCGGCCATGACCGCATCATGTTCAGCGCCGACTATCCGTTCGAGAAGGCCGAGGAGGCCGGACACTGGCTCGACGGCGAAAAGCTCGACGACAAGGTGCGCGCCGATATCGCCTACAACAATGCCGTCAGGCTGCTTAAGTTGTAAGGATGGCCAAAGAACCGGACAAGCAACCCGAGCAGCAGATTTTCTTCGGCGACATGCCGATGCACGAGCTGTTCCAGAAGCAGGTTCAGCAGGTGATGGAGCAAGCCGACCTCGACGACGAGTCCCGGCAGGCGCTGCTGGTGGCGCTGAACTGTCCGTGCTGCGGCGCCGGCGGCATGAACTACACCGCACCGGTCAACCGGAAGAAAAAGCCCGGCCCGGTCATTTGACCGCGACGGCCTCGATCTCGATCTTGAAGCCGTAATGCAGCTGCGGCACCGGCACCACGCAGCGGGCCGGGCGCGCGGCGCCCGCCCATTTCGCGTAGAGCGCGTTGAACGCCGGCCATGACGCGATGTCGGTGACGTAGACGCGGACCTGGGTCAACTTGTCGATCGAGCTGCCGGCGCCTTGCAACGCCAGCGCGACGTTGTCGAGCACCTGCTGCGCCTGCTGCTCGAAGGTTGCCTCGTTGAGCCTGGTGCCGTCCGGCGCGATCGGCAGTTCGCCGGACACGAAGACGAAGCCATTGGCGGTGACCGCGTGGCTGTAGTGGCCGCCGGGCGGCGCCATGGTCGGCGGGTTGGTCTGCACGACGTCGGCCATTGGATCTCTCCCTAAGTTCTGGCGCGGAGCTTATCGGTCGCCGCCTGATCGACCGCGAAGGTCTCGGCATCGACCACGACGCCGTAGCGCTCGGCGGCAGCTTTCACCGAGACATAACCCTGACGTACGTCTTCGCGCACGTCCTCGACCGGCCGCTCGAACGGCGCGCCGTAACCACCACCGCCGCCCGACGAGATGCGGAACGCGTCGCCCGGCTTGAGCTGTGCCACTAGCACTTTGGCGTTCGGGAAGTCGTCCTTCCAGCCGTTGTTGACGCGGAACGCCACCTTGTTGCCGGTCGCTTCGCCGCCGCCGTCGAGCCCCCACGGCGGGCAGGCCGAGCGCTCGCTCTGGGTGTTGACCGTGACGTTGGTGAGCGCGCGCGTGGTCCGCGCGATGCCGAGCCCACCGCGGTGCCGTCCGGCGCCGCCGGAATCCGGAATGAGCTCGAAGCGTTCCACCAGGATCGGGAATTTCGCCTCGGCCTGCTCGTTCGGGCCGTTATGGGTGTCGCCGTCGTTCAGGCACACCGTCGCCGACACGCCATCCTCGGTCTTCTTGGCGCCCCAGCCGCCGCCGAGCGGGCCGAAGGTGCCGATGAACAGCTCCGAGGTTTTCGGGTTGAAGCCGTGGAAGCTCGGCGCCACCAGATCGGCGTGGTGACCGGCGATGACGCGGTCCGGGATCGCCGGCTGCAGCGCCTTGAAGATGGTGTCGACGATGGTCATCGGGAAGATC
>Ga0207670_10001408_pt1 | contig 12653 bp, 6 predicted proteins | sample KBSS23HmetaG_FD_184339 | JGI IMG/M metagenome (GOLD analysis project Ga0207670, IMG submission 184339) | Switchgrass rhizosphere microbial communities from Kellogg Biological Station, Michigan, USA - KBS S2-3H metaG (SPAdes) (version 2) | ecosystem: Host-associated > Plants > Roots > Rhizosphere... | reverse complement strand
GAACAGGGCGGACTGGGTTTCCCAAAACTTGCGGAGTAGCCGCAATTCCGCGCGTTCGGGCGGGCGGCTGAGCACCTTCTCAAACGCGGCGGTAATCCGGATTTCGGGTGATCCCGGAAGGCTGGCCACGTTGGTTCCCAGCGCGCGGGCGCATTCCGCGAACGTTTCATTGTTGAGCAGGGTCAGCGCCTGCAGCGGCGAGTTGGAGCGCTCGCGACGGGTGCAGGTAACCGTCGATTCCGGCGCGTCAAATGCCATCAGCATAGGGTAGGGGACGGTTCGCTGAAAATGGATGTAGAGTCCGCGGCGAAACCGCTCAGGGCTGGCGGCGGGCTCCCACTTCAACCCGTTGGCATAATTTAAATTCACCAGGTCACGGGGAAGGTCCGGCTTGAAGCTGGGACCGCCGATAACGGGATGGAGAAGGCCAGCGGTCTTCAAGGCAATGTCCCGAACCGTTTCGGCTTCGACTCGAAACCGTCCTTGCCGCGCCAGCAGCGTGTTCAGCGGATCTCGCGCCGCCAAGTCGGCCCGCCACGCGCCGGACTGGCGATATGTTTCGCTGAGCAGAATGCGGCGGATGAAGTCCTTGCGGCTCCATCGGAGACGTTGGAATTCCAAGGCCAGCCAATCGAGCAGTTCCGGGTGACTCGGACGCTCGCCGCGCATCCCGAAATCATTTTCGGTAGCCACGAGTCCGCGTCCGAACAAATGCCGCCAGATGTGATTCGCGGTGACGCGTGCGGTCAAAGGGTTTTCGGATCCGACCAGCCAGCGGGCGAGGTCCAGGCGATCGGCGGTCGCGACCCGGGGTTTTAAAGGCGGGAGAAATGCCGGCGTTGCCGGTTCGACCAGTTCACCCTTTTGCAGAAAATCGCCGCGAACGTGGAGGTGAGTTTTTCGCGGTTCGGCCGTCAGCACGGCGGCGGTGGTCCATTTGGGTTTGGGTTCAGCTTTGCGATGCTTTTCCAATTCTTCCCGCCCCTGGGTCAGTTCGCTTTTTTCGGGCGATGCCGGTTCGGTCCCAGGTTCGGTGGTGGCGGGCTTCGGCGAGTTGGTGGACGCCGCGCGGGCGGCCGCGACCTTGGATTCAAGTTCCTTGAGCCTGGACTTCCATTGCTCCACGGAGGACTCATGGGCTGCTCGTTCCTTGGGAGTGGGAAACGGGAGATCGTAGTCGGAGGCGTTGTTAAAGAACGAGTAGAACTGATAAAACTCCCGCTGGCTGACCGGATCATATTTGTGGGAGTGACATTCGGCGCAACCCAGCGTCAGTCCCAGCCAGACTGCCCCGGTGGTATGCGCGCGATCGACTGTCGCCTTGCAGCGATATTCCTCCTGGTCAACTCCACCCTCCTTGTTGATCAGCGTCTGGCGATTGAATCCAGTTCCCATCCGTTGCCGGTCGCTTGCTTGTGGCAAAAGGTCCCCCGCCAGTTGTTCGATGGTGAACTGGTCGAAGGGAACGTCGCGATTGACGGCCTGGATGACCCAATCGCGATAAACGTAGGCGTAGGGCCGTGGGGTATCCTTTTCATATCCGTCGCTGTCCGCATAACGAGCGAGGTCCAGCCAATGCCGGCCCCAATGTTCACCGAAATGCGGTGAAGCCAGCAGTCGATCCACGAGGCGGCTGTAGGCGTCCGGCCGCGGATCGGCGACAAAAGCGTGGACTTCATCGGTGGTCGGCGGCAGGCCAAGCAAATCAAGGGAGAGGCGCCGGATCAGCGTGTGCCGGCCGGCCGGCGGCGATGGCTTGAGCCCTTCGTCCTTCAGCCGGGCCCGAACGAGCGCGTCAATTGGATGAAGGTCACTTGGCCCGGGTATCTTCGGCCACTCCGGTTTTTCAAATGACCAATGCCGACCCCATTTCGCGCCTTCCCGAACCCACTGCCGGAGCACCGCGATTTCCTTTCGTTCCAGCTTCTCTTTGGCTTCGGGCGGCGGCATGACTTCGTCGGGATCGCCGGAAATGATCCGGGCGATCAGCGGGCTTTTCTCTGGGTGGCCGGGGATCAGAATGGGGCCGCCTTTGCGGGTGGCCTTCGCGTCTTCCTCCTGATCGAGACGCAGCCGCGCCTTGCGCTGGTTCCCGTCGGGTCCGTGGCATTGATAGCAATGTTCGGCAAGGATGGGTTGAACGTTGCGGCTGAAGGAGATTTCGCTTCCGCTCGCTCGTCCGCCAGACAGAGCCAGAGCCAGCATCAGGGCGAACGTGAGGCAAAGGAGGCGTGTTTGATGGACATTTGGTGCCATGACTTTTGGGACGACAGCAGAGTATTTGAAGCCGTTGAGGCGATCAAACAATCAATCTTTTTCAATCCGACAGGTGACGAATCTTGACCAGGCGTGCCGCATCCTTTGGATAAGCTCAGGACAAACTGCGGCAAGGCCAACCCTATTCTTTCAATATCAGATTTATTTGCCTCACATCCATCACGGTGCGGCCAGCGATCTTTCGCGCACGCAATGTCAGGAGACCCCGGCCTTCCTCCAGGTGCATCGTTCCAAACGGCAAGGTGCGAAACTCCTTCATCTTCGACTCACCAGGCGGACGAGGCAGCGTGTCTTGATTGGCGTAGAGCGGCGGATCCCAGCCGGGGGTCACCACGGCTGACTCGGTCGAATCGAGAAAGTTCAATTCGATAATCGAACCGGCGTCCGGAACTGGACACGTGTAGAGAATCTCCACCTCGTAGTCGCCTTCCGTTTGGACATCGATGTCCCAAGTCATGCGATCCTCCAGACTCGTCCAATTGACGAAGTACGAGGAATTGGGCGCCCCGGCGCTCCGCCGGACTGTGCCATGGGGAATGCCATCGCGCGCCGGCAATGGCGTCCGCGGAAATTCAGAATGCCCAACCGGATACGGACGCAGGTCCCGCTCGATGGAAGGCATCTCTCGCCGCCATTCGCCAAGCGCCCGGGCCATCTGGCTCACGACGTCAGGATTGGCTGACGCCACGTTCCTCGATTGTTCTGGATCGTCTATCAGGTCAAACAGGGCCCCTTCGCTATTATATAAGTACCGCTGCGAGCGCGCCGCTGTGTGGGCGTCTTGCCGGGAAAAGATCATCCGGTCAATCCATGGGGTGTTCTTGTGGAGCAGGAGCGGTGAGAGGTCCCGTCCGTCCAGCGGCTTTTCGCCGACTCGGGAAATGCCGGCCAGGGCGGTCAACGTAGGAAGAAGGTCGATGGCGGCGGTGATCGGCCGGATGACGGTTCCGGGCCGAATGCCCCCGGCGAGCCACTGCAGGAATAACAGCGAGCGAACGCCGCCTTCATCGGTGGAGCCTTTGATCCCCTTCATGCCTCCATTCCATCGGGCGGTGTTGGGTCCATTGTCGGAGAAATAAACGACGATGGTATTTTCGCTCAGGCCCAGTTCCTCGAGACGTTTGAGCACACGGCCCACGTTGAAGTCGAGGTTCTCCATCATGGCCAGCGCGCACCGGGTTTCGTCCAATCGCTCGCGGGCAGGGTCAGAGGCGCGCAAGCCAATCGGCTTTTGCCGAAATCGCTGCCAGTATTCCTTGGGAACCGCCCAGGGCGAGTGCGGTGTATTGAACGGCAGATAGCAGACAAACGGGCGGGCATGGTGCATCTCGATGAAGGAGATTGCGTGATCGGTCAGATCATCGGCGATGAATCCCTTGCCGCGTACGGGTTTCCCGTTGCGTTCGAGAGGCGGGTCAAAATATTCGCCCCAATGGCCGGAGGTGAATCCGTAATACTCGTCGAACCCGCGGGCATTCGGGTGATAAGGCCATTGGCTTCCGTTGTGCCACTTCCCGAAAGCGCCGGTGACGTAGCCGGCCGCGTGAAAGGAATCGGCCAGTGTCTTCTCGTCCGCGTTCAACCGTTCCAAACCCGTGGAGACGCCCCGTACCCCCAGGCGCGAGTGGTATCGGCCGGTGAGAAATTCGGCCCGCGTGGGAGCGCACAGAGGGCACACGTAAAAGCGTTCAGCCACGGCGCCATTTCGCGCGATCGAATCGATGCTTGGCGTGTGGACGTTGGTGTTTCCGGTGAAGCTGTAATCGCCCCAGCCCGAATCGTCGGCCACAAAGATGACCACGTTCGGAGGCCGCTCGGCTGCCGCAGCCGCGCGCGCCAACAACAAAAGCGCGGACAAGACAAAGCAGAAATGTGCGAAGGCACTCAGGGAACCAAGGCGTTTCATGGTGGAATGGATTTTCGAGTCAGCCTGCTTACCCGGTCTGCGTTCTACGGTTCTCCGCCTGATTTGCCAGCCGGGGATGGATCGGAGGCCATCTGCCGGAATTGCGCCTCCACCTCCTGCCACCGCTCGGCCATGGAAGCCACTCGCTGTTTGTTCTGGTCCGCGAGGTTGATCTGTTCGGATCGATCCTGGCTCAGATCATACAGTGCGTAATCGTTGGTTCCTGGCCGCTTCGAGACCAGTTTCCAATCGCCGATGCGCAGCGCGCGATTGTGATCGTGATGAAAGTAAAGAAAATCACGGGGGATCGCAACGTCACGCGCCAACGCCGGAACAAGGCTTCGTCCCGGGAGGGCAGGGACGTCCAGTCCGTTCCATTTCTTCTCTGGCGCTGCACCGACAATCTCGAGGAGCGTGGGAACCACGTCGATCAAATGTCCGACGGCATGACGAAGCTCGCCGCGAGCGGCCAGGCCGGCCGGCCAGTGCACGATGAGCGGTGTGGCGATGCCTCCCTCGTGAACCCAGGATTTATGAAGGCGAAACGGCGTGTTGGCGGCGCTGGACCAACCCGGGCCGAGGCACAGGTAGCTGCCGCCCGAACCCGGGTCGGCCGCCGGGTCGTGACCGTCACCACGAATGACGAATTCGGCACTGGCGCCATTGTCTGAGGCGAACAGGATGACGGTATTGGACCACGCCCCCATTGACTTCACCTGATCGAGAACCCGGCCGATTTCCCGATCCATGCGATCGATCATGGCGGCGTGGATGGCCATTTTCGTCGCTTGAAATTGTTGCTCATCCTTGGTGAGGGACTGCCAGGCTCTGGCACGGGCAATCTCGTTCGATCCGATGCGTTCCTTGAGGTCCTCGGCTTTGAGATTCCAATGGGGCACTGTCGCCGGTTCCAGTTCGCTCAGGGTGCAGGTTACCAAACCCAGTTGCCGCTGCCGTTCGAAGCGCTGTTGGCGGACGACATCCCAACCGGCCAGGTAACGCTCGCGGTAGCGCGCGATGTCGGCCGGCGGGGCTTGCAACGGGAAATGGGGGACGGTGAAAGCCAGATAGACCAGGAATGGCCGCGAGGGAAACTGCATGGCGTGATCCCGGAGGCATTCGATGGCGAAGTCAGAAAATGCCACGGTCGTATAGTAATTGCTGCCCCGGGCGACCTGCGGTAAACGCACATCATCCCGCCAATGATTGGTGGGAGAAAAATTGTGGTCATGATCTTCCAGGCGGTAGGAACGGTCGAATCCGCCGTCGGCCAGAGTCCGCGGCGCGCCGTTCACGTGCCATTTGCCGCTGTGATATGAGCGATACCCGAGGGGCCGAAGATGATGGGGCAACAAGCGCGCCCATTCCGGAAGCCGGCCGCGCGGCGGATCCATTCGGATCTGTTGCGGGTAATATCCGGTGAGCAGGGCGGCGCGTGAAGGCCAGCATCGGGCGGTGTTGTAGAACTGGGTAAATCGCACGCCGCGGGCAGCGAGCCCGTCCAGGTTCGGGGTGGCGATTTCGCCTCCATAGCATCCCGCGTCGGCGAAACCCATATCGTCCGCCAGGATGACGAGAATGTTAGGCGGCGCCGGGGCGCGGGGTTCTGCCGAATGAACGAGGAGTGACTGGAGAATTCCGAAGAGCGCGGTGGCGAATGCGCGGAGGACAGTTCGGGCTGCCTTGTTACGCCGCACCCGCGGCCGTTCATTCGCATGATTGCGCTTCATCGTGAGGTCGATGGCGGTTGCGGCAATTCTGTTTATTCAACGAGCCCCGTCAACGTCCGTTGTTGAGCGGGCGCGGGTGAGTCCTTGGCAAATGATGAATTGCGCTGTCCGGTGGCTTGAGTCAGCCTCGGTTTATTATGAAAACGAAAGCGATAATTGGACTGGCAGGATTGAGTGCGTGGTTGATGACCGGATGTGGAGATTCACCGAAAACCCAGACCCCGGCCAAACCCGAGGAGGCGGCGGCAGCCAGCGCGGCTGACGAGCTTAAAAAAGCGGCGGCGGAGGTTACCAAGAGTGTGACGGCCGAGGCCCGGGAACAGTCCAAGGCAGTGCAAAAGGAGGCGACGGCTGCCTCCGAGGCCGCCGGTTCGCAAATCGCGGCCAGCGTTCAGTCCAGCTCTGATTCGTTGCTGAAAGACATCGGTTCTGATTTGGGCAACCGCGTGACGAAGCTCGGCCAGTCGCTGGCCGGTAATGAACCCGCGAAGGAGCAACTGACATCCGCGACTCAATCGCTTCTGGGCAACAAGGACGCCGAGGCGGTCAGCGGATTTGGCAAGGTGACGGAGAGCAAGCTGACCCCCGAACAAAGCGCCTTGGCCAAGGATACCTATAATGCGGCGGCTGCTCTGGTGACCCAGCGAAACTTTTCGAGCCTGGAAGGCATGAATTCTGATGTGACCCGTTTGGTGAATTCCGTTTGGAAGGGCAACTACACGGAGGCCATGCCGCCTTTGCAGAAAATCTGGACGCAGGCCAAGCTGACCGATTCACAAAAGAATCTTTTGGGCACGACGTTCGATCGATACGCGCCCGGCTGGCGGGACAACGCGGCCAAGTTGCAGCAAGGCGTGGACGCGCTGAAGGGGATTAGTAAGTAAGCGTGACAAATTCCAAATTCCAAATTTCGAATCCCGAAATCCGAAATCCGAGAGCCGAAGAGAACCGCTCGAACGAAGGGCGGCTAACCTAACGCCATCCGCACTTCGGAATTCGGAATTCGGAGTTCGGAGTTCGGACTTTGGATCACTGTGCCCCGTAATATTTCCGCGCATACTCTTCGACCATCCGCCACGTATTATACTTCGGGACCAGCGTGACCATGGCGCGGCGCACGCGCTGTATCCACTGGCGGGGAATGCCGTTGGCATCGCGATCGTAGAAAAGGGGAATGACCTGCTCGGTCAAGGTTTTGAAGGTATTCGCGCTGTCGATGCGATCCTGCTCCTCGATGTTGTCAGGATGCCAGTCTTCGCCGATGGCGAAGCCGTTGGTGCCGTCGTAGCCTTCGCGCCACCAGCCATCGAGGATGCTCATGTTCAGGCAGCCATGGCAGCCGGCTTTCATGCCGCTGGTGCCGGAGGCTTCCAGCGGACGCCGCGGGTTGTTCAGCCAAACGTCACAGCCCGAGACCATCTGGCGGGCAACATGGACGTCGTAGTTTTCGACAAAGACCAGGTGCCCCTTCAGCTCGCTGTATCTGCTGAGGTGAACGATGTGTTGGATGAATTTTTTGCCTTCGTCATCCCGGGGATGGGCTTTGCCGGCAAAGATAAACTGGACGGGACGATGGCGGTCCTGGACCAGGCGCACGATGTTTTCAAACTGCTGGAAGACGAGGGGCGCGCGCTTGTAGGTGGCAAAACGCCGCGCGAAGCCAATGGTGAGGGCGTCGGGATTGAGGAACTGATCGAACACGATGAAATCCCGCTGGGAGATGCGCTGTCCCTGGATGAGCAGGCGGCGGCGGGTGAACTCGATCAGTTCGCGGCGCAGCCGGTAGCGGAGCGCCCACAACTCCTCGTCGCTGATGAAATTGGGATCGGCCATTTTCTGCCAGAAGGCCGGATCGTTGATGGCGGACTCCCAGCATTCCCCGCCTTCCCGCCAGAATTGGGTTTCCGGGCCACCCGTTGACGGAGTGGATGGGGCGTCGGTGTGGTTCGGGGTGGCAGTGTGGTTCGTCAGCTTTCGCCGCCAAAAACGCCGGACGGGTCCTTTCATCCAGCACAGCAAGTGAATGCCGTTGGTGATATGGCCGATGGGGACCTTCTCGACGGGCAAATCCGGCCAGAGGATCTGCCACATTTGCCGGCTGACTTGTCCGTGCAGTTCGCTCACGCCATTGGCGGCGCGACTGATTTTAAGGGCCAGAACCGTCATGCAGAACGGTTCCTCGGCGTTCGCGGGATTGACGCGGCCCAAACCCATGAGCTGGTCGAACGGGACGCCGAGACTGGAAAGAAATCCTTTCAAGGCATAATCCATCAAGCTCGGGCTGAACCGATCGTGTCCGGCTTCAACCGGGGTGTGCGTGGTGAAGATGCATTGGGCCTTCGTGGCGGCGACGGCGTCGGCCAGGCTCTTTCCGGTGCCTAACCGTTCCCGGACCAGTTCGAGGGTCAGGAACGCGGCATGGCCTTCGTTCATGTGATAGGTGGAGGGCCGGATACCGAGGGCGCGCAGCAAGCGGACGCCGCCCACGCCGAGAATCACCTCCTGCATGATGCGTGTGCTGCTGTCGCCGCCGTAGACCCGCAGGGTAAGGTCCCGGTGATGCTGCTCGTTTTCCGGGAGATTGGTGTCGAGCAGGTAGACGGGAACGCGGCCGACGTTGACTCGCCACGCCTTGAAACGGACCTCGTTCAAACCGATGGCCACCGAACAGACAAGCGGTTCGTTGTTGGGACCCATCACGGGCTCCAGCGGAAGATTCTTGGGATTAAGATTGGCGTAATAGTCGACCTGCCAGTTGTCCTGATTGAGGGCCTGTTGGAAGTATCCCTCCCGGTAGAACAGGCTGACACCGACAAATCCAATCCCGAGATCGCTGGCCGACTTGGTGTGATCGCCGGCGAGGATTCCCAGGCCGCCGGCGGCAATCGGCAAGGTCTCATGAAAGCCGAACTCAGCGGAGAAATAGGCGACCGGGCTGGCCTTCAATTGGGGGGCGTGGTTGGCGCCCCAGGTCGTTTGGTCGTTCAGATAGTCGTTGAACGTCTTCAGCACCCGGCGGACGCGCGCGGCAAATTCCGGGTCCTGCAAATGGACGCGCAGCTCGTAGTCGGAAACCTCGTGCAGAACAGCAACGGCATTGTGATAAAGGTTCTGCCAGCCGCGAGGGGTCAATTCATGAAAAATCTCCTGGGCTTCCTGGTTCCAGGTCCACCAAAGGTTATGGGCGAGCCTGTCGAGCCCGTTAATCAGTTCCGTCAGTTCACTCGCGGTCAATGGCGTCTTACTCATAGTTTAAAGCGTGTTCGACCCGGCCCCTGGTCTTGGTCCGCACAACTCAATCGAACTCGCGTGACCACTATGCTGCCTGCAACCAACACATTTAATCAAATTGAAATCCTTCAGCCATACCATGCGCAGGATGGGTAGGCCACCCTCACTCGCTTGCCGATTGGATTCAGCGCTGCCAAGGTAGCGCCGTGCGTCTTCCGCCGCTGTTCGAGATCGATGCCCCCGCCGTTCGCGCGGCCTTCCGCGTTTCCTTCATGACCTGGATGGTTGGCGCCATCTGTCTCGGCATTTTCCCAAACGAAGGAAAATCGGCCGAACCTTTGGTTCCGGGGGCCGATTCGAGCCTGGGACTCGGTGCCACCAACGAAGCAATTCGCCAGGTTGCTCCCGGCCTTTTCCAGATCGGAAATGTGCGGCTGGATCAGGCAAAGAGAACCATAACTTTCCCCGCCTTCGTCAACCTTCGCGAGGGTCCCATCGAATACGTTCTCGTCGCCGAATACGGCAAGATCCATGAGAGCCTCCTGCGAACGGAAGTGAGCCCTTATTCCATCCAACTGGCCCTCCTGCTTCTCGGTGCCACGCCCGCGCCGACCAATGCGACGCCGGCGGGGCAGAAGTCGAAGGGACGGTCGGGAGCGCGAATCGAGATCGAGATTTCGTGGAAGGTAAAGAAGAGCACGCGGCGGCAGCGGGTCGGGAACTTCGTCTTGGACAGGGCCGCGAAGTCGACAGTGGGCAAAGGCCAGTGGTATTTCGCCGGGTCTCGATTTCGGGAGGATGGGTTTGCGGCTCAACTGGATGGGTCGATCATAACGGTCATCGATGACGACGACGCCATTATTGGCAGCCGGGCTCGCAATCGCGATGACGACGACAACTGGCTGGCCCGGGGAGAGGGTTTGCCGGCTTCCGATGCGCCGGTCGAAGTCGTGCTGCGGCTTGTTCGCTGAGACCGGGGAAACCCCTAGGGGCACCCGGGAATCCTTCGAGTCTTTTCTGCCGTAGGCACCTCAATTGCGAGGAACCCCCAGCAAATCCAAGTTCTCAGCATGCGAACTTTGGCTTTGCTGATGATGTTCTGTCCGATGCTGAGTTTCGGTCTCGACCGTCTCTCGGCGCTCTCGATGATCGAGTCCGGCGACAATGACCGGATGGTGGGTGGCGCTGGAGAAGTCAGCCGCTATCAAATCCTCAAGCGGGAATGGCGCAGCGTAACCAATTCGAACCAGTTTACCGACCGCAAGGTTTCGGAGGCTGTCACACTCAAGCTCATCGAGAAGCGGGTCTCGACGTTTCGATCGATCTACGGGCGGAACCCGACCGACTTTGAGTTCTACGGTCTGTGGAACGCGCCAGCACAGGTTTATCGCGCGCGGGTAAGTCCGGTGGTCGCCGAACGCTGCCGCCGCTTTGCCAATCTTTGCGAGTGGGAGCCGGCGACGAAGCAAGTGACGTCGCTATCCGCGAAGCGTCCGGATGGAACAATTCTCCTGTCGCAGACGGGCCGGCGGTCCGATGTCAATGCCCAATGACGAATGCCCAATGAGGTCTGCGCTTCCCTGCGACGCCTTCTGCAATCCCTTCGGGCCCGTTGCAAGAGGCCTTCATGTGCTAATGAAAACTTGCTATGAGGAATGAGATGTGTAGTTTCCTCCGTCTTGTTCAGCATTTTGGAAACTATCAGGTAGACATACTGTAACGAAGGGATGGCGTCGCTTCGTGGTTGGCTCCCCACCAACCGTAGCGTCGCTGCCGCACGGATCCTCCGCCGTACCACCCGGCGGATTCTCGCTATTACCGGGATTAGGACGGGTCGGAAATAATCCTACCCAATGCCCGGCGATTTCCTGCGAGAGCGCGGATTTGACCATGCCCTGCTTCTGGAGTTCCTTTAGCTGTTAACACACGACGTATAAGTATGAAGCAGATGATTGCCCGTTGCCTTTTGGCGTTTGTTTTCACCTTCGGTCTGGCTTTGCCCAGAGCCGAGGCAGCCACCGACACCTTGGTGTCCGTCGGGAGCACTTGGAAGTACCTCGACGACGGCACCGACCAAGGCAACGCATGGATCGCCCCGTCATTCAACGACACCGCCTGGCCGAGTGGTCCGGCACAGTTCGGTTACGGCGATGGAGACGAGGCGACGTTGCTCAATTTTGGCCCTGACCCCGGCAACAAACGGGTTACCTACTACTTTCGGCAGGCGTTTAGCGTCGTTAATCCAGGGGCTTACGCCATCATGACGTTGCGGGTTAAGCGAGACGATGGCGTCATCGTCTACCTGAATGGGCAGGAAGTGTTCCGCGATGGATTGTTCGATCCGGTGAACTTCACGACTTTGGCCGTGAACGCCGCGGATGACGGAGCGGGATTCTTGGTCGCGAACGTGCCGCCTTCGTTTCTGGTTGCCGGTCAGAATGTGATTGCCGCGGAAATTCACCAGTCGAGTCCGGGCAGCAGCGATATCAGCTTTGATCTGGAACTGATTGCCAGCACCGAGAACAATCGGCCCAGCGTGACCCTCTTGAGCCCGAGCGAGGGCGCGTTTTATACCGAGCCGGCCACGATAACTTTTTCCGCATCCGCGAGCGATTCGGACGGGAGCGTAGCCCGTGTGGAGTTCTTTCAAGGAATTACGAAGGTGGGTGAGGATACCTCCGCTCCGTTCGCGTTCGATTGGCCGAGTGTTCCCCTTGGGAATTACGCATTGCGCGCGATTGCCTTCGACAACCTCGGGGCCAGAGGAACTTCGGCCGTCGTCAATGTTTCCGTGGGGATATCAACACCGCCTACGGTGGCGAACAAGGTGCCGACTCCCGGCAATGTTTCATCACTATCGACGATTACTGTCACATTTTCCGAACCTGTTTCCGGTGTCACCGCATCCGACCTTCTGGTGAATGGTATACCCGCGCTGTCGGTTACCGGTTCAGGCACGACGTATCAGTTCGCGATCGCGCAGCCCGCCGAAGGAACCGTCTACGTGGGATGGAACGGCACGCACGGGATTCGGGATTTTGAAAATCCGCCCAAGCCATTTGATGCATTTGGTGCCGGTGCCACCTGGCAATACACGCTGACGGACACAGTGGCGCCGACTGTCACGGCGCTGGCGCCGGTGGCTGGCGCGACAGTCAGCGAGTTGGACAAGATTGAGATTACATTCAGCGAACCGGTGGCGGGAGTTGACGCGGCGGATCTTCGCATCAACGGAATCGCCGCCACGAGTCTCTCCGGATTTGGTGCGGGTCCGTACGAGTTCCAATTTGCCCAGCCTGCCAACGGAGCCGTGAACGTGACGTGGGCGGCCGGACACGGGATCCGGGATCAATCCGCGGCCCGAAACGTTTTCGCTGGGCCAGGATGGAGCTACTCCCTGAACACCAATGCCATCTTCGAAGGTCAGATCGTCATCAATGAGATCATGTATCATCCCACTTCGGAGCAAGTGGCGGATGAATGGGTTGAACTGCGCAATCGCAGCGGAT
>Ga0207670_10001407_pt1 | contig 12655 bp, 11 predicted proteins | sample KBSS23HmetaG_FD_184339 | JGI IMG/M metagenome (GOLD analysis project Ga0207670, IMG submission 184339) | Switchgrass rhizosphere microbial communities from Kellogg Biological Station, Michigan, USA - KBS S2-3H metaG (SPAdes) (version 2) | ecosystem: Host-associated > Plants > Roots >... | reverse complement strand
CAGTTCCATTAAAAAATGACATCTCATCAGAAACATTAATCATTGGAAATGGTGATGTGGAAAGTGTTGCGGAAGGGATTGAGAAAGCTGATAAATATGGACTCGATGGCATTATGATCGGGAGGGGGATTTTTCATAATCCATGGGTTTTTGACCCGCTTTCGCCAGTGCTTCAGCGAGGCAAGGATGAATATGTTCAAGTTCTTTTGCGTCATCTACAAATCTTTGAAGATACTTGGAGAGATACCAAAAACTTTGCCATTATGAAAAAGTTCTGCAAGATGTATATCAATGGTTTTTATGGAGCTGGGGAACTGAGAGCTAAACTTATGGAGAGTAAAAGTTGTGAAGAGATGCGAAAACTCTTAATTACTTTTGATTAACCTCTCTTAAAAATATTGTTATAATCTTCTTTAGCTAGACTTGACGTATGAATCGCGTATGATGGGAAAGATGCTAAAAAAGTTACCGTTTTTGGAACACCGTTTGGCGATGCGATATTTTATTATGTGCCTTGGGGTGCTAGCTTTTATGGGAATCACAATAGCACTTATTGCAAAACAAAAACCGCGATATCCGTTGTATGCACCAGAAGTAACAGACCTTCCCCAAACTGAGCAAATCTCTCCAGCATCTGAAACTCCTGCGGAGACGCCACTTCCCACACCTCTTCCAGAGAGAGGACTTTTTTCAGGAACATGGAACCATATGCCAGGTCTTGAACAAACTGATGCTGGGGTTACCATTCATCCAATGGGATTTGTACTCGTCAATCAAAATGGAACATTCTCGCAAAATAATCCACCGATTAATCTTTCTGGAATTTCAATTAAAGATCTCACAGGAGACTGGGAATTATCAGCTGATGTTTCCATCCCACAAACAACAACTGCTACCATTTCTCTTTATGGACAGGTGCCAATCGTTGCTGATGAGTTTTTGATTAATCGAGAAAGTATACACGCAAAATTATCAAAAAATTTGTTAACAATTACGTTCTATGATGGCAAAACACAAACTCCACATACGCAAACATTTCCTGTTGCACAGCTTGATGTTTCAAAGTTTTCTCTTTCTAAAACAGGGACAACAGTTACCTTTCTGGTAAATGATTCTTCAGTAGGAAGTATCTCAGATCCAGGAATTTTTACAAAAGGAACTATGTTCTTTGGATTTAATGCTGAAAGTGGGGATTGGAATATCTCAAAACTCACGTTAGATAAAATAAATGGTGGGGATTTTACAATAATTGATAATTCAACAACCAGAGTAACAAAACATAACGACCAAGGACTGCAAGCACTTGCAAACAAAAAACGAACTGACTTTACTGTTGGGATAGCTGTTTCAGGCGGGCCTTTAGTTTCAGATTCCGAATACGCAGGTGTTGCCTTGGATAGTTCAATGTTTGGTGGAATCACAACAGAAAATGATTTAAAGATGATAAATACTCAGCCTCAAAAAGGGACATATTCATTTGAGAAGGCAGATACCTTAGTTGATTTAGCTCTTCAAAATGGACAAAAAATTCATGGACATGCATTGGTTTTTGGAGAAGCGTTGCCACTTTGGTTTAGTTCTTTGCCAGTTAAAACAGTTGAGGATAAAAAACAAATTGAAAGCATAATGACAGATCGAATAACCACGCTTATGCAACATTATGAAGACAAAGTTTTTTCCTGGGATGTCATTAATGAACCATTTGCTGATGATAATTTTGATCCATCAAATGGAATTATTTGGAGAAATCATAAGTGGTATCAAGCAATGGGAAAAGATTACATTATTAAAGCATTCGTGACTGCATATCATGCCAATCCAAAGGCACTTCTTTTTATCAATGAATTTGGTCTTGAGGAAGAGGGGGAAAGGTGGCAAACATTTTATACACAAATGCAGTGGATGAAGTCAGAATTAGAAAAGCAGGGAGTTCCTATTGATCATATTGGTGTAGGTTTCCAATCTCATGTATATGAGAAAGGAGACATTATTAATAAAAATTCCTTAGCTGATCATATTCGAAAATTAGGAGCACTTGGAATCAAATCTCAAATTTCAGAGATGGATGTATATGGTGGAGATGCAACACAAGCAAATCAATATCGTGATGTCTTTGCAACGTGTTTGTCCGAATCCACCTGTATTGCATGGAGAGGATGGATATTGTCAGACCGCTATGATATCTGGAAAGATGATGATGGATCTATAAATTTTGGTGAAGACGGACTTTTTGATAAAAATATGAAACCTCGACCAGCACTTCTTCAGATGCTGGGAATCTAATTATTTAGAACGGGTCCTGCCACTCGACAGCCCACATCCACCCTTTGACACGCTCACGGCAAAGCCGATCACGGTCAAAAGGAACCTGTCTGTAGGCACCCAGTCTCGTGTCACCCGCATTTTAAATGTCTGTACCTCCTATAGGTCTATTGACAGAGTATGCAATAATGGATATTCACTATTCTTCATACTGCCCTATGGAAATATTTAACACATGGATATCCAGACATTCAACGAGGCAATTATCCCGTATTGTAAGGCACTTGGCTTAGCTGGCGCTACTGCTGCTACGGTGGTTACACAAACTATGGCTCCTCCTTCACCAACAAGTGTACAACCGATAGTAAGTCCATCGGCAACAAGTACTCCTTCGTCAACATCGTCGTCAATCTCTACATCACCCATCGTTCCTTCAGCTACGGTAACACCTACTGTTTCAATTACTCCTTCCTCAGGATTTGGTGGACTCTTGCAACAAGCTCAAGAATTAGTAAATCCGCCTCTTGTCTCAAGTCTCGTTGATGAAGATTTGCAAAAAGATAATCTCCTTTTAGGCAACTGGAAATTTATGCCTGGCATTATTCCCGATGGTACTGGAGTTCGGATTCATAGAACTGATTTATCTTTGGTCAATCAAGACGGATCTTTTTCGATGGCAAATCCTCCCATTAATCTCGCAGGTTCTCACCTTGCAAATTTGACGGGTGATTTTCAGATAGATGCAAATCTTGATTTATTGACGGGTAGTGAAGGGACAATTGCCCTGTATGGAGAAGCACCAAAAGTTGCTGATGAATTCTTAATTCCTGGTAAAAGTTTAGAATTAAAAATTACAAAAGATTCTATTAGTGTGAACAATAATGAGTTTTCGTTTGATTCATCGAATCAAATTCAACTTTCCATTATAAGAAAATTAAACCAATTCAGTATCTCAGTAAATGGTAAAGAAGTTGGAAAAGTTGCTGACTCTTCAATCTTTTCAAATGGGAATCTTTGGTTTGGATTTGATTCAGCGGACAATGACTGGCTTTTGAAAAACATCTCTGCAAAATCATTGACTGGTTTATTTGATATCGTTGATGGTTCAATAGTGTCCATTACGAATCACAATCCAAATGGCATCCAAGCAAAGGCATATCTCAAACGCCCAGGATTTTTAGTTGGTGCTGCAATGGCAGTTGGCCCTTTGACAACGGACCCAGCTTATTCTGCAGTTGCTTTGGACAACAATAATTTCGGAAGTGTTACCCCAGAAAATGATATGAAGATGATTAATTTGCAACCTCGGAAAGGCGAATTTAATTTTGCAAGAGCAGATGCATTGGTTTCTTTAGCAAAACAAAATGGGCTTACGGTCCATGGTCATACGTTAGTTTTTGCTGAAGCAAATCCCCTGTGGTTTAACCAATTACCAGTTCAAAGTTCATCTGATAAGGCGGCGATTGAGCAAATTATGAAAGATCATATCACGCAAGTTGTGACGCATTTTGGAAGTGATGTAAATGAATGGGATGTTGTGAATGAACCCGTTGCAGACTACGACGATTTCAATGCGAGTCGAGGTCAAACATATCGCAACCACAAATGGTACCAGGCAATGGGGAAAGATTATATGATCAAAGCATTTGTGGCTGCACATTCTGCAAATCCAAATGCCATGCTTTTTGTAAATGAGTATGGACTAGAATTTGATGATGAGCGGTGGACTGCATTTATCGACATGATGAAATCATTAAAAACACAACTCACACAAAATAATATCCCGCAAGAAAAAGTTGGTGTTGGGTTTCAATCCCATGTGTATGCAAAAGGCGACATCATTGATCCAGTAGTATTGCGAACACATATTAAAGAGTTAGGAACACTTGGATTTAAAACAAGAATTTCTGAAATGGATGTTTACAATGACGATGGTGATGCAATTCAAGCAAAACAATATGCCGATGTTTTCAATGCATGCATCTCAGAACCCAATTGTATTAGTTGGACGACATGGATGCTCTCTGACAAATATGATTTCTTCATTGATGATGATGGAAGTGTCCAGTATGGCGAAGATGGACTGTTTGGTGTGGATATGAAACCGAGGCCAGGGGTTACGAGTATCTTGAAAGTACTATAAAAATGCCAGATTTTACTTAGTAAATTTGATTTGAGTTAATATAAGTTTCATGTTGCCCGACGCAACAAGATCATTTTTCCCACTCACGTCCTCTGTATACTGATCTATCTTGAAATTGTTAACGCCTGCTTTTTTAAGCATTTCATCTACCTGTTCTGGACTATAGATACTTTTTACTTCATCATCTTTGACAAATACGTTTGGAGCCACTTCTTGGGAATTCTGACGGAGAAACTCCATTTCCTTCTTATCGTTTTGAGATTTGATAGTAATAAAAGCCTTGCCGTTTTCTTTGAGTATTCTTTTAATCTCACGAAAAATATCAATAGCACGTTCAGGTAATAAATAGTGGAGTGTTAAGCGAGAATAGACAATATCAAATGAATTGTCCGCAAATGGGAGATTTGATTCAATTAAATCAATTTGTTCAGTTGTCAAATTATTTTCAAGATTCAATTTTGTTGCACTTTCTTGAGCTCTTTGAAGTGCCAATTCCGAGATATCGACGAGCGTTCCACTATGGCCTTTTTGTAAGAAATAAATCATATCAGCCCCCGTTCCTCCACCGAGATCTAGGATTTTTGCATTTCTTGGGAAGTCAAGTTCTACAGCGATTGCGTATGCAGATTCTTGTTTATCTATTGATAGTTTTGCATTACTTTCATCCCATCTTTTAACTAATTTGGTATTCATGAAGAAATTATACCATTGTTCAAATCTGAATTAAATAATTGGATGCTTGTACATCGTCTTCGGGTTCTTTACAATCCATATAATGGATTTATCCAAACTTCTCGCAAAACACTTCTCTCACTCAGAATTCCGTCCCGGACAGGAAGAAGTTATCAGGTCAATTGTTGAAGGGCATGATACGGTCGCACTTATGCCAACAGGAGGAGGGAAGTCTCTTTGTTATCAACTTCCTGCTCTCATATTCGATGGCCTCACAATCGTTGTTTCTCCTCTGATTGCTTTGATGAAAAATCAGGTTGATGCATTGACAGCGAGAAATATTGCCGCAATTCTTATCAATAGTTCATTAACGCAAAAAGAAATTGATGAACAACTTGCATTATTAAAAGAAGGAAAAACAAAAATTGTTTATGTTGCACCCGAGAGATTTAAAAACAAAGATTTTCAAAGACTTATCTCAGAATTGCCAGTCACTTTTTTCGCAATTGATGAAGCACATTGTGTTTCCAGTTGGGGGCATGATTTTCGACCTGATTATTTAACACTTTCAACTGTTATTAAGAAGTTTAAAAAACGCCCTATTATTGCTGCGTTTACGGCAACAGCTACACCAGAAGTAAAGGACGACATTATAAAACGTCTCAAATTACAAACACCAAATGTTTTTATCAATGGTTTTGATCGACCGAATTTACGTATTTTTGTCAGAAGTGATTTAAAAGAAAAAGATCGGAAAGCTGAGACAATTCGCATCATTAAAAATTTATCCGGAAGTGGGATTGTCTACGTCAGAACTATTAAAGAAGCGGATTCATTCGTTTCTGAATTAAATAACAATGATATTTCTGCTGAAAGCTATCATTCTGGAAAGAACGACAAACGTTCACAAATTCAGGATGATTTTATGGAAAATAAATACAAAGTTATTGTTGCAACCATTGCCTTTGGAATGGGGGTAGATAAAGCAGACATCAGATTTGTGATTCATATGGGAATGCCTGATAGTTTGGAAAGTTACTATCAAGAAGCAGGTCGTGCTGGTCGTGACGGAGAGTTGGCATATTGTGTTTTACTTCATTCGGGAAAAGACAATTCGACTCACAATTTCTTTTTAAATAGAAGTAAACAGACAATGAAAGCACAGGGAAAACCATGGGAAGAAATTAAAGAAGTGATGGATATTAAGTACGATAGATATTATAAAATTTTAGATTTTGTGAGGTCTTCTACATGTAGAAGGAAAGCAATTTTGGAATATTTCCAAGACCCGAGAGCCATCGATTTTGAAAATGGATGTAAAGGCTGTGATGTATGTTTGAATTATAAATGGGGAGAGTTGGGGAAGGAGAAAACAATCAACAGAAAACAAAAAGCAGGGGAACGAAAGATTAAAGGTGAGAAACTGGATACTGTGATGGAATCGGTCAAGTTATTTCAGGAAGGGAAAACAATTGAACAAATCCAAAAGATTCGGAGTTTGGCTTTTACTACCATTGTTGGTCACCTCTTAGACTGGTATATTTCAGGTGGAGATTTTCCAATTGAAAAATTTATTTCTCAGAAAGAAGAGTCGGACGTATTAGTTGCAATGAGCAAAGCAGATGATTATACAAAACTAAGAAATATCAAAGAACAATTGCCTGAAGATTTTGGGTATGAAAAAATAAGAATAGTAATGGCAAAGATTGCGAGGAATGCAAATAGAGCATGAAAAATAAAATTACTCTAACTAGGGAGCAAGCAAGAAATATTCAACTTTTTACACTGGGGCTATTGAATCCTCCTGAAAAAACTGCAACAAAAGAATCAGTTCTTCAAAGCATTAAAAACATATCAATTCTTCAAATCGATAGTATCAATGTTATTCATCGAAGTCCGTATCTCGTTCTTTGGAGTCGAATCGGGGAATTTGAATTAGAATGGCTTACTGATTTATTAAAGGAGCACAAACTCTTTGAATATTGGTCACATGCAGCGTGTTTTATCCCAATGGAAGATTATCCTTTATACAAAACATTTATTGACAATAAAGATCGACGCGACTTTGTCGCGTATGAAAAATGGATAGGAGAAAATATTCAAATGATCAAAAAGATTCTGGCATATATTAAAAAGAATGGTCCTTCATCTACTGCTGTTTTTAAAGAAACTAAACGGGAAAAGGGTGGTTGGTGGAATTGGCGATTAGAAAAAGTTGCACTAGAGAGTCTTTTTTATACAGGTATTTTAACAACATCAGAACGCAAAAGTTTTCAGAGAATTTATGATCTGACAAAGCGTGTCATCCCAAAAGAATATCGTAAAAAAGTGCGATTAGAAAAAGTGTATGAAGAACTGATAGAGCGGTCTGTCAAACATTTAGGAATTACAAAAAAAGAATGGGTACCAGATTATTTTCGATTAAAGAAGACAGTTGCCTATCCTGTATTTGAAAAGCTTTTAAAACAAAAGAAGTTTATAGAAGTAATAGTTGTAGGATTTGATGAACCATTATTCATCCATGTCGAAAACAAATATCTCGTTGAAAAATCGTTGAAGAATGAATTACTTCCGAACCATACAACATTTCTTTCTCCGTTTGATCCATTGGTATGGGATCGATTTCGTCTCAAAGAATTGTTTGGTTTTGATTATCAAATCGAAAGTTACACAATCCAGTCAAAACGGATCTATGGCTATTTTACGTTACCTATTTTATATAACGGGCGATTGATTGGTCGTATGGACGCAAAAGCGCATCGGAAAGAAAAGATTTTCGAAGTAAAAGCATTGCATTTTGAAAAAGATTTTGTCCCAGATAAAGAATGTTTGACTGTAATTTCAAAGACATTACAAGAATTTGCCGATTGGCATGGAACACCTAAAATCAAAATTACAAAAGTTGAACCGGAGCAATATAAGAAGTTTCTATTACACAATTCTTAAATTTATAGAAGTATAATAAATTATGCATCGGCTTATTATCTTGATTCTTGTAATTGTCCTTCTCGGTGGAGGATATTTGTACTATTCAAATCACAAAGAATCAGTTGAAAATCAATTGATGCAAACAGTTCAGAAAATCGATACACAAACAAATTCTTTAACTCCAACCAATTCGACAGAGAACCCAAAGAGCAATACTGATCGAGTAACAGTAATTGCTCAACATCTGGATACTCCATGGTCACTTGCATTTATGCCAGATGGTTCAATCCTCGTCTCAGAACGGAAAGGATCTATTAAAAAAGTTTCTAAAGATGGAACGGTTTCACTTGTTGGGAATATTGCATGTAATGAGATGGGTGAAGGAGGTCTTCTCGGCATTGCTTTACAACCTGGATTTGATCCCGACAATCAAGACAAAAATGATATCTATGTATATTGCACAATAAAAACATCGGGAACGAAATCCGTCAATCAAGTTGATCGCTATGATTATCCTGAATTGGGTGGATATCAATTGGTAGTCAACAATATCCCCGGGAGTTCAAATCATGATGGAGGGCGAATCAAATTCGGTCCTGATGGTTATTTATATATCGGAACTGGTGATGCTGAAAATCCATCACAAGCGCAAGATACAAATAGTCTTGCTGGAAAGATTTTGCGTGTTAATCCTTATTCTACGAATGAGCCAGCTCCTGGGAATCCTTTTAACAATCTTGTGTATTCTTATGGCCATCGCAATGTCCAAGGACTCACTTGGGATAAAGATGGACAATTGTGGGCTACTGAACATGGACCATCTGGTTTGCAAAGTTGTTGTGATGAAGTTAATAAAATTGAACTCGGTAAAAACTATGGTTGGCCAACGATTCAAGACACCCAAACAAAAGAAGGCATGCTGACTCCAATGAAAAGTTCTGGTAAAGATACGTGGGCACCATCTGGGATGGCATATCTTAATGGAGCACTCTATTTTGCCGGTCTTCGTGGACAAGCTTTGTATAAAGTAACCTTACAAGGGAATTCAATAACTGATTTTAAAACATATCTCAAAGGAGAATACGGAAGACTTCGAGATGTCGTTGTTGGACCTGATGGAATGCTTTATCTGACAACCAGTAACCAAGATGGAAGAGGAACACCAAAGGAAGGTGATGACAAAATTATTCGTGTGTATCCTGAGAAGTTATAAGTTGTTCCGTGAATAATTAGCTCTATCGGAATGTCTCCGTTTTGATATATAGTAACTATATGAAGGTTTCTAAAAAATGGCGAACCGTCACGCCACTTTCCAAATCTATTGCCTTGGCTTTGTTTATTTCACTCCCCATAATTGCTTTTATCTTTGGTGCCAAGTGGCAGAAGCTTCGTGATATGGCGATTATAATCGAACTATCTGGGAAAGCCTCAACAACACAAGAATCTCCAGTGCCTCAAAAGGTCCTAAGGCCGCAGAATTATAATGGTGGCGATGACAATGTTATTAAGGTTGACGGAACTCCAATACCCTATGGGTTGTAATTAAATTCCTCCTTGCTTTCAGCTTCAAAATTTACAATACTAACCATGCGTTTAACGAAATTGTTTTCCCCATTTTGGAATTTGATATTTGGCATTCGTACATTTTTATTGGTATGACTTATTTTTTAAAAGAAAATTACTACGTTGATATTGATGCAGCAAACCAGCTTCGTATTACTGGGCCTGGGAATCACTTGCTTCTTGGCCTCACATTTCCTCCAAAAGATAGACCAGTTGTCGAACGAGTACGCGAGATAAAAGGGGATTTGTCCTTAACACTTGCATTTGCCGAGAAGTCACTCACGTTTGCCCCACCAGTTGTCACCGATATCAGAACCATTCGAAACTACACAGAAAGTGTTCGACCAAAGCCTACATATAAAGATCTTGCTCGGCAAGGAATTTCAGAAATACTTCCGGGTGTTGTTGAATATTACGATACTGAAAAAAATCATGTTCTTCTTTACGAAAATATTTATACAGATGAGGAGGGCTTTGAAAAATATTATGGAGCAAAACTCTTGGTTTCCCGTGCGTTTTCAGTTACCCGAAGAAACGGCATGATAACCATTTCTGGGCACGATCAAGTTCGTTTTAGAGTAAAAACACAAACAAATATCTCTATTGCTGAAAAGATAGAAAGTCCGATTTTCGCAACCGCAACAATTTCAACAAAAGAACGGTTAAATCCTTTTCTGAGACAATTATATAAAGACTCACGAAAAAATATTGAATTCCTTGTTCGCACCAAAAAAACGAGTAGTTTTGAATATGGAACTATCTTCCCAAGAGATTGGATTGAATCTGCAGATTTGGGTGCAAATGATTTATCTGATGAAACAACTGATTATATGTATGGGGAGTCTTTGCGAAAAATATCTGCAAAAGGGGAGGCTTGGCATGAAGATGTCATCGGACACTTCGCACGGAAAGTTGGGGAGGAAAGTGTACACATCGATCGAAAGATGATTGATATCGAGCCGCGATATATTATGGGGGTACCTCATCTAAGAACGCAATTTTTGTTGCAGGATGATATCCACAAAAAACTGCTCTTGGTTTCTCGCTATATTTTGGAAAACGCGAAACGTAAAGAACTGATATCTTTCAAGATGCAACCAGGGAAAGGAACGGGATACTACATTGTAGGGAATTGGCGAGATAGTGGAAACGCGTTTCCTTCACAAAAAGTGCCACTCTCTCCCTATGATGTGAACTGTGTTTTTTATCCAGCAGCTCTTCGGATAATACGAGATTTTTCAGACTATTTTCAAATAAAACAAAAGCATGCAATTGAACAGTTGGTTGAAAAATGGGACCATAATAAAGAAAAGTTCCGGTTGTATCACCCCAAAGGAGTTTTGGGATATGCACTTGCACTTCATGGCAAGAAGAATATTCCCATGCCGATTGCTCATTTAGATGAATCATACGATATGTTTTATGGAAAGCCTTCAATGCAGGAGATCGTGAGTTTCGCAAAAAAACTAGTCGACCCGAAGTTTTTTTATACACCAGTTGGACCTATATTAGTCGCTGCTGATGAAGATGAATTCACAACGAGTATGTATCATGGGAAAGTAATCTGGCCAAAACAGGCGGCATATGCTGTTGCTGGGCTCGCACGACAGTATCGCTATGGCAAGTCTCAACAATGGCCAGCTCCAGTTCTAGATCAGCTCAAAGAATCGCTCGTTATCACAGCAGAAGCTTGTTTCCGAGGGTGGACTGATTTAGGGTTTGTGCCAGAACTTTACTATTATGACAAAAAAAATAAAAAGGCCAGACTGTATATTGATCAAAAGAAATATGAAGGCCAAATGAGTAATATTCAGTTATGGTCGAGTGTGGGAGCACGAAGGATTATGCGAGAGTATTTGATGCTTAAAAGCAGTTGACAACTTTAAGACTTCGTTTAATAATACCCCTATGGCATCTAGAAAAGCAGTAGAACGAGATGTTGAGGATCGTATTGATCGCGTATTTAATGGTACTCAGGTTGGACCATTTACCTTTGGAGGAGTAACAGAGGATGATATAAAGACAGAGGAATATCAGAGAGCATGGTGTGCGAAAAAAGGAATTTCTATTCGAGAAGCGGTGAGCAACGGATGGCTCCCAGTAACTCAAAGGAGATTAAAAGCTGGAAGGATTTATTCTACCCTTGATTATTATGATGAAGATGATTAATAAAATAGTAACGGCATCTTTCATCTTTTGATAGATTGAAAATCGCAAAGTATCAGTTTAGGGTAGCTTTGAAAGTCTCTTTACAATAAATGCTTTTATATCCCCCCGCATATGAATGACTCCTGGAAGGACTGAAAGAATAATAATGACAAATACTATTGGCAACAAATAGTGATCTACATTTGGTATGAGTTGCCCCAAGAAATATCCTCCGAGAGTCATTCCAGCTCCCCACAAAAGTCCGCCAAAGACATTATATGAGATGAATCTCTTGTAGTGCATGCCAGCCATCCCTGCAGCAATGGGGACAAACGTCCGGACTGCCGGCATAAAGCGGGCGAGGATAAGGGCTTTGCCACCACTTTTATCAAAGAATTCTTGAGCTTTCTTAAGGTTCTCTTTTGAAAAAAGAAGTGATGACTTTCGTTTCAAAAGCCAGCCGCCAAACTTTTCACCTGTATAAAATCCTGCAGAATCGCCGCCAATTGCAGCAATGATCATGAGAGGAACCAATACCCAGATATTAAACCAGCCTTGGCTCGCCAAAAATCCTGCAGTAAAAAGGACTGAGTCTCCAGGGAAAAAGAAACCAAAGAAGAGACCAGATTCTGCAAAAATAACAAAGAAGAGCCCAATGTATCCCAAGGTTTTAATTAATTCTCCTAAATCTCCTCCAAACAAATGCATAACCTAAAAAGTGTAACTGAATAATTCTCCAAAGGCAATGCTTTATCATACTATTACTTTCTTAAACTGCTAATTATGGAGCTATTTGTTGTTGACCTTAGCTAACGTTCGATATATAATACCAACTAGCTTCAAGTGATTCGTAAATGAATATCGTGAGGCCAATGAAATAAAAATCAGTTGGCCGATATCGATTCTTCGATGTAGCCCTTCTGACAATATTTTGAGGAG
>Ga0207670_10001405_pt1 | contig 12668 bp, 8 predicted proteins | sample KBSS23HmetaG_FD_184339 | JGI IMG/M metagenome (GOLD analysis project Ga0207670, IMG submission 184339) | Switchgrass rhizosphere microbial communities from Kellogg Biological Station, Michigan, USA - KBS S2-3H metaG (SPAdes) (version 2) | ecosystem: Host-associated > Plants > Roots > Rhizosphere... | reverse complement strand
ACCGATTCCGTCTCAAGCGACCGCTGTTGTGCAGGCTGATATTGACTTGACCACGGCTACGCCGGTTCCACTCGGCATCGATGGCTTTGGCGGTCAGCGCTCGAGAGGGACACTCCAGAGTCACGGAGAGTTTTTCGCGCTCAAATTTGCAACTCGAGTCGGAGCCAATCTCGCGCGCTTGCGCGTACTAGGGCGTCGCGATTACTTGCCGCTACCCGGAGAAGCGTCCTTGAGCATAGGACGCGGCGGACCCGGCGTGACACCTCATCCCGCTTTTGTTTCTCCGCGAGACCCCGCGACGTGGTCGGGTTTTGATTTGCGCCATCCCAAAGGAGCCAACGATCAAGGTCCGCTACTTTTGTCCGGAACGAATAACTCGGTGATTACACCGTTGCCCGTTGGATTGACTGCCGCTCAGGTAGTTGTATCGCGAACTGTTGAGCCGCCGGCTAATCTGGAGCCGGGCCAGGTAGCGCCACCGACTGACTGGGTTTACCGAATAGTTGTTAAGAACGTTCAGCTGCCATTGCCTACCGGCCTGACTGAGTATCACGGTGCGCTCACCGTACAAGTGGTTAGTTTTGACGGTGGGAGGAGCGAACTGCCTGCGCCCGTACACGTCTTGCGTCGCCACTATGAAACGCCACCACCTTTGACAAATTTGGCGACGTCGGAGTTTGTGACTGCCACTCGCCCTGACTTCGAGGGACGCATTGGTGTCCCACTCAGTTGGCCCAGGATCGCCGGCATTCAGCAGTTCAATGTTTATCGCGTAGAGGTTCCGAAACTTCTCGATGCTCGCGGCGCAAGCTTGCAACTCGCGCAGGATCTGCTGGAGAACGAAACTAATCGCGCACAGGTCAAACTTCTCGGCGGGCAGCGAGCCAGTGTCCCTGCTTTCACGCTCGCCACTCCCGTCCCGATTACGCCTGAGACTGATCCCGACGCTCCTACGCGTCATCGCTGGACCGATCGCGTCATTGCGCCGCGCGATCAGAATTACGTTTACCGGATCGCGCCGCTTAGTGCGGCTGGAACTGAAGCTCCGTGGCCTGTTGACTCGACAAACAACAACGACAATCGCAACCGTTGCATTCTCGTTTTGCAAAAGAATCGCGACTTGCTGTTGCCGCCTGCTATCTACGAACTGGAGCCACTCGATCGCAGCATCGGCGTTGTCGTGCGTAAACCGCTTTCAGAAACCGTTAACGGTCTGCGTATCTATAAAACGAGTCAACCATCACAGGTTAACGACGTGCGCTCAATGACGCTCATTCACGGCACGATCCCGTTCACACATGAACGGATCCAATCGCTGCCTGCAGAGAACGGCACGCCGGCGCGGGTTAAGTTCGTCGACGAAAAAGTCCAGGTGGGCACACAATATTTTTACCGGGTCATTTTCGTAGATGACTTTGGAAACTTCTCGCTTGCTAGCGAACCAAGGGCTGCCACACCTCGCTCGCTTGCGCCGCCGCAACCACCAACACTCTCCGCCACACGCGTCGCGACCGGCACAGTCAACATCGCATGGCAGGCCGATCACAACGAAGGTCAGGTGAAGCCGCAACGTAAACGCTCGGGCGAAGGTCAGTGGATCGACTTAACGCCAGGCTTTCTCGCACCGACAGATTCTTTCGTTGACAACGACGCTGTTGGATTTGTGGCTCATCGTGTTCTTTTACGCGACGCCAAAGGGCGCGTGGTCTTTTCCGATGTAGTTATTACCGAGGCTTAACGACATGGGACTTTGGAGTTGGCTCGCAAACCGAATCGATCACTTCTTTCACGATCCGACGGACAACGTTAACAATGGTCTGATTGCTAACCCGTTCCTCGTGAAGCAGACTCCTGACGCCAATCACTACCATGTCCTTGACGAGTTCGGCCAAATTGAAGGCACAGTGCAACGCACGAGCACTGTGTTTTGGGCCGCACCTGATGTGGGTTTGGTTCACGTCGGAATTAAGCCTCCCGATGAAAGTCAACCCGGGTATGCTCTCGCGGCAATCATCAACGGTTTACTTCGCCTCGTACCGGCAGGTCAAACTGCTGTCGTCCCGCGAAGTGACCGGCATCCGTTCGGCAAAATAACAGTCACTGGTCCGGCTTACATTCTCGAAAGCCTCGATACGGCAGTAGATTCATTTCACGAGAAACTGAACGGCGATGTTTGGATTGAAGCCGGGCTCTCGCCTCGTACCAGGCCAGTACCGGCAGTCGTCGTTTATGAAAATATTGACATCCATCCGGATCTCGATGAGTTGATCAAGACCTGGATCCGCCTTGAGAAGAAGCTTCCGTTTTGGACCGATGCACGAGTCAACGAGATGGTCGCGTCATGGAAGCTCGGACAAACAACCGTGTATGTGCAAGCCGGTTATCCCATCGGCCAGCCATTACCGGGAATTCCGGGCCCGCTTCCTGCAGGAGCGCCCGCGGGTTCGCGACACGTGCCGATCACCGTCTACGACGAATTTGGTGTCCCTTTTGATATCGGATGGTTGTTACGACATGCGGACTTACATGCGGAGAATGAGCTCTTCGACAATCTCGTCGCTCCCAACGTCGAGATCTTTCGCAAAGATCCGGCGCACGGGAAGACAATGCGCCGCGACATCGTCGACATTCGCGATGAACATGGACTTCCCTATCGCAACCAGGATTTCAGGCTATTGTCCGAAGCCGAGTTTCCGGCACTGACATCCGTCTTCGACAAAGATACGGCGGATCTCGTCCTTGAAACTCCATCGGGAACCACGGGCGGCAGCGGCGTCTGGCTCGGCCCGCAAGCGAACGAGAGCGAAACTGTCGTGATCCAGGGGCTCGGTGTTAAAGACCACCTGCTCGCGTTTTTGCCAAGCTGCGCTTCTTCTTCTGTTGTGATCAAACTGCGTGGTTATCCAGGCGATTACTATCGCGTGATCGCTCTACCATTGCACAAGTGGTTTCCGGAGCAGCCGAATGCACGACCGGGCCAGGCGCTCGAACGCTATCATCTCGGTTGTCGCGCCACGCCGATAGTCGATGCTCAGGGAATGCAGGCATCCGTCGCCAATGCGATCCGCGCGACGTATGAGCGAGGCGAGTCAGATCCGCCTAGTCCGATACACCTTCGTCCACCTGATGCACGTGCGGATGCGAAGATCTGGTTGTGTAACTGGCAAATATCGCCGGCGACTTTTCCATATGGAGGTGATCCGGCGCTCTATCAGGCCCTTGAGCCCACCGCCGATCCTAATGATCCCTTCAGTCTGGGCCTAAAAGCTTACACGCCGGGAAGTCTTGGTTTCTATTTGCAGAGCGCGATCGCAGCCGGAGTAGAGGTGCGGCTGATGCCCTGGTATGCCATCTTCGGCACGACTCCGCGCGATCAGAATATCGAAATCGCCCGGTCGATTAACTTTTTCTACGACCTGAACGCCTATCACACTCCGAGTGGAATACCAGGCGATGAAGTAGCGCGTGCTCCAAAAGCTGCTGCCGGACCTAACCTGAGTCGCGGCTTTGCCTTTGTTGACGACAACACGCGCAGCGAAGGTTCGCACCATCAAAAGGTGAGCTTCATTCGAAATCGCTACGGCAACTTTGCTTTTCTTGGCGGGATCGATCTGCTGCCGAGCCGCTGGGACACGAACATGCACAAGGCTCCTGAACCGCGAAAGACGGCGATCGCTCCCGCGATCTCGCCGTTGATTGCAGGCTGGCACGACGTGCATACCATGCTCGAAGGACCGGTGGTGTTGGATGTGGCGAAAAACTTTTTTCAGCGCTGGAATGCGTTCCTGGCCGATCCGCCCGATGAGTTTGAAGAGTATCCGGTAAACATCGATGGCATTACTCCGATCCAGGCGCTGCCGGACATTCCGGAAGCCGGAGTGCCGGACTGGCCCGGTCCTGCCTCAGAGCTCGAGATCGACGCACCCATCGCTCCGCACACCGCTCTCGATCGCGGTGGCGAAGGACGCAGGCCACGGCGCGCGACGCAGGTATGTGCGATCGTCAGGACTATTCCGCCATTCATCGATGCTTATGATGGCTTCGTAAAATCACGGCCTATTCCCAACAACAATGAGCCCCTCGGAGAACTGGGTTGCCGGACTGCTTATCTCAACGCACTCTCACACGCACGCACCTACGTTTACCTCGAGGATCAGTACTTCGTCGAACCTGATTTTGTTGGTGTGCTGATCGCGCGTCTGACGGATCCGAATCCGGATCTGCGACTACGCCGGCTGTTTGTGGTAGTGCCTCACATTCTTGCCGATCAGGATGTTGTGGACGCTATCTATCATCATAAACGCAGAGAACACCTGCTGCTGATTCAACAGGCGATTCGTAACAGGCTTGCCCAGGATCGAGGTGGTATACCTCCCGCCAATGTGCCGCAGGAAGACATCGACAAGATCTTCACGCTGGCGCACCTCGAGCATCCGAGCGGCTCAGAGATCTACCTTCACGCAAAGCACATGATCGTGGATGACATCTGGATGATCGTCGGATCGTCAAACTTCTCGCGCCGTGGGATGAGTTATGAGACGGAGATCGGAGTGGCCATTACAGATGCGGAAGTAGAAGATGGAGTGCGGAAATTGGTGAGGGATCATCGCATTCGTTTGTGGGCCGAGCACCTGCGGCTGGATCGTTCCCACTGGCACCGGTTGCTGGATCCCATAGCCGGTGCAGAACTGCTGCGGCAAGCGTTGGACAATCCAAACCTGCCCTTAATACCGTTCGAGATCAATAACACTGCTATCGAATTCAGCTATCCAGCGGAGAATCACACGAACAATCACGAACTGGTCTATCGCTTTCTCGCCGATCCAAACGGGATGGCAGACACCGATCCCGTAAACGTCGAACTCGCCCGCCAGGCCCTAGCCACAATAATGGGGTAGATGCCGCGAAGATACTACGCCGAAGGCGTTCGCTAATTTCAACCCAGGGTTGTCGCAGCGCCAGCGACAACCCTGGGTAAGTCATAAAAATTACAATTTAACCCTGAAAGGGTTGGCCAATTGCCGAACCCTTTCAGGGTTTTTAATTTCTCTTCTATTGCTAATCCCAGGGTTGGAGCGGAGCGACAACCCTGGGTTAAGTCATAAAAATTACAATTTAACCCTGAAAGGGTTGGCTAATTGCCGAACCCTTTCAGGGTTTTTTATTTCTCTTCTATTGCTATCCCAGGGTTGTCGCTTCGCTCCAACCCTGGGCTGAAATTAGCCAACGCCTTCGGCGTTATTACGCGGCGCGGCGTTCGCGTCGGAAGCAGCTCTGGATTTCTTCGGCGTCGAGGGTGTCGCGCTCCATTAGCAACTCGACAAGGCGGCCGATTGATTCCTGCTCCGCACTAACGATGGCGCAGGCTCGCTCCAGTTGCGCGTTGATCAATTCGTTCGTCGCTTCTTCGACTTTGTCGAGCAGGCTCTGGCTGAGTGGCGAATCCGGCTTGCCCAAATGAATCGGTCCCAAGCGGCTCATACCAAACTCGCTGACCATCGCCCGCGCGATCTCAACCGCGCGCTCAATGTCGTTCGAAGCACCGGCAGTCATCGTCGAGAGCAACACCTGCTCCGCCGCACGACCACCAAGCAACAACGCGATCTGATCTTCGAGATACTCGCGCTTCTTCATAAACCGGTCGCGCTCAGGCAGTGATTGCGTCACGCCCAGCGCTCGTCCGCGCGGCAGAATCGAAACCTTGTGAATCGGATCGCCGTTCTCGACCGCTAAACCAACAGCGACGTGACCTGCTTCGTGAACCGCAGTCGCGTAACGCTCGTCGTCATCCATCATGAAGCCTTGTCGCTCGGCGCCCATCAGAATGCGATCGCGCGCAATCTCAACGTGCTGGCGGCCAACAGCCTCGGCGTCATCACGCGTAGCAGCGATTGCAGCCTCGTTCATCAGGTTAGCGAGCTCGGCGCCGGAGAATCCCGGAGTGCCGCGCGCGATCCACTGAAGATCGAGTCCCTCTTCGAGTTTCAGATTGCGTGCGTGAACTTTCAGAATCGCTTCACGACCAGTAACGTCGGCGAGGTTGACGGCGATCTCACGATCGAATCGTCCCGGTCGCGTCAGAGCTTTGTCGAGAATGTCAGGCCGGTTGGTGGAAGCAATGACGACCACCGCAGTCGATTGATCAAATCCATCCATCTCGACCAGCAACTGGTTGAGTGTTTGATCCTGATCGGCCGAGGCGGAGTCGCCACCACGCCCGCGCTGTCGTCCGAGCGCATCGATCTCGTCGATAAAGATGATGCAGGGTGAAAGCTTTCTTCCTTTTGCGAAGAGGTGTCTCACACGAGCGGCGCCCAGTCCTGCGAATTTTTCCTGGAAGCTCGAACCTGAAGCAGCGAGAAACGCCACGCCCGCTTCTTTCGCGGCCGCGCGCGCGAGCAACGTCTTGCCTGTTCCCGGAGGACCATAAAGCAGGATGCCACGCGGAACACGTCCACCAAGCCGGCTGAATCGCTCCGGGTTGCGGAGAAACTCAATCGTTTCGGTTAACTCAGCGCGTGCTTCATCAACTCCGGCGACATCTTCGAAGCCGACATTCTGTTTCCCGTTGTGATTTTCCAACTCAAACGATCCACGACCGCTCATGCTCGCATAAATGCGCCAGGCGGCGACGCCGATCAGTCCCAGGGTCAACACCGGCAACGCCCAGCTCAGAACGTTCGACAGCAGTCCCGGCTGTAGCGGCCGAAACTCCACCGGCACGTTGTTCTTGCGAAACAGTTGTACGACTTCGTGCTGCGTGGCTTCGCCAGTGACGGTCGATTCGGCGATCGTGCCGTCAGCCTTCGTCACGGTTAGCGTCTCACCTTCGATCGAGACCGCAACCGCACCGCCGGTTTCAGCCAGCGAGTAAATCTGCGAGTAGTTGATCTTTTGTACGGGAGGTTGTTCCCGGAGATAGGAAACCACCGTAGCGGCGATTAAGAAAGAAAGCGTTACAACCAAGCCTACGAGGGCGACTTTTCGTGTCCGAACTGATACCCGCGGCGTGGGGGTGGGCATAAAAAACCTCCAGCAAAGGTCTGGCGGAGTGCGTCTCCGGCAACCGTTAAAAGTTCAAATCTAAAAAATCGGGGTTGAAAAGCGAGGGAACTTCAAAGGAAGGACCGCACGCGAAACCGAGACAGGCTCAAAACATCCGATGCGTCCGACGCGAACGCTGTTGCTCACTTTACCAGTGAGAATGTGTGAAGTCCAGAACGTTATCGTGAAAATTTTGAAATAAGCCACAGATTACACGGATTTTTTTACTCAAGATGTTCACGGATCAATCTGCGCGTTAATCCGTCCGCGATCCGTCTTATCCGCGGCTCCCACTGCTATGTTTTCGTACGCAGTTTCTGTCAAAACACTAGAAAATACGAGGAAACCAAAACGGCATGGTCGTTGCTGACTCCGACTACGATAGCTTTTGTACCAACGAAAAAAACTTGGGCGTGGTTAACAAAAGGAGGAGAACGAAATGCTTTGGACGATTTTTGTGATTCTGTTGGTCCTGTGGTTACTTGGTTTGGTGAGTGGCTACGCGGTTGGCGGGTTCATTCATATTCTGCTTGTGATTGCACTGGTGGTGCTACTTATCAACATAATCGGCGGACGACGTCCGGTCGTATAGGCAAACGCACACTGTTTGCCCTGCTCGACGCCCGACACGTCCGTGCAAAACGACTTGATGTCGGGCGTCTCGATATTTAGGCAAGTGGTAGATCGATCAAACTAATGATTCGCCCTACTGGATAAAGATTCATTTGCGGATCCCAGTAGGGCGAACGTTTGTAGAAAAACCGCAGCCGCGCGGCAGGGCTCGCAGCAAACTCCGGATCGAGTGTAAGCAGTTGTTCAAACTCCTGCTTCAGATCGGGATCGTTTGCCAACATCTCGCGAGCGAGTGACTCGAGCACGTAGTGTTCGGCGTACTCCTTTTCTTCAAAGATCGCGTTGAAGAAGCCCCAACGTGCGAGCGAGTCGGGCGCGTGTGGCTCGAGCAGGTTCAGTATCACTCTGCCCGCGGGTTGGGCTAACTGAACGACTACCGAACCGGGAGGGAATACTCTCGTTTCGACTGTGGGCTCAACGTCGAAGTGCGGCATGTGTCGCCCTTCGAACGGTGCGTGCGGCCACATCACGTTCGTAAAGCGATAACTCTCAACGTCAACCGGTGTAAACGCTGCCAGTGTCCTCATTTCCAGGCCGTGCGCTTTCAACACACTGATCACCTCGGTCCACTGTCCCGGAACGATGTAAAAGAGCGGCGGAGCCACAGTCGTCTTGACCTCGAACGTCTGATACATCGGGATAGTTAAATCGAGTGGTTCACTACCATAGATCACGCGCAGGTCGTCTGAGATCTCGCTGTGTTCTGTTTCATATTGAAAAGCTTTCAGCTCGAACGGTGTTGTCTCAGCGGTCAGTTCGAAATCCAAAGGAAAACCTGGCGTTGGGTCATAACTCTTACCGGCGTTGATCGTGCGCTGGTCTGCTTCGCGACCAATCTGTCGCAGGCGTTGCGGATCGCGATTGACTTCGGTGAGCGCGGCGCGCAGGAAGTCGTACGTGCCGATCACGCGCGAGCGGTAGTCTTTGAGCATGTGCGTCTCGATCAGGATTCCCGCACGATTTCTAATCGGGACGAAGCCGGTCGAGAAGCGGGGCGAACCGTTGAAGTCACGCGTGCCAAGGGTGAGATCGCGGTTGTCAATGAACTCGAGATACCAGGAGATTATGTTGCCGGCTGCTTCAGTTGCCGGCGCGACTTTGCCGCCGAAAACCTCGCGCTCCCAGTCGAGAATGGCCGTGTCGACTCCGGCGTGATGTTCGTGGTGATACGTGATGTTGCAGCGATAGTCGGCACCGTCAGTGACGTGGCAGTCGATGAAGAGATCGGGTTGCCACAGGTTCCAGAGTTGGAGCCAGGCACGCGTTTCGGGCGTGTCGGCTTTCATGTAGTCGCGATTGAGGTTTTGGTACGTGCTGGTTGTGCGCCAACCCATGTCCGAAGGGCCGTTTTGATTGATGCGATTGTAGGGGCTGGAGCGCTCGTGGCCGTCGGTGTTGTAGATCGGGATGAAGAGCAGCACGACGTTTTCGAGAATGCCTGTGGCGGTCTTTGTGATCGCGATGTCGCGCAGGAGTGCGAAGCCTGCGTCTTTACCGTCGGGCTCGCCTGAGTGAATGCAGGCTTGAATCAGGACGATGGCTTTGTTTTGCGCGTGTGCAGCTTCGGGAGTGAAGGTGCCGATTTCGGAGGCGATGATTAGCGGCAATTCCCTGCCCTGGCCGCTGAATCCGAAGCCTTCGTACTCGATCGAAGACGATGCATGCGCGAGCCGCCGCGCAAATGCGACTGTGTCGTCGTAGCTGGGTGTCTCGCGATAATCGGTGAGTTCGGCGTGCGTACGCCACTCCGGGGGTATTTGATTTGTCATATTGTTTGTAGGGGCGGCCCTCCGTGGCCGCCCCAGGTTTGCGTGCGCTGGGGCGGCCACGGAGGGCCGCCCCTACAATTATTATCGAAGTGTCGTACTACAAGAGCGGCACTCACTGCGACGGCGCGCGTTGAGAGTGCCGCAGGCTGAACAACGAATGTACATCGTACGAGTAAACCACCCAGTGATGAACGCACTAACGACCAGTATCCCGATCAGAACAGCAGCGTTCAGCAGAAAATCTCTCAAACTTTAACGGTTCTCCACTCCTTTGGGACGATAGCCTTGCCCGCGTTCATAACCCGCCTGAAACGGTCTGTCAAGCACAGTCCCCGTATAAGCCGTGACCAAATCCTCTTCTGCATCAGTATAGGCTTTTCCCCTGCGCTTCGTGTGCAACGCAGCCTGATAACCACGACGATAACTATCTTCGTCGCGATCGAAATCTGTCCCATAGTGCGCCCGTTCACCATCTCTCAACTCCTGCCACCAGTTTTCGCGCAGTTCATCGAGATCCTCAGCGCCCGCACTATTCATCGCTTCCTCAGCACGATTGGCCTGTTCCCCTTCTTCGACGTAAGCAAGAACTACCGAATACCCGTGCCGCAGAGAGTCCTCATACAAATAAACATCTTCGTGCGGTATGCCTTCGCCCAGTTCCTCTTCGACCGTGTCTCCAACCGCAGACCCGGCCGCCGCACCCACAATTCCGAGCAACGCCGCGCCGACCATTCCAAAGGCGATCAGCGGCCCGATACCCGGCACGGCCAGACTCGCAACGGCCAAACCTGCAGTCGCGCCACCGGCGGCGCCCATCGCACCTCCAACAGCAGCCCCCATCGCGCGACCCATCCCCGGATCTTCGGTATCCGTGACCGGCACGCCTGCTTCAAGCCGTCCCGGAGCACTGCCCGGCCTCACTATTCCGATTCGATTTTCCGCGATACCAAGTTTTCTTAACTCACTGACTGCTTTTTCCGCGTTATCCTGTGATCTAAATACTCCCGTAACTGCCTGCATATTTAATCTCCCTCCCATTTAGGCGTTAGACCAAATGTTTAATGCTAACGACATTCCGTCAGCAAGCATTCGTCGTCTTCGACACAAATCGTTGAGGATTTCCGCAAAGCTATGTTAGAGTCAAACCACGATTCAACTACTGTAAACGCGAGGCTTAATAGCGGATGTTCGACATCGTAGACAAACACTGGCCTATGTCGGAGGGCGACGGAAAGGCGACTCGGAAAAAGCGGCCACGCATACTGGCGATCACAACCGATTGTTGCACCGGCTGCTCAGGTTCACCGGCATGTATCGAGTATTGTCCGATTGAAGCCTGCATGTTCTGGGTGCCGGACGAAGATCATCCTCCATTTGGCCGAATCGAAGTAGATCCTTACCTGTGCATCGGTTGCCAGAAGTGCACCAGCAAAGGTCCGGACGGAGCGTTTCTCGACGGTTGTCCGTGGGACGCTATCGAGATGGTGCCAACCGACGATTGGGAAGCGGTACATGGGATCGTTCTTCCCGATGCTCCTCCAGCGCCACCAGCTTAAAATCCGTTCTTCATCCCTTTAATCTGCGGTTAATTGCCTGCGCTGTCAGGCCCGCTTGTTCTTTTATGCGCCCCGACACGTCGTTCGAATCGGCATAACTCTGCACCAGCGGCAGATCCTCCGCCGTACCCGCGAGCGCCAATCCGCGCAACGCTTCCCAAACACTATCCTCATCCGAATTGAGACTTATCAATTCATCGTCACGCGCAACCTGTGAACCGTTCGGCTTGGAAATCCGGCCCACCCTTCCCGGCAACGGCGATCGCAACCCCACGACATCTCCGTTCGGCTGTTGAATGCGTGCCAACAGCGTCCTGCGCGCTACCGTTGCCCCCTCGCGCAAACTACTCGCAACCACACCCTCTACGGGCGCCTTCACCGAGTACGGCCGCAGCACTGCCAACAACTCTTCACGACCGCTGCCGTCGTTGAACCGCAACAGCGCCAGCGCCGCGTTGCGACGCACGATCGGCTCCGGATCGCGCAGTAGTTTCGATAGTGCCTGGTGGAATTCCTGCGACTGATTATCAAACCCCATCAACCACGCGACGGTCAGCCGAAACTCTGTTTCCGGACTGCCGCTCAACGTAATGAGCTGCGGATACCAGGTCTTCGCCTCCGGATCGCCGCGCTCCATGCGCTGTTGAATCTGAAGCAATGCATGCTGCACGTGACGCGGGTTCTTCTCGTCGACCAGATACTTTGAGATGTCGTCATGCGACAACTCGCGACCAAACCACGAGAAGTACCAGGCCAGAAAAGTCGCCGCCACGAAGAGACTTGCGAGCAACAAGATCGGTCCGGAACCGGGAGTGCGCCGGCGCACTTCGGACACTTTTATCTCAGGATGATTGCCGTTATCCATTTCAGGAAGGATAAATCTGGTAAAGCATAAGATAAACGATCACGCCCGTGATCGACACGTACAGCCAGAGTGGCAACGTGATGCGCGCGATGCGGCGGTGACGCGTGAAGTCTCGGCGGAATGCACGGTAGAAAGTGAGCGCGACGAGCGGAACGATTACGATGGCGAGGATGGTATGGCTGGTCAGAATAGTAAAGTAGATCGGTCGCGCCAGACCAGTCCCCTGAAAACGTGTCGTGCCGTGGTTATAGTGGTAAGTGAGATACGAAGCTAGAAAAAGAAGCGAGACAACGAGCGCGCTCACCTGGCACGTCCGGTGTGCCGCAACATTCCCTGATCTGATGAACGAGTACCCGGAAAACAACAACACCGCACTCGTGGCATTCAAACAAGCATTGATGTGGGGCAAGTAAGAGATATCCATTGCATTAAGCCGCAGATAACGCAGAAAAAATCCGGATTTTATCCGTGTTCATCCGCGGCTAACTTACCCTTGCCCTTCTCCGTTAGTGAGTAGAAGTCGTTCCCTTCTTCAGCGAGCAAGCCTTCCTTCACGAGTCGCTCGACGATATCAAATACTGCTGTGCGTGCTTCGGGATCGTTGCCGCCGGCTTCAAACAACTCGTGCAGATCGAGCGTCTCCTTGCGCCAGTGCGCGAAGCTGTTCAAGATTTTTCGGGTGAGCTCATCCACGATCAGAACGACCAAGTCTGGAGACAATCGCTTTGACGTCCGGGGGAACAGCGCGGCCTTTAGCGTCGAGCAGCGGTGGAGTGTTCGACTTGATCTGGCCCCACTCAC
>Ga0207670_10001403_pt1 | contig 12681 bp, 9 predicted proteins | sample KBSS23HmetaG_FD_184339 | JGI IMG/M metagenome (GOLD analysis project Ga0207670, IMG submission 184339) | Switchgrass rhizosphere microbial communities from Kellogg Biological Station, Michigan, USA - KBS S2-3H metaG (SPAdes) (version 2) | ecosystem: Host-associated > Plants > Roots > Rhizosphere... | reverse complement strand
AGCGGCGCGGCGAGATACGATGTCGGCATGATCCATCGCGCCCGGCTCCTCGCCTCGCTCCTGACTCTTTTCGCGTGCGCCGCGTGCGGCGGCGGCGCGCAGGATGGGAGCGTGTCCGCTCCTCCCGCGCCTTCGCGGCAATCTCCGCCACCCGCAGTTGCGCCGCCCGCTGCGGCGGCGACGCCCAGCACGACGGAGCCGACCGTGCTCTCCGATGTGCAAAGGCAGCGCGACGCGGCGCGTGTCGCCCTCGCGACGGCGGTGGTGAGCGCGTACCCGAACTGGGACGGATTCTTCTCGTCACTGATTGCCAATTACTCCCCCGACGGGAAACGCTTCCTCTTCGGCTCGCTGCGCGACGGCATCCCGGAGATCTACGAGGGCGAGGTCGCGAAGCCGGGCGCGCCGCCAAGGGCCGTCACCACCGGCCCGGAGCGGGCGATCTGGGCGCGCTACACCGCGGACGGGCGCTCGATCGTCTTCTTGCGCGACGCGAAGGGGGACGAGAACCACCACATCTGGATCGTGAGGGCGGACGGCACGGGCGTGAAAGACCTCACGCCCGGCGAGGCAATGCACCGTGAGGAGCCGGCGCTCCCGTGGAAGAGCCCAGACATGATGATCTACGCCGCGAACCTCACGTCGGATCCCGCGATCAAGATCTTCACCCAGAGCCTCACCGGCGGCGAGCCGCACCTCGTCTACACGAACCCCGGCCCGGGAGCACTCGAGGAGGCGACGAGCGACGGCGCGCGCGTCCTCTTCAGCGATCAGCCGTCGCAGAACGAGAACGTCGTCCTCGAGATCACGGTCGCGACGGGCAAGGCGCGGCGGATCTACCCACCCGAAGGGAAGAAGGTCACGATCTTCACCGCCGCCTACGCGCGGGACGACACGCGCATCTACATCGCCACCGACGAGGGTGGCGAGTCGAGCGTCGTCCTCGCGCTCGACGCGAAGACCGGCAAGGAGCTCGCGCGCTACACGAGCGCCGCGCCGGCCGGCGCGACGATCGGCGCCGTGGTCGCGCCGAAGGGGAACCGCCTCGCGCTGCGCGTGAACGCCGGCAACCACGGCGAGGTGCGACTTCTCGACGCGACGACGATGAAGCTGGAACGCGTCGTCCAGGTGCCGCTCGGCGACGTGCACGTCGGATCGTTCCGCAACGACGGCAAGGAGTTCTCGCTCCTCGTGTCGCTCCCCGACAAGCCCGCCGACGTCTACGCCGCCGACGCGGCGACCGGCACGGTGCACCCGCTCCGTGACGACCAGCGCCCCGGGCTCGACGCGCTCCCGTCGATCGACACGGCGATCGAATCGGCGAAGGCGTTCGACGGGCTCACGATCCCGATCAACCGTTACCTCCCGCGCGCGGCGAAGGCGGCCGCGTCCGGCCCGCCGGCGAAGCTCCCGACGATCGTGATATTCCACGGCGGCCCGGCGTCGAGCAGCGCGGTCCGGTGGAACCCGTACGTCCGTTTCTTCGTGGCGCTCGGCTACGCGGTGGTCGAGCCGAACGTGCGCGGCTCCACCGGGTTCGGCCGCGCGTACGAGCAGGCCGACAACCGCGAGAAGCGCGCCGACTGGCTGCGCGACGTGGAGACGGTGAACGCTTGGACGAAGAGCCAGCCGTGGTGTGACCCGGATCGGGTCGTCGTGTGGGGACAGAGCTACGGCGGGTACACGACGCTCATGGCTCTCACGCGCCAACCCACGCTCTGGCGCGCCGGCATCGACCTCTACGGCGTCACCGATCTCAAACGCTTCTTGCTGACCACCGACGCGGCGATCCGGAGCGTCTTTGTGACCGAATTCGGCGATGTCGAGAGAGACGGCGCGCTCCTCGAGCGCTTCAGCCCGATCCGCGACGTCGAGAAGATCGTCGCGCCGCTCTTCGTCTACGCCGGCCAGAACGATCCGCGCGTCCCGCGCTCGGAGGCCGATGCGATCGTGCGCGCCGTGCGCGCGCGGGGCGTGCCGGTCGAATACATGGTAGCGGCGAACGAGGGGCACACCGTCGATCGCGACGCGACGAAGGTGGATCTCTTGACTCGCACCGCCCGCTTCATCGAAGACGCGATCGCCGCCCCGCCGCGGACGCGCTAGCCCAGCCGTCTCGATAGGCTTCTTCAGCTACGAGGCGACCGTTTTTCGCTCCGAGATCGGGCAAGTGCAGGAAATTGCTCGAAACGATGCGACACCTACTGGGCCTCTACCGGAGGCGGTCCACAGGCCGTACCCATGGATTCCCTATGTTCGCATACGTACGGCGTCTGTTCGCATAGCCACGACGTATGCGGAGAGACGTAGGACCTCTGTTCGCATAGCCACGGCGTCGCCGAAGAGAGAGACGCCGTACACGAGGAGAGCCACCGGGTGGGGGGGCATCCTCCTTTTAGGAGGGCACCACTTTGGGAGGGGCCCCTTACCCCGCCACCTGTCCGATCGGGCCAAGGAGGAGCACGAGGCGCTCGAGCGTCTCTTCGATCCGCTCGCGGAGCGGCGCGTCGGCGATGTTGCGCACGACCGCGCGGAGGACGTCGAACCAGTAGAACGACGGGAAGCCGCGGTCCTGCGCGAGCTTCTCGAGCTCGCCCGCGCGGCCGAGGAGGTCCACCGACTCGCCGCGCCCCGCGGCGAAGAGGATCCCCACCGCCTCGGCGAGGAGGTACGCGTCGCCGCCGCTCGCCTCCGCCTCCGACGCGTACGCGTGCGCGTCGTTGAGCTCGTCCTGCGCCGCGCGGAGATCGCGGTAGAGGAGCGCGTGGAGCGCGCGCGCGATCCGCGCGTAGCTGGCGGTGCGCGCGCTCACGCCGGAGACGAGCTTCTCCGGGGTGAGCGTCGCGAGCGTCGCGGTGGCCTGCGCCGCTTCGTCGAGCGCGAGGTACGCGAACGACTCGTTCATCGTCGATAGGACCTCGTGCTCGAGCGAGAGCTCTCCGCTCGCCGCGACGCGCGCGCGGCGGAGGTGCGGCGCCGCCTCCGCGTAGCGGCCCTGAATGATGAGCGCCGCGCCGCGATTGTGCTCGGCGATGTGCTCGAGCGACGGCGCGTCGCCGTGCGCGAGGAGCGTCGCGCCGCGCTCGAGGACGCCGAGCCCCTGTTCGACGCGGTCCGGGATCTCGACGAGCATCCCGCCCCACGCGACCATCGCGCGCGCCTCGAAGAGCGTCAGCCCGGCGTCCGCCGCGAGCTTCGCCGCGCGTTCGAGCTGCTCGCGCGCGAGGTGCTCGTCCGCGCGGAACGTGAGCGTGCCGAGGAGGAGCGACCGCACGAGCCCGTGGAGCGCCGTCTGCGCACCGGTGTCCTCTTCGCGGAGCCGCTGGAACTCGACGGTCGCCGCGGACGCAGGCATCGTCCCGGCGACGGCCGACGCGGTGCAGAGCGCCATCCGGAGCGTGATCGACGACGTCACCGCCGACGCCGGCGCGGAGGGCATCCGCTCGAGGAGACGGCGGCACCGCGCCTCGACGCGCGCGCCGTGCTCGTGCGCCATGAGCGACGCGCTGATCGCGACCAGGACCGCGCCGAGCTCCGGCGCGAGCGTGGCGACCCAGCCTTCGCTCTGCGCCGCGGCGTCGAGACGCGCGCGCGCCGCCTTCTTCGCCCGCGGACCCACGAGCGTCTCGCCCACGGCGCGCGCGAGATCGCTCGTCGCGGCGAGCGGCTCGAGGAGGACCGCAGCGGCGTCGAGCTCGAGGCGGAACGCGAGCGCGATCGCGCGCGCGACGCGGCCGAGGTCGGTCCCGCGCTCGCGCCGGCCGAGCGCGTCGAGCATCGCGAGGTCGAGCGCGTGGAGCGTCTCGAGGAGCGCCTGGGACGGCTCGGGATGGAGGCGCGTGAGGCGGCGCGCGCCGACGAGCGGCGGCTGCGCGGCGCGGTTCGGACGGACGTCGCTCTGCCGCGTCGCACCGGCCTGCGTCGCGTCAGCCGGCGGCTCCGGCGGGCGGGAGAGCGCGCGCGCGAGGACCGGCGCCGTCTCGAGCTCCTCGATCGCGGCGAGCGCTTCGCCGCCGTCGACGTGGCGCACCGCCGGATCGCGCGCGAGCATCCGCGCGAGGAGGTGGCGGAGCGGCGGATCGACGCGCCCGTCGAGCTCCGGGTCGGCGCGGAGGCGCCCGGCGATCTGATCCGCGACCTTCTCGCCCGGGAAGAGCGGCCCGACGCCGAGGAGGCCGAAGAGAACGAGCCCCGCGGCGTAGACGTCGGACGCGGGGGTCGCCGTCCCGCCGGCGAGCTGCTCGGGGGCCATGAACGCCGGCGTCCCGAGGACGACGCCGTCCTGCGTCTCGGCGTGGCCGAGCCCTTCGCGGACCTGCGCCCGCCGCTCGGACCTGGCGATCCCGAAATCGAGGAGTCGCACGTGGAGGAGCCCCGCCGGACCGGCCGGGACCAGGACGTTCGACGGCTTGATGTCGCGGTGGACGATCCCGGCCGCGTGCGCCTCGGAGAGCGCCCCCATGAGGCCGCGCGCCGCGCGGAGGACCTCGTGCGGGAAGAGCGTGCGCCCGAGCGATCCCGGCTCGAGCGAGACCCCTTCGATGAGCTCCATCACGAGGAAGTAGCCGACCGCCTCGTCGCGGCCGAAGTCGTGGACGCGGGCGATGTGGCGCGACTTGAGTCGCGAGAGCGCGAGCGCCTCGTGCCGGAAGCGCTCGAAATACGTCGGTTCGACCGACTCGGCCCCGTCGCCCGGCGTACCGCGGTCGCCGGGTTCGCCGGGGTGGATGATCTTGACCGCGACGTCGCGCTCGAGCGCGATGTCCCGGGCGCGGTACACCGACGCGAACCCCCCCGATCCCACGAGGGCTCCGAGCTCGTAGCGCCCCGCGACACGACCCACACAAGCACGATAGCGCGTGAACGTCGTGCGCCGCGAGACCGACGAAGCGCGATGCCACCCTCCTCGCCGCGTACATCGCCGTGCGCCTAGCGACCGCACGGCGACCCCGCGAACACAACGATCGCGAGCGCGGAGGCCTCGCACGATCCATAGCTTTGTGATATTCGGCGGGGCGACCCAGCTCGAGAGGAGGCACGATGAGCCGCAAACCGACGAAGTACGTGTTCGTGACCGGCGGTGTCGTCTCCTCGATCGGAAAGGGGCTCGCGAGCGCGTCGGTGGGGGCGCTCCTCGAGGCGCGCGGGCTGCGCGTCACGCTGGTGAAGCTCGACCCGTACATCAACGTCGACCCCGGGACGATGAGCCCGTACCAGCACGGCGAGGTCTTCGTCACCGACGACGGCGCCGAGACCGACCTCGACCTCGGGCACTACGAGCGCTTCACGACCGCGCGGATGACGCGGAACAACAACTTCACGACCGGCCGGATCTACGAGTCTGTGATCTCGAAGGAGCGGCGCGGCGAGTACCTCGGCGCCACTGTGCAGGTCATTCCGCACATCACCGACGAGATCAAAGCCCGCGTCCGCGACGCGGTCGACTCGACGCCGACCCGCCCCGACGTGGCGATCATCGAGATCGGCGGCACCGTCGGCGACATCGAGTCGCTCCCGTTCCTCGAGGCGATCCGGCAGATGAAGGTCGAGGCCGGCCCGCAGAACGCGCTCAGCCTCCACGTGACGCTCGTCCCGTACATCGCCACCGCCGGCGAGCTCAAGACGAAGCCGACGCAGCACGCGGTGAAGGAGATGCGCGAGATCGGGATCCAGCCCGACATCCTCATTTGCCGCACCGAGAAGGCGCTGTCCCGGTCGACGAAAGAGAAGATCGCCCTCTTCTCCAACGTGGCAGTCGACGCGGTCATCTCCGCCATCGACGTGTCGTGCCTCTACGAGGTGCCGCTCTGGTTCAACCGCGAAGGGGTCGACGAGCTGATCTGCGAGCGCCTCAACATCTGGAGCCGCCAGCCGGACCTCTCGGCGTGGCAGCGGATCACCGACCGCTTCACGCGCCCCGGAAAGGGGACGGTGAAGATCGGCGTCGTCGGGAAATACGTGCACCTCCGCGACGCCTACAAGTCGCTCCACGAGGCGCTCGTCCACGGCGGGCTGCAGAACGAGTGCAAGGTCGAGCTCGACTACCTCGACTCGGAGGAGCTCGAAAAAGAGAAAGAAGGGGTCGACGCGCGCCTCGGCCACCTCGACGCGATCCTCGTCCCGGGCGGCTTCGGCGACCGCGGCACCGAGGGGAAAATCGCGGCGATCCGCTACGCCCGCGAGAACAAGGTCCCGTTCTTCGGGATCTGCCTCGGGATGCAGCTCGCGGTCGTCGAGCACGCGCGGCACGTGGCCGGGCTCGAGGGGGCGAGCTCCGCCGAGTTCGACAAGGACTGCGCGAACCCGGTCATCGACCTGATGCCGGATCAGCGGAACAAGCAGAACAAGGGGGGGACGATGCGCCTCGGCGCGTATCCGTGCGTCCTCCTCCCGGGCACCCTCGCCGCCGAGGCGTACGGGCAGCTCGAGGTGAGCGAGCGCCACCGCCACCGCTACGAGGTGGCGAACAACTACCGCGACGCGCTCGAGCGCGCCGGGCTCGTCCTCTCCGGGACGTCGCCGGACAAGCGCCTCGTCGAGATGATCGAGCTCCGCGATCACCCGTATTTCGTCGGCTGCCAGGGCCACCCCGAGTTCAAGAGCCGCCCGGCCGCGCCGCACCCGCTCTTCGCGCGCTTCGTCCGCGCGGCGCTCGAGCGCCAGCTCGCGCGCACCAAGCCGACGAGCGAGCGCAAAGCGACGCAGAGCCACCCTGGGGTGAATTAGGGAGGGCCGCGCGGCGGCACGACCGGCGCGCGGCGCGGCGAGGTGCTAGACCGTCCGCGTGGCATCCGTCGTTCGAGAGCTTGCGGATACGATGGTCCTGGGTGCGCTCCTCGAGGAGGTGCGGCAGCGGTTCGGCGGGTACGAGCTCGTCGATCACTGGCGCCAGGGGGAGTTCCACCACGACATCGTCGTCCGCACGTCGACGCCCCCCGGAGCCGAAGGCGTCCGGGGCCAGAGTGGCGACCTCCCGGGGTGCTTCCTCGTCGTCGCGACCAACTGCAACGGCGGCGTCAAAGAGGTGCTGTGCTTCGACGAGAAGCCGGACCGCGGGGCGCTCTGGCACTGGCGGTGCCCCCAGCTCCAGGACTTCTCGGGCAACCTGCCGCCGCTCCTCGATCGCGCGGAGACCACGCACTGGTTCGATCCGTGCGAGCTCCTCACCGACACCGCGCGGAGCGAGCTCAAGGCCGAGCACCGGACGCGCCAGCACGGTGGCGGCTGGGAGATGTCCGCCGGCACGTGTGGCACCCGCCGCGACGGGTGAGATCGGCACGAGGCAGAGTCACCGCCGCCAATTCTCGATCGGGAGCTCCTTGAACGCCTTGAAGTCCTTGACGTTCGCGGTGACCAGGACGAGATCGTTCACCTTCGCGATCGCGGCGATGACGCCGTCGGCGTACGGAGCGAGCTTCCCGATCGCGCGCTGGCGCGCTCGCTCCTCGGCGTGCCACTCGGCAGCCGCGAGGTCGTACGCAAGGACCGGATAAATGCGGAGGATGACGTCATCGATATACCGTTCGACGGCGGCGCGGCGACGCGACGGCGCGAGGAGCTTCGCTCCGTAGCGGAGCTCGTGGACGACCGGCGCAGCGGTCGCGCTCTCGCCCGCGCGCTCCTCGAGCATCCGCATGACCGCTGGGTTCGGCTTCGGCGCGATCGGCTCGGAGAGGACGTTCGTGTCGACGAGATAGCGGATCGTCAAAGCTTCACGTCCCGGCCCGGCGACCGGTCGCGGAGCCCCGCGAAGTGCTCGGCGGGGACGGCGACCTCGTCCCAGGCGACGCTGCTCCGCCATGCTTCGTACGCCTCGCGAAACGTCGGCTTGCCAGCGGTGATCCGCTCGTAGTCGTGGACGGACAGGATGACCGCCACGGGTTTTCCGCGCCGCGTAATCCTCGCCGGACCGCCGTGCGCGACGTCGTGGATGACCCCCGGCAGATCGTTCCGCGCATCGGCGATGGAGTAGCTCTTCGGCATCTGACCTCCGACGACGTCCCGCTCGTACGGGCATCGACATGTACAGTTCGATGTACATCTTACCCTGCCGCCACGCAAGCGCCTGCAGCGGTCGTAAGAGCTCCAGCAACCTTTCGACCGCGCGACGCCAGAAGCGCCACGCGGGCAGCGCCGTTCGATCGAGATCGCTTCGTTCCGACGGCTCGACTCCACTAGATTCACGCCATGATCGTCCAGCGTCCGGTCGTCCGCTCCTTCCAGAAGAAGTTCACGCGCGACGCGGCGGCCCACGTCCGCGCCGGCGGGCACGCCATCGTGTGGGAGTCGGCGTCGCGCGCCCTCCTCGTCTTCCAGGCGCCGGGCGACGACGACCCGAGCAACCTCGGCTACTGGGCGCTCCTCGACCTCGGAAAGAGCCGGTGGAAGCGGATCACGACCGGCACGCTGCGCGGCCTCGCCGGCTCGCTCGTCCCGAAGGACAGCCTCGACATCGTCCGCCACTGGGTCGAGCGCGACTCGGTCTGGCCGGGCGCGCAGCACGAGGTCGACCTCGACTGCCTCGCGTGCGGCGCGTGCTGCCGCGACAACCGCGTCGAGCTCGACGACGACGACATCGCGCGGATCCGCGACGCCGGCCGCGCCGATCTGCTGCGCCCACCCTACACGCGCAAGGACGACGGCAAACTCGTCCTCCGCCTCCTCCGCTCGAAGGCGTGCCGCCACCTCGAGAGCGACAACAAATGCGCGATCTACGCCCTCCGTCCGAGCGCCTGCTCGATGTTCCCGGTGGCGAGCGAGTGCTGCCTCTTCGCCCGCGAAGAGGAGCTCGACGTCGTCGACGGCCTCGCACCGTCGTGACGTAGGCTACTCGCCCGCCGTCGTGAGGAGCGCGGCGAGGCCGTCGCGCACCTCGGCGCGCGTCAGCGGGTCGTGCGCCGCCCACTCGATCATCGCGCGCCCCTCCCTCCCACCGGCGCGGACGATCCCCGCCCCCGCGGCGACGACCGCTGCCACGATCGCGTCGCTCTCGGCCGACGCGCGGTGGAGCGCGAAGAACTGCTTCAGCGCCGGGAGCTCCGGCGCGCCCGCGAGGTCGACGAGCGCGGTGGCCACGTCGCGCACGTCGTCGTCGGCGCTCGCCGGATCGAGGAGGTGCGCAGCAAGGAGCGGCGCCGCCGCGCGCTCGTGGAGCGACGCGAGGGCGCGCGCGATCGGGCCGACCGGCGGCGGGACGTCGATGTCGCGCAGGTAGTCGTAGTGCGCCGCGAGCGCCGCGAGGAGGAGCGGGCCGCCCGTCCGCCGGCTCGCGATCGCGGCGCGCACCTCGCGCTGGACCTCGGGCGGCGCGCCGGAGTCCATCGCGCGGTCGATGAGCGCCGTCGTCGCGACGTCGTCGTCGAGGCGCGCGAGCTCGCGGACGAGGAGCACGTCGGCGCCGGCGAGCTCGCGATCCTTCCGCGCGAGCGCGTCCGCGACCTGCTCCGCGAGCGGCGGCGCCTCGGGGAAGCCGTTCGTCGGGGCGCGGAAGCCGTCGATCTGGACGACACAGCTCGCGAGCGCCTCGTCGAGATCGCGCTCCGCCACGAGCGTGCCGTTCCGCCCGTCGAACACCAGGATCCGCCCCTGTTCGTCGCAGATCACGAGCTCGCCCGCGCCGGCGCTCGCGCCGAGCACGTCGTGCGCGTTCGCGTAGAGCCACGCCATCGGGGGGAGCCGGTCGCCGTCGCCACCGCCCGGATTCGCGTGGAAGCCCATCACGAGGCGGAAGTACGTCGCGTAGAACCGGTCGCCGTCGAACGCGAGCGGGCCCTCCGGGGTGGACGGGCGCGCGTAGAGGCGCACGCGGTCGCGCGCCGAGGCGGTCGTCGCGCCGGGCGCCGCGGACGAGGGGAAGAGCACCGGATCGCCCGGGAGACCGCGGCGCGGGAGCGCGAGGTGGGATCCGCGGCCCGCCGCGGCCGCCGCGATCCGCTCGTCGAAGCGGAAGATCCCGAGCTCGCCGAAATAGAGCCCGCCACCCACCGTCCACGCGCGGCTCGTCTGCTCGCGGAGGACGATCCGCGCCGGCTCGTCGCCGCCGATCGGATCGATGACGCTCACGTACTGCCCGGCCCACGGGACGAAGGCGTACCCGCCGACGACCGCGGGGGCGCCGAGCTCCTCGTCGGTCTCGAGCTGCCTTTCGACGCCTCCGAATCGATCGATCGCGAGGAGCGTCGAGCTCTCTCCATGCGCGCCGCGCGCGAGGCTCAAGACCGTCACGTTCCCGTCGTCGCCGGCGCCGCGGAGCGGGAGGCCGCCGGTGTCGCGCGCCCAGATCTTCTGCCCCGTGATCGCGTCGAGCGCGAACACCTCGCGCCCGCCGGCGCCGAGGACGAGCCCGCCCGCGACGATCGGACGCGAATCGAGGGGGTGCGCGAACGTCCACTTCCACCCTCCGGCGAGCGGCAGACCGACGAGCTTGTCCGCGTTCCCCGCGACGCCCACCACGACGTCGGCGCCGGGAGGCGGGCGCGTCCCGCGGAGGCGCGCGCGCACGGCGGCGATCGCGCTGCCGCCGTCGTCACGGCGCGACCCGGTGGAGAAGAGGTTGCCGCGCGTCTGCCCGCTTCCGCACGCCGGCGCGCCCAGGAGCGCCAGAGCGACGGCGGCCAGCGCGGCGCCCCGTGCCCAGCGGCGCCGGAGGCGCCCGCGTCCAGAAACCCGCCGCCTCACGGCGCGCTCGATCCCCCCGTCGCGAGGACGGCTTGATCGATCGCCTGCTTCACGCGCGGCGACGCCTCCTTCGGCCAGCGCCGCTGCGCGTCGCGCAAGAAGCGGTTCGCGTCGGCGGTGGCGATCTCGCGAACGCGCTGGATCAATTTCACCTTGGCGTCGTCGCCCACGCCGGTGTCGGCGCGGAAGAGCACCTCGTCGAGCCCCGGGATCACGACGTCGAGCGGCCGGCGGCCGATCGTCCCGATCAGCCGGTCGCACTCGTCGCCGGCGCAGAGCCGGCCGATCGCCGGCGCTGCGGCGTCGACGCCTCGCTCGAGCGCCAAGAAGAGATCCGCCATGGCTTCGCGCGCCTTCATCGCCCCGAGCGCGGCGGCGGCGAGACTGCGGACGTCGGCGTCGCGATCGGCGAGCGCGCGGCGGAGCGGCTTCACCGCCGCGGCGCCGCGCGTCTTGCCGAGCGCCCGCGCCGCGGCCTCTCGCACGCGCGCGTTCCTGTGCGCGAGGTAGGGGACGATCCGTTCCGTCGTGGACTCGACCTCGATCTCGGCGAGCGTGTCGAGCGCCGCGACGGCCAGCTCGACCGTGAGCCCGCGATCGAGGAGCGCCGTGACCTCGCGCGAGACGCCCGCGGCCGCCCGGCCGGCGCGGCGCACCTCGTCGAGGCCGGCGCGGATCTGCGCCGCGTCCGACGACCGCAGCTCGTGGAGGAGCGCGGCCGACGGCGGCGTCGGGGGAGCGGCGGGCGCCGGTGATTTCGGCGCGGCGACGGCCGCGAGGTGGACGGCGAGCATCGCCGACCCGATCCCGAGCGCCGGCGCGGTCCGCGTCATCCCAGGCGGATACCACGCTGCACGGTCTCCCGAACGACGAATCGCCGTGCTATCGCCTTGCCCACGATGAGCAAGGTCCGCCGCCTCGATGCCGACCTCGCGAACCAGATCGCCGCCGGCGAGGTCGTCGAGCGGCCGGCGAGCGTCGTCAAGGAGCTCGTCGAGAACGCGCTCGACGCGGGGGCGACGCGCGTCCGCGTCGAGATCGAGCAGGGGGGCCTCGCGCGGATCGCGATCAACGACGACGGCGAAGGGATGGCCCCCGACGACGCGATGCTCGCGATCGAGCGGCACGCCACGAGCAAGATCGCGCGCATCGAAGACCTGACGCACCTCCACACCTTCGGTTTCCGCGGAGAGGCGCTCCCGAGCATCGCGTCGGTCTCGCGCCTCACGCTGACGACGCGCACCCGCGACGCGAGCGAGGGGATCGAGCTCGCGATCCACGGCGGCGGCGCGCCGCGCGTGCGCCCCGTCGGGTGCGCGCGGGGGACGACGGTGCGCGTCGAGGAGCTCTTCTTCAACGTCCCCGCGCGCCGGAAGTTCGTCAAATCGGTCGCGACGGAGAGCGGCCACGTGGGCGAGGTCGTCCTTTTGGCGGCGCTCTCGCGCCCCGACGTGTCGTTCACCCTCGCGCGCGACGGCAAGACGGCGAAGGAGTACCTCCGCACAGCGTCGCACCGCGAGCGCGTCGCGCAGGCGCTCACCGAAGATCACCTCGCGCCATGCACCGGCGAACGCGGCCCGATGCGCCTCGAGGCGTACCTCGCGCCGCCCGAACGCGCGCGCTCCGGCGCCGCGTCCCTCTACATCTTCGTCAACGGCCGCCCCGTCCGCGATCGCCCGCTCGCCCGCGCCGTCGCGCAGGCCTACGGCTCGGTGCTCGAGCCGGGGCGCTACCCGGTCGGTGTACTCTACATTGAGCTCCCGCCGGACCTCGTCGACGTCAACGTGCACCCGCAGAAGGCCGAGGTCCGCTTCGCCGACGGCCGCGCCCTCTTCGACGCCGTCACCCGCGAGCTCCACGCCGCCGCCGCCCGCGCCTTCGCCATCCCCTCCGTCGGCCCCACGACCCACCCCTGGCAACGCCGCCCGCAACCGAGCTCCTCCTCCGCCTCCCCCCCCCCCCCCCCCCCCCCCCCCCCCCCCACCCCCCCCCCCCCCCCCCCCC
>Ga0207670_10001396_pt1 | contig 12699 bp, 10 predicted proteins | sample KBSS23HmetaG_FD_184339 | JGI IMG/M metagenome (GOLD analysis project Ga0207670, IMG submission 184339) | Switchgrass rhizosphere microbial communities from Kellogg Biological Station, Michigan, USA - KBS S2-3H metaG (SPAdes) (version 2) | ecosystem: Host-associated > Plants > Roots >... | reverse complement strand
GCCGATCGAGTTCGTGCCGTTCCCGCTGTTCGAGCGGCCGCTGACGCTCGGCCTGGGGCAGCTGCCGATGTCCCGCGACTGGGCCACGCTCGTCGTGAACCTGCGCGACGCGATGGGCACGCCGCTCGACGCGGCGGTGACGCTGAACGACCCGCCCCTGTCCGGCCGGCGGTCCACGTTCTTCAGCGTCGCCGTGCGCGACGCGACGCCGCTGCAGGTCCCGGTCGGCACCTACGAATGGAGGACCGACGACCTGTTGCTGCAGGAACTGCTGCACCGCGCGGGCCCATTCACCGCCGTCGCGGGCGCGAGCGTCTCGCTGCAGTTCGGCCACCAGTACCTCTGGTCGCGCTGCCGTTTCGTGGCCGTCGGCGGCGGGGCGGGCATGGGCACGCTGACGCTCGACAGCACGGCATCGCAGCTGCACGGCACGCGCATGGTCACGTCGCCGACCGCGGGCTACGAGTGCTGGGTGCCCGAGGGGAGTGTCGTCGGCTCGATCACGGTCAACGACCCAGAGACGGGCCGGAGCTGGCGCGGCAAGACGACCGCGATCGCGACCGGTGGCACGATCTCGGCGCCGCAGGGCATCGTGTTGCGCATGCGGCTGGAGAACCGGTAGCGCGGCGACGCGATCAGCCGAGCGCAGCGACGCCGGGCAGTTCCTTGCCCTCGAGCAGTTCGAGGCTGGCGCCTCCGCCGGTCGACACGTGCGAGAGCCTGCCGACGACGCCGGTCTTCTCCGCGGCTGCGACCGAGTCGCCGCCGCCGACCACCGTGAAAGCACCCGACGCAGCGACCGCCTTCGCGACTGACTCAGTGCCCTTGCAGAAGGCGTCCATCTCGAACACGCCCATCGGGCCGTTCCACACGATCGTCTTGCTGCCCTTCAGCGCGGCGACGTAGAGCTCGGTCGTCTTCGGGCCGATGTCGAGGCCCATCAGGCCGTCGGGGATGTCGCCCGTGTGCACCGACGGCGGGCTTCCGGCCTTGAACTCCGCGGCGCAGACGTGGTCCTGGGGCAGCAGCAGGTTCTTCTTCTGCGCCTTCGCCATCGCGAGCACCTTGCCGGCCGCGGCGACGAGGTCCTTCTCGACCAACGACTTGCCGACCTTCCGGCCCTGCTGCGCGAGGAACGTGTAGGCCATCGCGCCGCCAACGATCAGCGTGTCGACCTTCGGCAGCAGGTTCTCGATGACGGGCAGCTTGTCGCTGACCTTGGCGCCGCCGAGGATCGCGACGAACGGCCGCGCCGGCGTCTCGAGCACCTTGCGGAACGCATCGAGTTCCTTCTGCAGCAGCAGGCCCATCGCCGACGGCAGCAGCTTCGGCACGCCGCTGACCGAGGCGTGCGCGCGGTGCGAGCTGCCGAACGCGTCGTTGACGTAGACGTCGCCGTTCTTCGCCAGCGCCGCCGCGAACTGCGCGTCGCCGGCCTCCTCCTGGTCGCGGAAGCGCAGGTTCTCGAGCACCAGGCACTCGCCCTGCTTCAGCGCCTTCGACGCGGCTTCGGCTTCAGCACCGATGCAGTCCTTCACGGTCTTGACCGGCGAGCCGAGCAGCTGCTGCAGGCGGGTCGCCGCCGGCTGCAGGCGCATCGATTCGACGATCTTGCCCTTCGGCCGGCCGAGGTGCGACATCAGCACCGGCCGGCCGCCGGCCTGCAGGATCGCCTTGATCGTCGGCAGGCTCTCGCGGATGCGCGCATCGCTGGTGACGTTGCCCTTGTCGTCGAGCGGGACGTTGAAGTCGACGCGGACGAGGACGCGCTTCTGCTTCAGATCGAGGTCGCGGAGCTGCCTGGCCATGACGCGCATCTTGCCGAGGTTGACGCCGCGCGTCCACGCGGCGCGCGGCCCTCACCGAGGCAGGCGGTCGAGCACGGCGCGCTCGTCTGCCGAGAGCTCGGCCGTCAGCGCAGTGTGCGTCTCCAGCAGCGCCTGGACGTCAGCGAGGTCCTGCAGCCGCTTCGATCGGCGCCGCTTCGGGTCGCACCCCGCACGCATCTTGGCGTGCAGCAGGTCCGCTGGCCCGAGGACCCGCAGCGGCAACCCATCGATGTCGACGACCATGGTGCGCGCGATCGCGGCCGTGAACGCGGGATCGTCGGTGATCTGCACCGGTGTGCCGTCCTGGCTGATCCACTTCTCGGCGTGTTCGTGCACTCCAGTCGCACGCAGCTCGAGTCGCTGCAGGTCCGCGCGCGGGATCTGATCGCGTCGCGTCACCGCGAGGTCGATGTCCAGGGTCGTGCGCGGTTCGCGCTGGTGCACCTGCATCGCGACCCCGCCGATGATCGCGTACGGAACGCGGGCGTCGGCGAACGCCTGCGCCACCAACTGGAGCGTCGGCTGTTTGCTGCGATCCATTTCACCTCCCATCCAGTACCACTGGCGGTCGAGGCGAAAGCCGATGTCGAGTCCGCGCACCATGCGCCGGCATGATAGCGCGCTACAGCTTCGCAGCGATCTTCAGCGTCAGGTCGACGACGCGGTTCGAGTAGCCCCACTCGTTGTCGTACCAGCTGACGAGCTTGAAGAAGTTCTTGTTCAGCTCGATCGAACTGCCGGCGTCGAAGATCGACGACGCCTTGCAGTGGATGAAGTCCGACGACACGACCTCGTCCTCGGTGTACTCGAGGATGCCCTTCAGGTAGGTCTCCGACGCGCGCTTCATCGCGCGCTTGATCTCCTCGAGCGACGTGTCCTTCTGCGAGCGAAACGTCAGGTCCACGACTGAGACGGTCGGCACCGGCACGCGGAACGACATGCCGGTCAGCTTGCCCTTGACCTCGGGACAGACGAGCCCGACCGCCTTCGCGGCGCCGGTCGTCGACGGAATGATGTTCTGCGCCGCGGTGCGGCCGCCCTTCCAGTCCTTCTTCGAGGGGCCGTCGACGGTCTTCTGCGTCGCCGTGTAGGCGTGCACGGTCGTCATCAGGCCTTCCGCCAGGCCGAAGCCCTCCTTCAGCACGACGTGCACGAGCGGCGCCAGGCAGTTCGTCGTGCACGACGCGTTGCTGATGATGCTGTGCTTGTGCAGGTCGATCTTGTCGTCGTTGACGCCCATCACGACCGTGATGTCCTCGCCTTTCGCCGGCGCGCTGATGATGACCTTCTTGGCGCCGGCCGTGATGTGGCCCTTGGCCTTGTCGGCGTCCGTGAACAGGCCCGTCGACTCGATCACGACCGACACGCCGAGCTTCTGCCACGGCAGCTCGGCGGGCGTCTTCGCGCTGACGACGAGGATCTCCTTGCCGTTGACGACGAGAACGTCGTCCTCGGGCTTGTCCGGCGACGACTTCTTGCTGCTGACCGTGCCCGAGAATCGTCCCTGACTGGAGTCGTATTTCAGCAGGTAGGCAAGGTTGTCGGCCGGCACGATGTCGCCGACGGCAACGACGTCGAGCTTGTTGCCGAGCAGGCCCTGCTCGACGAGCGCGCGGAACACGAGGCGACCGATGCGACCGAAACCGTTGATGGCGACCCGGATGGACATGTGAGGGTAATCTCCTGACGTTGCTGCACGCGGACCGGCAAACGGCGCGGCAGCATACCCCCCGACGCTCCCCCGCCCAATGGACAGTCTGCGCCGACTGGTCGACGCGACCTCCCGCTGTCTGTGCCGGTACGAGAACCTCGTTGCCGGCCGACCGGTGGTCGCTGCAGTTTCCGGCGGCATCGACAGCACGGTGCTCGCATTCGTGCTCGCGCGGCTCGCGGCCGACGGCCGGCTGCCGGGACCGCTGCACGTCTGCCACGTCGACCACGCGGTGCGCGCCGACAGCGAACAGAACGCCGAGTGCGTGCGCCTGCTCGCCGAACGCTTCGATGCGCCGTTCCACCTGCGCCGGCTGCCGACATCGTCCGGCCGGCCGAGCGAGGACACGCTGCGCCAGGGCCGCTACGCGGCGATCGCGGCGGTCGCGCGCAGCACCGGGGCCGGCCTCGTGGTGACCGCGCACCACGCCGACGACAACCTCGAGACCGTGCTGTTCCGGCTGCTGCGGGGCACCGGACCGCGCGGCCTCGCCGGCATCCCGGAGTCGCGCTGGCTGATCGACGGCAGCAGCCGCTGCCTCGTCGTGCGGCCGTTCCTGCGCGTGCGCAAGGCCACGCTCGCGACGCTGCTCGCGCGTATCGGGCTGGCGCCGTACGAGGACAGCACCAACCGCGACCTCGGCTACGCGCGCAACCGGCTGCGCCACGAGACGATTCCGCAGCTGCAGAAGGACCTCGGCGTGAGCCTCGACGTCGCGCTGATGACGGTCGCCAGCACGGCGCGCGCGGCGACCGAGATCCTCGACGCACAGGCGCGCCGTGTGCTCGCCGAGCGCGCGAAGCTGCGCACGCCGTGGTGCGTCGAACTCGACCTGCACGGCCTCGGTGTCGACGACGTGCCGTTCGTCGCCGAAGCGCTGCGCGAGATCCACGCGCAGCTGCACGCGCGCGGCGAGTTCCCGCTGCGCGGCTGGATCGATCGCGCGGTCGCGCTGCTGGGCCGCCACGACGGCACGCGGCTGGCCGGCCGCGGCGGCCTGCTCGTCGAACGCACGCGGCGCGGCCTGCTCGTGCTCGATCCGTCGCGCGCCGGCGCGCCGCCGCGCGACGACGACGGCGGTCAGCTGCTGCTGTGGGATGCCGGCAAGCAGCGCTTCGGCGCGACCGAGTGGCAGGTCGAGGCGTTCGAACATCCGCAGCCACCACTGGTGCCGGCGCCGAACGAGGCCGGCCCCAACCGCGCCCTGGTCGACCCGCGCTGCGCGCCGCTGCCGTGGCGGCTGCGCAGCCGCCGGCCCGGCGACCGCTTCCGGCCGCTCGGCTGCGAGTTCGACGTCGAGCTGAGCCGCTTCCAGCAGTCGCGCCACGTGCCGCGCTTCGACCGCGACCGCCTGCCGCTGCTGGTCGACGGCCAGGACCGTGTGCTGTGGGTGCCGGGCGCCGAGATCGCCGACATCGCCAAGATCCAGCTGAACACGCGGCGGACCGTCGAGCTGCGCGTCACGTCCGGCTGACCGCGGCACGAGGCTTCCGACGCGGCGGCCGTTGCGCCATACTCCGCGCGACCCCTGGCCCGAACTCCCCCTCGCCCATCGTGCGTCTGACCGTCGAAACCGGCCCGTTGGCCGGCACCCAGGTCGCCCTCGACCGCCATCATCCCGCCACGCTCGGCAGCGGCCGCGAGTGCACGGTGTGCATCGCCGAACCCGGCGTGGCTACCGAGCACGCGGTGGTCAAGGCACTGCGCGACGAAGGCTTCGGCGTCAAGGCGCTGGCGCCGGGCCTGCGGCTGAACGGCCAGGAGATCGAAGCCGCGCCGTTGCACGACGGCGACGTGCTCGAACTCGGCACCACGCGCGTGCTCTACGGCGCGAACAAGGTGCGGCGCGGTCCGCAGCTGACCGGCTTCCGCATCCTCGGCGAACTCGGCAAGGGCGGCATGGGCTTCGTCTACCGCGCCGAGCAGGTGAGCCTGCACCGCGAGGTCGCGCTCAAGGTGCTCGACAAGCGCTTCACCGACGACGCGCAGTTCGTCGCCAAGTTCGTCGCCGAGGCGCGCGCTGCCGCGAAGCTGTCGCACCCGAACGTCGTGCACGTGTTCGACGTCGACAACGACGGCGGCACCTACTACTACGCGATGGAGCTGATGCACCACGGCTCGCTCGAGGCGTGGTTGAAGAAGAACGGCAAGATGCCGGTCGAGCGCGCGCTGCAGGTCGTCGCCGACGCGGCGACCGGCCTCGCCTATGCCGAGTCGCTCGGCATCGTGCACCGCGACATCAAGCCCGACAACTTGATGCTCGACCAGCACGGCACGGTCAAGATCGCCGACCTCGGCCTCGCGTTCACCGAGGAGGATCCCGAGGAGCAGCTCGCGGGCACGCCGCACTTCATGGCGCCCGAGCAGGTGCTGCGGAAGGGCGTCGACCACCGCACCGACCTCTACGCGCTCGGCTGCACGTTCTACCGGCTGGTGACCGGGCGCACGCCGTTCCGCGGCCAGACCGTCAAGGACATCCTGAAGGGCCACGTCCGCGAGCAGGCCGAACCCGCGAACAAGGTCGAGCCGTCGGTGCCCGCCGACGTCACCGCGATCATCGCGCGGCTGATGCAGAAGGAGCCGGCCGACCGCTACCAGTCGGCCAGCGAGCTGCTCGACGCGGTGCAGGAGCTGCTGCAGCCGCCGGCCAAGAAGGGGCTGTGGATCGGCCTCGCCGCGGCGGCCGTCGTCGTCGCCGGCGGCGCGATCTGGTGGGCGGTGACGCGACCGAAGGAGTTCGTCGAGGTCGAGAAGAAGTACGACGACCCCGAGAAGCAGGCGTTCGCCGACCAGCTGCGCGAACTGCGCGCGCAGAAGAAGCAGGACGACGCGATGATCGCGCTGCTGCGCGTGCGCCTCGACGCCGGCGAGGGTCTCGACCTCGCGCGCGCGCTCGACATGGTCGCCGAACGGCACGCCGGCACCACGGCCGCCGCGGAAGCCCAGCAGCTCGCGACGCGCACGCGCGCGGCGGTCGCCGAACGCGAGTCGGCGCGGCAGCGGGCGCTGCAGTTCGCCGAGCAGGCACTCGTCGAGGTGCGCGGCCCCGCCGAGGCTGCGATCGCGGCCGGCGACCTGCCGCGCGCGCTGACGCTGCTCGGCACCGTGCGCACGCCCGACGGCGCCGACAAGGAGGCGATCAGCAACGGCATCGCGGCGCTGCGGCAGCGCATCCGCGAACGCGCCAGCGCACGCATCGCCGAACTGCACAAGAACATCGACCAGGCGCGCACGGCCAGCGACGGCACCGCACTGCAGGACAACGCGACCGCGCTGAGCGCGATCGTGCGCGCGGACGGCTGGCCCGACGAACTGGTCGGCGACCGCGCTGCGCTGCAGGAGTTCGCGACCACTGCCGCGGCCGCGGCGCACGAACTCGGCGCGGCGCAGCGCGCCGCCGAGTGGCAGAGCTACGCGGAGTTCGTGCACGGCAGCGGCGGCATCGACGGCGCGCTCGCGCGCGCCGACTTCGGCGCCGCGGCGAAGACGATGGAGTCGTTCGCCGCGGGCGGCGCGCCGCAGGCGGTGACCGACCGCGCGCGCACGCTGGCGGCGTCGCTGCAGCGCGCGGCCGTGTTCGGCGACGCGCTGCAGGCCGCGGCCGAGCGCGGCGAACTGCAGCTCGCGCTCGACCAGGACACCACGCAGCCGGTCACGCACTGGCAGCGCGACGGCGGCACGCTGACGGTCACCGACGCCAGCAAGAAGCCGCCGCGCGAGACCAGCGTCGCGATCGGCAACCTGTCGATCGAGCAGTGGACCGGCCTCGCGCGCCAGGTCACCGAGCCCGATGGCGCGGTCGGCGGCCGCGACGCGTTCGTCGGCTTCGTCGCGGTGCAGCGCCACATCGTGGCCGCGCGCGCCTACCTCGGCGGCCTGGTCCGCAGCGACGACGACTCGGGCACGAGCAACGGCGGTTATCCGCTCGGCTTCGTCGCGTTGGACGCCTTGCTGCAGCGCCTGCCCGAGAGCGAGCCGTGGACGGCGGGGCTGCGCAGCGAACTGCAGGCCACGCGCCTGCTCGCGCAGGGTCTGCGCGCACTGTCCGAACGGCGCAACCTCGCCGCAGCGAACTACCTCGACCGGCTCGTCGCCGACCACCCGCACGAGCTCTGCGTCACCGCGCTGCCGTGACGCTGCGGATCGCGCCGGCACCGGGCGGCGTCACGTTCGCCGTGAAGGCCGTGCCCGGCGCCAGCCGCGACCGCATCGCCGGCGTGCACGGCGACGCGCTGAGGGTCACCGTCACCGCGCCGCCCGAGCGCGGCCGCGCCAACGCCGCGATCGCGGCACTGCTGGCCGCCGCGCTGGCGGTGCCGGCGCGCGCCGTGACCGTGGTCGCCGGCGGGACCTCGGCGCGCAAGACCGTAGTCGTCACCGGCATCGACGCGGCGACGGTGCGCCAGCGCCTCGGCCTGCCGTGAGAGCACGCGGCACCGATCGGACGCCGCGCGTTTGCCACGCCGCGACGGCGCGCTACCGTTCCGTCATGGTCGGACCAACGTCTGGGCCGCAGCGCGGCCGCCTGAAGGAGTCGGCGCAGCAGATCCTCGCGCGCACCGCCGTGCGGCCGCGAGTGGCGTTGCTGCTCGGCAGCGGCCACGCCTCGATCGCCGGCCAGCTCAAGGACAAGGCCGCGTTCCACCGCGACGACCTGCCGGCCGGCGTCAATCTCACTTCGCCGCTGCTCGTCGGCCAGCTCGAGAACGTGCCCGTCGCAGTCGCCGACGCGCCGATCCTGTCGCATGAGAGCGGTGCCGAGGTCACGATGATGATCCGCCTGCTGAAGGCGCTCGGCTGCGAAGTCATGATCGCGACCGCCGGAGCGGCGAGCCTGAGCCAGCAGCTCGAGCTCGGCGGCGTCGCAGTCGTCGAGGACCACATCAACCTGACCGGCGTGCAACCGCTGCACAGCGCGAGCGACGACCAGTGGGGACCGAGCTTCCCCGACATGAGCGAGCCGTACTCGCGCCGCTGGCTCGAAGTCGCGCGCGACGTGGGGCTGCGCGGCGGGATCCCGTGCCTGCCCGGTGTGCTCGCCGCGGTTCCCGGCCCGAGCATGCCGACGCGCGCGGAGTACCGCTTCCTGCGTCAGATGGGCGCCGATCTGGTCGGCATGTCGCTGGTGCCCGAGGTGATCGCTGCCGTGCACGCCGGCTTCCAGGTGCTGGCGCTCGTCGGCATCACCCAGCAAGTCTTGCCGGGTCGCGCCGGCAACGCGTCGATCGAAGCGATGATCGACGCCGCGGAACTGGCCGCGCCGCGCATGGCGGCGATGCTGGCCGGCGTGGTCGCGCAGGGCCAGGCGCTGCTCAATTCCTGATGCTGAAACCCTGAGACTGAAACTCAGACTCGGCCTCCCGAGACCGAGCTCGCGAGTCGCGGACGACGACCTGGGAACAAACCGCGGTGACCACCGTCGGTCGCCCGCCTCGCACCCGGACGCAGCGCAAACGCCCCGCTGGGGCAATCGCGCAACATGCGCGGGATGCCGCCGGCCACGTCGATCTGCTATCGTGCCGCGGACGCGAGTCGTCCCCCAGGACCCCGAGGAACCTGCCATGCGAACGTCGTGCATCGCCCTGACCACCGCCCTTCTCGCTCTCGCCGTGGTCGCACCCGCCCAGGAGTATCGCTGGGAGCAGAACGACAAGCTCGGGATCCGCTTCAAGGTGCACAAGAAGCTCGAGCCGGTGCCGCTGCAGATCGGCTCGGCCGACCCGCACACGAAGATGCAGTTCAAGCCCGGCAGCGAGGGTGACTACATCCGCGGCCAGTTCTCGTGGGAGCTGTTCGTGCTCGAGTTCCCGAAGGCCGGCGGCGCCGCGAACGCGAAGCCCACCGAGGGCGGCACGACCGCCGAGAAGCACGAGATCGAGAGCCCGCTGAAGGCCGCCGACTTCCGCGAGTGGGTCACGGTCAAGGAGCCCGGCCAGGAGAACCGCACGTTCCAGGACAAGGGGCGCGCCGAGAAGGGCAAGGGCAAGACGCCGGACTACGAGTACTGGGAGTACTCGGACACCGACGACCGCTTCGGCTTCTGGTACCACTGCTCCGCCGTCTTCGACTTCCCGGACCGCCAGGTCGCGCTGACCGTGCGGATCCCCGCGATCGGCAAGCCGAAGCCGAAGGACAACTGGCTGAAGTGGGCGAAGGAGATGATCACGTCGGTCGAGCCGCTGAAGGAAACCTCGACGACGGCGGCCGGGGAACCCGACGTCAAGCGCGACGAGTTCGCGAACACGCCCGAGCGGCAGCAGGAGCTCGACAAGGCGAAGGGCAACATCGCCAACCTCGACGGCTGGGACTACTTCACGTCGCCGAACTACATCTGCCTGTTCTCGTGGGATCCCTCGAAGAACGACAAGCGGAAGCCAGCGACGACGTTCGCGCACGACATCGTCGAGAAGCTCGAGACGATGCGCGAGCTGTACCAGAAGGAGTACCCGCCGCACAGCAAGATGCTGCAGCTCTACTCCATCCTGCGCATCTGCTACAACTACGCCGACTTCCAGAAGTACAGCGGCGCGCCGACGGGCGTCGTCGGCTTCTTCAGCCCCTCGTCGAAGGAGCTCGTGCTGTTCGACGACAAGGATCGCTACTTCGGCAACAAGGCCGACACGATCTACTCGACGGCGATGCACGAGGGCTGGCACCAGTACGGGCACACCTACTTCGGCGAGAAGGCCGAGCTGCACCGCTGGTACGACGAGGGCATGGGCGACTACTTCGGCTCATGGAGCAAGCACGGGAAGAGCTGGGGCTACGAGGTCGAGAAGGGCCGCTACACGGGCATCCGCACGCAGGTCGCGCGCGGCAACTACATCCCCCCGCGCGAGATCGTGACCTGGGAGATCGGCAAGTTCTACGGCAGCGCGCGGGTCGTCGATCACTACGAGCAGGCCTACTCGATGATCGACTTCCTGAAGCGCGGCCCCGAGGTCATGGGCAAGAAGTTCGATCCGTCGTGGACGACGATCCTGCCCAAGTACCGCGACGAGATGCTCGAGACCAAGGACCACAAGAAGGCCGTCGAGAAGGCGTTCGCCGGTGTCGACTGGGCGGCGTGGGAAGCCGCGTGGGTCGAATGGGTGAAGTCCTACATGAAGGGATGACGCCGGTTCGATGAGAGGTTTGTGGCGCGGCGCGTTGCGCGGCCGCGCCCCCACTCCGGCCCCACCCGTGACGACGAACTTGCGCTGCCGAAATCCACTCCGTTCCCGCTGCACGCGCCTGCTGCCGCTGCTGCTGTTGCCGCTCGCGGCTTGCAGTGCATGGCTGTTCTCCGGCGAGGACCGCGTCGACCGCTCGCGCCCGGTGGCGCTGATCGAGACCACGGGCGGCGTCGAGTACGGCGCGACGACCGAGTTCGGCATCCTGACGCTCGGTCGCAGCGCGACCGAGGGGCCGTGCCGCGTGCACTACTTCCTCGGTCCGACGCCGTTGATGGAGGAGGGCGCGATCGTGCCGACCGGCAGCGTGTTCTGGCGCGCGAACATGGACCTCAGGACGCAGCACCTGCGCGCGCTCGACCACTCACCGACGGCCGAGGAACCGCTGGTCGCGATGTGGACTGTGAACGGCCTCGAAGCCACGCGCGTCGAGGTCCACCTGGCCAACGATCCCGGCGTGCACGGCGACGTGCTCGCCGATCCAGGCCCGCCGCTGCCGCCCGGCGCGGCGATCTTCGCGCAGGGCGACGACGAGCTGCTGTTCGTCGGCCTCGTCTCCGGCCTCGCGACCCTCGAGGGCAAAGGCCTCACGCGCCGCTACTACACGTTCCAGGGCGTCGACCGCGTCCGCGAGATGCTGGCGATCCCCGAGGTGCATCCGACCGACAGCGTGCGATTCCGTCCCGACGACATCACGGTCCGCGAACGCGCGCGCTGATCTGCGCACCGCGCCGCGCGCGAGTGATGCCCGCGGGCTCCTCGCCGGATACTCTGCGGCGCCCTTGATCCTGCTGCTGGACAACAAGGACTCGTTCGTCTGGAACCTCGCGCAGGCGCTGCGCATGCTCGGCCACGAAGTGACCGTGCTGCGCACCGACGATCCGGCCGTGGACGACCGCGCTGCGCACGCGCGAGCGCTCGTGCTGTCGCCCGGTCCCGGCCATCCGGCCGACGCCGCGGGCCTGGTGCCGGCGATCCGGCGCTGGTCGGGCCACAAGCCGATCCTCGGCGTCTGCCTCGGCCACCAGGCGATCGCCATCGCCTTCGGCGGCACGGTCGAGCGCGGCGCGCCGTGCCACGGGCGCACGTCGCCGATCGTGCACGCGGGCCAGGGCCTCTACCGCGACCTGCCGTCGCCGGTCGCGTTCTGCCGCTACCACTCGCTGTGCGTCGCGGTGCGCGACCTGCCTCCTGTGCTGGCGGCCGACGCGCACCTCGCCGACGGCACGATCATGGGGCTGCACCACCGCAGTGCGCCGACGTTCGGCGTGCAGTTCCATCCCGAATCGTTCCGCTCGGCGCACGGCCCGCGCCTGCTGCAGAACTTCCTGCGGGAGGTCGCGTGACCGAGGCTGCCGTGATCGCGGTCCGCGCGCTGACGAAGGCGTTCGGCGCGCGGCCGGTGCTGCACGGCATCGACCTCGACCTCCGGCGCGGCGAGTTCCTCGGCCTGGTCGGCCCCAACGGCGCTGGCAAGTCGACGCTGCTGCGCATCCTGATCGGGCTCTACCGGCGCTCGGCAGGCGACGTGCGCGTGTTCGGCCTCGACCCCGCGACCGACTCGCTGGCGATCCGCGCCCGCTGCTCGTACCTGCCCGGCGAGACCTCGGTCTACCTGCAGATGACGGGCCGCGAGTTCCTCGCGTTCGCGCAGTCGTTCCAGCGCCAGCGCGACGACGTGCTGCGGCAGCGGCTCGAGGACCTGTTCGCGCTGCCGCTCGAGCGCAGGGTGCGCAGCTACTCGGCGGGCATGAAGCAGAAGCTCGCGATCCTCGCGGCACTGTCGGCCGAGGCCGAGCTCTACCTGCTCGACGAACCCGACCGCGCGCTCGACGCGACGATGCGCGCCGAACTGCGCGTCGTGCTGCAGGAACTGCACCGCGCCGGCCGCACGATCGTGCTGAGTTCGCACCACCTCGAGGAGCTGCAGGAGCTCGCGACACGGCTCGAGTTCCTGCGCGACGGCCGGCTGGTGCCCGCGGTCGAG
>Ga0207670_10001394_pt1 | contig 12702 bp, 10 predicted proteins | sample KBSS23HmetaG_FD_184339 | JGI IMG/M metagenome (GOLD analysis project Ga0207670, IMG submission 184339) | Switchgrass rhizosphere microbial communities from Kellogg Biological Station, Michigan, USA - KBS S2-3H metaG (SPAdes) (version 2) | ecosystem: Host-associated > Plants > Roots >... | reverse complement strand
CGCGATGGGCATATTCCGGGTGCGGTCTACGCCAGTCTCGACACGGATCTTTCCGACCTCGCGCGCAAGGCGCAGGGTCTGGGGCGGCATCCGTTGCCCCTGGAAGCGGCATTCTCGGAAGTCCTGTCGCGCTGGGCCTGGCATGAAGGCATGCAGGTCGTGTGCTACGACGCCGCCAACGGTTCGCTGGCCGCTGCACGCTTGTGGTGGCTGCTGCGATTGGCCGGCATCCGCGACGTGGCCGTGCTCGACGGCGGCTATCAGGCCTGGGTGGCTGCGGGCATGCCGGTGGAATCGGGCGACGTGCATCGCGAACCGCGACCGGTGAGCGTGTATTTCGACGCGGAACAATACCTGGTCGAGCACGACTCGCTGCGCAACGATCCCGCACGCGTGCTGCTCGATGCCCGCGCCGCGCCGCGTTATCGCGGCGAGGTCGAGCCGATCGATCCGGTCGGCGGCCATGTGCCGGGCGCGCTCAATCGTCCCTTCGCCGAGAATCTGCGCGAGGATGGCCGTTTCAAACAGGCCGATGTGTTGCGCCAGGAATTCCAGGCGCTGCTCGGTGCGCATGCTTCCAGCGACGTGGTGCACATGTGCGGTTCCGGCGTCACCGCGTGCCACAACCTGCTGGCGATGGAGCATGCGGGGCTGGGCGGCTCGCGGCTATATGCGCCGTCGTGGAGCGGTTGGGTGAGCGATGGGAGCCGGCCGGTGGCGAAGGGTTCGGAGCCGGGCTAAACCGCGAATACCTTGTGGGAGCGCACTTGTGCGCGACTGACGTGCGTTGCGGCGCCCGTCGCGCACAAGTGCGCTCCCACAGAAATAGGCCGGGCAGCGGTGGGTCAGTCCTTCTTCTTCAGCCGCGCCACCAGCTTCTCCAGCACCGCCTGCGTTTCCGGATGGAAATACGCGTCGACGAATTCGTCGATCGGCAATTGTTCCGGATCGGCCCATACCTTGGTCAGATCGGCACGCGCTATGGCACGTGTCTTCAGCATCGCGTTGGAAGGCAGGGCGATCATGCCCTGCATCCACACCAGCGCACGCGTCACCACTTGTTCGACGTTGGTGATTTCATCCACCAGTCCGAACTGCAAGGCGTCCGCCGATTCCACCATGGCTCCGGCCACCATCAGGCGTTCGGCACGATAGCCGCCCACGATGCGGCGTAGGGCCATCTGGATGCTTTCCGGCACCACCAGGCCCACCTGCACTTCGTTGAGGCCGATACGGAACGGGCCTTCGGCCATCACGCGGTAGTCGCAGAACAGGGAAAGCACGGCGCCGCCCGCGGGGCTGTGGCCGGTGATGGCGGCCACGGTGGGCACCGGCGACATCGCCAGCTTGGAGCAGGTGGCAAAGAACTCGCGCCAGAACTGGCGCACGCCGTCGCGGTCGCGCCCCAGCAGCGAGGGCACGTCGACGCCGGCCGAGAACATGCCGGGCAGTCCCGAAAATACGATGCCGCGCGCGCCGCCGGCCACGGCGTTGTCGACCGCATCGCGGATGGCGCGAAGCAGATCGATGTTCAGCGCGTTCACCGGCGGACGCGCCATGTTGATTTCGACGATGGCGTCGTGCGTGATCAGGTTGAGCATGGCTTTGGCCGGATTGAAGTGGAGAGTGAGCAGCGAGATTAGCAAAGACGGCGTGCTGCCGCCTTGCCATGCTGCCCACTCGTCTTCACTTGTCGATCACCCCTGCGGCTGGTCGTCCGCGGTCCACTGGTAGCGCACCACGTAATCCAGCGTGGTCGTCCCGTTGGCCGGCACGGTCACCTTGAATTCCAGCGTGTCGGTGGTCTGTGCGCTGGGTTTGCTGCTGGACGATGCCAGCGTCCATTGACGCCAGCGCTGGGGATGCTCGCGCACCGTGATCGTGCGCGGCGTGTCGCCGGCATTGGTAAAGGTGGTGCGAAAGCCTTCATCCAGCGTGTGCCCGTTCTTGTCCACGGTGAAAACCGTGCGCTCGCGACTGGCGCGCAGGTCGAACGACGTACCCAGCGTGATATGCGCATCGCTGCCCTTGGGTGTGTCGTTGATGCGGCCGCTGCCGATCAATTGCGGCGTGCCGTTGCGATCCGCGGAAAGTACGCGGAGGTTGCCGGCTGGCAGGCTGTCGAACGCGCGCAGCTGCAGCGTGCTGACGATACCCTCGGGGCTGCCATTGTTGATGGCATCCCGGCCAATGATGGGTTGCGGCGGCGTCCACGTCGCGCCCGTTTCATACAGCGACGTGCGTTCGCAGGCGACGCTGCGCGTTGCATACAGCGGCACCTGGCTCACGCTGCCGTCGGGCAGATCCACCAGGCCGGGCAGCGAATAGGTGCGGTAGTCGGCGAGCGTGGATTGCTCGGGCAACGCGGTATCCGCGGTCTTGGCGCGCGCGTTGAACATCACGGGACGCGGGCCCGGAGATGGCGTCAGCTGCGGCTCGCCGGCCACCAGCATCAGTTGCACGTTGTTCCAGTCGCGGCCGCTGCGGTTGGCGATGCTGGCCCGCGATTCGAACTGCATCTTGCAGCCGTCGCCCGGTGCCAGCGTGCCGACGTAGGCCGCGCGCCAGCCCAGGCCCGAGGTGGAATAGCTCAAGCTCGCGTTGGCCTTGCCAGCGTGCGCGGCATCGACGCGCAACTGCAGGCCCGAGCCCGCCTGGAAGACGCCGTGCGCCTTGACCGCGCCGTACTCGCGAATCAAGGCGGTGCGTTCGTTCGGGGTGGAGGCGTCACGCACCATCAGGCCGCTGCCGTCCGCACGCAACAAGGTTCCGCTGGCCAGTGTTTCGCCGTTGGGACCGGTCACGTCGACCGGCTGCCCGATCAGGCTGCCGAGCGCGGCGTACTGGCCCTGGCCCAGGCGAAGGCGCTGCGAGAGCACCTTGGCGGCATCGCCATCGACGCTCAGCGCGATGGTTTCCGGGTCGACGTATTGCGGCAGCCCGTCGAGACTGATGTCCTGCGCGCCGGCCTTGAGATCGAGCTGGCGCGTTTCGCGTGCCACGGCGTGGCCCGATTGCACGGAACCGCTATCGCCAGCGCTGTACAGGGCATTGTCGTCGCTGCGATAGAGCGTCAACGAGGTACCCGCGGTGGCGGCGGTGGCTGCCGCGCTGGCGGTGGTGGCGATGGCAAGGGCGAGGGTACGGAGGGGAAGCGGGATCACGGGCGAACTCCTTTCGGGTGGTCGCCGCCGATAGTACGGGTGCCGCATGAAGCTGCGGCATCCGTGATGCCGAAAGGCTTAACCCCGAATGCCCGCCGGGCCGTTCAACCGCCGCTTTCGGCGGCGTCGCGGATCGACTGCGGCAGCGGCACGGGCTTGCCGGTGGCCGGATCCATCCATACCAGCACCACCTTGCCGTCGCTGTAGAGGGCGTCGTCATGCGCATCGACGATGCGATGGGCGAGGGTGATCGAGCTGTTGCCCAGGCGTTCGCAGAACAGTTCCACGTTCAACTGCGCGGGCCACTCGATGGGGCGCCGGTAGTTCACTTCGCTGGCGGCCAGCACGGGCATCGAGTGTTCGTTGAACCAGCCCGGCACGTGCTGCAGCCATTGCAGGCGTGCTTCTTCGAGGTAGGTGAGGTAGTTGGCGTTGTTGACGTGATTGAACGCGTCCAGATCGCGCCAACGTACGCCGATCGGGGCAACGAACAGCGCTGCGTTCGTTGCCTCGGGTGCCTGCGCATCGATCAGTGCCGGGGCGCTTTCCTGCGCCCTGGCCTTGCGTGTGCGCTTTTCAGGCACGGGGTGGGTGGAGCTCATGCAGTCTTCTTCCGTAGTGCAGGTTTGCTCTTGCCGTTGCTCTGGGCCTTGGCCGCCTTGGCGGGCTTCATGTCCAGATGCGAGGCAAGGAAGTGTCCGGTGTGCGAGCCCGGCGTGGCAGCCACCGTTTCCGGCGTGCCGGTGACGAGGATGCGACCGCCGCCGGCACCGCCTTCCGGGCCGAGATCGACCAGCCAGTCGGCGGTCTTGATCACGTCCAGATTATGCTCGATCACCACCACCGTGTTGCCCTGGTCCACCAGCTGATGCAGCACGTCGAGCAACTGCTCGATGTCGTGGAAATGCAGGCCGGTGGTGGGCTCGTCGAGGATGTACAGGGTGCGTCCGGTGTCGCGCTTGGACAATTCCTTGGACAGCTTCACGCGCTGCGCTTCACCGCCCGACAGCGTGGTCGCGCTCTGGCCAAGCTTGATGTAATCCAGGCCCACGGCGCGCAGCGTTTCGAGCTTGCGTGCGATGGTCGGCACGTTCTCGAACAGCTTGAACGCGTCTTCCACCGTCATCTCGAGCACGTCGGCAATGGTGTTGCCCTTGTAATGGACTTCCAGCGTTTCGCGGTTGTAGCGCTTGCCGTGGCAGACGTCGCAAGGCACGTAGACGTCCGGCAGGAAGTGCATCTCCACCTTGATCATGCCGTCGCCTTCGCAGGCTTCGCAGCGGCCACCGCGCACGTTGAAGCTGAAGCGGCCCGGCGTGTAGCCGCGCGCACGCGCTTCGGGTACCTGGGCGAACAGCTCGCGCAGCGGCGTGAACAGGCCGGTATACGTGGCCGGATTGGAACGCGGCGTGCGGCCGATCGGCGACTGGTCGATGTCGACCACCTTGTCGAACAGTTCCAGTCCATCGACGGATTTGTACGGCGCAGCCTGGCCGCTCGAACCGTTGAGCTCGGCGGCAGCGAGGCGGAACAGCGTGTCGTTGACCAGGGTGGACTTGCCCGAGCCCGATACGCCGGTCACGCAGGTGAACAGGCCCGCCGGAATGGCCAGGTCCACGTTCTTCAGGTTGTTGCCGCTGGCGCCCTTCAAGTGCAGCCACGAGTCGGCGTCCAGTTGCTGACGGCGTTCCTCCGGCACCTTGATGCCACGCTTGCCGGACAAATACTGCCCGGTGACCGAGCGCGGCGATGCCAGCAGGTCCTTGAATGAACCCTGGGCCACGATTTCGCCGCCGTGCACGCCGGCGCCCGGACCGATGTCGAGCACGTGATCGGCCATGCGGATGGCGTCTTCATCGTGCTCGACCACGATCACCGTATTGCCCAGGTCGCGCAGGCGCGTGAGCGTGCCGAGCAGGCGTTCGTTGTCGCGCTGGTGCAGGCCGATGGACGGCTCATCGAGCACGTACATCACGCCCACCAACCCGGCGCCGATCTGCGAGGCGAGACGAATGCGCTGGGCTTCGCCGCCCGAAAGCGAGTCGGCCTGGCGATCCAGCGTGAGGTAGTTCAGGCCCACGTCGTTGAGGAAGGTCAGGCGCTCGCGAATCTCCTTGACGATCTTCACCGCGATCTCGCCGCGCCAGCCGGTGAGTGTCAGCTGCTCGAAGAACGCCAGCGAGTCGTCGATCGAACGCGAGGTGAGCGAGGGCAGGGCGTGGTCGGCCACGAACACGTTGCGCGCCGAGCGGTTCAGGCGCTGGCCTTCGCAGTCGGGACAAGGCTGGTCGCTGATGTATTTGGCCAGTTCCTCGCGCACGGCGGGCGATTCGGTTTCCTTGTAGCGGCGATCCATGTTCGGAAGGATGCCTTCGAAGGTGTGCTCGCGCGTCACGCGGCCGCCGCGTTCGGTGATGTACTTGAACGCGATCGTCTCCTTGCCGCTGCCATACAGGATGGCCTTCTGGACGTCCGCCGGCAGCTTGCGCCACGGCGTATCCACGTCGACCTTGTAATGCGCGGCCAGCGACATGATCAGCTGGAAATAATGCGCGTTGCGGCGATCCCAGCCACGGATGGCGCCACCGGCGAGCGACAGCTCCGGATGTGCCACCACGCGTGCGGGGTCGAATACCTGGGTGACGCCCAGGCCGTCGCAGCTGGGGCAGGCGCCGACCGGCGAGTTGAACGAGAACAGGCGCGGCTCGAGTTCCGGCAACGAGTAATCGCACACCGGGCAGGAGTAGCGTGACGACAGCAACTGCTCGGGCGCCTTCGCGTCATCCATGTCGACCACGATGGCAATGCCGTCGCCCAGGCGCAGCGCGGTCTCGAACGATTCGGCCAGACGCTGCTTGATGTCGTCGCGCGGACGAAAACGATCGATCACCACTTCGATGGTGTGCTTCTGGCGCAGCGTGAGCGGCGGCACGGCGTCGAGGTCGTACACGGCGCCATCGACGCGAGCGCGCACGAAACCCTGCGCGCGCAGCTGGTCGAACACCTGCACGTGCTCGCCCTTGCGTTCGCGGATCACCGGCGCCAACAGCATGAAGCGCTTCTCGGGATCGAGCGCGAGCGTCGAGTCCACCATCTGGCTCACCGTCTGGGCTTCCAGCGGAATGCCGTGATCCGGACAGCGCGGAGTGCCCACGCGGGCATACAGCAGGCGCAGGTAGTCGTAGACCTCGGTGATCGTGCCCACGGTGGAGCGCGGATTGTGCGAGGTCGATTTCTGCTCGATGGAAATGGCCGGCGACAGACCCTCGATGTGGTCGACGTCCGGCTTCTCCATCATGGAAAGGAATTGCCTGGCGTACGCCGACAACGATTCGACATAGCGGCGCTGACCTTCCGCATAGATGGTGTCGAACGCCAGCGACGATTTGCCCGAACCCGACAGACCGGTAATGACGATCAGTTTGTCGCGGGGCAGGTCGAGGTCGATGTTTTTGAGATTGTGCGTGCGCGCGCCGCGAATGCGGATCGTATCCATATCGCCCGGTGTCGGTTGGGGAAGGGGAAAACTGTACTATATCAAACTTGTCAGTACGGTTATTGCCGTACGACGCCTCCCAACAAACTCTTAAGAGAAGATCCGGCCGAGTATGGCTTAATGGAATCTTTGGCCGGTTTCCTGGCCAGCGAATAGAGAGTGCGGATGGGCAAGTTGACGAGATGGGGTGTAGCCCTTGCGCTTGCAATGGGCATGGGACAGGCCATGGCGGCATCAGGCCCCGCCACCGAAGACCAGGTTCGCCAGCTGATGGAGGTGGTCGGAGTCGGCAAGATGCTGCTCCAGATGAACACCCAGGCGGTGACCACGCTGCAGCAGTCGATGCCCTGCGTGCAGCCCGAGTTCTGGCAGAACTACATGGATGCGAACCAGACCCAGCTGTTCATCGGCCGGCTGGTGCCGGTCTACCAGAAGCATTTCACGGCCGACGAGATGGCCGGCCTGCTGAAGTTCTACCGTTCGCCGCTGGGCCAGAAGGTCATCAACGAAATGCCCATCACCATGGCCGAGGCGAACCAGGCCGGGCAGGAGTGGAGCCACGAGCGCAGCGACCAGATGGTGATGGAGCTCAAGCACATGGGTACGCTGGATGCTTCAGGGCGCTGCCCGGGCAAGCCGGCGTCGTCGCCTATGTCCGGTACCGCCCTGGAGGGTGCCGCCGCGATCAAGGCGGCTGAAAACGGCGAGCCGCAGGCGCCCAGGTCGGGTGCCCAGGACGGCGAATCGCAGGCGCCCAAGCCGGCCGCCGCGAAGGCCGCTTCGCACTCGAAGACCCCGGCCAAGAAGACCACCAAGCCGGCGCCGAAGAAGAGCACTTCCGCCAAGACGCCGGCCAAGCCTGCCGCCAAGGCCCCGGCCAAGACCAGCGCCAAGCCCGCGCCGGCCAAGACCGAGACGAAGCCGGCCACCACCAGCGGACAAGCTGGTCAGTAATTGACCAGGCCGGTGGGGCTTCGTTATACTCCCGAGTTCACCGGTGCCTGATGGGTCCGGTGAACCCAAGAGAATAACGACAGAAGGGATAATCCCATGAGTTACGCAGTCATCAAGACCGGCGGCAAGCAGTACCGCGTTCAGCAGGGCGACGTCCTGCGCGTGGAGCTGCTGAACGCCGAAGAAGGCGCCGCCTTCACCTTCGATCAGGTCCTCCTGGTCGGCGCCGGTGAGTCGATCACCGTCGGTGCGCCCATCGTGGCCGGTGCCACCGTCAGCGCCACCGTGCGCAAGCACGGCCGTGCCGACAAGATCCGCATCATCAAGTTCCGCCGCCGCAAGCACCACAAGAAGCAGCAGGGACATCGTCAGCATTTCACCGAAGTCGAGATCACGGGCATCAACGCCTGAGCAACTGGAGCACTGAGTCATGGCACATAAAAAAGGCGTAGGTTCCAGCCGCAACGGTCGCGATTCGAACCCGAAGTACCTCGGCGTCAAGATCTATGGCGGCCAGGCCATCGAAGCCGGCAACATCATCGTGCGTCAGCGCGGCACCAAGTTCCATGCCGGTCAGGGCGTGGGCCTGGGTCGTGACCACACCCTGTTCGCACTGGTCGACGGCACCGTCGAGTTCAAGGTGCGCGGCGAGCACAATCGTCGTTTCGTCAGCGTCATCAAGGGTTAATTCTCTTTCGACGTTGCAGCGAAGGCCCCGCTTCGGCGGGGCTTTTGTTTTGTTGGGCAAATGGTCAATGGTGAATGGAGAAGCTGCCCTGCGTGGCCGGCCACTCACGGACTTGCGACGCTTTTTCCCCTTTACTATTAACCACTCACTATTGACCCTCCTATGAAATTCGTCGACGAAGCCATCATCAATGTCAAAGCCGGTGACGGCGGCAACGGGTGCATCAGCTTCCGTCGCGAAAAATTCATTCCGTTCGGCGGCCCCGATGGCGGCGACGGCGGCAGCGGCGGCTCGGTGTGGCTGGTGGCCGACGAAGGCCTCAACACGCTGATCGACTTCCGTCACCAGCGCTCGTTCAAGGCCGAGCGCGGCCAGAACGGCATGGGCAGCCAGATGTACGGCAAGGGCGGCGAAGACACCTATATCCGCGTGCCGGTGGGCACGGTGGTGATCAACGTCGACACCGACGAAACCATCGGCGACCTCACCCAGAACGGCCAGCGCCTGCTGGTGGCACAGGGTGGCAAGGGTGGCCTGGGCAATATCCATTTCAAGAGCTCGGTGAACCGCGCGCCGCGCAAGTCGACGCCGGGCACGCCGGGCGATCTGCGCGAACTGAAGCTGGAACTGAAGCTGCTGGCCGACGTGGGCCTGCTGGGCTTCCCCAACGCGGGCAAGTCCACTTTCATCCGCGCCGTTTCCGCGGCCACGCCGCGCGTGGCCGATTACCCGTTCACCACGTTGCATCCGAACCTCGGCGTGGTGAGTCTGGGCACCGACCAGAGCTTCGTGATCGCCGATATCCCTGGCCTCATCGAAGGCGCCGCGGATGGTGCGGGCCTTGGCATTCAGTTCCTGCGTCACGTGTCGCGCACGCGGCTGCTGCTGCACGTGGTGGACATCGCGCCGATCGACGGTTCCGATCCGGTCGAGCAGGTGCGCGCGATCGAGCAGGAGCTGGAGAAGTTCGACCCGGAACTGCTCGAGCGTCCCCGCTGGCTGGTGATGAACAAGGCAGACGTATTGCCGGAAGACGAGCGCCAGGCTGTCGCTGACGACGTGGTGCAGCGTCTGGGGTGGAAGGAGCCATCGTTCCTGGTCTCGGCCATCTCGCGTGAGAACACGCTGCCGGTGTGCCAGCAGGTGTGGCGTTTCCTCGATGCGGAGCATATGGCGCGCGAGGAGCGCGACGATATGCATCCGGGGGATGTGCGGTTGCGTGGGGGAGATTTGGTGGAATGAGCCTGCTGGGCTCTCTGCTGGACTGACTCATAAAGAAGCGGCCGATGGCCGCTTTTTTTATGCTGGGGCATCCAGCCTTTTGCTCGTCTTTCGGCGCAGGCGGAAGGTGCTTTTCAGCAGCCAGTCTGAAGGATTGGGAGCCGGACCGTCACGAAGGTAGGGCTGTCTCTGTGGGAGCGCACCCTGTGCGCGACAGCCGCGCGGGGATGTGCCGCTCCGTAGGTTTGTCGCGCACAGGGTGCGCTCGCACAGTAGATCTTGAGCTCTGGCTCTGGCCAGGAACCGCCTGGCGACATAACAAAAAAGCCGGCTTAAGCCGGCCATTCGATCAGGCACACAAAAAAGCCGGCTTGCGCCGGCTTCTTCGCCAACCCGAGATTCAACAAACGGGCTGGCTTACGCCAGCTCGTGGATCTTCGCGTTGAGGCGGCTCTTATGGCGAGCAGCCTTGTTCTTGTGGATCAGGCCGCGGGCAGCGTAGCGGTCCATGACCGGCTGGGCAGCGGCAAAGGCTTCAACGGCTGCAGCCTTGTCCTTGGCCTCGATCGCCTTGACGACCTTCTTGAGGGCGGTGCGCACCATGGAACGGGCGCTGACGTTGCGCAGGCGGCGCTGCTCGGACTGGCGCGCGCGCTTCTTCGCGGACTTGATGTTGGCCAAGGTAGAACTCCGAAATGAATTGCTGGGTTGGAAAAAGACGGCAAGTATGCGGCCAATGCGCCGCTGCGTCAACAGCTTAGCCGTTGTCAAGGCGCTCCGCGGAGCGTCCTGCCACCCACAGGGCGGCCTAGGGGGAACGGACCGCCCTGATTATGCCATGGTTGCGCTGTCATCTTTCCATCCGGGGCTGTCAAACTACGCGCCTTTCTCCGCCGGGGCAGGGGGGCTCCGGCGCGCAGCGCGTCTCACCAGCATAGGTACGACCTCAAGGCATGAAGTCTCCCAGCATGTTCCGCGGGCTGCTGTCGTTCAGCAGCATGACCATGATTTCGCGCGTACTCGGGCTGGTCCGGGACATGTCGATCAACGCCACCTTCGGTGCCAACGCGGCGACCGATGCGTTCTGGGTGGCGTTTCGCATCCCCAACTTCATGCGTCGCCTGTTTGCCGAGGGCTCCTTCTCCACGGCGTTCGTGCCCGTCTTCACCGAAGTGAAGGAGACGCGCAGCCACGACGATCTCAAGCAGCTGATGGCGCGCGTATCGGGCACGCTGGGCGGCGTGTTGCTGGTGATCACGGCGCTGGGCGTGATCTTTGCGCCACAGGTGGCGGCGCTGTTTTCGCAGGGCGCGGCCGACACGCCGGAAAAATTCGAGCTCACCGCGCAACTGCTGCGGCTGACCTTTCCGTTCCTGCTGTTCGTTTCGCTCACCGCGTTGTGCGGCGGCGCGCTCAACAGTTTCCACAAGTTCGCGCTGCCGGCGCTGACGCCGGTGATCCTCAACCTGTGCATGATCGGCGGCGCGTTGTGGCTGTCGAAGCATCTGCACCCGCCGATCATGGCGATGGGCTGGGCGATCCTGCTGGCGGGCCTGCTGCAGTTGCTGTTCCAGTTGCCGTCGCTGCGCGGCCTGGACCTGCTGACGCTGCCGCGCTGGGGCTGGAGTCATCCGGACGTGCGCCGGATCCTCACCCTGATGGTGCCCACGCTGTTCGGCTCATCCATCGCGCAGATCAATCTGCTGCTGGACACGGTGATTGCCGCCTATCTGATGACGGGTTCGCAGAGCTGGCTGTCGCAGGCGGACCGTTTCCTGGAGCTGCCGTTGGGCTTGTTCGGCGTGGCGCTGGGTACGGTGATCCTGCCGTCGCTGTCGCGCCATCACGTGACCACCGACCGCGAAGGTTTTTCCAAGGCGCTGGACTGGGGCCTGCGCACCACGCTGCTGATTGCGGTGCCGGCGATGTTCGCGCTGATGCTGCTGGCCAAGCCGCTGGTGGCGACCTTGTTCCAGCACGGCCAGTTCACCCCGTTCGATACGCGCATGGCGACGCTGTCGATCACCGCGCTGAGCTTCGGCCTGCCGGCGTTCGCGCTGGTCAAGGTGGCGCTGCCGGCGTTCTATTCGCGCCAGGACACGCGTACCCCGGTGCGCGCCGGCGTGGCCTCGCTGGTGGCGAACATGGTGCTCAACGTCATCTTCGTGGCCTTGCTTTATGTACTGTGGGCCACGCCCGAGCAGCGCCAGTTGCCATGGCTGGATGGCATTGCCGCGGTGCCGGGTCTGCATATGGCGCTGGGCATGGCCAGTGCGCTGGCCAGCTATATCAACCTGGGTCTGTTGTGGCATTGGTTGCGCAAGGCGGGCGTGTATCAGCGCCAGCCCGGTTGGGCGCGCCATACGCTGCGCCTGGTGCTGGCCTGCGCGGTGATGGTGGCCGTGCTGGTGGTCGGCATGTGGTTATGGCCGGACTGGACGAACGCGGACAATCGGACCCGCGTGTGGCGTCTGGCCGTGCTGGTCTTGGCGGGCGGCGGCGCCTATGTGGCGACGCTGTTCGCGGCGGGATTCCGCATGCGTGAACTGCGCGGCGTCTGAGCTTCCGCTCGGGCCGAAACACGGCGCCTGAGCCGCTATACTCGCCCGATGATGAGACTTTCCAGGGACGTCGCCGGCCCCCCTCTGACGCCCGGCGGCAGCGTGGTGGCTGTCGGCGCGTTCGATGGCCTGCATCGTGGCCACCAGGCCTTGCTTGCGCAGGTGCATGAACGTGCGGCCAAGCTTGGCCTCACGCCGATCGTGGTGAGCTTCGAGCCGTTGCCGCGGGCGTATTTTTCGCCCGAGCCGGTGGCGCGGCTTTCCAGCGTGCGCGAAAAGCTGCGCGGGTTCGACGAGGCCGGCATGGAGCAGGTGCTCTTGCTGCGCTTCAATCGCGCCCTCACATCGATGAGTGCCGAGGATTTCGTGCAGCGCGTGCTGGTGCAGCGGTTGAACGCGCGTGAAGTGTGGGTCGGTGCGGATTTCCGCTTCGGCCACAAGCGCAGCGGCGACGTGGCGATGCTGGAGCGGGTCGGTCCCGAGCTGGGTTTCACCGCCCGTACGATGCCGTCGGTGCTGCTGGACGGCGCGCGGGTGTCGGCGACGCGGGTGCGCATGCTGCTGGCGGCTGGCGAATTTTCCGGCGCCGCACCGCTGCTTGGCCGTCCGTTCGTGATC
>Ga0207670_10001388_pt1 | contig 12739 bp, 9 predicted proteins | sample KBSS23HmetaG_FD_184339 | JGI IMG/M metagenome (GOLD analysis project Ga0207670, IMG submission 184339) | Switchgrass rhizosphere microbial communities from Kellogg Biological Station, Michigan, USA - KBS S2-3H metaG (SPAdes) (version 2) | ecosystem: Host-associated > Plants > Roots > Rhizosphere... | reverse complement strand
ACCTGGCAGCGCGACGCCGCTTGGCCACGAGGAGTGGGTTGTGCTACCTGGCACGCCGTCGGGCACAGCGAGCATCCAGCTTGGAGAGGTCATAGCCGCCTGCGAAAGGGCCTTGCGCGAATACGCAGCACCGCCAGGAGTCAGCGCATGAGCAGGAACAAGTGAGCGCGCAACGCCATCCGCCTTCCCATTACAGTTCGCTGGCGCCGTTCCGTGAATGGTTCGAGCAGGGCAATCCCATTCTGACGTATCACAAAGTTGGCCCGCGCCCGAAACGCGTCCGGCTCAGGGGCCTTTACCTCAGCGCGGCGTTGTTCCGCCGGCAACTCATCGAATTGAAAGCTGCGGGTTTTCAGAGTGGCTCTTTGTCGGATTGTTCTGGCCCGCCAAAACCACGCCAGATCGTGCTCACCTTTGACGACGGCTACGTGAATGTATTGCGGTTCGCCTTCGAGGCGTTGGCGCAAATGCGGTTCAAAGCGATCCAGTTTCTCCCCGTGAATTTCCTGGGCAAGACCAATGCATGGGATGTCACAGTGGGCGAAGCACCCGAGCCGATCCTGGATTCATCGCAGATTCGCGACTGGCTCGCCGCCGGGCACGACATTGGTTCGCACACGTTGACGCATCCGCTTCTGACGCGTCTTGAGCCCGGCCAGGCGCGCGAGGAGATTTTTGCGAGCAAAAGGAAGCTTGAGGATTTGTTCGGTCGCGCCATCGAGCATTTCTCTTATCCATACGGCGACTGGAATTCAGCCGTGCGGGATTGGGTGATGGAGGCGGGCTACCGCACCGCTTCCACGACTGATTTTGGCGTCAACACACCCGAGACGTCGGCCTTCGCCTTGAAACGGATCACGGCGCGATATCGCTCGCGAAGGCTCAAGGCGCTGTTGGAGCGGATCGGGCTCCGGAGCGTATTGTGAGGTTGAGCCAGGCTCAATCAAGGTGAGTCTGAACTCGGCCTGGGCGCGCGGCGCCGGTACTGCTGTTCAACGGTCGTTTCCCTCGATCTCGAGCACGGCAAAACGGAGCGAATACTCCTCTTCCTCAATGCACCGTCGCTCTGCTTGCAATTCACTGAGCCGTCGCCTGAGCATCGCCTTTCTCGATTCGTCAGATTTCTCTGAGCTCACGATTTTGAGCGCCGGTCGAGAATCCATTGTGGCCGGGGAGGCCGCCGGCTGGATGCGCATCCATTCTGCAGTCGTCTGGCTCTCGCCTGCAGTCGCCCGCGCCGCCTCCACATCAAACTTTTCTTCCTCTTTGTGTTCAGGGCGCGGTCGCGTCGAAGCGCTGGGCATCCGGGCCGCATGCGCCAGTGTCAATCCGGTTATGTCGTTGTATATCCGGTTTTCGGATGTCGGGTTGGGATCATATTGCGCAATTGTCATACGACCAATTGCGCTGGCCAGCACCGCCGCAATTGTAAAAATCGCCGCTCTCATATTTTGCCCAAAGCAGCTTTTGTGCTGCCCGTCTGACGGCGGATCTCGGTTCCGGTCTAATGAATCACCAGATGCGCGGCGTCCTTCAGCTTGTGGGCGGAACTGGGGAACCCACGATATATGGAATGGACAAACACCTTGCCGTCGATCCAGCCTGGGATGACGAGTGGAATGCTCAGCCAGGCTGGCTGGCCGGAGGTCAATCAGTGTTGGGCACGACTGTCCATACTGTGTCCAGCGCGTATCTCGGGCGCGAACGTGTTCGAGGTTTGCAGGCCATGCCTCCTTGATTTCGGTGTGAGTCGCTACAATAGGTGGGTGCCCGAAGGACGAGCTCAACCGTGGGTAAAACGAGGAATCGGTAAGAAAAATTGCGAATAAACGAATCGCATTTTTTTCACATCCCTGCACAATACCCGATCATGCAGTGGATCAGACAGCTGGCGCGAACAACCGCTCATGACGCGGTCATCCGCCTCGCGCGTTGGTCGGTGCTGTTGGTCCTGTCTTCTGGCGAGCTTTTCGCGGCCGATCCCACGCAACTCGATCTCGAGAGCCGTTTTACCAACTCGGTGCGGCCGTTTGTTGAGGTATACTGCATCACCTGCCACGGCCCGGAGAAACCGAAGGCCGATTTGGATCTCAGCCCCTTTTCCACCATGGACGCCGTTCGCCGGGATTTCCCACATTGGGAGCTGGTGCTTGAAAAGCTTCAGGGGGCCGAGATGCCGCCGGAAAAGGCGAAGCGCCACCCGAGTCCGGAGCTTCGTCAAAACATCGTCCAGTGGATTCAAGATGCGCGTCGATACGAGGGGGAAAAGAACGCGGGTGATCCCGGCCCCGTGCCGGCGAGGCGGTTGAGCAATGCGGAGTATGATTACAGCATTCGCGACCTCACCGGCGTTGATATCCGGCCCACAAGGGAATTTCCTGTCGATCCCGCCAACCAGGCCGGGTTCGACAATTCGGGCGAGTCACTCGCGATGTCGCCCGCGCTCCTGAAAAAATACCTTCAGGCGGCCAGAATCGTCTCCGAACACCTCGCCCTGAAACCGGACGGCTTCGAGTTCGCGCCGCATCCAGTGGTGGCCGATACCGACCGCGACAAGTATTCGGTGTTGCGCATCGTCGATTTTTACCGGAGGCAGCCTACGGATTACGCAGACTATTTTATGGCGGCGTGGCGCTACCGGAATCGCGCGGCGCTCGGCCAGGCGGATGCTTCGCTCGTCCAAATCGCGGCCGATTCCAAAATCAGTTCAAAATATCTGACGACGATCTGGGCCACTCTGAATGAAGCGGCGGAGCCCGTCGGCCCGCTTGCCAGATTACTGGCACAATGGCGAGAGTTACCAACCGGGGGAACCACGCAGGCCGGCGTCGCGCGCCAGGGTTGTGAGCGAATGCGGGATTTCGTCGTGCGATTGCGGGAACAGATCGTGCCCGAGGTGAAGAACCTCGCAGCGCCAGCAATTCAGAACGGTTCGCAAACACTGGTCCTGTGGAAGAACCGACAGATGGCGGCGAATCGCCGGCGTTACGATCCCGGTGCGCTTCAGATTGCGGGCGTCGAGCCAATGCCCGTCAAACTCCCGGGCAAAATTCCGGCGCAAGAAGAGCAGGCGGCGCTTGCGAAAATCACAGTCACAAATCTCCCGTCAGTGGCTCCCGAATCGACGGCGTACAAGAACCCGAATGCTCAAGCCACAACTCAACGACGCCGAACCAATCAGCCGCCCTCCACGCCGCAGTATATCAACCAGGGTGGCTTCTCTCTCCCGCCGGCTATTCTCACGACGGATTCGTCGGCCACCTTCAAGCTCGCGGCAGCAAGAAAACGCGCTGCCGGGCCGGATCCGGATCTGGTCGTGCCGGCCGATCCCGCTGAGCGAGCGCGTTACGAAGCTGCATTCGCGCGCTTCGCAGACATTTTTCCCGACGCGTTTTACATCACGGAGCGCGCACGCGTTTATCTCGATGCGGAAAAAGAACAGGAAAACTCCGGACGCCTTTTGAGCGCCGGTCTGCACAGCATGACCGGTTACTTTCGCGATGATGGTCCGCTTTATGACTTGGTTCTCGATGAACAAGGGCGGCGAGAACTGGACCAGCTTTGGCAGGAATTTGATTTTGCCGCGTCGATCCCGCAACGCATGCACAAGAGCTTTGTCTGGTTCGAGCGCACCGATTCCAGCTTCATGCGCGATCCGGAATTCGACCCCTTCCGCCCGGAGGACAAATCGGTCACAGACCAGGCAAAGATCCAAAAGCTCGGCGAGCTTTACCTCGCCAAGGCGGTCAGGAACAACGCCAGCGAGACCGTGCGGCAGGCCATTCGAGAGCATTTCGAAATCGTGGCGGCCAATATTCTTCGGGTCGAGCAGGAACACGTAACGGCAGAGCCGGCGCACCTGAGCGCTTTGCTGCGGTTCGCGGAACGCGCCTACCGCCGCCCGCTTTCGAGGGACGAGCGAAACGGCCTGCTCGCCTTTTATCGCGCGGCCCGCGACGAGAATGGGTTGGATCACGAAGAGGCCCTTCGCGACTCGATCGCGCGGGTGCTGATGTCGCCCAATTTCTGCTATCGGGCCGATTTAATCGATGAAATCGGAAAAGCTACTCAGGTCACCCCAAGTTCTGGTGGCAGCCGACGTGAGGAGGCTCACTCATCCATCTTTCCGAATCAGAGCCTGCTGACGTCGGCTGCTACAGGTCGGGTGAATTCCCGCCCTCTCTCCGACTACGCCCTTGCCAGCCGCTTGAGTTATTTCCTCTGGTCCAGCATGCCGGACGCAGAACTGCTGGCACACGCGCAGGCTGGCGATTTGAACCGTGCCGAAGTGCTCGTAGCCCAAACCCATCGGATGCTCAAGGACGCGCGCATCGGGAATTTTGCCAGGGAGTTTGGCGGGCATTGGCTCGATTTTCGCCGGTTCGAAGAACACAACGCCGTTGATCGCGAGCGTTTTCCGGCCTTCAACAACGAACTGCGCCTGGCCATGTTCGAGGAGCCGATCCGATTCATCGTGGATCTTGTCAGGGAAGATCGGTCGGTTCTTAATTTCCTTTATGCCGAATACACGTTCGTCAATGCGCCGCTGGCAAGACACTACGGCATGCCTTTCCCTAGCCCTCGTAGCACCCGACGCGAGGAGGCTCTCTCTACCTCGAGCAACAAAAGTGAAGGACTCCTCACGTCGGCTGCTGCGGCTGGGAGTGAGGAATGGGTTCGCATCGAACACGCTGACAAGTTCGGTCGTGGCGGCCTTCTGCCGATGTCAGTCTTTCTAACCGCGAACTCACCTGGCCTGCGCACGAGTCCCGTCAAGCGCGGTTACTGGGTGGTCCGCCGGGTGCTCGGCGAACGCATCCCGCCGCCGCCCGCGGTCGTTCCCGAACTGCCGAACGATGAAAAAACCCTTGGCGATCTGACGGTGCGCGACGCGCTGGCCAAACATCGCGAAGACAAATCCTGCGCGAGTTGCCATGCCCGGTTCGATTCCTTTGGGCTGGTGTTCGAAGGTTATGGTCCCGTGGGCGAGCGCCGCGAAAATGATTTCGGCGGACGCCCGGTGGACACCCGCGCGTCATTCCCAGGCGGGGGCGAAGGCTCCGGCTTTGCCGGTCTGCTCGATTACATCCGTGCTCATCGCGAGAACGACTTTATTGACAATCTTTGCCGCAAACTCGTCGCCTACGGACTCGGACGCACGCTCCTCCCTTCGGATGACTCTCTCATCGAACGGATGCGAACGAAGCTCGCCGCGAACGGCCACCGCTTCAGCATTCTCGTCGAAGGAATCGTTACCAGTCCACAATTCAGAACCAAGCGAATCGAACAGGAAAGGAACCAAAGCCATGCGCAACGTGAATGATCCTAAAGCTCCTGGAATCTCGCGCAGAACCTTCCTGCGCGGCGCCGGTGTGGTCATGGCATTGCCCTGGCTCGAATCACTTCCCGTCCGGGGCGTCGAGGCTTCGGCCGCGCCCGGTGGTTTCCCGCAACGATTCGCCGCCGTGTTCATGGGGAACGGCATCAACCCCAATCATTGGTGGGCCAAGGAATCGGGCGCCGACATGGAGTTGAGCAAAACACTCGAGCCGCTGGCGCCGTTTCGTTCGAAGCTGAATGTCATCAACGGGCTCTTCAACAAGCCGGCCGTGGGCGTCGGCATTCACCCGGGACAGACCGGCAACATCCTTTCCGGCATGCCGCTGATGAAGGGCGCGGTGCTCAGGGGCGGCATCAGCATGGACCAGGTGCTCGCGAACCATGTCGGACAGGATACCATGCAGCCGAGTCTTGTTCTGGGCTGCGAACAACCCATTACCGGCTACCATGAAACCAATTTCTCTATGGCTTACAGTTCCCACATCTCGTGGCAGAGCGCGGAGTCGCCGGTACCAATGGAAGTTTATCCCTCGTTGGCCTTCGATAGCCTGTTCGAGAATCGCGGCAGCAAACGCACCCAAAGCATCCTCGACCGCGTGAAGGACGATGCGGCAAGCCTCAACCGGAAGATTAGCTCCGAAGACAGTCGTAAGCTCGATGAATTCCTCACCAGCGTGCGCGAGGTGGAGAAGCGCGTGGACCGGATGCGCAGCGACCAGGCCAAAGCCGAAGAGCATGCCAGGGACCGTGGGAAGCCCCTCATCGCGATGAACCGGCCGGACAACGGCCTGCCGGAAGACATCCGCGATCACATGCGCCTGATGTCCGACGTCGTTGCGCTCGCTTTTCAGACCGGCAAAAGCCGCGTGGCCACGCTGGTGCTCTGCCGCGATCTGTCCGGGCTGTTTTATCCGTTCCTGGGCGTCCGCAAGGCCCATCATTCCGCTTCGCACGACGATACGTCGGACGATTACGAGAGTGTCTCGCGATATTACGTCAGCAATCTGGCGTACCTGGCGTCGCGACTCGACGCCATGCCCGAGGGCGAAGGCACTGTGCTCGACAATACCTGCCTGCTTTATCTCTCGAACATGTGGAGCGGCACCCGGCACGACAATACCAGGTTGCCCGTGCTGACGGTTGGCGGTTTGGGCGGGACCTTGAAGACAGGCCGAGTGCTCGATTACACCGAAACAGGGGACGAGAACCGCAAATTGTGCAGCCTGCACCTGTCGCTCATGGACCGCATGGGGGTGAGCCTCCCGCGCTTCGGTGATGCGGAAACGCGGTTGGCTGATCTTTAGGGCCGGTACCGGAGATTGGACATCTTACGTGGTTGAACTTTGCCGCACACTTTACCGCGAACTGTTTGATCTACTCTGACCGGCTTCCAGACAAAGGGCGCAGAATCAACACGATTCGGTCCAACCATTCAACCCCAGGTTGTCTCTGCTCCGCATCCAGTTCCGCTTTGCTCCCGCACAAGTCGAGATAAGCCGCTGCTTTCACCGCCGATAGCTCTGCCATCTCCAAGAACCTGATGTGATCTCCGCCTCCAGTCCGCCCATGCTCGTCCCCTCTCGAGGCGGCGGGTGTTGTTACAAGCGCGAAGATCGTTTGCGGTAAAGTTCGCGGCAAAGTCGACTCGTCAAAATGTCCAAACTCCTCGCGCCAGGAAAAGCCCAAGGGCAGGGGAGGCGCGGCCGAAACTGCTCGAATCGTCGCCATTTGGCGCCGGATCATTTGACGACCGGGCGCAGGACGATGTTTCGATAGTCCACGCTGGTGTGATCGCCCTGAAGATAAATGGGCCCGGGCCGTAGTTCATCCGACCACAGCGCGCCGCCCGTGCAGCCAAGCACGGGCTGGTTGTCGATGGTTTTCTTGCCGTTGTGAATCACCGTCAGGTGGCGGTCCACCAACGTGATATCGAAGGTCTGCCATTCGCCGGGTGGTTTGGAGACGTTTTCACTCGGCATGATGCGACTGTAGAGAGCGCCGCAGTTGTGCGAGTCATTCCTTCTTCCGTATGAATTGGCCACCTGCACTTCATAGATGCCACGCAGATACACGCCACTGTTGCCATTGGTAGGCACGCGAAATTCGAGCTGGATGTTGAAGTCTTCAAACTCGCGTTCGGTGCGGATGTTCGCGTAGGACTTGTTCCTGCCCGGCTCCTGCACGGCTTCGTTGCTCAGAATGCCCTCTTGGACTTTCCAGGCGCTGGGGGCCGTCCCCAGCGTTTTCCAACCGGAAAGGTCCTTGCCGTTGAACAGGGAAATCGGTTCGCCAAATTTCACTTTGGCCAGATCGGGTGCGTGCGGCACGGGCGGTAAGCGCTTGCCCGTGAAGTCGGCGCGTCCGCGCACTTTTCCATCGTCGCCAACGGTCGAGGTAGTAAGCGTCAGGTCGTCGCCGTGCAGCCTGGCGGTGATGGTCTCGGTGGTTTTCGCGGTCTTGCCGTCCGCGTCCTTTTGCCGCGACTCAGTCACGCGCGTGACGACCAGGGTGTCTCCCTCGACTTTTGTGCTGGTAACAGGCACGACGCTGCCGCCGCCCCAAAGAATGGTGCCTTTGAGTTGGGCGCCGTCTTCGGTGACGCCCAACCAACCAGCGCCGCCGCCGGGGATCGTCAGGGCCCAGCGGCCCAGGAAAGGATTTTCAGCCGCGACAACAGACGTAGTGATGAGCGTGACGGCGCTCGCGATGAAAGCGATGGGTTTTGCGAGTGAAGTGTGCATGGACAAATTTATCCTGCGGGCGCTTCAACGCGGCAAGGAAAATGTCGGTGTCTCAAACGTTGTAAGGATAGCGGGCCTTCTCAATGGACACACCGCGAATGTCGATTTTAGACAAATCCGCCGTGCCCAGTCCTGCCTGCTCGGCCATCCGCAGATGATTATCGCAAAAACCAAATGGCTTGCTGCCTCGAATTGTGCGCGGATCGTCGTACCCCATCACGGCGGTTCCAACGGCATCAGTGGAGACGCCGTTGAAGCCGGCGATCAACACGCCGGGGGAAGTGAACGTCAACGGGTTCGCGTCGCGGCACCAGGGACCTTCGCCGCCGCTCATCGAAGTAATCCCATCGATCACACAAAGCTGGAGCGGGCGGGCGGCGATCTCATCGACGATGATGCGCGGCACTCGCCACGTCGCTTCATTCGACGTGATATCCTCTTTGATCCCCGGCAGTTTGATTCGGTCATTACGATTGTGCAGCGGGCCCCGGCCGGCGGTGGCCTCTTCGTCACCTGCCTTGTCGCCATAGAGCGCATTGGGCGTAATCCCAAACATATTTTTCATCGAGAGCGTCACGCCCGCGGTGATGTGATTTTTCAGCTTGCACAGCGAGACCATAACGTCGGTGTCCACGTAGCGGTGATTCACGTCAAACGACGAGAACATCAGGCCACCGGTCGGCACCTTGATGTGGGAATAGGATTTGCCGCTGCCGAGATTGCGGGTGTTTTCGTACTGCACTTCGCCCAGCGCGCTCAACGCCTTCACATCCCATCCGGCGAGTTCAAGAGTGCCCTCGAGCGAAGCGCGGCTCTGCGTCGATTCAACGAACACGATTCGTTTCGCGCCGGCTTTGAACAGCGCCGCAGCCAGGGCCGACGCTGTCCCTTCGTGAGTCATGAAAGTCTCGCCCACCGGCCGATCCAGAAAGGGCGTGAAGTTGGTGCCCGTGAGATTAATTTTGATCGTGACGGTCTTCCCCTTCACGAGGGAGCCAACACCGCCCAGCAAATCAAAGCATCGACCGTAAGCGGCGTGGATTTCCTGCGACCCGTAAGTCTTGCACGAGGCGATGGCGACTTTCGCATCGGCGACTGATTTCGCGGCAGGTTCAGCGCCCGATACGAGGTTGGTTGCGTTTGATAACGCAAAGGGCGCTCCCACGGTGAGAAGGGATGTTGTTCGGAGGAAACTTCGCCGGTTGCAAGCGCGTGAATTCATGTCGCAATGGAACACCCGATAAACTGCTGATGCAATACCGATTCGACTAGGCAGGGGACTTGGTCGCCTCTTGACCCTCAACTGGAGCGCGGGCGGTCCCCGCCCGCAGCATGTCGCTCGGTAGAGGTGTTCTGGAGCACTACGGATATGAACCAATCACGGCGCGGGTGTCCGGCTCACGAAATTCTCTGCCTCATCCTTGCTTCCACTGCCTTTGTACTTCGCGACCTGCGGAAACGGAAATAACGGACGCGTTCGAGTGACTTTCCCGTTTGAATCCCGGCGCTCGGCAATGAGCTTTTCGGGGGCCTTGCCATCTTCGACCCAGCGGATGATCGCGTCCATTTGTCCGATGGGCGTCGGTCCCGCGCCGCGGAAACCGTGATCCACGCCCGGCGCCAGGAACAATCGCGCGAACGTCGACGTCTTCTTCGGCCCGCCCATCTGCTGCTGAACCCGGTTGTAATAATCGATCGTGCCGGCTGCCGGGATGAGTTGGTCGGCCATGCCGTGATAGATGATGACCTTGCCGCCCCGGTCCCGGAAGCGCGTCAGATCCGGATCGTCCGTTCCGATGACGGCGCCGTACTGTTCGACGGATTGTCTCCAGAGCAGTTCGAATCCCGCCGGCGTCAGCGTCGTCCAGTCCCATTTCGGATTCTGGATCAAAAAGAATTGGAACCACTCCAACGGGATGATGAAGGGCTTCCCGGTCAGCGGCGAACCTCCCGTGCCGGCCAGAGCGAAGAGATCCGCGCCGCGCTCCATACCGTACCAAAGGAATTTTCCGTCCTGCCCGCGCGGGCCTTCCCAGATTTTGCGGACCACATCGGCGTCGGCATCGGTAAATGTGTCGTCGCCGAACTTCGCGCCCACCAGCGCTTTCGGGTCGTAGTTGCATCGCAAGGGGTCGTCGATCACACCATCGGTGACTCCGTCCGACGCGTCGCAGGCCGTCACGGCGGCGGCTGTGGCTGCATCCAGCTTGGATTTCGGGACGAAATTCTTGGCACTGACCATGACGACCTGGGGCCACAGATCCGCGGGGAGGAATCGTTGCCAGTTGATCGCGGGACAAGCCGAAAGGATGCCGTCATAATCATCCGGGTAACGCTGCGCTTCCATCAATCCCTGGCGTCCACCGGTCGAGCCGCCCACAAAATACGAATAGCGCGGGGCCTTGCCATAGAACGCCTGCGTGAGCGCCTTGCCCACGAGGGTCATTTCGTGGATGCCGAGGTGGGCATTATCCACAATGGACTGCCAGTTCAGCCGTCCGTTCGCGTCAAGGGCAAAGCTGCCGCTGCCACCTTCGTGGCCGGTGTCGGTTGCGCCGGCCGCGTAACCCTGGGCCACCGGCCCGCGCAAACTGCCGGCGCTACCACCAAGAAATCCACCACCCCCATTTCCGCGAAATCTTCCATTCCAATTGGTCACGGGCAGGCTGATGAAGATCTTGACCCGATCCCCGGACGGTGGGTGGGTGACCGTGGCAGTGACGCGGCACGAACCGTCCGAGGGATCGAGCGCAGCGGAGTCGATCGTGGTGTTCGGCAGCGAGACCTTGGCCAGGTCTTCACAGGAACAGACGGGCACGGTGCCAGGAAAGAGCCCTTTCGGCGGAGTCTCCGCGGCTTGGGCAAACGTGATTGCAACCGCGAGCGCAGTCAGGAGCATAGGGCTCCTGATTCGGGCGCATCTATCTAAGATTCTGTCATTCATAGCTGGTTCATTGTTAAGTCAGGGACTTTGCCGGAGGTCAATGACGAACGGGGCTTTTGCATGCGATCGGTGAATGGCTTCATTCCACGGGAGGTTATCGTTTCACGATGAATCCGGCGTTCGCCCAGTCGTCAAAATCCTCTCGTGAACCGTCGCCGGCATCCCTCACGACCAGGCCGAGCATTTTGGCGCCTTCGGGAATTTCGACATCAAAACGCCAGGCTTGAGACAAGATTCGCATGACCGGACTCGCGGCGACCTCGCGGCCGTCAATGAGGTCCGAACTCACTTCGCTGCCCCGATCGCGAGGAGTTTCTCGGTGGTGCGGAAGAAGAGCGTGCCGTCGGAAATCGCAGGGGTGGCCAGGCAAATGCCCCCAAGCCGGTTCGTCGCCAACACGCTGAACTTCCGAATGGCGGGAAGCACGAAGACATCGCCCTGTTCGCCGGTGAAATAAAGTTTGCCATTCGCCGCGACAGGCGAGGCGGTGAAGCCCTGACCGCCGCCGCCAATCCGTTCCTCGTACTGAAGTCCGCCGGTCCGAACCTCGAAACACGTCACAATGCCGTCGTTCGAGCAGCCCCACAACAAATCATCGACGACGATGGGTGTCTGGAGATAGTTCCCTTTTCGCGGATGGCACCAGACGACGGCCTGATTGGTCGCGTTGATGTCCGGGGGCGTGATGTCACCCATGGCGTCGAGGCGCACCGCGCGCATGGGCCGGAATTTGCCGTGACCGCTGGTGAGGATGACTCGATCACCGGCGAGGATCGGTGAAGCCACTGGCACGTCCCCGCCTTCACTGAGCCACCACAGCGCGGCCCCAGTCTTGAAGTCGTAGCCGCCAATGAGTTTCCACCCATTGACGATGATCTGCACCCGGCCCGCGGTCTCGGCGACGATGGGCGTGGACCACGTGGAGACCTCTTTGCGCGGTGTGCGCCAGAGTTCGCGGCCGTCGGTCGCGTCGAACACGGCGAGGAATTGCTCGGTCAACGTGTCGCATTGCACCACGACTTTGCCGTCGTGCAGCACCGGGGAACTGGCAAACCCCCATTGCAGACTCGGAGCGTCGTACGGCCCGCCGCGAAGTTTGCCAAGGTCCTTATGCCAAAGCCGCCGCCCTTCCATGTCGAAGCAAAACAATCCCTCCGAACCGAACAGCGCGACGATCCGCGTGCCGTCGGTGGCGGGTGTCGAGTTGCAATGCGTGGCTTTTGTGTGGCGTTCCACGCGCGGCACGGCTTCGAATCCGAGTTTGTCCCAGAGAATTTTGCCAGAGGACTTGTCCAGGCACAGCAGCCGCCATTGGTGCGGCTCCTTCTCCGAATAAGAAGCGCCATCGCCGTAGAGACCGACTCTCAACTCGGCCTTCGCGCCCGGCCGAACTGTCGTGGCGACGTAAATCCGGTTCTCCCAGACAATCGGGCTGGCGTGACCAAGGCCGGGAAGTGGCGTCTGCCAACGGAGATTCTCGCCGGCATCGACGTTCCAGGTCATTGGCGCCGCTTCGACAGAAACACCACTGGTATGTGGTCCGCGGAATTGCGGCCAGTTCGTGACGATCGCTCCGTCCAATCCGGCGCGCGTCAGAAAGAGGACACAACAAACCAAAGGCCGCAGGGTGAGTCGCTTGGGATTCATGGCAGAAAGTTCACTTCGTGTTCTGTCCGCTCGTGCCGCGCGGCGACTGACTTAGAAATACGGTGAG
>Ga0207670_10001386_pt1 | contig 12743 bp, 7 predicted proteins | sample KBSS23HmetaG_FD_184339 | JGI IMG/M metagenome (GOLD analysis project Ga0207670, IMG submission 184339) | Switchgrass rhizosphere microbial communities from Kellogg Biological Station, Michigan, USA - KBS S2-3H metaG (SPAdes) (version 2) | ecosystem: Host-associated > Plants > Roots > Rhizosphere... | reverse complement strand
AGTTAATCTGTGTAATCCGTGTAATCCGTGGCTAAAATGTCTTGAACGAAATCTGGTTTGGTCCGCTACTCAATAATAACCGCGCGCATCTCATCGAGCGCTGCGCTAAATTCGTAGCCAACAATCAAAGCGACGCGTTTATCTATCTCACCGCCTCGCTTCCGCTGCTCGAACAGGTTACACAACAGATCCTCGACGGCAATCGCAATCGAGGAGTTTGGGGCGAGCTCCCGATATATCTTTTTCGCGGCATTGTCCGCCGGGTGCTCAACTCAGCAGTTGATGAAAACGGCGAGGGACTGCCGCCGCGCATTCCGATCGATCGTGACCAGTTGCCACTAAAGCGCAGCCTGATCTCGCAAGTGCTGCTGAAGTTGCTGGCCAACAACGAACTGAAAGCCTTTGCGCCTCTCGCGACTCGCGAAGGTTGCGTCAATAGCATCTCCACGTTGCTCGGCGAAATCGAGCGCGCCGCCAGAACGCCCGCCGAGCTCATCGAGATCCTCACCGCACGCGCGCGTGACCTCGAGAAGAAAGGTGAAACGCGCGGCATCACGCAGCTCGACTTCGATCGTGAAGTCGCACTCATTTACTCCACCTACAGCGAACTGCTAAACCAAAATCATTTCACTGAAGAAGACGCCGAGCAGCTTCGCGCGCTCTGGGTGTTGCGCGGGCTAATCGATGAGCGGCTGGTGCGCGTGCCGTGGCTGCCTAAGGTGGAGCTCTTCATCATCGACGGCTTCTTCGACTTCACGCCCGTGCAGGGCGAAATCCTGCGCGAGCTGATCCCGCGATTGCCGCACACGATCGTCAATCTCAACCACGACGACAGCAACCCGGAAATCTTTATTCCGTTTCAGGAGACGATCGGCCAACTGCAAAGCATCGCCACCTTCGACAGCGTCTACACGCCTGATTACGTTGCTCCAACCGGTACGTTAGCCACATTGCGCGAGAACCTTTTCAATCCGTTGACTTCATCCGACGAGGTTTCCGAAGCGCCCGAAGACGTGGTGCCTGAGATTCGCTATCTCGAATGCGGCGATCGCGACACGGAGATCCGCACAATCGCGCGCGAAGTGAAGCGCCTGGTGCTGACTGAAGGCTACAACCTTTCCGAGATCGCGCTCGTCGTTCGTGAGCGTGCTGCGTATGGGCCGGTGATCACGCGCGTGATGCTGGAGGAATCGCTGCCGTGCAACCTGGAGCTGCGCATCGACGCGGGCGATGTTCCGGCCAACCGCGCCGCACTGAAACTGCTGCTGCTTCTCGAAGGCCTCTCGTCGGAAGAACCGCACACGAACCGCATCGCCGAAATCGCGGACCTGATCAAGTCGGAATATTTCCGTTTGAGCGACGCGGAGATACACACGCTCTCCGTACGGTTTGACGAAGAGCACCTCGACTTGTTGCGAGCCGACGTGCACGTGCAAACGCCGGAGTCGATCGCGCGCTTAAAAAATCGCTACCGCATCGGTTTCTGGGATGCTGATTCGCTCGAGAATGCGTTTGCTTACGTGGGCAGCGATCTGAACGTGAGTGCGTGGCTGGCGCGTTGTCACAGACTGTTTACCGAACTTCCGGGCGCCGCCGCAACTAAAGAGCTTCTGAATATCGATGCGGGCGCGCACGATCGCGACACCGACATCGCCGACAACGTCGAGAACGCCGAAATCGTCAAGCTCGAAGACAAAGGCGTCGAGAAGAAGCGACGGCCGTCGCGCGACGTTCATCCAGCGGCACTGGCGTGGACGGCGCTCGTCGTGCGCCGCTTTTCCGAGTTGCTTCAGGCGGTGCCTCGTGAAGGAAAGCCAACGGCGTTACGCGTCGAGTTGATGCGACTGCTCGATCGTTTCGGATTTCGTGAACAGATCGCGGAGCCCGCGCGCAAGGCGACTGACGAACAACAACTGCCGCAGGTGATGCTCAACTTCAATGCGCTCGAAGGTTTGCGTCGTGCGTTCGTGGCTGCGATCAAGAGCATCGAACTCACCGCAAAGTCTCCTGCGGCCACGAGGCTCTCGACATTTCTTCAGGAAGTGCGCCGCTCGCTCGGTGCGCAGTCGCAGATCTTTGGCGCGCCGGATCGAAATGGTTTGCGTGTGCTTGAAGCGACCGATGTGCGCGGGTTGCGGTTTCGCGCCGTGTTCGTCGCCGGATTGATTGAAGGTGGTTTTCCTCTGACCGCGTCGCGCGATTGGATCTATCCGCACGAAGAGCGCGACCGCCTCAGAGAATATGGCCTGACCCTCGAAGACATCTCGCCGAACACGCTGCTGAAAGAAGAGCATTATTTCTACCAGGTGGCTTGCCGTGCGACAGAGCGTCTGTTTCTGACTCGACCGCTTTTACTCGGAGACGACTCCGAGACCGTCGCTTCTTACTACATCGACGAGCTGCGTCGTGCGATCGCGCCGTTGCGACTTGAAACGGAGACCATTCGTCGCGATTACGATGGCAAAAACCTCGAAGACGCGTCGAGTACGACTGAGATGAAAACCGGACTCGTGCGACAGCAAGAGCGGCATCTGCATCGCGGCCAGAAGTCGAGCCTGTTGCCGCAACCGCGCATCACGCGACTGCTGACGCTCGCACGCAACGACGGTTTTCTCAGCGACGCTGCATTGCGACGCATCAAGATCGAGCGCGAACGAGCCGGGCCGGAGTTCGGTCCGTACGACGGCGTGATAACCGATCCGCATCTATCGTCGCTGCTGAAGCTGAGGTTTGGATCAGACTTCGTTCACAGCGCCAGCAGTCTCAGTGTTTATGGCAACTGCCCTTATCGCTTCTTCGCGCAAAGAGTGTTGCGACTCGAACCGCGTGGCGAAGCGGCGCTCGACTTACAGGCGATCGACGCCGGGAAACTTTTGCACGATATTCTGCGGCGCTTCTTCGAGCGTCATCGTCGCGAGCCGTTGCACAAGCTCGATCGCAAGAAGCTGCAAAAAGAGCTCGCAAACATTGCCGACGATGTGTTTGACGAACACGAGCGAGTGGTGCCGCCGCTCAACAGACAGATCTGGAAGATCGATCGCGAGATTCGCAAGATTCTTTTGGACCAGGTGTTGTTGTACGAGTTGGAAGTTCAGGAGGCGGCTGAAGGCCAGCAGGTGTTGCCTACTTATTTTGAAGTCGCGTTTGGTGGGATGAGATCCGCGGCGAAGGATCCTGATTCGAAAGAAGAACCGCTGGAATTGACGCGCAAGACGTTTGTCGGCGAAGAGTCGATCAAGATCAGCGGGCAGATCGATCGCGTTGATGTTGCTCGCGACGACACGGTGGTCGCGTACGATTACAAACTCTCGACCGGCGCCAGTCGCAGCGACATCACTTCCGGGCGGAGTCTGCAGCTCCCGATCTATCTCGAAGCTTTGGAGAAGTTGATCCTGCCCGATCATCCGATCGCCGGCGGTGGTTACTACGTGATTCGCGGCGCGCAGGACCGGCGCAACAAAGGTCTCTACCGCGCGAGCCAGTTGGATTACCTGCGCCTTCGCGCAAAGAACTCCGTTTTCACGGATGAAGACTGGCAGCGGATTCGTAACGAGGTAGTCGCGCGCGTCTGGGATTTTCTCGACGGCATGCGCGCCGGACGCTTCGACGTCGATCCATCCGAGCGTTACAAGACCTGTCGCTTCTGCGACTACTCATCCGTCTGCCGCTACGATCGCGATCGGATCGATCGAAAAAAGAAATCCGTGTAAATCCGTGGCTAAAATACTTTTACCAGAACAGGCAGCGGCCGCCTATGAGATCAACAAACACATCTCAGTGACGGCGGGGCCGGGGTCTGGCAAGACGACCGTCCTCGTCGAGCGTTACGTCCACATCCTTCGCGAACACAGTCTCTCGATCGATCAGATCGTCGCGATCACGTTCACCAACCGCGCCGCGAACGAGATGCATGAGCGCCTGCGCAGCGAGCTCAACCAGATGCTGCGCATCGCCAACGAAGAAGAACGCCGCCGCTGGCTCAACTACAAACGCACGCTCGACGGCGCCGTAATCACGACGATTCACGGCTTTTGCGCGCGCATGTTGCGCGAGTTTCCGATCGAAGCGCGCGTCGATCCACAGTTTCTGCTGCTCGACGAACATCGCGCCGCGATGATGCTCGAGTTGATCGTCGAAGAAGTTCTTTCTGAGTTCATCAGCAACGGCCACGTCGAAATCTCGCGGCTTACACTCGGCGTTGGTCGCAGCAGGTTGGCGGCAGCCTTGGCCCAACTCTACCGCGAAGCTCGCGGCCAGGGGCTCTCGCTCGAAGACCTCGCTCTCGCAACCGCGCGCGTACACGCAACCGAAGAAGATCACGCGCGCGCTCTCGAAGAGCTCGAGCGCACTATCGGGGAATTTCTCGGCGTGCGCCGGACGACGAAAGCGTCCATGACCAACCAGGCCGAAGTGCTGGCCGCCTGGACAGAGGTGCAGAAGCTGCTCAAGTCGATTCCCTCGCACGAGTCGCTGGCAGACTATTGTCGACTCGTGGAGAACTTTCGCACGCACCGCCCGCAAGCGCGTCCGCCCGTCGCCGATCACGTAAAGGCGCTTGACGATCTCGTTTGGGGCAAAGAGCTTCAGGGGCGCGTGCCGCAAGTTTGTCTCGATCTGTTCGCGAGGCAGTATGCGCTCGAAATGGTCAACCTGCTGTTGCGCGTCGATCAGCGACTCAACGAAGAGAAACAGAAGATCTCGGCGCTCGACTTTGACGATCTTGAGTTGCGCACGCTGTCGCTGCTGGAGCGTCCGGAAGTCATCGCCCGCACTTCCGAACGGTATCGTTTTTTCCTTGTCGACGAATTTCAGGACACGAACGCAGTACAGCGCGTGCTGCTCGAACGGCTCGCATTAGCAAAAGGTCGCCGTCCCGCAAATCTCTTCATCGTCGGCGATCGCAAACAGTCAATCTACGGTTTTCGCGGCGCGGACGTCGACGTGTTTCGCGAGATGACCGCGACGTTGCTTGCGGCAGGTGGCGAGGAAAAACCGCTCCAGTTGAACTTCCGCAGCCAGCCACCATTGATTTCTTTTTTCAATCATCTCTTCGCGCGTCTGTTCCAGGTTCCTATGGACGTGCCCGCGAGTGAATACAAAAACCTCGACCAGTTAGGTTATGTGAAGCACGAAAAGAGCGAGCCGAAGCGCGAGCTGCGCGACGAAGGTCCGCTGGTCGAGTTGCTGATCACGACCAAGCCCTCGCTCGAAGACGATCCACGCGCAGAACAGGATTCGCGCGTGCTCGATGCGCAGCAACTGGCGCGACGCATCATCACACTCACGCGTGGTCCAAACGCGGTTAAGTACGGCGACATCGCCTTGCTGTTTCGCGCGATGACGCAGGTGCAGATATACGAGTCAGTGTTTCGGCGCGCAAACATTCCGTATCAAACGGTGCTCGGACGTGGTTTCTACGAACGCGAAGAGATCACCGACCTGATTCAACTGCTACGCTTTCTCGACAACAAGACTGACGAGATCGCGCTTGCGGCGGTGCTTCGCTCGCCGTTGTGTGGAGTTTCCGATAACGCACTGCTCGCTTTGCGATGCGCGCCGACGCTCGATGAAGTTGATAACACCGATCCGATGCGCGGTTTTTCAGCGACACGCAAGCTTTACACAGCTTTGCGTCACCATAGGGAGATCGCTTTCATCAGTGACGAAGAGCACGATCTACTCGATCGCGCCTCGAAATTGATAAGCGAACTGGTCGATCGCAGGCACCATTACCCGATACAGGATCTGCTTCGCTACGCCGTCGTGGAATCGGAGTACATGACCGTTGTGGCAGCCAATTTCGACGGCGCTCAACGTCTCGCGAACGTCGAGCGCCTGTTCACATTAGCGGCACGTTTCGAAAGCTCCGGCACGCATTTGATTCGTGACTTTGTGCGCTACGTCGAGGACTTCGAGGCAATCGGCAGTCGCGAAAGCGAAGGACAGATCGATCAGGCGGCGGATGCGGTGCGTTTGATGACGATCCACCAGGCGAAGGGCCTCGAGTTTCCGATCGTTGTAATTCCTGATCTGCAACGACTCTCACGCGTCGCGACAGACAACTGGTTTTTGCTCGATCGCCATCAGGGTTTGACTCTGAAAGTGCCGGACGGGCGCGGCAGTCTCGTTGCCGGCTGCACGTACGCAAGCTTCGAGAAGCGACACGCATGGCGCGAGCAGTTCGAGAGCATGCGCTTGCTCTACGTGGCCGCATCGCGCGCTGAAGATCGTTTGATTCTCTCAGGCGTTACTGAAGAAATCGCGACCCTCGGTAGCAAGAACGATTCGTGGCTGAAGTGGATCTGGCAGTCACTGGATTTGGGCGACCGGCGCACGAGCGGCGTGGTTGAGCTCGACGACGATGTTCAACTGCAACTCACGGTGAATCTCGCTGAAGAACCCGAAGAGTTCGAGCCGCCGCCCGACGAACCGTTGCAAAAGCCGGTGCACTCGGCCGACTCGCTGAACGAAGCCTTTCCGCTCATCCGCGTGATTGGCCCACAGAGCGGCGACGCGATTCACCGCTTCAGCGTCACGCAATTGATCAACTACCAGCGTTGCCCGCGGCAGTACTACTTCGACCGCGTGTTGCAACTACCATCTGCCGAGCAGATGGCGATCTGGAACAACGCCGAAGCACCAGAACCGCCTGCAAATCTCACCGCCACTTTAAAAGGCTCGGTCATTCATCGTTTCTGCGAACGCTACACCGCGGACCAAAGCGCGGAAGAATGTTTGCGGCAGAGTTTTGATGAAGTGGTGCGACTACGCCAGGCACAGCTTTCGGATCGCTTCGTCGAGATCGATCGTGAAGCTGCGCTCAAAGAGTTGATGCGGCTGGCGCGGAACTATCTCGCCAGCGACGTCTTTAAGCGCGTCGAAGCTGCTCCGAAGATCCACGAGCAAAACTCACCGCGTCCAGCCGGAGCGGACGGTCTCTGGAGCGAGCTTGGTTTTCGTCTGCGCCGTCGTCTCGGGATACTGTTCGGCATCATCGACAAGCTTCTGATCACGCATTCGTCAACAGGCGAGCCGGTGATCGAGATCATCGACTTCAAAACCAATCGCATCGCGTACGAGAAGTCGGAAGTGCCACGCGAACCACAGCCGGTGCGGATTCGCGCGCCGAAAGGTGGTCAGTTCGCTTTCGATTTCGAGAAAGCGCCGCCGCCGAAACCGATCAACCGGCACCCGTCGCTGGAAGACGCGCTCAAGATTGCTGCTGAAGATTATCAATTGCAGATGCAAGCGTATGCCCTCGCGGTGCGCGAGCTGTTGCCGTCGCTCGCGGGCGCGAAAGTTCGCGTCACACTGCACTTTCTCGATCCGAATGTCGAAGTGCACCTCGCGGATGAGTTACTCGAGCCGTTGCGTGTCGAGCAGGCGGTAGATCTCGGGATGCAGCGCACGATCTTTTCCGCCGATCCGGCGCTCTTTCCTGTGAAGACCGCGCCTCACTGCCGCATGTGCAACTTCCTGAGCGTTTGCAATGCGGGCAAGGAGTGGGTGCGAGAAAACTGGGCCACGGATGACACGGACTGAAAAATCTGTGTAATCTGTGGCTAAAAAATTATGGCGACAATCAAATCTTTCGATGGACGCGAGTTTGACGGATACCTTGCCATACCCGCGAGTGGTTATGGACCGGGGATCGTCGTGATTCAGGAAATCTTTGGCGTGAATGGCTACATGCGCAGCGTGGCTGACTGGTACGCGTCGCATGGTTTCGTTGCGCTGTGTCCGGATCTTTTTTGGCGCATCGAGCCTGGCATCGAGCTCACCGACAAAGGCGACGACTGGAACAGAGCCATCGAGCTTTACCAGACGATTGACGAAGACAAGGCCGTGGAAGACTCGGCGGCGGCCGTTGAGTTTCTACGTCGCAGCAGTTTGTGCAACGGTCGCGCCGGCGCGGTGGGGTTCTGCATGGGCGGCAAACTCGCATACTTGTTGTCAGCGCGCTTCAAGCCCGACTGCGCTGTCGGATATTACGGCGTCAGTATCGAAAAGAATCTCGATGAGGCGGACAATCTCAGCAGCCCGTTGCTTTTGCACATCGCGAAGAACGACAAGTTTTGCCCGCCCGAAGCGCAGGCGCAGATTCACGCGGCGCTCGACGGGAATCCGCTAGTCACGATCTATGACTACGAAGGCATGGACCACGCGTTCGGGCGCACAGGAGGCGAGCACTACGACGCTGCCGCCGCGGAGCTCGCGAACCTGCGCACTCTTGAATTCTTCGTGCACAATCTCGCCGGCGCCGGCATGGCTGCGGCGCAACAAACTCTCTCCGCGCGTTGGGACGATCACGTGAAATACGAATTCGCCACGCGCAATACAGACGACACGCTCGAAACGATGGTCGCTGATTCTTACGTGAATCACGTGCCGGTGATGACTGGTGGCGTGGGGCATGAAGAGCTACGCGAGTTTTATTCGCAGCGATTCATTCCGCAGATGCCGGCGGACACGGCGATGACGCCGGTGTCGCGCACGATTGGCGTCGATCGCGTCGTCGACGAGATGGTTTTCGAGTTTACGCACACGAGCAAGATGGATTGGATGTTGCCGGGCGTTGAACCCACCGGGAAACACGTCAAGGTTGCGCTGGTCGTGATCGTTCATTTCCGCGACGGCAAACTCGCTCACGAACACATTTATTGGGACCAGGCATCAGTGCTCGCACAGCTCGGGTTGATCGACTCTTCGAAACTACCAGTCGCGGGGGCCGAGAGCGCTGACAAAGTGCTCGATCCGACGTTGCCGTCGAATGAATTGATGAAAAGAATTTAGTCACAGATTTCACGGATGAACACTGATCTATCTTCGCGGTTGCGGCGCGATCTTGGCACGCTGGAGGCGTATGCCACGCTGATCGGTATTCTTATCGGCGCGGGGATTTTTCAGGTTACGAGCCAGGCGTGGGCGCTGACTGGTCCAAGCGTGATCCTCGGTTACCTGGTCCTTACACCCGCGATTCTCGCGACTTCAATTCCTTACGCCGCGTACCTTTCGACGCCACTCGGTCGCGAGCCTGGCGGTGAGTATCTACACATCTCGCGTACCGTGAAAGGCTTTCGTCTCGCGTACGTTGGCGCGTGGCTCAAGATTATTTCGTACATCGGCGCGGGCGCGTACCTCGCCAACGCCATGGCCGGCTACCTGATCGCGTTGAGCGGCAATCGTATCGACGCGCAGCGATTTCGATTACCGCTAGCACTCACGGCTCTGGTTGTCTTCTACTTGATTCACGTGATCGGCATACGCTGGTTCGGGCGTTTCCAGGTAGTGATGTCGGCACTGAAGTGCTTAGCGCTACTGGTGCTGATCGTTCCGGGTCTGTTCATGCTTAAGAGCGCTAATTACGTGCCGTTCTTTACGCACGGCGTGAGTGGTTTCGGATCGAGCCTGTTGCCGTTGTTCTTTGCTTACGCCGGTTTCGAGTCGATCGCGCAAACCGCCGGCGAGGTGAAAGACAGCACGCGACGACTGCCGAGAATTTTGCTGAAAGGAATCACGATCACGGCATTGTTCTACGTCTTCACTTCGATCGTTTCCTTCGGCGTGTTGCCGGGCGGACGCCTGCAAGAGAGCAGCGCGCCGATGGCTGAAGTAGCGTCAAGCTATCTGCCCGCGGGCGCGGCGATGTTTGTCACCATCGGCGCCATCGCCGCGATCATGACTGCGCTCAACGGCACGATCTTCGTTCCTTCGCGACTCGCGATCATGTTCGTCGAAGATAGTCTCGCACCACGCTGGCTCGGATTCATCAACAAAACCACCGCCACCCCGATCCGCGCCCTGACGCTCACTCTGCTGTGTTGCGCGATTTTGCTGATCAGCGGACAGATTTCTCTCGCGCTGAACGTTGCAGTGTTTGCGCTGGTCGTGCTTTATTTCATTCACAGCTTAGTATTTCTGTTTCTCCCGCGGCTGAACCCGGGCCTTGCGAGCGAGATCGAGATCAATCTGCCGCGTCGCGTGCAGCAGGCGGCGGCAGTTGTATCGCTGATCGCGATGGGCTTGATGATCGTGATCCAGTTGCGCCAGGACGCGGAAGTGTTAAGTTCTCAGACACTCAGTCAACGGATAAATGGTCAATCATTGACATCCATTGAATTGATAGTGGTTTGGGGCATCGTTGGCGCGGCTCTTTACCAACTCGCGCGAATGCAACGCAGCAATCAGGTTGACATGCATGCAGATTGAAGGCAAACGAGTACTAATCACCGGAGCGAGTCGCGGGCTTGGCCGCGCGCTGGTCACGGCGTTCGTCGATGCGGGCGCGGCGGAAGTGATTGCCGGAGCGCGTAAGCGTGAAGATCGAGAGGCGCTCAACCTGGAGCGCGTGACACCGATGCGGTTAGACGTAACAAGCGATCGGGATTTCGAAGCGGTGGCGCAGCTCGACCCGGTTGACATTCTAATTAATAACGCCGGGGTCGCGGGTTTTGGCAATCCGCTCACGATGGATTTCGCGGCTATTCAGGAAGAGGTTGCGGTGAATTATCTCGGCGTGCTGCGCGTGACGCGCGCCGTCGCGCCGGGGATGATCGCAAAGCGCGAGGGCATGATCGTCAACGTGGGGACGGCGTTTGCAAAAGTTAACCTGCCTATCGTCGGCACGTACTGTGCGACGAAGTCGGCGTTATTGTCATTGGGCCAGGCTTTGCGCGCGTACCTGTCAGAGTACGGTGTCAGAGTGATCACAGTGTTGCCGACGACGATCGATACCGACATGAGCCGTGGCGCGAACGTACCGAAGATGACGAAAGAATTTGTGTGCGGTGAGATTCTGAATGCAATTCGCGAGGAGAGTTACGATCCGCCAATCGGCGACGAGGCGAAAGGTGTTTTAGATACGCTCGCAAAAGATGCGATTGGGCTCGAGAAGATGTTAGCGGGAATGAAGTAGTTCCAACGTGAGTCAGGCGGATGGGGTGGCCACGGAGGGCCACCCCTACAAAAAGATCCGGGCGTTATTGTAGGGGTAGCCCTCCGTGGCCACCCCATCGCCGGCAAATTCAACGACTCTCTTATGATCAATCGGTATCGCAATGAGTTTCCCACCCTGGCTTCGGGCATTCATCTGCTCAGCCACAGCCTCGGTCCGGTGCCGCGTGCGGTGCGCGAGTCGATGCTCGCATACTGCGACGCCTGGGAACATCACACCAGCGAAGACGCATGGGCCACGAGTTGGTGGACACTTTCACGCCTTGTCGGCGATCGCATCGCGGGCATCCTTGGCGGCGAAGCGGGCTCGGTCCAGATCCAGCCCAACACTTCCATCGCGCTCGCCACAGTCGCTTCGTGTTTCGATTTCAAAAGCGGTGCGCGAAACAAGGTCATCACAACAGCGCTCGACTTCCCGTCGATGGAATATTTCTGGGACGGGCAACGCCAGATCGGCGCCCGAGTCGAAGTCATACCCTCGGCGGACGGCGTCTCCGTGCCACTGGAACAAATCCTGGACGCGATCGACACCGAGACTTGCCTGGTCGCACTGACGCACACGTCTTATCGCAGCTCCTGGCGTGTCAACGCACGCGCGATCGTCGAACGCGCGCACGCGAAAGGCGCGCTGGTGCTACTGGACGTTTACCAGTCGGCGGGTGTCGTGCAGTTGGACGCTGCTGACTGGAACGTAGACTTTCTCATCGGCGGCACGATCAAATGGCTTTGCGGTGGACCATCGTGCGGCTACTTGTACGTGCGGCCTGACTTGCAAAGAGATCTCCACCCTCGATTAACTGGCTGGGTCGCGCACGATTCACCGTTTGACTTCGCTCACGCGCCGATGCGATATGCCAAGTCGGTGCGACGCTTCGCGCAGGGAACACCGAGTATTCCGGCGCTGTATTCGGCGATTCCCGGTCTTGAGATAATCGAGGCTGTCGGCGTTTCCGAGATTGCCGCCGAGTCACAACGTCGCACTCAGTCGATGATCGATTTCGCCTCCGAGCGAGGTTGGACCATCAACACGCCGCGCGAAAAGAGCCAGCGCGGGGGAACGGTGATGATCGGAGTTGACGACGCACAAGCGACGGCGGAACGTCTAGCTACGAGAAAGGTGTTCGTCGATTGGCGTCCGGGCGCCGGCCTGCGCATCTCGCCGCATTTCTTCAACACTGACGAAGAGATCGAAGAAGCTCTGAACATTCTCGCGGAACTGATTAAGCGATGAGCAACAACCTTTCTGTCAACGAACCTGCGCCCGACTTTACGTTGAAAGATGGAAACGGCGACGACTGGCGCCTGTCAGCCCAGCGCGGCAAAGTCGTCGTGCTGCTCTTTTATCCGGGCGACGAGACGCCTGTTTGCACGAGGCAGATGTGTTCGGTGCGCGATCGTTGGGACGACTACCTCGCGACTGGCGCGGAGGTGGTCGGGATTTCGGGCGACTCAGTTGAGTCGCACAAGAATTTTGCCGAGCATCACAACCTGCCTTTGCGGTTGCTCTCGGATTCGAAGCGCGCGGTTGCTAAACTCTACGGCGCTGAGTCGTTTATTCCCGGAAGAGTGGCGCGCGCGGTTTTCGTGATTGACCCGAAGGGAATTCTGCGTTACCGCGACGTGCGTCCGATTGGCTTATTCAAGCCGAAAGACGATGCTACTATTGCGGCAATCAAGGAGGCTTCAAATGGCGGAAATTAAATGCACACACTGCGGTGAGAAGCGCCCCGGCCTTTCATTCGCGCCCTTTCCAAACGAGTTGGGACAGCGCATCGCGGCAGAGATCTGCC
>Ga0207670_10001385_pt1 | contig 12749 bp, 7 predicted proteins | sample KBSS23HmetaG_FD_184339 | JGI IMG/M metagenome (GOLD analysis project Ga0207670, IMG submission 184339) | Switchgrass rhizosphere microbial communities from Kellogg Biological Station, Michigan, USA - KBS S2-3H metaG (SPAdes) (version 2) | ecosystem: Host-associated > Plants > Roots > Rhizosphere... | reverse complement strand
GAGATCATCGTCGTCGCGGTCGCGCCTCATCGGCGACGCCCTGGCTATTGGCGCAAACGGCTACGCGACCTTCGGCCTAAGTAGGGACGCAGGCGGACGCTTCGCGCCGCTGCGTCTGTCGCCGCTGCAGCTGACGCCTTCGGCGCAGCTGAGCGCCGTCGCGTTCGCCCAACACGCGCAGCGATCCTTCAGGGCCACGCGTCCCGATCCTTCAGGGTTGCAATACCTGAAGAAGGCTAGGCCAACCAGCGCAGCCGGCCGTGCCGGCCCGGCGGCGGAGGCGTGTCGGAATCGAACCGACCTTTCGACGCTTCCGCGCCGAAACAACGGTTTTGAAGACCGCGGGAGCCACCAGACCCCATTCGCCTCCGGGAACCCGCGAAGCGCGCGAAGAGTAACACGGGGTGTGCAGGATAGAATCGCGCGCCAATGCTCGAGCTCCTGACAGTGCTCGCCGGAGCGCTCGGCGCCGTCGTGGGGAGCTTCCTGAACGTCGTCATCCACCGCTATCCGCGCGAAGAATCCATCGTCTTCCCGCCCAGCCGGTGCCCCAGGTGCGAGACCGCCATCAAGCCTTACGACAACGTCCCCATCCTCGCCTACTTGTGGTTGCGCGGGCGATGCCGAGCGTGCCGTGAGCCCATCAGCGTGCGCTATCCGCTCGTCGAATTGGCCAATGCGCTCTTCTACGTCGCTGTGTTTCAGCGGACCGGATTGAGCGTCGCCTTTCCGTTGGTCGCGGCGCTCGTCTCGATGACCATCGTCCTGATCTACATCGACCTCGAGATCCAGGTCCTGCCCGACGTCATCGACCTCCCCGGCATCGCCATCGGCCTCGGCATCGGCGCGTTCGCCGCCGGCGAGCGCTTCCCCGACTTGATGCTCGCCGACTCGTGGCTCGACTCGCTCATCGGCGCGGCGATGGGAGCGCTCGTCCTCTTCGGGATCGCCTTCGCCTACCGCCTCATCCGCCGCATCGAAGGGATGGGCCTCGGCGACGTAAAGATGCTGGCGATGATCGGCGCGATCGTCGGCTGGCGCGCGCTCTTCCCCGTCCTGATGATCGCGTCGATCAGCGGCGCGGCGGTCGGTCTGCTCGTCGCCGCGCGCAGCCGGCGCGGGATGCAGGCCGCCATTCCGTTCGGGATCTTCCTCGGGCTCGGCTTGTTGGTCGTCGTCTTCTTTGGACCTACACTGCTCCGATGGTATCTCGCCCTGCTGCTGCGCTGACGAAGGTCGGCTTCCGGCGCGATATCAAACTCTTCCTCACCGTCCTGGTCGGCTATCTCGCCTTCCTCATCCTGATGCTGATCGTGCAGCTGCAATGGAACTTTCTGCAGATGCAGGACGCCATCAACGAGCAGTGGAACGTCGTCGCCGACAGCGCCGCTTCGTCGCTGAGCAACGCGCCGGGGGCCGTTCCGGTCGAGGACCGTCTCGACACCCTGCGCGCGAGTTACGGCATCGCGGCGGTGGTCTATGTCCCGCTGCACGGACAGGGAAGCCGTTCCGGCACGCCCCCCCGCCACCCGATCATCGTCACCCGCACCGTGCCGGGCGGCAAGGCCATATTCCAATTCGACGCCACGTCTCTCCGCGCGGCGAAACAGCGCTTCCTGATCACCGCGAGCATCAGCAGCGTCGCGGCCGTGGGCGGCATTCTTTTCCTCGTGCTTTTCCTGCCGACGATCCTGCGGCCGATCGAAGAGATGCTCGATCACGCGCGCGACCTCGGCGAAGTGCCGGGGGACCGGGACGAGGCGCAGTACCTCATCGAGACGTTTCGAAGCTCCATCGCCACGCTGAAGGCGCAGGAAGTCCAGCTGCAGCAGATGCACGAGGCGGAGAAGCTGCGCGCGGACGAACTGCAGCTCGTCACCGCCACGCTCACGCGCAACCTCGCGTCGGGGTTCATCGCCATCAACGCCGAGGAGCGGATCGTGGATGTCAACGCGGCGGCGCGGGAGATCCTGCGGCTGCCGGCCGATCGGAACTACGCCGGAGCGACGCTGCTGGAAGCGCTCGGCGACACGCCGTTCGCGAAGCTCCTCGACGACGCCGTCGCCAATCGCGGAACGCTCACGCGCTTCGAGGTCAGTCACCTCGACGCGATCCTCGGTCTGTCGACCGTGCCGCTGTTCAACGACGCCGGCGGTTTTCTCGGCGTGCTGGTGCTGTTCACCGACCTGTCGACGGTCCGCCAGCTCGAACGGCGTTTGCGCGAGCTGCAGGCTCTGGCGGAGCTGGGCGAGATCTCCGCCGGCATCGCCCACGAGTTCCGCAACTCGCTATCGACCATCCTCGGCTGGCTGCGGCTGGCGCGCAGAACGACGACCGACGAAGAGCGCGAGACGAAGCTGCGCAACGCGGAAGACGAAGCCGCGCTCCTGTCGCAGGCCGTCGACGGATTGCTGGCGTTCGCGCGACCGATGAAAGTCGAGCTCACGCCGGTCGAACTGCTGGAGACCGCGCGCTCGGTCGTGGAACGCCTGGAGCCGGCGTCGGCCGGAACGACGATCGAATGCACGGGCGAGCCGGTCTGGGTGGAGGCCGATCCGATCCTCCTGACGCGCGCGCTGGAAAACGTGATCCGGAACTCGATCGAGTCGGTGCAGCAGAAAGGCGAAGGGGGCGTGATCGTCGAGACGAAGCGCGAGCCGCCGACGCTCACGGTATCGGACAGCGGCGTGGGACTCGATCCCTCGCAATCGGGCCGCCTCTTCCTCCCTTTTCAATCCGACAAACCATCGGGACTCGGACTCGGCCTGCCGCTGGCGCGAAAGATCATCCTGCTGCACGGCGGCGAGATCACGCTCACGGGCCGCGAGTCGGAAGGGGCGACCGTCACCATCGCGTTTCCGGCGGCCGTCCCGGAGAAACCGGCTGTCGCTACGGCCTGAGTGTTACTATTTGTAACAGTTCGACGCAAAGTCGACCTGATCCGATTTGCGCCTGATTTCATAACCAGCACATAGCACTGGACTTACTTAGCGCTGAACGATATGGCACCTACGCTGCTATAGGAGACGCTTCATGATGAAGGTCAATCAGCGGGAACGCGGGTATTCGCTCACCGAGCTGCTCGTCGTCCTCGCCATCATCGGCATTTTCTCGCTGATCACGGTCCCTCAATTCATGTCGATGTATCGCTCCGGCCTGGTGAAGGGATCGATGCGGGAGTTCACCAGCTCCTTGCGCAAGGCGCGGCAACTCGCCGCGACGCGCAATGAGCGCGTCCGCGTCCGGTTCAAGAAGGCGGCGTCGGGAACGACGATTCAGATCGAGCGCGGCGGAACCGATCCGTTGAATCCGACCTGGGTGGTCATGAGCCCGACCCGGAAGCTCGATCCGACCACCTACATCGACTCCTCGACGACGCTGCCGACCACGAGCGGCTTCGCCGAGGTCAACTTCCTGCCGAACGGATCGGCGGTCGACAGCCCCTCCGCCGGCACCATGCCCTCGACCCTGACGACCGACAACAACACGGTCATCATTCGTTCCAGCTGGAAGAACATGACTTACAACCAATACACGGTCGTCGTCGGCACCTCGGGCCAGCTCACGGTGACCCCGTCGAAGTGGCGATGAATGTCGGAGTTTTTCGGATGAACATGTTTACGGGACGGCAAAAGGGCTACAACCTCGTCGAAGTCCTGGTGGCCATGGCGGTTCTCGGCGCCGTGCTGCTTTCGGTCATCGGCCTTTTCTACATGGGACGGCGGAACGTCTACAGCGGCAAACAACTGACGTTCGCCAACTCCGTCGGCACGCAGGTGATGGAGGACTTCTCCAGCCTGAACATGACGTCGCTCTACGACGCCTTCGTGATCACGTCCACCACGTCCCTCAGCAGTGTGACGGTCAATGGCATCACCTATCCCAACAGCCTCCTCCGCACGACGACGACCGTCAGCTCGTCGACGGAAAAGAACCCGCCGGGATTCCTGACGCGGTGGAAGGACGCGGTCAACTCGCCCAACCGCCTTCAGGATCCGTCGGTGAACATCATCATGACGCCGACGACCAACGGGGTAACCACCTCCACCCTGATGACCAGCACGACCCCTGCCGTTCCGAAGCCGGCGATCATGCGCATCCGCGTCGTGATTCTCTGGAAAGAGGGACAGAAAACCCGCTCCCTCACGTTCGACACGGTCAAGACCCAGCGCTCATAACGCGCCACAGCAGAGGAGATCCCAAATGAAGACGCAATCGAAATCGCACCGCGTGATCCGCCAGCGAGGATTCACGCTGGTCGAAGTCCTGGTCGCCTCCGCTGTGTTCACGGTGGTCATCGTCGCGGCGCTGCTTCTGTACGACCGGAGCAATCAGGTCTTCAAGCAGTCGTCGGAGTCGATCGATCTGCAGCAGAACTCCCGCGTGGCGTTCGACAAGCTGGTGGCCGACCTGCGCATGGCCGGTTTCGATTTCGACCGCGACGGTATTCCGACCGGCGCCGTGGCCCGCTCCTGGGTGACGGCCACGAACTACAACCCGGGCGACATCGTCCTGCCGTCGACGGCGAACGGCCATCAGTACGTCTGCATTCAGGGCGGCCAGAGCGGCCCCTCCGAGCCGGCCTGGCCGACGACCCTCAACGGCACGGTCACCGAGACCGCGCCGGGAACGGCGCGCTGGCAGGAAAATTCGGGGATCAACGTCTATCAGCAACCGGATGAACAGGTCGAATACGCGGGGCAGACGGCCATTACGATCCGCGGCAATTTCGACTATGACGCGCGCGACCCGAACGACGCCTTCAATGGGCGTGAGACCCACTATGAAAACGCGCGCTTCCCGGTCGTCACCACCGGCAACGACGAGATCGTGACCTACGCGCTGGTGTCGGACAAAGGACCGAACAGCGACACGATCACGTTCTACGCCGACATGAACGCGAGCGGGACTCCCAGCCGCACCGCATATCCCGGCGGCAACGCCGAGCGGCAGATCGACATCACCGGCGTCGACCTCTCGAACACCCACCCGCCGTACACGCTTTACCGGTTCTCGTTCGACGATTCGGCCACCCTGGTCAGAACGCCGGTGGCCAGCAACATCCGCAGCCTTCGCTTCAAGTATTTCGAAGACACCACCGGCGACACGCCTCTCAAGGACCTGCAGACCACGCCGGCGGACGTCTCGAACGGCATCGGCGGCGCGGGACCGTATGACCCGGCCACACCCGAGGCGGTCGTCACCGATCGTCTGATCCGGGCCAAGATCCGCTCCCTGCAGGTCGAGTTGATCGGCATGAACCCGAACGTCGAGCGCGGCTACGTCGACAACCTGCCGCCGTGGAACGCCACCACCACCGCCGATCGCGACACCGTTTCACCCAATACGCGCAAAGTGAAACTGACCACGCTCATCGTCCCGCGCAACTTCGGAAAACGGGGACTGCGCGAACAGGCCACGACGGAACCGGGCGCGCCGCGCGTCGGAGACATCTGCGTCGGCTACTGCGGCACCGTGAAATTGACCTGGGACGCGCCGTCGACCGGCGGCGTGACCTCGTATGCCATCGCCTGGGATACACCGATCTCCGGCAGTTGCACCACGCCGACGTTCGTCAACACGATCCAGGTCGGCCCGGTGACGAGCGGCTTCGTCTATGGGTTGATTCCCGATCAGCCGTACTGCTTCAAGGTCATGGCCATCAATGACTATGGCGCCTCCTCGTCGGCGCCGAGCGGTCCGTTCACGCCATTGAACAGGATGACGCCGGGAGCGCCGGGGAACGGCACGATCGCCGCGACCGGAACGACCGTCGCGACGCAGCTTCCCAACAAGATCCAGGTGACCTGGCAGGCGTCGACCGCCTACGCCAGCCCCGATCAGCTCTCGTGCAGCGTCAGCGGATCACAAACCGGCAGCGTCGCTTCGGGAGAGTCGATCCGTTACAACATCTGGCGCGGCACCACGTCGACCGTCAATACCGCCGGGACGCCTTACGTTTCGTATACGGCCAATGGATCGGCCGTGGTGGTGAACAATGCTACGGGCCTCGTTACATTTACCGACACGAGCGTCTCGCCCTGCCTCGATTACTACTACAAGGTGCAGGCGGTGAAAGAGCTCTGCGAGCCGAACGCGGCATACAACGTCTCCCCGGCCGTCGCCCATTCGGCGATCGTGCCGGCGACCGCGGTGAAGGGCTCGGCTTCGGCCAGCGGCAACGCCCCCAACACGCCGGCCGACCTGGTGGTGGAATCGACGTCCGTCTGCAATCTCGGAAGCTGTACGGTGAATCTCTCCTGGCCGAAGGTGGTCTCGGATACCGCCAACGGCGCCCTGGTGGTCGATTCCTATGAGATCTCCAGGACCCAGAAGCTGAATACTACGATCACCACGGCCGCCTCGAGTCCGACCACGACGATCGGAAGCAACGTCACTCCGACCGCCTACTTCGGCACCCAGACGCTTTCAGGCGGCACCTTGAATGGATGGTCGGGCACGGGCAGCGGGACCGTGAACTACACGGACACGGTGCCCGAAGCCGACGCCGGCGCCGGCAACGTCAGTTACTCGTATGAGTACAAGGTCCGGGCGCTGGTTTGCTCCATCCCCGGCGCCTACAGCGTGATCCGCACATTCCCCTGTCCGTTCAACGGAGGGGCGGTTTCGGTCGGCGTCTCGGCCGCGTTCCAGGGCAACGGCACGATCGCCGATCCTTACTACGTGAATGCGCCGCTGACCATTACGGCGTCGACCGCCTCCAGCGTCTCCTCCGCCCACGCACTGCTTTACGCGTACTCCGGAGGCAATTACACGCTGGTTCGCGACCTCAATACCAATATCGGACCGTTGACCACCACCTCGTTTGCCGCCGGTACGATGACGGTAGGCACGACCTACCTGGCGGAGGTGACGTTCACCGACACGAACGGTTGCACGAGGCGCGGCCGCGTCTACTTCCTCGACGAAGGACTGAGCTGCTGCCTGCAGAACCTGACCACGAGCTCGAGCGTGATCTCCTTCACCGCCGGCACGAGCAAGTTCGTCGACGTCTTCGCCCGCAACATCTGCACGAACGACCTGACGGTTCAAGGCAACGGCATCGTCTTCACCTGGAGTTCCACCGGCCTCACCGGCAGCCCCGCTCCGAAGCTCGACAAGGTCGAATATCCGACCACGGCCACGACCGGAACGAACGTCGCACCCTGCTCCTGGAACAGCGCGATCAAGTGTTACTCGTACGACCCGCGGCCCAATCAGAACGCCGGAACGTTCACCGTACCGACGACACTCGCCGCCGGCGTCGCCCAGCCGTCAGTCATCCCGCTCAGCAGCACGTCGTTCCGCGTCCGCGTCTGGTGGACGCAGAACCTGGCCAAGCAACCGATCACCAACTTCAGCGTCGACTATCGCCGCACAGGGGACACGTCGACCACGACGTGCGCGACTGTTCCGTAACGAGAGGACATCATGAAACGACTGAAAGAGCTCATCGACAAATACCGGCCGGAAGACTCCCGGCGCGGATCGGCGCTGCTCATCAGCCTTATGGTGATGGTCGGCCTGTCGCTCCTCGGGCTGAGTTTCGTCGGCATCTCCGAAACGGAGGCGGCGATCTCGGGGCACGAGCGCGACAGCAATCAGGCTCTCGACGCGGCGGAAACCGGGGCCAAGATGGTGGTGGAGTGGTTCCAGGACGCGGAGTGGGCGTTCGACACCGGCATCCTTCCGCCGAACGACGACACCATCAAGCGCCTGCGCATCGTGGCCGACGGCTCGACCGATCGCTACAAGAACAGCCCCCCGAACGCGAAGCTCTTCGACAAGCCGTTCAAGCCGAATCAGCCCGACCGCTTTTTCGGCGACGAAGCGCACGCCGACGTGCACATCGATTACACGACCACGGTCGGCGCGACGTTCCTGAACCTGCTGAACAAGAGACTGTTCTCCTATAGCGGCAACGTCACCTCCGGCTCACCCGACATGACCGACGGCGGCAGCGTCCGCATCACCGAGATCCTGGTCTACGCGCCGCCGATCATCGACGGCAACTTCAATAGTGGTACGGGCTTCTGGAGCAAAGCGGGGATTCGTTACGGCGTGGCGACGGTGAAGGTCACGGCGAAGAAGTTCCGTCCCGGCGACGCGCCGCTCTCCGGCACCGATCCCGATTCGACCGTGATCGACGGCAGCAAGGCGATCGCCACACGCTGGGTGCGCATGGTCGTTTCGGAATGGCCGTTCCCCGGTCCGCAGGGACCGATCCAGTCGAACGCGAACATTCAGACCGGCGGAAATACGGGCGTCCACTGGGGCCGGATGACGGCGTCCGGAAACATCGAAGTCAAGAATCCGCTCGTCGGCCTGAACTGGTATGACGCCTACGACCACCCGCACTACGAGCACGGCTATGACTCGTCCGACGCCTGGGTGGCGGCCACGACGTACAAGGTGGGGATGATCGTGCACCCGCCGACTCCGAACGGGTTTTCGTACGTCTGCACGCGCAACGGGATCAGCGGAGCGACAGCGCCGGCATGGCCGACCGTCGCGAACTGCGTCCACGACCTCACCACGTGCGGTTCGGTCGACGACCCGAATGTCGCCGGGACGGCGTGGCAGCAGCGGCCGATCGTCAACTATCCGAACGTGTCGGCCGGCAATTACGACGACAACCTCAACTGGCTCTATCTCATCTCCGGGCAGACCTACGAAGATCCCTGGGCCGAGGTGCGGGCCCGCGGCCAGATCATCAACGTCACCGGCAGCAGCGCGCCGCATCCGTACGCGCTGCGCAGCATCACCGGCGACCCGACGGCCAAGCCGCAGTACGGCTACTCGAACTGGCTGCAATACCAGACCACGTCCGACATCACCCGCCCGGCGGATCGCAAGCAGGTCATCTTCCCGAAGATCACATACGACTTCTGGAAGGAGATCGCCGTCACCGGCGCCGGCACGCAGGGCGTCTACTATCTGCGCTGGGTCAGCGGCGGCGACGGCGACATGTTCACCGACGGCATCACGACGCAGAAATTCGCGAAGTGGCTGAACACGGTCAAAGGCAAGCCGGCCGGCTTCTACTTCTTCGATACGGAGAACCGGCAGAATCCCCAGGGGGCGGGCGCTCCCGGCACTCTGACCCCCGAGTTCTCGGTCAACGCGTCGGACGATGGAAATCGCTGGCAGATGGCCGGGTTCGTTTATCTCAATGCCGCCGGATTCGCCACGACCGGCATCAATGGACCCGATTCCTATCTGAATTTTCCCGGTGAGCCGTATCGCGACGTCGGCTACATCCCCGCCAGCAAAGCCACCGATAACGCGGCGACGCCGCCGCAGGTATTGGGTGACATCTACCTCGCCCCTGATGGGTCGATCCAGAAGGAAGGGGTGGGGAACGGAATCTGGGACTGGGAAGACCTGAAATGGAGTAACTCCGGCACGAATGGCCGGGCGCCGGTGGTCACCGAAGCGAACGCCGAATTCGACGTCTTTCTCGCCAACAAGTGGATTCGTCTGCCGGACGGCACCTTTCAACAGCGCTGGTTGCCGGTGGAGTGGTATCCCGGTTGTCACCCCGGAAAAAATTCCGTTCTCGGCGCCGACGCTCTCGGTTGCAGCGAGCCGCACGAGCCTTACATCAATCTCCTTTATCCCGTCAGCGGTGGTCTTGGAGACGCAAAACAGGGCGGCAGCCCCGTCGACATCCCGACCGGCTGGGACGACCCGACCACTCCGGAAACGAGAATTCCGAAAAAGACGCAGAGCGGCTCGCCGGTCTCCTGCGGCCCGACGTCGCTGGTCGATAACTGCACCTCGGCCGCATACGACAAGGACGGTCCCCTCACCGACGAAATCACCCCCATCCTGAACGGGATCATGTATCTCGAAGGAGACATGGGAACGGACAGCCCCCTGGCCGGCAACGCCGACTACTTCGGCTCTCTCCTCATTCAGGGAAGCGTCCGAGGCCGCGGTACTCCGGAAGTGTGGTTCGACGAGAAGCTGATCAAGGAAGAGTGGCCGCCGAAGTCACTCCACTTCCCCCGCGTCTACGTGAGCGCGCAGCAGACGGACCAATAGGAAGGGTCGCACGGTTACAAGGGGCGGCGCATGAACACGCGCCGCCCCTTGTGCGTTTACGCCTTCTGCTCGACCTCGCGGATCAGATCCGCGGCTTCGACGTCGAGCACCTTGGCCAGCTTCAGGATCACTGTCAGCGTCGGGACATTCTCTCCGCGCTCCAGGAAGCCGAGGTACGTCGGATTCATGTCCGCTTTCCGTCCGAAGTCGAGCAGCGTCCATTCACGCTGCTCGCGCAGGCGGCGGATGATGGCGCCGAATCGTTTTGCGTTGCGGTCTGGGACGGTCCGTCGCGGCATGAAAATGATGGTAGATCACGTGAATGCCATCGCCGATGGGATTCATGTGTCCAGGGCTCACACGTTTCCGCGGCGTGCACACATTCACGTTAGCCCTGGACACATGGAATCGACCGGCACGCGATTTCATGTGTCCCCGGCGCACGCGTTTGCGTTGGGCGACGGCATTCATGGCCTCGGAGATGGGATGCATGTGTCCATGGCTCACACGGGTTAGCGCGACACACGAACGAAAGAACACCTCCCGGCTATACTTCCCCCGTCCATGGCCCTCTTCACGTCCGAGACGAAAGACGCTCTGAAGAAGCTCGCGGCGAAAGCGTACGAGTCGACCGAGGATCGCGACGCGCTGCTGGCGAAAGTCGCGGCCGCCGAGGGGCTCAAGCCGAACGACATCATCTGGATGCTGTTCAAGCCCGATCGCGCGCTGCGGGACTGGGGCGCCGCGTGGCTGCGCCGGCAGAACGCGCCCGACCTGCTCGACGCCTTCCTCATCGAAGCGAAGGGCAAACCGGAGCAGGCCTTCCGCGCGGCGGCGGCGGCGATCAACGCCATGCGCATCCCCGGCATCGAGAACCGCCTGCTCCAGCTCGTCTCCACCACGGCGCAGAACAAGGAGTTCGGCGAGATCCAGGAGATCGGGCGGAAGCTGGCGACGGAGATGACCCCCTCGCCTGCGCTGCAGGCGGTGCTGTGGCAGATGCTCTCGAACGCCACGCCGGACGAACAGATCGTCTACCTCAATCGCCTGGCCACGCTCGACTTCGACGACAAGAGCATCATCCGCTGGCAGAACATCGTCAAAACGGAAGAAGGGATGGCGCGCGACAAGGCGCTCGAAGTGCTGGCCGAAAAGGCGCCCCTCTCCTCGCTCGATCTCTTCATCCAGCACCTGCCGCACGCCGGCTACACGGTGCAGCAGAAACTGGCCGACGCGCTGGCCCGCGCCGCGGAGAGCAAGCCGGCGGAAGTGACCGCGCGCCTCCTGCCGTTCGTCGCCGCCGACAATCCCGGCACGCGCAGCGCGGTCCTCTCCGTCCTCGCCCGCACGCCCGACCGCGAGGCGGTGGCGCGGCAATACATCATCTTCTCCCGCGGCCTGGCCGGCTTCGTCCGCGACCGCGCGCTCGACGCCTTGCGCACGTTCGGCGACGCCTTCATCGAGCCGGTCATCGCGCTGCTGGAGGACGAGGACGAAGACGTTCGCGCCGCCGCGGTGCAGGTGGCGAGCCTCATCGGCGATCCGCGCGCCGTCCCCGGAACGATCCGCCTGCTCAAGGACCCGGACTGGTGGGTGCGCATCGCCGCCGCCGACATGCTGGGGCACATGAAGGACGCCCGCGCCGTCGAGCCGCTGGTGGCGTCGCTGGCCGATTCCGAGGTGAAGTGGGCGGCGATCGAAGCGCTCGGCCGCATCGGTGATCCGCGCGCGCTCAACGCCCTCGGCAAGATGCTCGCCGATCCGCTTCCCGACGTGCGGATGGAAGTGATGATGGCGCTGCAGCACTTCCAGCATCCCAGCATTCCGCAGATCCTGACGAAGATCGCCGGCACCGATCCCGACCGCAACGTCCGGCAGAAGGCGATCGACATCCTCGACGCGATGCAGGCCTCGGGCAGCGCGCAGGTGGCCGACCTGGCCGCAGTCCGCAGCGCCGCGCTCGCCGCGCGCTCCACCGCCGGCGAGCCGCGTCTCAACACGCTCCTCATCGCCACGCGCAACCAGAGCGGCTCCGACTTCCACCTCAGCGTGGGACAGCCGCCGATCGTCCGCCTGGCCTCCGATCTCCTGCGCGTGCAGGCGCCGCCGTTCACGCCCGAGGATACGGAGGCGATGATCAAGGAAGTCCTGACCGAGAAGCAGTGGGAAACGCTCAAGCAGAATTTCCAGATCGACTTCTCGTACACCGTCCCCAACGCCGGGCGGTATCGCGCCAACGTCTTCTACGATCACCGCGGCTATCACGGCGTCTTCCGCGTCATCCCCGAGCGTCCGCCGACGATCACCGACCTCGGCATGCCGCCGCAGCTCGCGGAGATCGCCGACTATCACCAGGGCATCGTCATCATCTGCGGGCCGTCGGGCTCCGGTAAGTCGACGACCCTCGCAGCGTTGGTCAACCTCTTCAACGAGACGCGCAACGATCACGTCATCACGCTCGAAGACCCGATCGAGTTCGTGCATCCGTTCAAGAACTGCCTCGTCAATCAGCGCGAGGTCGGCAGCCACACGCAGAGCTATGCCCGCGCGCTGCGCGCCGCGTTGCGCGAAGATCCCGACGTCATCGTCATCGGCGAGCTCCGCGACAACGAGTCGGTCGGCCTCGCCCTCACCGCCGCCGAGACCGGCCACATCGTCCTCGGGACGCTGAACTCGACCAGCGCCCCGAAGGCCATCGACCG
>Ga0207670_10001383_pt1 | contig 12756 bp, 10 predicted proteins | sample KBSS23HmetaG_FD_184339 | JGI IMG/M metagenome (GOLD analysis project Ga0207670, IMG submission 184339) | Switchgrass rhizosphere microbial communities from Kellogg Biological Station, Michigan, USA - KBS S2-3H metaG (SPAdes) (version 2) | ecosystem: Host-associated > Plants > Roots >... | reverse complement strand
TTGTGTGCCCGTCGGAGCACGCAGACGCAATTGAAGTTGGCCCGCGTCCACCTTGGGAAAAATCTCCGTGCCAAGCCGTTGGCCGACGAAAATGATAACTCCACCCGCAGCGGCGAGATACGCGGCCACCACGAGCCAGCGCCGGCGCACGACTCTCTGCGCCCAGGTCGCATAACGCCTCTGAAATCTCGCAAACGGGCCTTCGGCTTTCGGTTGGCCTTCGCCGGCTTGCCCGGGGTTGCGCAAAACCCAAACGGACAGAATCGGCACAAGCGTGCTCGACAACACGAAGGAGGCAACCATCGAAAAACCGACGGCGAGTGAAAGCGGCAAGAACATGGCCTTGGCGGCTCCGACCATGAAAAACGACGGAACAAACACAGCCAGCACGCAGAGCATCGCGATGAGCACCGGCAAGGCGACTTCTTGGCCGGAATCCACCACGGCGCGGGCGAGCGCTTTCCGGCGCCCCAGATGCGTGTGGATGTTCTCGATGACCACTGTGGACATATCGACCAGGATTCCGATGGCCAGCGCCAGCCCGCCGAAGCGTCATAATGTTACCGTCTGTTTGGTGATCCACAACGCTAACACCGCGCCCAGGAGTGCCAGTGGAATGTTGATGACGACGATCAACGCACTGCGCCAATCCCGCAAAAACAGCAGCACCATCAAACCGGTCAGCAACGCGCCGAGTGCGCCTTCCAACGACAGCCCGGCAATGGCGCGAGTGACGTAGGGCGATTGGTCGAATTCGTAGCTCACCTTCACATCCGCCGGTACCACGCTTTGGAACTTGGGAATGTTTTGCTTCACCAGATTGACGACCGAAAGCGTTGACGCGTCCGCGCGCTTGGTGACGGGGATGTAAACGGTCCTCCGACCGTTCACCAGGGCGTAACTGGTAATGATGTCGGAGGCGTCCCTCACCTCACCGATGTCGCGCAGGAAGACGGTGGGATAGCTGCCGGTGCGAATCGGGACGCTTTCCAGGTCCTTGATGTTTTTCACCACCGAATTGAGCGGCACCATCGGATACCTCCTTTTGATGCGCATGTTTCCGGACGGACTGATGAGGTTCGCCGCGGTAATTGCTCCGACAATTTCGTCGGGCGACAGGTTGTACGCGCGCAATCGGTCAGGCTTGACGTTGATGACAATGCTGCGCGCGCTCCCACCAAACGGCGGAGGCGCGGACACGCCCGGAAGCGTGGCGAACAGCGGACGAACGAGATTCAGCGCGGCATCCTGCATCTCGCCGACCGAGCGGGTCTCGCTCGAAAAAACCAGATTTCCCACCGGCACACTGCCGGCATCGAACCGCATGATAAACGGCGGCACTGTGCCTGGCGGCATGAAGGCACGCGCGCGATTGACATAGGCGACCGTCTCGGACATCGCCTGCGACATGTCCGTGCGGGGATAAAATTGCAGTTTAATGATGGCGGCGCCTTGAATGGATTTCGATTCCACATGCTCAATGCCGGTGATGTACAGGAAATGATACTCGTAGTAGTACGTCAGATAGCCCTCCATCTGCGCCGGGTCCATTCCTCCGTAAGGTTGTGCGACGTAAATGGTGGGGATGCCGAGGCTGGGAAAAATGTCTCGCGGCAACTGGCGCAACGCCAAAAGCGAAGCCAACACAACACCGACCAGCGCGACCACGACCGTAAAAGGACGGCGAAGGGCGGGTTGAACCAGGTTCATGACAAACGATGTCGTGACATCTATTACCGCGAGGTATCCGAGTCAACTCTTATGTCCCCTGCCTCTGGTCTAAGTGCCGGAGTTCACGGTTGAGAGTGGAGAAATGTGCGGGGACCGCAAGGTGGGTCGCTCTCTCCTGGAAGGCAAAACTACCCAGGGACAATTCACAACTTGGAAATGTGAGGTCGGCGTTTCTCAGCGCCGGGATTCGTGACCGAATTGTAACAAGGCTGCCTTCGATTTGTCACCGATGGCGGCTAGCTTCACCCCGAAACAACCAACAAACCAAATGAACAGAAAAGAGATCAGATGGGCGGCCGCCGGAGTGCTCGCTTCAGTCGCATTCGCCACGAGCGCCGTGGCGCAATCTTCGGACGCGCTATTGGACAAGCTAGTGGAAAAGGGGATCCTGACGACCAAGGAAGCCAATGAATTAAGGGAAGAAGCCGACAAGGGTTTTAATACGGCCTATGCTGTCAAGAGCGGGATGCCCGATTGGGTAACCTCGCTGAAGTTGAACGGCGATTTTCGCGGGCGATTCGAGGGTTTTTACACCGACAACCCGGATTTTGTGGACCGCAACCGGTTCCGCTATCGCCTCCGCTTCGGCGCGGTGGCTACCATCGTGGACGACTTCGAGGTCGGCCTCCGCCTGACATCCAGCGACACCGCCGGCGGCTTCACCGAAGGCGACCCCATTTCGGGCAACACCACGCTGCAGAATAATGGCTCCAAGAAATTCGTTTTTGTCGATCAGGCTTACGCCAAATGGTCGCCGCTCAAAGGGCCGGAGTGGTCGGGCACATTCACGATTGGCAAGATGGAAAATCCGTTGGTCTTCTCGGACATGGTGTTCGATGCGGACTACACCCCGGAGGGGGCTGCGGCTCAATTCGCTTACGCGCTGAATGGCCAGCACTCGCTGAAGCTAAACGGCGCGGGCTTCGTGCTCGATGAAATTGGTGGCACTTCGCACGATCCCTATTTGCTCGGCGCTCAACTGCGCTGGGACGCCGCGTGGAACAAGAAAGTCACAACCACCGCGGGAGTGGCCGGACTGGACATTGTCCATGACGAGAACCTCGGCAACGCCGCCGTGCCCAATGTCAATCGCGGCAATACGCGAAACGTCGCAGGTTCCCCTCAATACCATTTCAACCCTGTCGTACTGGACGCCTCGCTCACCTACACGCTGGAGAGCTTCCCGATGTACACCGGACCGTTCCCGATCAAGGTCGGCGGCGATTACATGTACAACCCGGCCGCGCCGAGCAGCGTCGATAATTACGCCTATTCCGCCGGCATCCTGTTCGGCAAGTCGGGCAAGAAAAAAACCTGGGACCTGGCTTACACCTGGAAATGGCTGGGAGGAGACAGTTGGTGGGAGGAATTGACGGATTCCGATTTCGGAGCGTTCTACGACGCGGGGAACTCCCCGCCCAATTCCGGCGCCGGCGTCGGTTATGGAGCCGGTACCAATGTCAAGGGCCATATCCTCAAGGCATCCTATTCACCGAACGATTCCCTGACACTCTCAGTGAAATGGTTCCTCACGGAATTGATCGAGCCGTTTCCACCGGTTTCGGATAGCAAAATCAGCCGGCTTCAAGTGGATGCGATGTGGAAATTTTAAACGTAACCACAATGTCACTTAACCTTTCGACTCAAACCAATTAGCTTAATCAAGGACAAGACACCTATGCAATCGATCATGAGAAAGGCGAGCCTTCTTGCCGCAATCCTTGTCGCCGCGACCTCGGCTCGAGCGGGCAACATCACCGTCAAAGGCTCGGACACCCTGGTCATCCTCGCCCAGAAATGGGCCGAGGTTTACATGAGCAAACATCCGGAAACCAAAATCCAGGTCAGCGGCGGGGGTTCGGGCGTCGGCTTTGCCGCGTTGCAAAACCAGCAAACCGATCTCTGCGACGCCTCGCGCAAGATCAAAGCCACGGAGATCGCCAACTGCATCAAAGCGTTCGGCAAGCGGCCCACCGAATACAAGGTCGCGCTCGATGGCTTGTCGGTTTACGTGCACGAAAGCAATTCGATCCAGGAACTGAGTGTCGAGCAGCTCGAACGAATCTTCACTGGGAAAGCAAAAAACTGGAAGGAAGTGGGCGGCAAGGACGCGCCGATCACCATTTACAGCCGCGAGAACAGTTCCGGTACCTACGAGTTCTTTAAGGAGAATGTGCTCAAAGGAAAGGATTTCGCGGCCAGCGCTCAGACGATGCCTGGCACCTCCGCGTTGGTACAGGCTGTCTCAAAAGACAATGGCGGCATCGGCTACGGCGGCGCTGCGTATGCAAAGGGAACCAAGGCGTTGAAGATCAAGAAAGACGACGCTTCGCCGGCCATCGAGCCGACGGAGGCCAATGTCATCAACAACACCTATCCCATCTGGCGTTATCTCTTTGTCTATGTCAACCCGGGCCTGGACAAGGGTGAAATCGCCTCGTACCTGAACTGGATTCGCAGTGAGGAAGGCCAGAAACTGGTCAAGGAGGTGGGGTATTATCCGCTGCCCGACAAACTGCGGCAATGACCGGTGCCGCCTGTCGGGCCTGAAGACGCCGGGGAGGACGGCAGAGTTTGATCGACAGCTCCTCCTGCGATCAACGGCAGGCGGGCGAGGATTCCGCGTTGTGATTCTCGCTCCGCCTGCCTAATTTTCTATCTTGTGCTGGGACAGGTGAAAAACGAATCCAAACGAACCGTCGGCTGGATGGGGATCCACCGCGGCCACCGGGCGCGGCCCCTCGAGTGGATCGTGGAGAAATTCATCTTTCTTGTTTCCCTTTCGGCGATCCTGATGGTGTTCCTCATTTTTCTGTTTATCGCACGCGAAGGGCTACCGATTTTCTTGGGCCAAATGAATAGCGCCTTGGTCCAGGAAGTCATCCCTGTGAGCGAGTTGGACAACCTGCCGCCTGAAAAACTGGTCGCCTACCTTGGGTTGACCAAAAAACAATTCACCGAAATGGACAAGGAAAGTCTGCGCTCGCTGATGGAAGTCAAGGAAGAGGCCCAGAAGGAGATGCCGGAAGAGTTCCGCAAGGACAAAGACGCGAACATAAACACCACCGAGTGGCGCTACCTGCTCCGGCCGTACCAGTGGACCGATTATGACAAGCCAGTGAGCATCTGGCAGCCGGTCGGCCAGATCCCCAAATACAACATCGTCCCGCTGTTTATTGGCAGCTTGAAGACCACGCTCGTCGGGTTGCTCTTCTCCGTGCCGCTCGCGGTGGCGGCGGCCATTTACGTCTCTCAGATGGCCCGGCCGCGCATGCGCGAGATCATCAAGCCGGCCGTAGAACTCCTCTCGAGCATCCCTTCGGTGGTCGTCGGCGCATTCGCGCTTCTGGCCATGGCCAGCGTGCTGCAAAATCTCCTTGGCTATCAAACGCGGCTCAACGCGTTCGTCGCGGGCATCGCCCTGGGGTTCGCAGTCATCCCCATCGTCTTCTCAATTTCCGAGGACGCGCTCACGAGTGTCCCGGCCAGTTACACGCAAGCGGCGCTGGCGCTGGGATCCTCCAAATGGCAGGCAGCCTGGCAGATCGTGCTGCCCGCGGCGCTGCCCGGGGTCTTTGCCGCGACTGTGCTCGGCTTTGGCCGGGCGATCGGCGAGACCATGATTGTTCTGATGGTTTGCTCCGCAAGCGTGATGTCGTGGAACATCTTCGAATCGGCGCGCAGCATCACCACCACGATCGCGGCCGAGATGGGCGAGGTCGTTAATGGCGGCCATCACTACCGTATCCTGTTCATGCTCGGTTCCTTGTTGTTCGCGGTGACGTTCCTGTCGAACATGACGGGGGACATCATCGTCCACCGCTTCAAGCGGAGGCTGGAGGGCAAACGCTGATGCCAACGCAGACTACCCTCGCGCCTGCCCAGGGCCGCCATTTCCGGTCACAAACTTTTCAATTCGGATCTTTCTTTTTCACGGGCCTCACCGGCCTGGCGACCCTGCTGATCCTGGGGATCCTCGCCACGATCTTAATCTATGTGGTGGCGCAGGGCTGGCAGGGATTGTCCTGGCGGTTTGTCTCTACGATTCCGGAGAAGAATTTTTTCGACCCTGCAACCACCGGTGTGTTGCCCATGATCGTTGGCACCACCATTCGCGTGATCGTCATGACCATTTTTGTGATCCCGGTGGGCGTCATCACAGCGACTTATCTCACGGAGTATGCGCAGACAACATCCCTGTTGACCCGCCTGATTCGCAGCGCCGTCAACAATCTGGCGGGCGTGCCGTCGATTGTCTTCGGCTTGTTTGGTGTGGGTTTTTTTATCAATTTCGTGGGTAGGAACATCGATGCGCTATTCCACCAAGGCGAGTCGAAGTGGGGCCATGCCGGCCTTATCTGGGCGTCGTTGACGCTCGCGGTGATGACCCTCCCGGTGGTGATTGTCGCCACCGAGGAATCGCTCAGGGCCATACCCCCCGGGTTGAGGGAGGCTAGCCTCGCCTTGGGCGCGTCGAAGCTGGAAACCATCGTCAGGATCGTCATTCCCCAGGCGCTGCCAGGCATCCTGACCGGCGGCATCCTGGCGGTGAGCCGGGCCGCGGGAGAAGTCGCTCCGATCTTATTCACGGGTGTGGCGTATTACATGTCAGGGCTGCCCAAATCGCTCACCAACCAGTTCATGGACCTCGGCTACCACGTTTATGTATTGTCCACCCAGTCGCCGGACATCGAAAAAACGCGCCCTATTCTCTACGCCACCGTTGTCGTGTTGCTCGTGCTGACGTTCGCGTTGAACCTGGTGGCGATTCTGGTTCGTGCACGTGTGCGGAAAAAGCTCCGCGCGCTCCATTGATCTGACGTTATGGCAGAAAACGTTCTGCAGAAAATAGCTGTGCCATCGCTTGCGGCCAACGAGACCAAAAGCGTCGCCGGACCGTTGATCGAGGTTGAGAATCTCTCGCTCCACTATGGTTCTGCCCGGGCGCTGAAGAACATCAGCGTCCAGTTCGGCGAGAAGGTCGTCACAGCCCTCATCGGTCCGTCGGGTTGCGGCAAGTCCACCCTCTTGCGCTGTTTCAACCGCATGAACGACCTCATCGATGGCGTGCACGTCGAAGGAACCATCCGCGTTGCCGGCCATGATATCTATGGCACGGAAGTGGATGTGATCGAGTTGCGAAAACGGGTTGGCATGGTGTTTCAGAAATCCAATCCCTTCCCCAAATCCATCTATGAAAACGTCGCCTATGGCCTGCGACTGCACGGAGTCAAAAAAAAATCCGACCTGGTCGCCGTCGTCGAACAGAGCCTGCGGGCGGCGGCCCTATGGGACGAAGTCAAAGATCGGCTCCACTCCAGCGCGCTTGGCCTTTCCGGCGGCCAGCAACAGCGGCTCTGTATCGCGCGCGCCATTGCCATCCGGCCCGAAATCATCCTCATGGACGAACCCGCCTCGGCCCTCGATCCCATCGCCACCGCCAAGATCGAGGATTTGATCCTCGAATTGAAAAAGGAGTTCACCATCGTTATCGTGACCCACAACATGCAACAGGCCGCGCGTATCTCCGACCACACCGCGTTCTTCTACCTCGGCGAGTTGATCGAGTTCGATTCGACCCGCAAGATCTTCACGAACCCGGCCAAGAAACAAACCGAAGATTACGTGACGGGACGATTCGGTTGATCAAAACCGCATGATCCACTTCGAACAGGAAATCACGGCTCTGAAGGAGAAGCTGCTCACCATGGCCAGCAAGGCCACCAACGCGGTCAACAAGGCCATCCAGGCGCTCGTGGACCGGAATGATGACCTCGCCCGGGTGGTGCAACACGAGGATGACGAGCTCGACCGGCTCGAAATCGAAATCGACGAGGTTGCGATTGGACTCCTTTCCAAGGCACCGCTGGCCAGCGACCTCCGGTTCATCACTGCGGCAATGAAAATCTCTCACGATCTCGAGCGGGTGGGGGACGAGGCAACAAAGATCGCCCGCCGTTCGATCGAACTGAGCCAGGAACCCCAACTCAAGCCTTATGTGGATATCCCGCGCATGACCCGGATGGGCGCTGAAATGATGGCCGATGCCCTCGACGCGTTTGTCAATCGCAAGCCGGAAAAGGCGCGCGCCGTCATCCCACGGGACAAGGAAGTCGATCTGCTGAACAAGCAACTGCATCGTGAGCTGGCTAGTTACATGGTCGAAAGACCCGCGACCATCACCCGTTGCTTAAATCTGATGGTGATTTCCAAAAGCCTCGAACGCATCGCCGACCACGCAACCAACGTGGCCGAGGAGGTCGTGTATCTCTACGAAGCGAAGGACATTCGCCACTCCGGAAAGGGCGAGGCGCCTGCGGCCGGGTCCGGTAGCGGCCCGACTTGAAGCAATCGAATATCGAACGTCCAACATCCAACGCTGAAAGAGGTTCAGCTCAAAGCGTTTCGGCGCCCGGCGTTCGATGTTTTTTAGCCGTTCAGAGCGAGCGCTGCTCCTCGGTCTGGCGAAGATTCGCGGTTAGTGTCTCGGCCGAGATCTCCCGCTCCCACCGGCTGATGACGACGGTGGCCACGCCGTTGCCGATCAGGTTCGTGATCGCGCGGCATTCGCTCATGAACCGATCGATGCCAACGAGGAGTGCGAGCGAGGCAATTGGCACCTTGGGCACCACGGCCAGCGTGGCGGCGAGCGTCACGAACCCGGCGCCAGTCACGCCGCTGGAGCCCTTCGACGAGACCATCGCGACGAGCATCAGCGTGAGTTGGTCGCGCAGATCGAGCGGGGTGTTGGTGGCCTGGGCCAGGAAGACGGCAGCCATCGTCATGTATATGTTTGTGCCGTCCAGATTGAAACTGTAGCCGGTCGGAATCACCAGACCCACGGTCGCATCTGCGCAGCCCAACCGCCGCATCTTCTGGATCATCCCGGGCAGCGCCGTTTCCGAGGAACTGGTGCCGAGCACGAGCAGCAACTCCTCCTTGATGTAGGCGAGAAAGCGAAGGATGGAAAACCCGCTGGCCGCCGCGATCAATCCGAGCACAACAAGGATGAACAGCGCCGCCGTTACATAAAAGCCCGCCATCAGCGCGACCAACCGATTCAATGCACTCAGACCGTAGCTGCCCACTGTGAACGCCATGGCGCCGAGCGCGCCCAATGGCGCCAGCCTGACCACGATCCGCATGATCCCGAAAAAGACGTGCGAGGCGGCATCAATGGCATTCAGCACTGACACCCGCCGTTCGCCCATGAACGTAATGGCGAAAGCGGCCAACCCCGACACCAGCAGCACTTGCAGCAGGTCGCCGGACACAAAAGCGTCGAAGAGGGTGTTTGGGATGATGTTGAGGAATAAAGACACCGGATCCATCGAGCGCGCCTTCTGCGAGTAGGCCTGGCCGATTTGCGGGTCGAGAGTCTCGGGATCAATATTGAAGCCTGCGCCGGGCTTGAGCACGTTCACGACCATCAGACCGATCGCCAGCGCAAGCGTCGAGACGATTTCAAAATAGACCAGGGTCTTCACCCCGACGCGCCCGAGCTTTCGCATGTCGCGCATGGACGCAACCCCATGCACGACGGTGCAAAAAATGATCGGCGCGATCATCATCTTGACGAGCTTGATGAAACCGTCGCCCAGCGGTTTGAGCGATTTGCCGAGTCCGGGAAACAAGCCGCCAATGACGATTCCGAGGCCGACTGCAATCAGCACCTGCACATAGAGGACTCGATACCACGGTTTGCGGTCAGTTGGTCTGGGGGAAGTTGATGCGCTCAATGAACGTTGGTTGCCTGTTTACGGATCCAGGCGGAATGCTAAGCAGTTTCCCACTGGCAAGCAACGGCGCGTCTCAGCCAGTTTAACCGGGGCGAAAACAGAATTCTTCGTCGACTAAACCGCAAAGAACGCAAAGAACGCAGAGACAGCGGCCAGAAGGAACGTGGGCTTGCACTTGCGGCGGGCCACATCCTGTGACCAGGCAAATTCGCGCATTCGAACTCATATAGGAGCCGAAGTTAATGCGCAGACTGTGTTCGAGACGGGCGTTCGTTGCGGTTGTGCCTGTTTAGCGGTTGAGGACTGTTCAAACACAGCGGATTTTCTGGTTGAACGGAGTAAAGCGTCGCCTAAGAATCCCCACGGACTCATTGACAACCCTTACGAGTGACTGCTAAAGTGAGTATCCTTAGTGGATAACTTATGATTGCAACCGACGCGCCACCGAAAGTGACGCACAACGAAACCATTAAAGAAGCAATCCCGACGCTCGCGGGCGCCATTGCCCGGACGCTGGCCGACCCCAATCTCGATCGATTTTCCGAGGATGACGTGCAATTCCTGAAGTTTCACGGCATTTACCAGCAGGATGATCGGGATCTGCGCAAAGCGCAGAAGAAATTCATCATGATGATCCGTGGCCGGATTCCTGGCGGCGTGATGAGCCCCAAACAGTGGTGCGTGTTCGACGAGCTCGCCTCACAGCACGGCAATAACACCCTCCGAATCACGACGCGCCAGAGCATTCAATTTCACGGCGTAGTCAAGTCCGGCTTGGGCCCGCTAGTGAAGCAAATCAACGAGGCGTTGCTTTCGACACTCGCTGCCTGCGGCGACGTGAACCGCAACGTCATGGCGCCTCCGACTCCCGCCCATACTCGTGAGCGCGCTCAGGTTTTTGAAGACTGCAAACGCGTGGCCGACGCGCTCAAGCCACGCACCGCGGCCTATCATTCGATTTGGATTGAAGGGGCGCAATTGGACCTTGCCGACCCGGCCAACAAGGATTTCGAGGACCCGCTTTACGGCAAAACCTATCTGCCGCGAAAATTCAAAACCGCGTTTGTCGTTCCGCCTGTCAATGACATTGACATCTTTACCAACGACCTTGGCTTCATCGCGATTCTCGAAAACGACCAGCTCATCGGGTACAACGTCGCGGTCGGCGGCGGCATGGGCCGCAGCCACGGCAACGCCCAGACTTTCCCGCGCCTGGCGGATGTGCTGGGTTTTTGCACACCGGACAATCTGATCAATGTGGCGAAAGCCGTCCTTACCATTCATCGCGATTTCGGCGATCGCGCGGAGCGCAAACACGCGCGGCTCAAGTACGTCATCGCCGAGCGCGGCGTGGACTGGGCCCGCAGCGAGGTGGAGAAACGCGCGGGAACCAGACTCGCGCCGGCGCGACCCTTTCGGTTCACGACCACCGGCGACCTTTACGGCTGGAACCGGCAAACCGACGGGAACTGGTTTCTGACCTTGTTTGTCGAAACTGGCCGAGTGAAGGATTCCGACAGTTGCCGTCTCAAGACCGCCTTGCGCGAGATCGCCGAGAGGTTCGGAAACATTGAATTCCACCTTTCCCCGAACCAGAACGTTATTCTCACAAACATCTCGGACGCCGACCGGGGGGCGATCAACACGCTGCTCGCCGAGCGCGGGGTGAAGACCGAGAACCAGGCCAGCGTCCTGCACGCCGCGGCGCTCGCCTGTCCGGCGATGCCCACCTGCGGACTCGCGCTGGCTGAATCCGAGCGCATGTTGCCCGGTTTGATCGACCGAATCGAAGCGCTGTGCGCTGAATTGGGCCTTGCCGGCGAGGAAATCATCATCCGTTCCACAGGTTGCCCAAACGGTTGCGCGCGTCCCTACATGGCCGAAATCGCGTTCGTCGGCAAAGCGCCGGGGCGTTACCAGGTCTGGCTCGGCGGCGACACTGCCGGCATGCGCTTGAATCGCCTCTGGAAAGACATGGTGAAAGACCCGGAGATTGAGAACGAACTCCGGCCGCTGCTCGTCCGTTTCGCGGATGGACGTAATCCTGGCGAGAGATTTGGTGATTGGTGCGACCGCGTGTTGTTGAAGGAGCAACCGGCGAGCGCAACCTGACCGGTCTGGTTATCGGTTCAGGTGTCGTTTCCGATGGGAACGGCGACCGGGCACCTCATCGTTGAGCTCAAGCATTGTGAATCCAAACGAAATCGACCAATGGAATGCGGAGTTACGGCGTCAAACGCCGCTCGAAATCGTCCGCTGGGGCGCCGCTCGGGCGAACGGCCGCGCGGTGGTTTCCACGAACTTTCGCCCTTACGAAGCCGTCCTGTTGCATCTCTGCACTCAGGTGCAACCGGACATCCCGGTGCTGTGGGTCGACCATGGATACAACCGTGCGGCGACCTACCAGCACGCGGAGCACCTGAAAAAGCTTCTCCACCTAAACCTCAAAGCGTACCTGCCAGGAATCACCGCGGCGCATCGCGACGCGGTTTACGGCGCGGTCCCGTCCGGAGACGACGAGGAAGGCCTGAAGCAGTTCAGCGCGGTGATGAAGCTGGAGCCGTTCCAACGCGGGATGAAGGAACTCGCTCCGATCGTCTGGTTCACCGCGTTGCGCAAGGTTCAAAACCCCAATCGCGCCGGCCTGGACATCGTGTCACAGGATGCCAACTTCGGCACGCTCAAGGTCAGTCCGGCCTTTCATTGGAGCGATGCGGAGATGGAGGCCTACCTCGAAAAGCACAATCTGCCAAATGAGTGGGATTATTTCGATCCCGCCAAGGCCGACGAAAAACGCGAGTGCGGACTCCACGCGACGTGGGGTGGTGCTTTGGTCAGGAAATAGACACGGATTACACGGAGTTTCTCGGATTAGCTATGCCAGAACTGCTTTACCGCTAGGAGACACATCAATTGGTCGGGTTCTGCATGGAAATAGACACGGATTCCACGGATTTACACGGATGACTTATGGCAGAACTGCTTTACCGCGAGGAGACACATCAATTGATCGGGTTCTGCATGGAAATAGACACGGATTCCACGGATTTACACGGATGACTTATGTCAGAACTGCTTTACCGCGAGAAGACACATCAATTGACCGGGTTCTGCATGGAAATAGACACGGATTCCACGGATTTACACGGATGACTTATGTCAGAACTGCTTTACCGCGAGGAGACACATCAATTGGTCGGGTTCTGCATGGAAATCCATGGCGAGTTGGGCAAAGGACACGACGAGGTCATTTACAAGGACGCGTTGGTCGTCGAGTTGAGTCGCG
>Ga0207670_10001382_pt1 | contig 12758 bp, 10 predicted proteins | sample KBSS23HmetaG_FD_184339 | JGI IMG/M metagenome (GOLD analysis project Ga0207670, IMG submission 184339) | Switchgrass rhizosphere microbial communities from Kellogg Biological Station, Michigan, USA - KBS S2-3H metaG (SPAdes) (version 2) | ecosystem: Host-associated > Plants > Roots >... | reverse complement strand
GAGTGTGATTGTGGGCCGGTGTGGATTGGCTCGCTGCGGTAGTTCGAGTCGCCTCGGGCTGAGGTTGATCCTTGCTGGCCGAGTTGACCAATAAAACGGCTACGATAAGCAGCCCCACAATTCCGCCGATTAATAACCAGCTCTTCTTCATGAAAACGTACTCCTCATTTATGAGACACGGCTTCACACGGATGAACACAGATCCGTGTTCACCCGTGCTATCCGTGGCTAATTTACGCGGCCTTTTTGTCCTTGGTCTTGTCCTTCTGCTTCATGTTGCAGCAGTCTTTATGATCTTTCGTGTCGTGCTTCATATTGGGATCATGCTTCATATTCGCGTCATGCTTGCTCATGTCGCATGATTCGTTACAACACGCCTCTTTATGGTTCTTCATGTCGGCGTTGTCTTTCATTTTGCATGAATCACCACTGCAACAACACTCTTCCTTGGCATCAGCACCGGCCGTCTCGCCCTCTTTTTTCATCGGGCACGAACCGTCGGTGCCGCAACACGATTCCATTGCGCAACACGCTTCAGTTTTCTTCTTCTGATCTCCTTGTGCGGGGGTTTGGGCCATGACGGCTGCGGATGCAGCCAGCAGTAACCCAACGACCATGATAAGGACGATCTGTTTTCGGGGTTTCATTTTAGTTCTCCTGTATCTTAGAGATTAATACATAGCCGTGCGCAACGCACACGGAGCCTTAACGTTTACCCTGCGCCGGGCAGATCTCTAGATCAGGAACACACAACAAAGAAGGTGAGTAGGGCCACGATTTGGCAGGACCGGAACAACGAGAGCGTTGTCCGGTGTTTGAGTCTGTTTCTCAAGCTGCGGCAATGCCGCCACTGAAGCACGTCCTGGATCCGGTACGTTGGTGGTATTTTTCGAAGTCGCCGCCGTCGCATTAGTTACTAGCGGACAATCATTCATCATGCCACGCGGAGTGGGAGCGAAAGACGTCACACCTTCCGGCTGCTTCACCTTGCGGGTGTTCTGCTTCTTCGGCTTTTGACTGGCGCAGCATTCATGTCCGGAACGCACCGCCTGACAGCTTTCGCCCGCCTCGATCGTCGTGGAGTCATCGATCTCAGCTGCCATCGTGCTATTGCCGCAACCGAAAAGACAGCCACCAGCCATCCAGATCGACACACTGATCGACAGCAGCAATCGCACCACTTTGTTCGAGAAAAACAACCTCATTTGGCTAGCAGTCTACCCCTCCGGGCCGCTATTTGTCGAGGTTTAGACTCGCATCAAAATCGTCATCAAATTCCAGCACTTCTGTAACGACGGACTTGTTAGCCTGAAGTCATGAGTATCGATAAAAACAAAATTAAAACTCAGGATGAACTGGATGAACCAGCACCTATGGATATTGCGGATCAACGCGCAGAAGCTGAAATGAACGAACTCGAAGATCGGGCAAAAAGAGATGTCGCAGAGGGACTGCGAAAACAGGAAGGAGGGGAAGAATAATTAACCACGGATGACACGGATAAATCCGGATTTTTATCCGTGTTATCTGCGTTACCCTTTTTCAATCAACGCCTGTTCCAGCGCTTGTCTTAGCTGTACAGGTGTTGACTGCGGACTGAATCCGATAAATCGTCGTATGATGCGCCCGTCGCGCGCGATGATGAAGCTTTGCGGGATGTTAGTGCGTCCCTGCATCAGCCCGAGCGCCACTTCACGCGTGGCCCATCCGATCTGGTAATCGACATTGTACGCGCGCACAAATTCCTGAACGCTTTGCGCCGAAGCGTCCGGATCTTCAGTCGAGAGCCCGATCATCTCCACGCCACGGTCTTTAAACTCCTTATTTAGTTTCACCAGTTCAGGAGTTTCCATCCGGCATGGACCACACCAGGTCGCCCACAAGTTAACCAACAATACTTTCCCCGAATAGTCGCCGAGCTTTATTGGCGTGCCGCTCGTCATCCGGTTCTCGGCCTGCAGCACCGGCGGCGACAACGTCGTGAAACCTGCCCGGTTAGGCGCCGCGCCCGATTTATTGGCGCTCGCCGGATTGGATGATGGATCGTTTGAATTGCAACTGGAAACGCCGAACGCTGCCAGCAATCCGAAAGCAATTACGGTACACGCCAACCGCAGCGGAGTCCAAAACTTCATTTTATTGATTTCACTTTTCACTTCTTTTTACCAAACCTGAACGACTCCAGTATCACTGGCGCCTCACCTCTCTCACCCACGTCCTCCACTGACGATAACTCACCGGCAAGAGATGTACAAAGCAAGGTGAGGGTTGCGCCGGTTGTGTCGCCTTCCTTACCCGTCGGCAGGAAGATGACGCGGCCCCACAAATTCAGGTCGCCGCGCTCAGTCCCCTTCGAAAGACCTTCCCATCTGAATTCGTAAGCATCCATCGAGTTGACCTTCGTTGGACCTTCCGAGACTTTTTTATAGTCCGGAATCATCTTGGCCAGCGAATTACTGAACTCCGTCACGCGCTGCGGATAACTCGGCAGATCGCCGACAAAAGTACCGGTGCTCGTATACCAACCTACCGCAAAATTCTCCTGAGTGAAATCCGGCGGCAGCATTCGGTCCACCTTCACGAAGTTTGTGGCGCCCGCCACTCCTGATTTGCGGTCGCGGGTCCACCCTTGAGGGTAATAAAAGGAGAAGTCGAAATAGTGGTCAGCTAACTTTCCGTCGAGATTCGCATTTGCATTTACAAACTGGACCGTACCCGCAGGCGGCGCAAAAGTGTCTTCAACTGTTGGCGACGGCGAAGGTGCTTCGACAGAAGCGGTCGGAGTCGGCGTACTGACCTCCGCGGGCCGCTCCGGCCTTCTTTCCGCAGCCATCTCGTCCAATTTCGGTTTAATCACAAAGAAGAACACAGCGGCCAGTGCTCCACCGCTCAACAAGAGAAAAACAAGAACCCCCGCGATGATGAGTGGCACCTTCGACTTCTTCTTCGCGACCGGCGGCGGCAATGGCGCTGAAGGCGCGGGCGCCGGTACTTCCACCGTAGCTGGTGTCGACTGCTCAGCAGGCGGTGCTGGAGGCGGCGGTGGAGTTACGCTCACGGGCGGCGGCGGTGGTGGCGGAGGTGGCGTTGGCGGCGGCGCCGCGGGTGGTCTCGCGATATCTGATGTATTCGGACTGGCTCCGGTTGGTCCGGTAGTTGGGCCAGTGTTGCGCGGCAGTGCAATCGTCGCCGGATAGTTCTCGATGATCGTCGCATTCGGATCCGGCAGATCGCGACTCGTCGGTCTTTCTGCCGCGGCATTCAGGTCGATTGTGGTCGCTCGTATCGTCGCATTCGGATCGAGGGTTTGTGGCGCAATCAACAGTCCGCCATCAAACGTGCAGAACTTCTGACCTTCATCGGGGTACGTACGATTACACTTAGGGCAACTCTTCATTTACACGGACCTCTTAACGGGAGTCTGATTGATCTTGATCACCTAGTTCGCACGAGCTCTGGCGAGTTTCTGGGCAGCACCATTATTGTTCGGATCGAGTTCCAGTGCACGTTGATAGGCGCGCACGGCTTTGTCTTTCTGCTTCGACTTCAGGTACCCGTCGCCGACACCTTCAAAGCCAAAAACACCGGCGAGCTGTTTTTTCTCGCCCGTTCCTGCTACTTCTGAAGCACGCTCGTACGTGGCTTCAGCATCACTGAACCGATCCATTCCCAGATAAGCCCGGGCCAAAAGGTTGAATGGTTGAAACGCGCGTGAGCTGACTTCGGTCGCCGACTTCAAATAAGGCTCGGCTTCCTGGTATCTCTTGTAAACGATCAAATAGCGACCCATCAGCAGCAGCGACGTCGGGTTATTTCGATCGAGATCGAGCGCCTTTTTGAGCACCGGTTCTGACTGCGGCCACAGTTGCTCGCTCTGTAGCGAGTCGGCTATCAGGTTGAGCGTCGCCGGATCCTTCGCCAGCTCGACGGCTTTGTCATACATCGGCGCCGCCTCAGTGTATTTATTCATTTTGTTGAGCGTGCGCGCCAGGTGCGCATAGGCAACGGCAAACTGCGGATCGAGCTCGATAGCACGACGATAGGAATGTTCAGTTTCGCTGTTCGCAAGACCGCGTGCTTGCAGTGCCACGCCGAGACGGTCCCAACCCACAGCGTTCTTCGGGTCGATTTGCACTGACTTGCGGGCAAACGACTCGGCATCGGCAAATCGCTTCGCATTGTCGCCATCTACTCTTGGTTGCACCAGCACGACGCTCAAGGCGATGTATGCGTCGGCATTTGTTGGCGCCCACGTCACGGAATTCCGGTAAGCGGCTTCGGCCTCTGCCCAGCGCTGCTGGTCGGAATAGACGTTGCCCAAACCATAGGCGGCACGCGCGTCGCGTGGGGTTAGTTTCAAGACTTCTTTGTAAGCATCTTCAGCTTCCGTGAACCTGCGCGCGTCGCGGGCTTCATTGCCTTTATCGAGCAAGTCCTCAACGCGCTCCACAACGTTCGAGCGAGTGGGACGCGTGGGACCGGTGGTGCGGCTGGGTGGCTTTGTCCCCGTGGTGGGTTTGGCGCTCTTCTTCGTCTCCGGATTCCTTGCTCTGAAAATCCCGGCGCCGGCGCCTACGTCTGCGCCGACGTCCTGTGCAAATGCGGTCGCGCCGGCCATTAGACTCAAGACCATCACGCGCAGGATTGCCTTAGTGCTCATGATTACTTCTCCTGGGGCTTCGAAAAAAAGAACTTATGGATCACGGAAGAATTACTGCGTTGGATTGTAGATCAGCTTCCCCTGATGGAGCTAATCGCCTTCATTTTAATACGTCCTTTAGGACTTATACGATCTGTATGACCTATTAGCCGCAGATTGTTACGGGCTGCGCACGAGCCGGAAACCTAATAGCGTCTTCTTCGTGGAAGGGGGGACAAAATCACGCAGGCAAGACGTCACGGGCGCTTCGACATTCGCGGGATCGCTAATGTAACCAGCACCGCGAATCGTTATCCAATCCTGGTAGCTTTTGGGAATTTCCCTCTGGTTACCCGGATATACCGCGACTTTGGACGAAGTCAATTCCCAAACATTTCCAATCAGGTCAAGCACACCCCACTTATTCTTGCCATTTGGACGCGAACCGACCGGAAACGGAGTGGCGTCCTTGAGAATCGCGGCGCCGTCCTGCCACTTAGCTCCCCATGGATATAAGTCACCCTGCGCGCCGTTGCGCGCCGCATACTCCCATTCTTCTTCAGTCGGCAAACGGTACGCGACGCCATCACGTTTCGAACGCCACGTAGCAAACGCCATCGCATCGTCCAGTGATACGTTTACGACCGGCCACAGCTCCTGGCCGAACGGTGGCTTATTTCCAGCCCAATGACTGGGCGGCGTGTGGTTCATCTCTCTCACGAAGTCGGCGTATTCGGTGTTGGTGACTTCGGTTGTGTCCATCAGAAACGGCTGTACCGTGACGGTGTGAGCCGGAGTTTCCTGCGGCGGACCAGTGTTACGACCCATCTGAAAAGTGCCACCTTCGATAGCCACCAACTCGGCCTTCTTCGCAGGCGATGCGATCGGACTCGGCGTTGGCTGTGGACCGTCGACTATTACGCGAGGTCTCAACATGAAATACGCGCCGATACCAACACCCGCGAGCACAAGCACCATCACCGCACCGCCGATGAGCAACAATGATGGCAAGGCTTTGCGCTTCGGCGAAAAGTCGACGATCATCGGCTTGCGCGAACCAACAACAGGCCCAACTGCCGGGGCGCCTGTGCTACCCCATTGAGGATTCGTGGAACTTCCCTGCACGTGTGTCGTCTCAGGGTCCATCGCAGGTGGCATGCTGCCTGAAAGCCGGTCAAGTCGATCTTCCAGTTCCTTCGCCTGCGCTGCCATGCGTTCCAGCTTATCTTGCTGTTCGCGCTCTTTTCGCTCTCGTTGTTCCTCGTCGCGGTTAACGCTGGTCAACGAGCCAAGCGAAACTCCGAAATTCGTCTCCTGTGCGATCGGTGGTTGACTTGAAGTCGCTGACAGATCGGGAGCGGGCCTGGTTGGAGGTTGAGTTATTGAAGCTACGGTCCTGTTGGGATCCATCGCGACCGTCTCTCGCAGCGCAGAGGCAACAACAGGCGCGGCGTTCACCGCTGCATGGAGGTCGCGCAGGAAAGCCGGTATCGAATCGATGCGCGCTGAGACTTCTTTCTCGAGTGCATGCCTCACTACAGATTCGATCGGCGGCGGCACCGCTATTCCCATCGATTGAAAGCTGGGTGGCGGAAGCGTGAGATGCTTCTTCATGATCGACGGAATCGAAGATCCTTTAAAAGGAACTTCTCCGGAGAGCATCTGGTAGAGAATAACGCCGAGACTGTAGATGTCGGCACGTGCATCCGGTTCTTCATCGGACCACTGTTCCGGGGCCATGTAAAACGGCGAGCCCATCGGCCCACTCGTTTGCGCTTGCACGAACGACCCGAGTAGCTCTCCCGATTTGATCTTCGCCAGGCCGAAGTCAAGAATCTTTACACCTTCCGCAACCGACACGTTGTCCTGGACCATTATGTTCAGCGGCTTCAGATCGCGATGCACGATTCCCTGCCGGTGGGCGGCGCCTACACCGGCGGCGATAGCGCTGATGAACTCCCACGCGCGTTGCGGCGACATCACGCCTTCCGTTGCCAGAATGTCCTGAAGTGATCGGCCTTCGATAAACTCCATCACCAGAAAAGGCATGTTGCCGCGCACCACGCCGAAGTCAGTCACGGCAATGATGTTCTGGTGACGTATCGCCGCAGCCGCCAGCGCTTCCTGGCGAAAACGTGTGGTGAGCATCGGATCGTTGCCGACGAGATCCGGAATAATGATTTTTATCGCGTGGCGGGTTTTGAGAAAGATGTGGCGCGCCTGGAAGACGACGCCCATGCCGCCTTGCCCGAGACGGCGTTCGAGCATGTAGCGGGCATCAAGTGTGCATTCACCCAAAAGTGACGGCGCTGTTGCATCACCATCCTGGGGACAGTGATTGATTTCGTCAGGATAACAGCGCTTACACTTTGGACACTCTTTCATCTACGCAAGTCCACAGATTACACAGATTAACATGGATTTACCTGTTGTTTGCGTAATCTGTGGATAAGATCAGCGGATGACGACGTTTACCAGACGACGCGGCACGACGATCACCTTCACCACTTCGCGACCGTCGGTCAGAGCGCGCACGCGTTCGTCGGCGAGCGCGGAAGCGCGCAACTCATCCTCGGAAACGTCCGGCGCTGCAATCACTCGCGAGCGGAGTTTTCCGTTCACCTGGATCGGAATCTCCAGCTCTTCGCTTCGCGCGAGCTCGGGGTCAGCGACCGGCCATCGTGGCACTTCTTTCAGTAACCCGCCGGTGTGGCCGAGACTTTCCCACATCTCCTCCGCGACGTGAGGCGCAAAGGGCGTCAGCATGATCACCAGCGATTCCAACGCTTCCCGCACCGCAAAGACATCTTCCGCCGAAGCGGTTGCCGGGTCAGCGTTGAAGTCTAAGATCTGGTTGAACAACTCCATCAACGCGGCGACGCTCGTGTTCAAGTGCAACTGTGTGAAGTCGCTCGTTATCTTCGCGATCGTTTGGTGAGTCTTTCGCCGTAACGTTCGCGCTTCCACGCTGGATTCACCGGCCGGTGGACCATCTGGATTTACGAGTCGCTCCTGCCACCTCCAAACCATCGTGTAGACGCGTCTCAGGAAGCGCACCGCTCCTTCGATTCCCGTCTCAGACCAGCGCAATTCGTTTTCGACCGGCGCTGCAAACAACACAAACAACCGTGTCGCGTCAGCGCCAAATGCCTGGATCATCTCGTCCGGATCCACTCCGTTGCCGAGACTCTTCGACATCGCTTTCCATTCGTCAGTTCCCTCGATGCGGTTTGTCACCATTCCTTGCGTCAACAAACGCTTCACCGGTTCGTCGAAATTGACCATGCCGATGTCGCGCATGAACTTGGTCCAGAAGCGCGTGTAGATCAAGTGCATTACTGCATGTGAATCGCCGCCGATGTACTGGTCCACCGGCGTCCACTGTTTTGCGACATTCGTGTCGAACGCCTCGCTCTCATTTCGCGGATCCAGGTAGCGGAAGAAGTACCAGGATGAATCGACAAACGTATCCATCGTGTCAGTCTCGCGTCGCGCGGGCCCCTGACACTTCGGACACGTCGTGTTTACAAACTCCGGCACGCCCGCCAACGGCGACTCGCCCGCTCCCGTGAATACTGCTGTTTGCGGCAGGACCACCGGGAGCTGATCGTAAGGTACCGGCACCATGCCGTCCTTTTCGCAGTAGATCATCGGCACTGGCGCGCCCCAGAACCGTTGGCGCGACACACCCCAATCGCGAATGCGATACGTCACCGCCGGCTCGCCAAAACCGTTTGTCCTGGCGTGTTCCGCCATCTCGCGCATCGCAACATCGGAGAGTTTGCCGCCCCAGTCGCCGCTGTTGATCAAAACACCGTAGTCGGTGAACGAATGTTTGATCTCCGCTGATGCATCGCCCGCGGTAGTCAGCGTTGGCTCTGCGTCCAACTGCTCGTGAGTAACGGGCGCTATGACCTGCCTGATCGCCAACGAGTACTTCTGTGCAAAGTCAAAATCGCGCTCGTCGTGAGCCGGAACGCTCATCACGGCGCCTGTGCCATACTCCATCAGGATATAGTTCGCCACCCACACCGGAATGGTCTCGCCGCTGAACGGATTGATCGCGAGCACGCCCGTGTTGAGTCCTTCTTTCTCTTCCTCGCCTACTTCGCGACCGGCTGCACGCTGCGTTCTGATCTTCTGCGCAAAGGCTTCGATGTCCTGCTTCAGCGCCGAACCTTCGAGCAGTTCAGCTAACAACGGGTGCTCAGCCGACATCACGACTGCGTTCGCGCCGTAGATCGTGTCGATGCGCGTGGTGAACACACGAATCTTCTTGTCGCTGTCCTTTACCGGGAAGTCGACATACGCGCCTTCGCTGCGGCCCACCCAATCGCTCTGACGCTTCAGTACCTTCTCGGGCCAACCGGCTTCGATCTGTTTTATGTCGGCGACGAGCTGCTCTGCGTAATCGGTGATTTTCAGGAACCACTGTTCCAGATCTCTCTTCTCGACCGGCGTTCCACAGCGCCAGCAGATCCCGCCCGACGACTGTTCGTTCGACAGCACGGTCTGCTCTTTCGGACACCAGTTGACCTGCGACACTTTCTTGTAGGCCAAACCGCGTTCGAGCATTTTCAGGAAGAACCATTGGTCCCACTTGTAATAGTCAGGCCGGTGCGCAGCGATCTCGCGCGACCAGTCGTAACTGATGCCCAGTCGCTGCATCTGTCCGCGCATGTGCGCGATGTTTTCTTCGGTCCAGTCGCGTGGATTCACGCCGCGTTTGATGGCAGCCTGTTCCGCGGGCTGGCCGAAGCTGTCCCAGCCGATTGGGTGCAGCACGTTGAAACCCTGGAGGCGCTTGAACCAGGCGAGCGCGTCGCCGATCGCGTAGTTGCGCACGTGACCCATGTGCAGGAAGCCTGACGGGTAGGGCAACATCTCGAGGCAATAGAATTTCTCGCGCGAATCGTCGGTGGGCGCCTGAAAAACGCCCGATTCATTCCAGCGTTGCTGCCACTTATTCTCGATCTGTTCGGGAAAGTATTTTTCGTCCATAACGTTATCCAATCATAGAGGTCCCCTGATTTAAACTTGCTTGCTTCTGTGTGTGGAAGTCGCCGCCCTGCCGAACCACGCACTTAGGCGCGGCGCAGAAGCGGCACCGTTAGGAGGAGGCTAGTTGAAGGATACTCTGAAAACATTAACTACGGATTTTACACGTCTGTTTATCCGTGTCAATCCGTAGTTACAAATGACCGTAGCATCTCGAGGTTTTTGAGATCGGCCAGGGGGTCGTCGTAGGGGGTTTCCAGGATGAAGGCTGCGTGTTTGAGTTTTGGGTGGCGAGCGACGCGGCGGAGGGCGTCGGCGCCGATGTGGCCTTCGCCGATGTGCCAGTGGCGATCGACGCGCGAGTTGTAAGGGACGCGCGAGTCGTTGAAGTGGATGGCGCGCACATTCTTTGTCTTTACTGTCTTCTGCACTCGTTGGAGCAATGCCTCGAGGCCGTCTTCTTCGCGGATGTCGTAGCCTGCGGTGAAAGCGTGCGCGGTGTCGAGACAAACGCCAAGTGGAAGCTTCGGGCAGATGCGGATGATTTCCTGAAGATGCTCAAAGCGGTGACCGATGCAGTCGCCTTGCCCGGCAGTGTTTTCCAAAAGGATCCGTAGCTTGCCAAACTTCAGTCCCTTGCACGCGATCTGCAAACTCGCCGCACACAGCGCGATGCCGTCCGCTTCACACGCACCACGCGCGCTTCCCGGATGCACTACGAGGTAATCAACACCGAGCAGCAGCGCGCGCTCGACTTCTTCACGAAAGGACGCGCGCGATTTCCGCCGCATCAGATCGTCGGATGCGGCAAGATTGACGAGATAGTTACAGTGGATCAAGACGGGCGAGATCTTTGTTTGCTTGCGAGTCTTTCGAAATAGTTGAACGTCTTCGAGTGTCAACGGCTTCGCCATCCACCCGCGCGGGTTGCGAGAGAAGAGTTGGACCGTATCGCAGCCCGTCTCCTTCGCAACTAACAACGCATTATGAACCCCACCCTTAATGGGCGCGTGAAATCCGATCTTCATCTGTGAAAATCCGTGGCTTCCATTACTCGCAGCATGTTCCCACCAAGTATTTTGTCGACGTCACTCTCCGTGTAGCCGCGTCGCAAGAGCTCTTTAGTGAGATTTGGCAGCTCAGCCACTGTGGCCAGATCCGCAGTCGTGATCTGCACCCCATCAAAATCAGAGCCGATGCCAACATGGTCCACACCGACCAGCTTCACGATGTGATCGATGTGATCCACAATCCGCGAGACCTTCACCGGCGGCAGGCGACGCGTGTACTCGCGTTGCCTGACGCGATCGCGCGCCATCTTCTTGTGAACCGCATCTCCAGGCTCAGCCGCCGACGCTTCCTGGACCATCGTCGCTATCTCCGTGTCAACCTGCTTCTTCTTCTGACTCCAACCCGGTTCGAGGTGCTCGGGATAAAAGATCACATTCACGACGCCGCCTGTCTTCGCCAGCGCCCGAATCATGTCGTCAGTTAAATTTCGCGGCACGTCTGCAATCGCTCGACACGCAGAGTGTGTCGCAATCACCGGCGCCGTCGAAGTATTAACAATATCCCAGAAAGTCGGATCAGAAACGTGCGAAACATCAATCATCATCCCCAACCGGTTCATCTCGCGCACGACGTTCTTTCCAAACTCGTTGAGCCCGCGCGTGGCGCCTACGTCGTCACCTGAAGACCCTGCCCAACTCGTACTCACGCTCCACGCAGGCGACATGTATCGAACACCAAGATCGTAGTACCGCCGCACGTTCTCCAGCCGGTCATCGATCGCATAACCGCCTTCAAGACCCAACAAAGCAGCTATCTTCCCCTCACTGGCCGCGCGACGAATGTCAGCCGCGGAAGTCGCGAGCAACCACGTCTCCGGATGCCGCTCGGCAAGCGTGCGTACGGCAGCGATCTGATCGTCAGCCCGCTTCATTGCCTTCGCACCACCACCGCCAAACAACTGCGGCTCAACCCAGATCGAAAAGAACTGCGCATCAAGACCGCCTGCCTTCGCGCGCACTGCGTCGAAGTGGCCGTCGTTGAGTTGCTGTTGAATATCGACGTCTTCGTCAAGCAAACGCTGCGCGGTGTCGACGTGCATGTCGATCGCGATGGCACGTTGATGTATCGCGAGTGGATCGGTTTCGGTGGTGGTGATTGTGTTCTGATTGTTCTGATTCATCTTTTTGTCACTACAGCTGGCAGGAAACGTTAGCAGCAAAAACAGGATAATTGAAACAGTCGCGATGAGACTTTTGGAGCGGTTTTTCGGTAAGGCCCACGGATTAGTAATCTCTAGTTTAAAGTGGCTCAATTGTGTTATTGCGCGAGTATAAATACTGTACGGTACCGTTCTTGCCAAGCGAGTCAGAACTACTGTATTGTGCCCGTTTGATAACCCACTCAGCGCACGTAAAGAGGACCGAGTTTTCCCGTTTGTAGCGTTCCGCGCGGCAGAGATATGGGCCTCCCCCAATCTCAGTATTTCCTGAAGGAGTAAACAACATGTTCTCAAAAGACGGCAACACCAAAGACATTAAAACACCACGCATCTGCGACGTTGTCTGGCATAACGGCGAGTTTATCAATTGGAACGATGCGCGGGTACACGTGATGTCGCACGTTTTGCACTACGGCTCCAGTATCTTCGAAGGCATCAGATGTTACTCCACTAACCAGGGACCAGCCGTCTTTCGCCTGCGCGAGCACATGCAACGTTTCCTCAACTCGGCAAAAATTTATCGTATGGACCACCCGTGGACGCTCGACGATTTGTGCGATAGCGTGGTGGAGCTGGTCCGGCGCAGCGGCATGGATCAGTGCTACATCCGGCCCATCCTGTTTCGCAGTCTCGACGAAGCACATCCGGCTTTCGGTGTGAATCCATTTCCGAATCCACTGGCGTGTTACATCGGCGCGTGGGACTGGGGCAAGTATCTCGGCGACGAAGCGATCGAGCGCGGCGTTGACGTTTGCGTCTCGACCTGGAACCGGCTCACTCCAAACTCGATGCCGGCGATGGCGAAGAGCGGCGCCAACTACATGAACTCGCAGTTGATCAAGATGGAAGCGCTGTTGAACGGCTTCGCCGAAGGCATTGCCCTTGACGATC
>Ga0207670_10001381_pt1 | contig 12768 bp, 20 predicted proteins | sample KBSS23HmetaG_FD_184339 | JGI IMG/M metagenome (GOLD analysis project Ga0207670, IMG submission 184339) | Switchgrass rhizosphere microbial communities from Kellogg Biological Station, Michigan, USA - KBS S2-3H metaG (SPAdes) (version 2) | ecosystem: Host-associated > Plants > Roots >... | reverse complement strand
TCCGTAAAACCGGAGATTGAGACCGGAGCCAATTCCGACATCAAGGACACGCCCGGTGGCGCGGGGGACGATACGGGAGCGACATTCGGTCGTGACAGGGTTCTTCATCGCCAGGTCGATCAGTCGGGGAAGAATGTATTTGGTGTAGAAAGACATCCCCTTTCTGGCCCCTGCTAAGGGTCAACGACGGGAGCCGCCGATGACGTTGAATTTGTTTCCGAGGGAATCGGCTGGCTCCCATTCGCTTCACCGGCCTGGTTGGGCAATTGTTTAGGCACGACCGGACTCCGCTCAATACCATGCGGCAAGAACCAGGGTCAAATTATGGACTTCACCCTGAAGTTGCGGTCCGCAAGGCCGCTAAGGCACCAGGCGCGCGCGGAAAAACTGACATTGATTCGTGCTTAACGGCACCGACAGGTCCACACCATCGAGCGCCAAGGTGTTCGTTTGAACCGGTGTCCAGGCTTGAAGGTTGGCTGATGCCTCAAGGACTACATCGCTCCCGGAAGGGCCGGACATTCGCATCTGAAGAAGGTTGTTGGAGTTGTTCAGGCTGCCTTTGGTAATCGAAAGTACGACGGGTGCGGCATGGATGTCGATTACCGTATCAAAGCAAACAGCCCCACTTATCGAGATGGGAATGTCGATGCGGGGAAAATTCCCGCCGCCGGGGACCAACCCGCGGTCGAAGAGCGCCGAATCCTCGCCGTACACTTTGAGCAGCAGTTTCAGTTGGTGTTGGACGGCGAATTCACCTCCGACCCTGTCGGTCCCGAAGCCGCGCACGGGGATGCGGTCGGACGGATCGAGTGCCAGCCAGCGGACGTTGACTACCGCGAACTCGCGGAACAACGGCGTCGTGTCCAGCGGCACCAGGGCGAACGTGCCTATGATCGGATCAAGCGGGCCGATGGCGCAGTCGCAAGCCTCAAAACACCCGCGCTGGAACGTGCTGCCGTCTAGGAGACAGTAAGGGTGGATTTGGTCGAGAGGAACCGGCGAGGCGCTCACCTCGAAGACAGTGTCAAAGCTGGATGCAACAAGCTCGTCGGGCACTGACGATGCGAGTGAAACCACCGGGGTAAGCTCCTGTCGGTAGGTGTCGTCATGCCGAATTGGGTGGATGAGGCAAAGGTATATGCCCTTTGTCTGTTCGGTCTTCGCGGAGGGCTCCGGCGCACTGCGGCGAACGGTGCCTCCATCCGGATTTCAGATCCTTTGGGTCAGAGATTCTTCAGGGTCGTGCGAAGCAGATGATATATCGTGCCTGCGCTCAACCCGCTCACACCTCGGCTGGTCACATTTCCCATGTCCAGGTTATCGTCTACAGCCGGACGCGTCGGACGCGTCGGACGGATTGATTGCGTTGTCAGTCCGAACTATGTCACAAACGGCACTGACAGCACTGACAATCCTGACAATCCAAGAATCGAGCTGTGATTAGAAGGGAATTGCGATGCTCGGGCGTGGCGGAGGATCTCCTTTTAGTAGCCAGCAACCACGAGGTGTTCATGTCGAAATTGGCCATATCAATATCTAGACACACCGGCTTCTTGACACAAGCTGATTCGATCGATGCTGGATTAGTCATAGTAGTCGTAGTGGAGCCTTTGAATCCGACTTGAATCGAGCACGGCATAGTATAGACTAACAACAGCTATCTCGGTGGTCAGGATCAGCCGTCGGGAGCTATGGCATTTATGGCTGTCGCTACAACAGGTTGGTCGATCATGATCCACTGGATCAGCAAGGCGGATCTTTTCACCATAGTCCAAGCGCCGTCATTCACAAGTTTGGACAAGCTGCGGCGCGCTGCCAAGGGAATGCTCCTTCGAGATGGAATCTCCTTGTCAGCGACCGAAGGGAACTGCCACATCTATGAGCGAGGAAATTACAAAACGATCGCATGAACTGGCCAGCGTACTTGGGCTGGACGTTCTTTCAGCGTTATTTGAAGTAACCGACAACACCATCCTTGCGGACTGCCGAGCAGGATTGTCGTCACCAGACACGGATTTTGCGGACCAAATGCCGGCGTCATTGCAGAGCGTTTACTGCGTGGCATGTGGACGACGAGATCAGGTGACGCTTTGCGCGATTTTGTTCCGCAGAGCCGCGGCGCTGGCTCATTGCCAGCAAAGCAATCCAAAATTGCGGACAGCTTTGGTTACTCAGTTGCCGGGAGTGAAAATCCTGTGGCTTCAGGTCACCGGATCGGTGCCCAGAAACAACAACTTGGGCGTAGTTACGTGGTGTTCCAAAGGGATGGTCCCAGTGGGAGCGCCGAATGTTCCGATCCAGAGCTTCATCGCTGCGGCTGGCAACGTTCCCCTCGTCGATTTTCGGGAGCTGAAATGGCCGGAACTGGAACAGGATGCCCTCGACATTGATCTGCTGGAACAGGAAGTGGGCCCGCGGTTCCAAAAGAGATCAAAGCAGGCCGTCCTTAACTTGGATTTCTGGAGCAGGCTGCTGGTGAAAAAGTTCCGGCTTAATTACGACCCATCGGCCCAAAAATTCCAGGTGCGACCGGGCCCTGGCGAGCCAGCGGTTTGCCTGAGCGAGAGCGGTCTGATCGATGCGGTCCTCCGGTGCCTGGAAAAGCTCAGCCGGCAGCTCGAAGGGTTTCCTCCACGCGAATGTCGATTCAGTCGCGCGAGGGAACTGGTGCGGAGGCTCAAGGGCGCGCTGACACGGGATCAACCGAGCGACGATGAAGAAGTCGTCGCCCGATTCGTAAACGAAGAAGTCGAGGCCGCACCGGGTGAGCTGATCACGAGCCAGCAGCTTTGGGCCAGTTTTCTGATTTTTTGTCGCACCCGCGGCCTGCCTTTGTGCACGCAGAACAGCTTCTTTAGCCTGGTTCGCGAAATGATTCGAGAGCGCACTGGGGTCGGCCACTCCCACGACCGGATCCGCGGCAGGAGCGACAACCCCCGTTTCTATCGGAACGTAACTGTAAAGTCCCCATTGGCAGTTGTCGTACAACTTGTAGACGCCGCAAGAACTCAAATTCGGAGCTATGGAGAATACAGCCAACCACCAGCCCTCCTTTCCTGCGCGCGGTAGGAAGTCGCCAGTGCGCTCTGGACAGAGCGTCGGGTCAACGCCCGGTCCGGCCGAAGCCGGGATGAGAGCCACTGCTGCGATGGGTCCGCTGGATGTTTTTGCCCGGTTCGAACTGGTAGTGACGGCCGACAATCTAACGGACACGCTGCCGCAGAAAGTTGTTTCCCTTTTGCTACCTCATGGATTGTCTCCCGAGACCCGAGGAATCGTGGCAACTCAACTTGACCAAGTTTGGAAACAGCTGGTCGACGCCACGGTCCTGCAAATCGAGCGAGCGAAGGCAACTTTGGCAACGGGGGCGAGCTTGACGGATGTACGCATCAAGTTGGACATCGCGATGGAGGGTCAATTTTGCTCGCTCGTAAAGGAGAGCCTGGATAAGAAGATCGCGATCCCGAAATCCGGCGATTCAGCAGCGATTCGGTCGCTCATTCAGGAGACGTGCGGCGGGACAGCGCGGAATGCCTTTATCCGGCTGAACGGTTTTATTGTCGAACAAGAGAACCGTTGGCTGGCGAGAACTGCCGTGACTTCAACAACCCGCGGTGCGGTGGAGGAGCCAGCGGGAGAAGCCGGGTTTGACGGACCGGAATTAATCGGCGAAATGGCCACGCACTTGGGAACCATTCTCAGGCTTTCGCCATATTGTCTGTTGCCGGCGTGTTTGACAGTGGTAAGCGGCGCGGTCGGTAAGGCAGCGAGACTGCTGACACCCGTCTGGCCCGGACCCTTGATTGGTGGGCTTCACCTTGCGTATTCGGATGCGGATGGCCGCCTGTCGCGTGCTCTGGAGTTCATTCTCCAGCCGCTGCGCGAGCTGCAGAGCGCACGGTTTATGGAGGAGAGCGAGAGCATGCGCAAGTGGATCCGGAAGAGGATCAAGCGCCTTGAAAAATATCACGAGCCGGGGGCAACCTGTCTGATGGATGATGGCCGCGTGGACGGCCACCCCGCACAGATCGCCGCGTTGCGGCTTCGTCTCAAGCCCTTCATTATGGTCGAGAACCCGGCACCCGGACAGTTGCTTGAAGCGATGGACCAGTGTGCCGACGCCACGCTGTTGGTCACCTACGACGATACGAGTCTTGGCCGGCTCCTCGACAAGGCAAAGACAAAAAGGGGTGAGCGCGACTTTCAATTGCTTCGCCACGGGTGGGAGGGCCGCACGTTCCGTACTGGAGGAAAACGCCCTTGTCCGATTGTTCAACCTTGCGTCAGTTGCTTGATCGTCTGCGACCCCGAGAACCTTGGCCGGCTGCTGAGCTTGGAAGAGCCGGCGGTCGAACAATTCCGCCGACAGTTGGTAACCCTGGCTGCGTGCGACGAAACTGACGAGACTCCAGTTCAGGCGAGCCAAGGAGTCGCATTGTTCAACCGGTGGCAGCAGTGGCTCCGCGGTCTGGTGTGCCGACGGCTATCTGGAGCGGACTATCAGATTCGATTGACCAGCGGAGCGGAGACCGCCGCGTTGAAACACTGGCGACAGGATCGCCCGCAGTCGCGGCCGGCTCCAGATTCCCCAGTCCTCGCCGCCAAGTTTGCCCTCGGTTCGCAGGCGGAGTACCGGGGGTGCCCGGAGGTGTCCGGCTCGGCGATGGAATACTCCATCCAATTGGCACAGTGGTGCTCAGATTATAGTGCGGGACTAAAGGGTGTGCTCACCACCAAATCCCGGCAACCACAACTGGAGTTACAGGCAGCCAAAATGTTGGATCGGATCCGAGAGCGAGGCCCAATCACACCCCGGGACTTGTATCGGACCTATGATTGCCAACGCAAAGAGCTTCACCAACCAGTTCTGGAGCGTTTGATCAATACAGGACAAGTCCGTTGTGTAGATGGTTTAGTCGAAGCCGTCACAGTCCAGAACCAATGTAGTCCGGGCGATGGCATGAGTCGAGATTGGGAACAGACATTTCGCATGCGGTTCAAGTCATCCAGCCCCACAGAGCAGGAGCGGGCCAACAATGCCGAGCGCATGATTCGTGACGGAATTCCCAATTTCAGCCGCTTCAAGCGCATGCCATCGACCGTGCGGAAACGAGCGGGCGATGGCTCTCAGGAGACGAGTCGCAGCGTCAGCGGATAACGATAGCACTGACCATCGGACGCTTTGATCGTGGCGATGATGGCCAAAACCAACGAGCCGAGGCCGAGGACGAGCAACAGCGGAACGCCAACCAGGATAAACACCAGGGGGATGCAGCACACCGCATAAATCAGCACTGAGATGTGGAAGTTCAGCGCCTCCCGTGCATTGGTCGCAACGTACTCGGATTCCTTCCGCATAGCGAGATAGACCACCAGCGGCAACACGATGCCAACTCCCAGCAAGGCGGAGAGATGGCTCAACATGCTCCATATCTTGTCGCTGCCCTTCGGGGCCAGCGCCGCATCAGTCAGTGTAGAAGTTTCCATCTATGCGAACCTACGGTGCCGTGGGGTATGGCTCAACTACAGGAATGGCCGCGCTTTGTATCGCCGTGCTCAGGCTGATAGCGAAAAAGAACCCGCCTCGCGGCGGATTCCTTTCCGTCAGTCACGCAACCAGTTTCCTGAGCTTGTTCTCAGCCACCGGCGAGGTTGCGAACCGCGCCCTCCCTTTTGCCCAACTGCGCAATCCAACGATCTGTTCGGCCATCGTTTTTGACAGCGGCACAAAATCGTTCAGCGCTTGAGCGATCATGAGATCGGTGGGTTCATTGTCCTCTCCAAACGCCTGAAACAACGATTCGATAAACACCGCCTCGATTTCACTCCCGGTCAGACCCTCCGTAGCTTTCGACAACTGAACCAGGTCGAAATCCTTCGGGTCGCGTTCGTAATTGCCGATTTGAATCTTCCAGATCGCCTCCCGTTCGGATTGATTCGGAAGGTCCACGAAGAACAATTCGTCCCAGCGTCCCTTGCGCAACATCTCCGGCGGCAGTTGTGAGACATCATTGGCGGTGGCCACGACGAACACCGGTGCGGACTTCTCCTGCATCCATGAGATGAAGCTGCCGAACACACGGGCCGAGGTCCCACCATCCGTGGTCCCGGAGCTTTTGCTGCCGGCCATGCCTTTCTCAATTTCATCCATCCAAAGGACACAAGGCGCGATCGCTTCGGCAGTTTGGATCACCAATCGAAGGTTCGATTCGCTCTGACCGACAATGCCGGCATAGATCTTGCCGGCATCGAGCTTCAACAGGGGAACAGCGAACACCTTTGCCGTGGCCTTTGCCGTCAGCGATTTGCCGGTACCGGGAATCCCGACGATGAGCAGGCCCTTGGGAGTCGGCAGGCCATAGTCGATTGCCTTTTGGCCGAACGCATCCTTGCGTTTCAGCAGCCATGTCTTCAGCACGTCCAATCCGCCGATCGAATCGAGGGACTCCCCCGTTTCGACCAGCTCCAGGATGCCGGATTTCCTGACCGCCTGCGCCTTCTCCCGGGCGATGACGGCTGAATCGATTCCTTTGGTTTCCACGACCGACAGGGCGAAGGCGTTCTCGGATTCGATGGTCGTGAGACCGGATGCCGCGTCCAAAGCGGCTTCGCGGGTTGGAGAGTCCAGCGTTTTGATTTCCGCCGATTCGAGGACGCCGTCGAGGACGACGGACAAATCCTCCTTACCCGGCAGCTTGAATTCGATCACGGTGATCTCCCGCTCCAGTTCCGGCGGCAGGCACAACCGGCAGCCAAGGACCACCAGCACTTTGCTGTTTGCCTTGGAATGCTGAAGCACTTCCCTGAACTGGCGGACCAGGACCGGATTGGGTTCGCCGCTCAGGAACGCGTGAATATCCCGGAGCAGGATGATGGACTCCTTCGGGAGTTCCATCGCAGCCAGCAACACCGCCAGAGGATCGCCGCAGTCCCGGACGGATTTGGAGGTCACGTCGAGAAGACCCGTGGTTGCGCTCCAGACGTGGAGCCGGAATCCGATTTCCTTGGCGATGGCTTTGAACTCGGCCTCCACCCGTTGTTCTTCGGGTGAGACCAGGTAAAGGCCGGGATAACCGGCGCGGACGTATTGGATGATTCGTTGTCGCATGATTTCCTTTTCAGTGATTGAAGTGTTGTTGCTCCCAGGCCAGGCAGACGGCCCGGGATTTGTTTGAATACAGGAGTGCGCCGCCGCCGTTCGCCTCGCGCACCTCCCATTTCTGCCCTTCTTGGTTGAATTCGATGGCGGAGGCTCGGGCCAGCTCCAATGGACCGATGGACGCCAGGTCGATCAATTCGGAGTAGAGGCAGTGGCCGAGCCCGGAGGGATCGAACCGAAGGACGAGCGGATTCATTGGCCGATCCTTTGTTGGTGGTTCAGTTGCTGCCCTTGGTGGTACTCGGGTTTCTTTACCTTTTTTCCGACCACGCCGAGGGCTTCCTCCAGAAAGTGGGTTGCCTTTTCGCAATCGGCTCCCCTGAAGCCCACGGCGTCGATGGTGATCTCCCCGGTGGGAGCGATGATGATTTCGATGGTTGGTTTCATTGTTGTTTGGTGAGCGAGCGCAGGACCCGGTCGAACTGAAACTCCGTGTCCGTCCAGACCCGTGCCTGGATGGCGGATTTCAACTGGTCCATGCGAGCCAGCGTGACCGCGATTGTCCCGCGTTGATTGTTGTGGACCGGGCAAAAGTCGATGCGCAATGGATCGGACTTGGCTCCGGTTCCGGTGATGCGACAACCGCAGGGCGGGTTTTGAACGTTCATCAGGCGGCGGCGATGATGAGTTTGATTGCACCGCTCTCCTGCTGTCGGCGTTGAACCAGGTGGCCCTTCAGTTTGGCTTCCCGGATCGCCTTGTGGACGCCGTAAAGCTGAAGCAGCTTTCCGTACTCTTTGCCGACCTCCTTTTCCACGTGCCCATTCCACCAGTCGGTGGTCAGGCCGAAGGTTCCGTCGGGCTGCTTATTAACGGCGACGTCATACGGGCCTTTGAGCCGGATGATGTAATCGCCCTTGATGTTGTTTTCGGAGTAGCCCCGGGCGGTGGTTTTCTGGAGCAGGGACAATCCCATTTCCTGAACGGCCGAACGCAGGGCATCGATGTCTTTGATTTGGGTTTTGATGGTTGTGAAGTGACTCATGGTTTTCCTTTCGTTGGTTTGTTCTGGAATTAGCTGAATGCAGGGCGATATTCCTCCGGATCCATGAAGGGGCGTTATAGGAAGACGCTATTGGCCCTGTTGGGAGCGATCGCTGTGACTGCGTTCGTAGTTCCGCTGTTTCGCTCAAACGAGCCGGTGTATCAGGGCAGGCGGCTGAGCGCGTGGTTGCGGGTCGTAGCCAGCGTCAACGAGGTCGAAGCCGATCAGGCCACGGAAGCCGTGAAGGAGATGGGAACGAATGCGTTGCCGACTTTGATCCGTATGCTGGGGACGAGGGAATCACTCCTAAAATCCAAACTCCGACAGGCGTCTTTTCGATATCCCCTGGTCTGGCGGTTTAATATCCTAGGAGCGGACCCGCCTGAGTTGGCATGGATTGGATTTCGCATCCTCAGCTCCCATGCAAAGCCTGCCGTACCACAACTGATCGAGATGCTGGGGACCGAGGATGATTTGATCCGCAGCAGGGTCGCCTCCTCGCTGATGGCTATCGGGCCGGCTGCCTTTCCAGAGTTGCTGGAAGCCTATAGAACCAGGACTGGTCGCGTGAATTCTGGCGCGGCAACGGTACTGTATTCGATAGACCTCCAGGCGGCCTTGAAAGCCGGTGTGAAATGAATGGAGTCGGGCTGCAGACGCCAAGGAGGTGGGGACTGGGGATGTCCCCGTGAAAAACGTGCTGCTACCCGACCCGGTCCCGAACCTACTCCCAGCATCGTTACTGTCAATCTGCTATCCGGCCATTGAGGGATTCCCAGGATTCCAAGGACTTCATTGGTCCTCGTGAAAGGCGAAGTAGTACCGGGGATTAGCTTGGAAGTACAGCGATCCCAGTTTGTCATCGGCCTTCCGTCTCACCACGACCAATGGAGCCGCGAAACCTAGAACCTCAAAGTCGTTCGCCAACTGAGGGGTATCCCACACTTGGCCATATCGCTCTTCGAGCGAGGCTCGCTCCGCAGCCTGGCTGTTGATTACTGCGACGAGTACTCGTCTCGCGTCTTCGGTTGGATCAACCATTGACAGCCTCCTTCACCATTTGAGTTATCTTTTCCTGGTAACCCGGGTCGATGGTGACCTGAACTTTCACCAAATCGTCCAGGTCGAGCCCACCGCAACAGCCAATCGCTTGGTTCATCGGCTCATCAGGGTCCAGTTCTTCATGATCCGATTGCGCGTCCTTCCTGCGGAATAGAATCAGGAATGGATTGTGCGCTCCCCGACGGTCGTATGCGTAGGCGCGCATTTCGCTGCCAAGCCTGGCAGCGATTTGGTTTAACGCCTCGACATAGACCGTCCGACAGGCTTCGGCATCAGGCGGAATGATGCCGCCATCACCGAAGCCCCACTTCGTTCGCATTTCATCGAAGTATTTCATGGTCGAACCTCACTGCGCCTCAATCGTGACTTTCAGCTTGGTGGCGTCGTCCGCGAAGAATTTCTGAACGTAGAGTGTGCCTACAATCGGCGCTTCACCCGGGGTTTGAACTTCACTGAACTTCACTGTGTTTTTTGTACTTTTCTCTTTGGCGAATTGGATCGTTTTGATTTTTTCATTCATAGTTTGATTGTTGGTTGATGGTTGATGGGGCCCCGCCGCACTCAGGGCAGGTGACCTGCTTGCCGGTGGTCAGCAGCGGAAATGCTTTTGTCGTTCCTTTGTTTGGGCAAAGCGGGTTGGTCGATTTCGACCAGCGCCCTGGAAGAGCCCCTGTGAACAGGAGTTTGTAAATGTCGCCAATCCGGTGTACCGGATTAGGCGTGTTTCAGAAGGCAGAAGCCAAATCTCCCGGCTTGGGCGTGCTTTTATTTACACCGGCTACGACAACTCACTCAGGAAGACCTCGGACCGCCAGCCATCGGTGAACGTGATGGAGGCGATGTCGCCCCCGATGTAACGAATCTCGCAGATGATTCCGGTTCGAGTGCATCGGCCTTCATCCGGGTCATTCCAGGTCACCTCGTCGCCGGCGTGGAGACGCCTGCGCCAGTCGTTGGGTTTGATTTTCTTGTTCATGTCATTCTCCCTCCCGGTTTTACAGATCACTCTTAATATTCAGCTTCGGTGACATGTACTCCGATCTGCCGGGCCAATGCCCAGCCGGCGACGTAGCGGCTCTTCTCGGATCCAGCCTCCATCAGCACCGCCACCCATCCGTCTTCCAAATGAGCGGCCAATTCAGCCGCCAGATCGATTCCCACCACCTCGTCGTTCTCGTTGACTCGACAGCCGGGCCAGCCGTCGCCGTCAGGAGTGGCGCTGATCATGGCAACCAGGCCCGTCTTGTCGTCGTCCGGATCTCCGTCAATCGGTTCGATCTCCAGGGACCGGCACCAGTTCTTGAACGCCTCCAGATCCTTCACCTTGAAGTAATTGCTTCGAGCGGTCGCGTAGTAATTTGCCATGGTTCGGTTGATGGTTGAGAGGCACGGAGGGAATTCCCCTCCGCACCTCAGGTTTTAGTTCTTGTTCTACGCCGCGAGGTGGAACTTGCGGCGGCCCATTTCTCCGAACCTCTGAACGAGTTCGGCGGCATCCTGCTGAGCCAATTGCCGGGCCTCGTTGGCCAGGCGGTTCAGGCCGTTGACCAATCGTTCCCGGGCAAAGGCATCGTCGCGGTACTGCTCGGCGGTGCGGGACAACAACTCCCTCCGGACGTTCTCCAACTGTTGTTCCATCTCGGAGTCGCCCGCGAAGTTCATCTGCCGGAACTGGTCGATGAACCGGACCAGCCGATTCAACGTCTTCTGGTGAACTCCCGTCTCCGACGTTCGGATGCTTTCCAGCATTTCATCACACAGGGCAGCGGTCTGTTCCCGGAGACTGGCCACGCAATCCGCCACGAACCTTTCGGTTTCCTGGTGGATGCGGCTGGCAGCCTCCTGCGCGGCATGCTGCCGGGCGGCGATCAGGGTCTGCTGGTCACCGACCGTGATCATGTCCAATCCCAGTCGTTCCGGGACGGCGATCTGGAACAGTTGGATGGCGAAGCCGAAGGACCGCTCAAGCTGGGGAGCCGGCGGGAACGACGCTTCGATGGTCGCAATGAGCCGGTCCGGGTCTTTCGACACTTTCTCGGCCATCTGTCGCCATTCGAGGACTGCGGCGTCACGTAGCTTGGCGTAACGTTCGATGAACTGCGTCTTCGCCTGCCAGAATTCGGTTTCGAGTTTCTTTAGCTGGGTGTTTACCTCCTCCAGCTTCGTATTCGGCAGGAAGTGGGCGAGTCCGTTCAAAAACGGGAATGTGTTGCCTTCTACAAACGCGTGAGTCCGGCTTTCCACCAGCGTCAGGGCGGCCGTGGCGTCCTTGGGCAACAGCCGTTTGTGGCCCAGGCTGATCAGCCGGTCCGACAGGTCACTGGCTTTCAGGCCGATGTCCTCGGGTTTGAGCTTCTTGCACCCGCGCCAGAAGCTCACCGAAACTTTCAGTAAAACGCCCTCGCGGGTGAGGACGTTGAGTAATTGGTCCATGGTTTCCTTTCTAATCTCCGAACGTTTCGCGGAATTTGTTATCCCGCTGTTTCTGACGCGCATAGGCCCACACTCCGCCGGAGACTGCGCCTGCTGCGGAGCCGATCCCGGACCAGATGGCGATGGTGCCTGCGGCCACGAGCATCGAACCGCCGACGAAGGGCAGCCAGGCGGGAGCGGTGACCGTGACCGCTGCGCCGGTGGCGATGGAAGCTGCTGCGCCGACCGCACCGCCTCGCACAGCCCCTCTGGCGCTTCCCTTGATGACGGCGGCCTGGGTTTCAGTCAGTCGTACCGAGGACATTGAGCACCTCCTCCCTGATTGCGAGTTCCACTTCCTTGCGGGTCCTCCGCTCCTTTGCGGTGGCGGCATACCCGATGGCGGCTCCGAGGGCGGCCCCGACTTCGACCCAGTCGTCCACGCCAGTAACGGTGTCCAACGGCAGGGCTTCACAAACCGCTCCGACCAACGCCCCGGCGATGGTGTAACCGGCCAGGTCGTCGATCTGGAGAGTCTTGAAGCGTTCGCGGATGCGCCGCGCAAACTCCGCACGCTTTTCGGGCGGGAGCTTTTCTCTGATCCGCAGCAACAGCTCCTTCAACTGATCATTGAGTTTCATCAAATCCTTTCTTGTTGAGGTTTGAAAACAAACGAGGCCGGAGAAGTCCAAAGCTCCTCCGGCCTCGCTGAACGTTTTGTCGCTAACTACTTCTTCCAACAAACCAGCCCGTTTCCGGGCGGTTTCCAAATGCGTTCAAACTGGCTTCGAGCGATCCGGTTCCGGTTGAACCATGGCACGCCATTAACCGCGATGAAAAGCCGGTCAGGCCGCCGGCCGTAGCCATAAACCACGACCCAATGATCGTCCTCCGAACCTTGGTTATGGATCAGCACCACCACCGGTCGGCCACGATCAATAGCCCGGCAGAGCCGAGCGAAGCTGAGTTTCCTTCTGTGCGACACGCGCAGGCCGCAGGAACGCAATGCCCGCACGACGCGTAGGGTGCCGGCACCCCATTCAGGCAGGGGACCAACGGCGTCGTAGATCCGGCCGAAACCCATCCGTGGCCGGAAACGGCGGACCACCATCGCCGCAGCCATGGCTCCACAACTGTAGCTGTTGGT
>Ga0207670_10001380_pt1 | contig 12770 bp, 7 predicted proteins | sample KBSS23HmetaG_FD_184339 | JGI IMG/M metagenome (GOLD analysis project Ga0207670, IMG submission 184339) | Switchgrass rhizosphere microbial communities from Kellogg Biological Station, Michigan, USA - KBS S2-3H metaG (SPAdes) (version 2) | ecosystem: Host-associated > Plants > Roots > Rhizosphere... | reverse complement strand
GCAGTCGATTACCGCCACCGATCTCAACCGCGACGGCTACGACGACTTCCTGGTGTTCGAGCAGCAAGCGCCGCAGTCGTCCACGAGCAACCCGCTCCACGGCAGGGTTCGCGTGTTTCGCGGGGCGCCCTTCGGCGCCACGGTGATCGGCGCCGCGAGCACGTGCTGCGTCGGCTTGCCGATCCAGGCGATGAGCGTGAATTCCGAGCCGACACCGGGCAATCAGTCCTTCGCGTTCACCTGCAAGGGCCTGCCTCACGGCAGTGTCGCGATCCCCGCCGTCGCGTTCCAGTCGGCAAACGTGCCGTTCGGCTGCATGACCTTCCTCGTCGACCCGTCGTCGTGGACGCTGGTGGGCCTCAACTTCCCGGATGCCAAGGGTGTGGTTACGGTCCGCATTCCAGTGCCTGCGACCTACGCGCTGCACTCGGCCTTCGGCCAGGTGTTCGTCTACGACCCGGCCAGCACGTGCAACCCTGGCGGGCTCTCGTCCAGCAACGCGCTGAGATTCTGAGCGCGCGCGGACTGCTCGCAGCAACGCCGCACGTTGGATGCGACCGGAACGCTGGTCGTCACTCCGAGAGTGACGATTCAAATCCTGCCCCCGCTACCAATCATCAGTTGCGAACCCGCCCCGAGGTCGGAATGGCCCGGGGCGGTGTCGTTTCGGGGGCGCGGCAACATGCGGTGACGTCGCGGGATGCCACCCGATTCTCTTCGCGCAGTTGGTCGACGACCTTGGCCTGCTGGTGGTTCACGAGGCCTGCGAACAGCAGGAGTAGGAAACGGAGCGGGCATAGGGTCTCGCGCATGGGGCGGACGACGGTAGCGCGACACCACGGACGCGGAGACCACTCGGCTTGGCCGCGGCTCGATGGTGACCGCGACTCGCCTCAGCCCAGGCGCGACGTTCGTTTTCTTGGACACTTCGGGCGCGCGCGGGCGCGATCACGTCCGCACGACTTGGTCCGGCACAGCAGAGCTGCGCATTGGCGCTGGAACGCAGCGGCAGGTCGTCGACGCGATCCTCACCGGCATGCACGAGGAGGACGCGAGCCACTTCGTGCTGCTCGAAGCGTTCGCGTCGCGCGCGCGGCTGCGCAGCGCGGTCGCGCTGGTCGAGGGCGGCGGATTCCGGGGGCACGAGTTCGGCGACGCGATGCTGGTTCTCTGAGCGTGCAGACGCGCCTCATGCACCACCTTCGCGTCTTCCCCCAGGCAGGCTTCCTGCATCGGAATTGCGGGTCACGGCGACGCATGGGGACACGATGACCGCTGACCGGACGACCGAAGTGCTGGCGGAGCTGGGCTGGCTGCGCGGACTGGCGCAGCACCTGGCTGGCGAAGGCGAGGCGGACGACCTCGTGCAGGACGTCGCGGTCGCGGCGCTCGCGGCGCCGCCGGGGCCGTTCGCCCAGCCGCGGGCGTGGCTCGCGGCGGTGCTGCGCAACGTCGCGGCGAGCAGGGCGCGCAGGCGCCGGGCACGGAGCCAGTACGAAGCGGCAGCGGCGCGGGCGGAGGCGACGGCGGGAACGGACGAGCTGGTGCAGCGCGCGGAGCGGCAGCGGGAGCTGGTCGACGCGGTGTTGCGGCTGGACGCACCGTACCGCGACGCGGTGTTGCAGCGCTTCTTCGACGGGCTGCCGCCGCGCGCGATCGCCGCGCGCGCCGGCGTGCCGGTAGCGACGATCCACAGCCGGCTGCAGCGCGCGCTGCAGCGACTGCGCGGCGAGCTCGAGGCACGGCACGGCCCAGGCGAACGATGGCTTGCGGCGTTTGCGCCGCTGCTCCACGCGCCGGCGTCGCCGGCCGGTGCCGCGGCAATGGCAGGAACGGCGGGAACGGTAGGAGCAATCCTCATGCAGGCGAAGACGGTGGTCGTCGCCGCGGCGCTGCTCTGCGGCGCGGCGCTCTGGTTCGTTTCGGGCGGCGGTGAGACGGACGGCGTCGCGCCGGGATCGGCTGCGGCGCGCGAACTGCGTGGCAGCCGCGGTAGCGGGAGCGGCCCGGCTCCTGCTGCTACTACCGCGCAGCACGAACGCCTCGACGCAGGTCACGTGCCGGAATCGGGCGCCGCCCCCGCGGCCGAGGCCGGGGTCGACGTCGCGGGCATCGTGTTCGACGCCGCAGGGCTGCGCTGCGCGGGCGTGCCGATCGCGCGCCGCAGCGAGCCGGGCACGCTCTCGACCAGCGATGCTGGCGGGAAGTTCACCGTCCGCGTGCCGCCTTCTCCGTGCATGCTCGTCGCCGCGGGCGAGCGGTTCGTCACGGTACTCGGCGGCGCGTGGTCGCCGCAGAGCAGCCTCGAGCCGGCGCTCGTCGTCGCTCTGTCGCTGCGCCTTGAAGGCCGGGTCGTCAGCGGCGATGGCGCGCCGATCGCGCAGGCGAAGCTCGTGCTCGACTTGCCCGCCGACTTCGGCACGCGCTTCCCCGCGGCGCTCGACCTCGGCTTGGAGCTGCGCACGGCAGCGGCGGCGGACGCGTACGGAGCGTTCGCGCTCGCGGCCGTCCCCGCCGTACCGGGAGCGACGCTGTTCGTCAGCGCGCCGGGCTTCCGGCCGGCGAACGTGCCGCTGCCAACCGGCGACGACCTCGCCATGACCGTGACGCTGCAGCCCTACCGAGCGACAACCGGCTCGCTCGCGGGCCACGTCGTCGACGCCGGCGGCGCGCCGTGCCCCGGCGCGCGCGTTGCGCTCGGCCTCACCTCGGTCGTCAGCGACGGCGATGGCGCATTCTCGATCTCGCTGCAGCGCGCCGGCTCGCCGGGCGAACTGGTCGCGGCGAAGGCAGGTGCGCTGCCAGCGCGCCTGCTGCCTCGCAGCGGCGACGGCACGTCGGTCGAGCACTGGCCGAGCCCCCTCGTGTTGCGGCTCGGGCAGGCGCCGCTGACGATCTCGGGCCGCGTCGTCACCGACGACGGGCAGCCGGTAGCCCGCGCCGAGGTGTGGGTCGCGAATCCGGAAGCGTTCGGCGTCGGCGGCATTCGGCCGCTGCAGCTCGAGTACTTGCTCGCCGGCGGCGACTTGCCGCGGGGGGCAGACCGCGAGCCGCCGCACGCCGACGATCCGCTGAGCACCGGCAACGTGACGGTGAATATCGGCAGCCCGCCTTCGCCGAGTGCAGGCTTCTGGTATGCGGTCGCCGACGACCGGGGCGAGTTCACCGTGCACGGCCTGCTGCCGCGCGACTACGTTCTGAAGGCTGCTGACCCGGCGACGAACGTGCAGACGGAGCGCGGCGCGGTCGCGGCCGGCAGCACCGGCGTCGACCTCGTCGTCGCGCGGACCGCCGAACACGTCTGGCCCGTGTTGCGCGGCACGGTGCGATCGCTGCACGGGACGCCCTTGGCCGGCGTCGAGGTCCGTCTCATGTCGTTGTCGTTCGCGACGTCGGCGCGCGTTCCCGGCGGGCGCTACGAGGGCCAGGCCGTGCGCTACGGCCAGACAGCGCAGACCGGCGCCGACGGGACGTTCGCGTTCCAAGGCGTCGGCCGCGTGGGGACGTCGCTCCACGTCTCGGGTGACGCGGTGATCCCCGCGGACATCCCGCTCGGCCGTGACATCGATCCGCTCGCCGTGGTCGCGACGGTCGAAGCGCGGTGCCACGTCGAGGTTGTGCTGATCGATCCCGCCCAGGCGGACGCGATCTCGGCGCGCGACGCGGATGGCAACGTCTCCGAACTCGTGCTGGTCCGCGGCGGCTCGACCCGGTACGAGTCGACCCTGCAGCTGTTCGCCGGCAAGAGCGGAGTGTTTGCGATTGGCGAGGGCGCCACCGTGCTCCTCCTCAAGAGGGACAACGCCACCGTGCGCGAAGTGCCGCTGCAACTCCGGCCCGGCACCGTCACGCAGGTGCAGTGACCGCGGACCCATCTCGAAAGGAGAGTCGTCATGATCCTCGACGTCGACCATTCCTCCAACCGCGGACGCGGCGTCGCGATCGGACGAGGCGCGCGAGAGGCAACCGATTCAAGAGCAACCGATCGGTCCTCTCGCGGCTGATCACCGAGACGTCGGGCGGATGCTCCACCTTGCCGGTGAGCGATGCGCGTCCACTGCCACAGTCTGCGTATCGCTAGCTCGCTGACCCGCGCGGCAGAGATGCGATCGTGCGATCTGTCGCCGTGTGCGAGTGCTGTGGCCAGGCTCGCGGTTACGGCGGCTCGGGGCCGAGCCGCCCCCCGATTCCGGGGGGCGATCGGTGTCCTCAGGTCATCACAGGATCTCACAGCCCGCGATTGGAGTAGCCGCGTTGTTGCCCTCGTTGAGCTCGGCGATCGTGCCGGCGGAGTCCACGATTGCGCCATAGAACTGCAGCTGGGTGAGCGTTCCGGTGCACGGGCCGAGGTAGTAGTGACGTGTGACCTGCAAGGTGCCGCCCGGCAGGATGTCCTTGGTCTGGATGGTGGCCGGTTGCGCGTCAAAGGTGAGATTACCGGCGGACGGCCCCTTACCGAAGAGCACCGTGAGGTTGGTCCTGCACGGTACGGCACAGGTGCCGACGTTTTGGATCGTGACCGTGACATTGAAGCCAGTGGCACCGCACATCAGTCGCGGCAAAGGTGAGCCAGTGCATGCAGTGCTCGTCTGGGTCACGCTGAATGCGATGTTGGTGATGACAAGGTCCGGCAGTTGACCGCCGGTGCACGTCGGCGGTGGAAACATGCAGGTCTGGATCGTCTGCGGGGTTGATCCGGGGGCAATCCCGGCGACGCCGGTCGGGCTGCCGGTTGGGCCAATGATCACGGCCATGAGGTTGTTGGCGAGCGCCTCGCTGCTGCCCCCTATGGCCAGCACACCCTGCAGGTTGCCCTTGGCGTCCAGCATCCGCGCCTCGAGCAAGGGGCTCTCGGCCAGAGCTACTGCGGGGTCCTTCGAGGTGGACAGCAGCATGCAGACCGGTTCGCCGGCGTGTTGCGGCCCAGCCACGAGCTGATACTCGTACTTGCCGCCTGCTTGCTCGAGGACCTGGAGAGTTGGCTTGGTCGCTGCGGAGTCGCTCGCTGCGACCTTCTGGGCATGGAGCGCTGATCCGCAGAGCAGGCCAGCGACCAGGGCAGATGCAAGCGCGCACGGAAAGGATGCAGTGGACATGTTCGTTCTCGTCTGAGGGATTGAATCAATGGCCGGGCGCGCTGCTGAAGAGGCGGACGCGAACCGGCACCGGGATATGCCGGCCCGACGACGGTTGGTTTCAAACTCGGAGTCAGCGTTGCCGGAGCGGGAACCGTGAGGTCACGCTCGATGCGGTCGCTGCGCGGACGCCGACGCGGGCAGGTCGGCGAAGGTCAAGTCGCTGCAGCACGCGCGCCGCTTCGAGAAGGGCCACACTCCGAGCTCGGCAGCCGGCTGTGAGACCGAAAACCGCTCCCGCGCCTGGCGTCGTCGCCGAGCCTCAGGTGCCACGACTTGGCGACGGGCGACGCAGCCGCGGATTCCCGTGACCGCGGCCCATGCCGCGGACGCATCCCGCAGGCCCGCCGGCTGCACCCGAGGACGTCCCCAGGTCGCGGATTCCGGTGCGGTTCCCGCAACCTGCGAGGTTCTCGATGTCCCTGCTCCACGCCCCAGTCGCAAGCGCGCTGCTCGCGGCGCTCGCTCTCGGTCAGACTGCCCTGCAGCCGATCCTCGTTCCTCCGATCGCACCCAACGACGGCGTCGTCGGCGGCTTCGATCCCTCGGTCGGCACCGCCGGCGAGTACCGCATGTACCTTCTGCCCGGCCTCGGCACCGGCACCGTCGGCGCCCCGACGCTGATCGGCGTCTCGTCGCCGCTGGCGGCACGTCTGAACCACTTCGTCATCGACCAGGCCAACGCCGACATCATCGCCACCGCCAATCCGACGGTGGCCGGCGGCCCGGTCGAGGTGTGGCGCATCCAGGTGTCGGGCACGACCGTGCTCAGCGAGACGCTGTTGACCACGCTGTCGGGCACCAACGGACTGCTGGCGCGGGCGGTCCACCGCGACGCGTCGGGTTGCATCCTCGTGCTCAGCCGCCCGAGTTTCTTCAGCGGCACGTTCACGGTGCATCGCGTCGCGATCACGCGCGGCGGCGGTCTCGCATTCCAGATCCCGATCACCACGACCGGCAACGAGATGCTCGACGCGATCGCCACCGATCCGGCCGGTCAGATCCTGCTCGGCGGCACCCAGCCGCCGTACTCGTCCGCCGCGCCCGGCGTCACGCTGACGGTCAGCCAGGCCGGCGGCACCGCGGTGACCACCAGCGTGATCGCCAACTTCCACGTGATCGCGGCGGCCACGAGTTCGATTGGTCAGCCGGCGCTCGGCCTGTCGCCGCAGATCCTGCCGCCGACCGCCAACTACTCGTGCGGCGGTGCTTTCGGCAACTTCCAGTTCAACACGCCACCGTTCACGACCCTTTGGAACGACATCGAGCTGAATCCCGCCGGCACTCAGTTCGTGCTGACTGGCGTCGGCGCGTTCGCGTTCGGGGCACCCGGCGTGATCGTCCGCATCGGCGCCATCGGCTGCGTGGCCGGCACGCCGTCGGCGCCGATCTTCTTTCCGCACGGCATGAACCAGGCCGCGATCGCCTTCCCGTCGCAGCGCTATGGCTGCGGCTGCCCGCCGTCGACCAACGTGCTGCCGCAGATCGGCGAGCTGGCACCACCGACGATCGGGCTGCCGTGGGTCGTGACGCTGACCAGCGGCGTGCCGAACTCGACGGCGATGCTGGTGTCGGGCCGCGGCGATCTGTTCTTCCAGGGCTCGCCGCTGCCGCAGCCGCTGTCGGTGTTCGGCGGTCAGCCGTCGTGCTTTCTGCTGAACGGCGCCAACTTCGTGTTCGGTCTGAAGAACACCGACGCCGCCGGCGCGGCAACGAACCAGCGCGCAATCCCGAACGACCCCACGCTGATCGGCACGCGCCTGTTCAGCCAATGGCTGGTCAACGAAGTCACGCCAGTGCCGTCGCTCTCGACGGCCGGTCTGATCTCGACGATCCAGTGACCCGTCAACCGTGCGCGGCGCGGCGCCGCCGGGACGGGCCGCGCCATCCTGCCGAAGGCGAGTCGATGAACATCCCGAAGCCCTGCTGGCGCAGCTGGCGCGACCTGACCTCGACCACGTCTGCGCCCGGCCCTACGCTGCCCGGCCCGTTCCGGCGCATGGTCCAGGCTCCCCAGTGCTCGGCGCAGGACGACCTCGCCCTGGTGAGGGCATTCCTGGCCAACGATGCGGCGGCCGCCGAGGCCCTCGCCGAGCGGTTGCGGTGCGTGCCGCGCATCCTCGCGGCGCAGAATGCGCGGCTCGGACGGCCGCTCGCCGAGCAGGATCTCGCCGACGTCGTCCAGGACAGCACCGTGGTGCTGCTGCAGAAGCTCGGCGACTACTCGGGCCTCGGCGCGCTGGAAGGCTGGGTGTTCCGCATATGCTGCTTCGAGCTGATGAACGCCGTGCGTCAGCGTCGCCGCCGCTTGCCGCTCGACGACCCCGACGCGGTTCGCGCCGACGACGCCGGCGCGCGCGAGTGGAGTCGCCAGCTGGCGCGCGAGGCGCTCGAGCGCGCGATCGATCGGATCGGCGGCGTCGAGGCCGAGACCCTGCGGCTGAGGCACTTCGAGGGTCTGACCTTCGAGGAGGTTGCCGCCGCGCAGCAGACGACCGTGCCGGCTGCCAAAGGCCGCTACTACCGCGCGCTGCAGCGGCTCGAGGAGATCATGACCGCCCAGGAGCAGAAGGAGGAGCTCCGCCGTGGACCCGCGAACCGATGACGATCCCGAGGCGCTGCTGCAAGCGCTGTTGACTGGCGGAGCAGACGAGCAGTCACCCGCGGTCCAGCGGCTGTTCGCCGCGCACGCGGAACTGCGCGAACGCTGGGCGCGGCTGCGCGAGCTCACGCGCGAGCTCGACGCGGCTGGCGCGGACGCCCGCGCGGCGATCGCCGCTGCGGCGGCGACGACGACGCCGCACGACGACCAGGTCCGCGACCTGATCCTGCGCTGGCAGCAACAGCCGTCGCGGTTCCGGCCCCGGCTGGTGATCGCCGCGGCCGTGCTGCTGGCGGCACTGCTCTGCGTCTGGTGGCTTCGGCCGTCGCGGCCGGACCGCGACAGCATCCTCGGCCCCGCCAGCGGTTCGCTGTCGCCGAAGGGCGAAGTGTCCGACTACGCGCTGTTCCAGTGGAACGTGTCGCGGCCGCCCGAGGGCAGCTACGTTCTGCGCTTCTTCGCGGACGATCCGGCTGGACGGTTCCTGTTCGCGGTCACCGACCTGAGGGACACGCAGTGGCGACCCGATGCGGCGCGACGCAGCCAGATGACGCCCAGGATGGCGTGGCAGGTCGAGGTTCTCGACGTCGATGGTCGGGCGATGGGCGGTGCCGGTCCCGTTGCCGTCTGGCTGCAGCGCTGACGGCGACGCTGTTCGTCGTCGGCGCCGGCTGTTCGAAGGCGAGGAGCGCGTCCCGCTCGCCAGCACCGACTGCACCGGTTGCGACGACCGCGGCGTCAGCGCCGAACGGGTCGATCGAGCCGCAAGAGCCGACGGACTTCTACACGAGCTACGCGGCACGCTCCCCGGCGAGCTGCACCCCAGGGCAACTGCAGGCGTTGCTGAAGCTGTACGCGAGCGCAGTCGAGGAGGAAGCGGCACCGCCGCCCGGTTTCCCGCCGCGCGCGCAGGTGACGGCGGCGCTGCGCGAGGCAGCGACCCCCGCGCTGCCGCCAGCGTGGCTGGCGTACTTCGAGTACTTCGCGGCGTGGGACGCGCGCAACGGCGGCAACCTCGACGAGATCCGCCAGGCCGGCGACCATCTCGAGGAACTCGCGCGCCGCTTGCCGCAGCTCACGCACTACCGGCAGGAACGCGCGCTGCTGTTGGCGGACATGCGCCGCGCTCTCGGCGAATTCGCGCGCGCGCTGGCCGAGGTCGACGCGTTGGCGGACGCCTTCCCGGCCACGGGTGCGGAGCGCCTGCTCAGCAACGCGGTCGGCCTGCGCGGCGAGATCCTGCGCGAGACCGGCCGGCTCGACGAGGCCGCGGCCGCGACCCGCCGCTCGCTGCAGCTCGCGGTCGCGAGCGGCAACACCGCGGCGATCGAGCGCGCGGTACTGCGCGATCTGGAGCTGGCGCAGGTGACCGGCCGCTACGCCGCGTCGATCGAGACCATCGCGGCGCGGCTCGCCTCGCTGTCGTCCGCGGATCCAGAGCGCGGCAGCCTGCTGGTGTTCCGCGGCTACGCCGAATCGGGCCTGGCCGGCGTCGACGCGGAGGGCCTGCAGCGCGCCCGCACGACGCTGGCCGAGGCGCGGCCGCTGGTGCACGGGCACCTGCGCACGCGCGCCGACCTCAAGCGGCTCGACCTGGCGCTGCGCGCCGGCGACGTGGCGGGCGCTTCGGCTGCAGCGGCCGACTGCGAAGCCGACCTCGGCCCGGCGCTCACCGCCGACCCGTTGCCGCGCGACGCCGGCGAACTGCTCGGCCACACGGCGCGCCTGCTGCTGCTGCGCCGCGCCGACGCCAGGGCACTGCGCGCGTTCGCGCCGCGTCTGCACGCCGCGATCGGCGAACTCGGGCGCGAGTGGCAGAACCAGCCGCCGCGCCTGGGCGGCATCGGCTTCCTGCACCTCGGCCAGCGGCGCGACCTGCTCGGCAGCGGCATCGCGCTCGAACTGGCACTGGCGCGCGCCGAGGGACGCGACGACGGTGCCGAGCGCGCTGCGCAGGTGCTGCTCGACCTGCAGGCCCACACCTCATTGGCGCGCGCGCGCCGGGCCGCTGCCTGCACGGTGGCGGAGGTGCGCCGCACGCTGCTGCCCGGTGCCGGCGCGCTGCTCTATCTGCCGACACGCGCGGTGACGCACGCGTTCCTGCTGCTCGGCGACCGCACGCTGTACGAGGAACTGCCCGGCGAGCTGGAGTCCGACGACGAGCTGCAGGCGCTGCTCGGTCTGCTGCTGCGCGCCCCCGGCATCGCCGGCGAGGAGCGTGCGAACGTCGTCGCCGCCATCGACCGCAGCAGCCGCACGGCCAGCGGCCTGCTGTTGCCGCGCGAGCTCGGCCGACTCGTGCCGGAGCTGACCGCGCTCACGGTGGTCGGCGCCGATCTGCTCGGCGGTGTGCCGCTGGAGGCGATGCAGCTCGCGGACGGCCGCCTGCTCGGCGAAGTCGTGCCGATCGACCACACGGCGTCGCTACCGTTGACGGTGGCGCAGGCCGCGGCGGCGCGACCGACGCCGCCGGCGAACTCCTCGCTGCTGGTGCTGGCGTGCACCGCGCCCGCCGCCGGCCTGCCGGAGGCGGCCGGCATCCAGGGGTTCGCGTTCCAGCGCAGTGATCTCGAGCCCGCATTCGCGGAGTATGCGCACCCGCTCGTCCACTGCGACGCGGCGGTCACGCGGCGCGAGGTGCTCGACGCGGACCTGCTGCGCTTCGACGTCGTGCAGGTGGTCGCGCACGGCGTCCGCGGCGCCGACGAGCGCGGCGGCGGGCTGCTGGTCGCTGACGGCGTCGTCCGCCGCAGCGAGCTCGACGGCCACGCGGCGCGCGGCGTGGTCGTGGTGTCGGCGTGCAGCGGCGGGGAAGGTCCCGGCCGCGCCGGCGAGGGCGACGCGTTCACCAGCATCGCCGGCGCGTTCCTGTGGAACGGCGCCCAGGCGGTGATCGCTTCGCGGCACACGCTGCTCGCGCTCGATCACTTCGAGCTGCTGGCGCTGTGTCACGCGGGCCTGGCGCACGGCGACAGTCCGGCGCGCGCCTTGCAGTCGGCCCGGCGACGGCAGGCGGCCGGGTCCGACCTGCTGTCTCGCGGCCAGCGCGCGCTCGTGCAGGTCACCGGCGCCGGTCAGCTGCCGGTGATCGCGCGCTGATCTTCTCCCGCGTTCCTTCGCAGCGCGCGCAGATTCGCCGGTTGCGGAGCGGAATTGAAATCATCGAGGAAGAAGCGACAGCGCGTCTGCGGCCGCACTGGTTCGGCGCGCCAGCGCCATTGCATAGCCTCTGGTTGCGTCTGCAGGACGAGCCGAGACTCACCACGAGCCGGCCGGCAACCGGGCCGGTCCGGCGGGCGGTGGCACCGGGACCGTGAGCGTGCTGTTCGGCGGATCGATGTGATCGGGCTTCTTGATCACGCCGACGTTGCGGTTGCCACCCTGCACGGCGACCTGGCCGTGGCCGCTCGGCGAACTGATCGAGTCCAGGTACGCCGTCGGCAGCTGCCCCGTGCCGTTCTGCGCCATGAAGCCGACCATCTGCGCCGGCGACGACCAGGTGATCTTGTTGTTGCTGTCGCGTTGGATCAGCCGGACCATGAAGAACCAGATGTTCTGGGGACTCCAGATGCCCCCGTTGTCGACCGGCAGCACGAGGGGCAGAACGGGGCGATCCGACAGCGAGCCGTCGGCGGTCAGGTCGAAGACGACGTTGACCTTCGCCTGGTCCATCGGACCGGCCAGATAGGGGGCGCTGCCGGGCGAAAGGACGGTCTGCGGCCATGCGACGATCTGCGCCAGCAGGTTCGGCATCGACCCGTATTCAGCCGGAACCTCGAAGTGGAGGTCGATCTCGTCGTCGATGTGCACACCAGGGGTTGAATCTGTCATCGAGCAGACGGTGTCGGTCAGGAAGTCCGGCGTGTCGATCGGAAGCGGACCGCGGCCCAGCGCGTGGTTGACGGCGCCCGGCAGCCCGCGCTCGATCTGCACTGCCCGCGCGGACGTGAGCACCGTCGTGAAGTCGGCGCTGTTGTCGTTGTTCATGTCGTCGAGCAGCGCCTCGCATTCATCGACGAGGTAGGTCGTGTCGGAGGACTGGAAGGCGCAGCTCGGCGCATACACGCCGTCGTCTCCCTTCATCAGCACGATCTGCCATTCGGTGCTGTCCTGCGCGATCACCAGCGCGTCCGTCGAACCGTCGACCGCCATCGCGCCGAGGCCGGTGGCGCGGAAGCGGTTCGGCACGTATGCCGGCGCGCTGATCACGCTGTCCTGTTGCAGCAGACTGTCCTGGTAGATCTGCAGGCGCCATGACGAGCCGGCCAGCGTCAGCCAGGCAAGCCGCCGCGTCCCGCCGTCGTTCAGCATCGTCATCCCGCCGAGTGCGGTGGGCGTCGCGGCGGCGATCGTTGCGCTGGCAACGACCCCGTCGAGCGTGAACACCTCGAGCCCGGATTGCGTGCGCGCGCTGACCAGCAGCTGCCCCTCATGGTCCGCGAACTGCATCTGGTGGACGGTGCCGGTGGCCACGGCGGCGCCCACCTCGGCGATCCCGCTCGGCCCGATGGCGCCGATCCGCAGCGTGCGCCCGTCGGACGCCAGCCCCAGCAGCCAGCAGGTCGTGCCCACCAGTCTCGTCTCGACCCGCACGACGTGCTGCCACGCCTCGGGCGCGATCACCGGGAGCAGTTGGAATCCGTTCGAGATGCCGCTGCGGGCCACTTCCGGATCGAACACGACGAAGGCGAGCGACGTGCCGTTGGCCTCGAGCAGGCAGTCCCCGCCCGCGATCGGGAGCGAGGCCGCGCCCGGAACGACGGCCAGGCCAGTGACGCCGGTGCCGGGGCACACGACGAACGCGGGCAGGACCTCGGGGGCATAGGAGAAGACCACTTCGCCGGACGACCAGAGGATGGCCAGGTCGTTCAGGTGGTCGCCATCCGGATCGAACCGCAGCACGCGCCGGGCAGAGCCGCTGCCGAGGCCCTCGGGGATCACGCGACGGATCTCTCCCAGGGGTGCCACCGCGATCGGCGTTGCGACTTGCTGGCTGGTCAGGCCGGCGACCAGCGACCAGAGGACCGCAGGGC
>Ga0207670_10001373_pt1 | contig 12789 bp, 17 predicted proteins | sample KBSS23HmetaG_FD_184339 | JGI IMG/M metagenome (GOLD analysis project Ga0207670, IMG submission 184339) | Switchgrass rhizosphere microbial communities from Kellogg Biological Station, Michigan, USA - KBS S2-3H metaG (SPAdes) (version 2) | ecosystem: Host-associated > Plants > Roots >... | reverse complement strand
TCTATTGAGCACTCTCCAAAGCCACACGAAATTGTGTAGGCAATGCGCCCGTGATTCTTAATTCCGACACGGTTCGGAGCGTCAATCACTCTGAGGGCATAAACAGAGGTCACTTCCTTTAAGACACTTTCCGCATCAGACACTATTTCCGACCACGGCACAGCTATGAGATCGAAGTCTCTCGCGAGACTTCCGTGGACCGCCAGCGCATAGCCATGGCGGTGGAAAATGCCAGCCAGTCCGGGGTACATCGCCGCTGCGTAGATTGGACCGAAGTTCGGTTTAATTTGGTCTGCGGTTTTCATTTTAAGTAATTGTGGCGGCGCGGCAGCGACCGCCCTACCAGCTCAGGTAAAAACGTAATCCGCCCAGGTGGGGCCGAGGATGCTGAGCATCCAATCTTCGAAGGTCATCCCCACGACCATGCTCACAAAGGTGCCGTTGCGCACTTTGGTTCCGATGGGCGCGGTGATGCGTTGCGGGCCATCCATGGCGGCATCCGGCAATTGAATAATTTGCCGATCGGCGGTCCACGTGCCTTCACTCACTTTGCGATAGAAGACGTTCGTGCTCGCCAACGCGACGGAACCGCGAGCGCTGCTAGTTCCCGGAATGAACACACTGGCAGCGACGTCCGCTGTTTCATAAATGAAATAGGGGATGGGTGCGCCATGGAAGTTGCGGATCTGAATTTGCGTTCTCACTAATCCCACTCCAAGCACGCCATCCGAAACGCTCGCGGTATCCCGGCCAAAGGCTCCCAGGTCTCCCACACTGCCGCTCAGTTCGAGCACCGGGCCCACGTAAGCGCCGCTATATCCTAAGAGCGTGCCGCTGCCGGTTCCGCCCGTTGGCAAGCCGCCAGTGACGGGCAAACGACCGGAGGCATCAAAGGCCAGGCCGTAACGATCATATTGGAAAATACCTTGCTCAATGACGCTGCCGGCCCAGAGCGCGGCCCAATTGACGGCATCGAGCGCGGCTATGATGCCGGCGCGCGTATCGGTTTTATCCCAATCCGCGCCGCTGGTGGAAACGGTGCTGGGATCCACGAGGTAGCCAAGGTGATTGTTCCAGGTGGGAGCCAACCCGCCGTTGTAATCATCCGTATCTATATCCGCCGTGGCGGCGGTGGGGTTGAAGTTAGAGCCGTCAATGGTATCCGTCTGTTTATATTCCTGCGGACCGCCATTGTCATAGTTCACATCCCAGGTATGGCCGAGGACGTAATTGTAATAATTCTCTACGTCGGTCAAGGCGTCGCCACTGGCCTGGCTGCAGGAGAATTTGCAGAGCGGCGGGGTGTAGCTCGAAGCCCGCGTTGAAAGGCGCCAGAATTCAATTTGCCCGCGGCCATTGGATCGGAAGGCGTGCATACGGGATTCCCGCTGCGCGTGGAGCGGGGAGGCGGTGAGGGAGGAGGGATTTCTCACAACATTTTACAGGAGGTAACAGAGGCAGCAGAGATAAAGCGGAAGGCGAAAAGCGGAAACGGGTCAGCCGTGCGCCAGCACCTCTGTGACCTCTGTTTGCTCCTGTTCAAATTCGGGTTCACGTTTCCGGGTTGCGTTCGGCGAAGGCGCGAACGCCGCTTTTGCCGGCGTCTTCCAGCCATTCGAGTTGGGTTTCGCCATCGAACACGCCGGTCAGGCCGGGGGCTTTGCTGGCGTAGACCACGCATTGCGCGGTCATGGGGACGGTATCCGTAAACCCGAGCGTGGCCAGGGTCACGTACGGCGGCAAACACACCTGCTGCTCGGGGTCATCCACCCCGTTGTTGCCAATGCGGGTGTTATCAATATCCGTGGCGTCGTCATCCGTGTAGGTGACGGTATCGCTGTACTTCAGTTCGGAAATAATGCTGCGCCGCACATCCTTGACCTTGGCAATTTTGATATCGGTGCTGCCCACGGTGGCAATGGGCAACCCGGTGCTGTCATCGAGCCGGACATGGGAGAGCATCCGCGCCACAAAATAATCCTGGTGGCCGAGTTCGGTAATGGCAAAGGCGGAGAGTCCGGCGCCGGCGGTGATTTTTGGCAATACGATCGTGACGTTGCCCTGTGTGAAATGGACGCTGGGATTTGGGTCGTCACCGTTAACGACCTGCAGCCTCAGCAAAGAAACAACGGCCTCGTGAATTTCAAGCACGCGCCGATAGTCCAGCGCATGCCTGGGCCGGCGGGGGATGATCTGTTTGCGGGCGGGTTTCTTCATTGCGCTTGAACAAAGCGCGTGACGCGCTCGTAAATGTTGCCCATGTATTGGCGCATGCAGGAGGCTTCCGCCACGAGTTCCGCCGCGGAGGGTCCGCCACTGCCGGATTGATCGAGGAAGGCGATGTATTCTGTAAGCGATGGAATGGTCTGGTCATTGGCCCCCAACTCAGATTCATCTTCCAATTGATTGACTTCGGAATAAGGTTCGGAGCCGTAATATTCCTGAGCCAGCAGTAACAAGCCAGGCGGGTTGATTCCGGTGGTGGAATCCAATCGATTGCCATCCGGGAAAAGCGGGGTGGAGAGCACCGGGAAATCATCAAACACGAAGTAATCAAACTGCAGGCGGGAATTGACGGCTTTTACTTTTCTGGGCCGGATGTTAGTGCCGCCGGCACGGTCATTCAGCCCAATGTAGTTGTAGCCGAATTGTTCCACAATGCTGCGGGATTTCGGGATCGTGGAAAAGATGCGTGTCACTTCCGCCAATCCGCCTTCAATTGGCCTCGGGCCCTCTTCGCGCACCAAGATGGCATCGCTCAACTCCACCGAAGGCAGATCGTCCAGAAACGAGCCCTGCCACGGTTCCGCCCAGGCGGGATCGTAGGGCGTGTTGAGGCGCATGGGTTGAAAGGTGGAGAACGCGCCGACAAACCTTTGGCGAATAATGATGGAATCCTGATTGGGGAACCATGGTTGCAGGTTGGGAAAGGCCCCGAGCGGAATCCGCACATACTTTTGCGTGAGCCAATTTCCCGGCGCCGAACCGGCGCCGCCGAGATAAACGATATCCCGCCCGCTAAAAATCGAATCGCCTTCCATTGGAACGGGCGTAATGTCCGGAGGGCCATCCGCGGACCAGGTGGCGAAGTCGCCATCCACAGCGAAGATGCGGCCACCAGGAACAAAACCGCCGGAGAATGGGGCATCAGAATCAGGAAGTGGCATAGGCTAATGTTCGTGAGAATCGTGATTGACGGTGGCAGCCGCTTGACTGAGCGGCACCAATTGTTGATTCACTTGCTCCAATTGGCTTTTGATAATGGTGAGCTGGGTGAGGGCCTGCTCATCCGGATTTCGGTCTTTGGCCATGAGCCCGGGATCGGAAGCGCGCAAGGACTGCGCTTGTACCATCAGTTGATCATGGAGCGCATCATTGCCGCGTTTCCATGCGATATCGGCTTTCTTTTCCAAAGTATCAATTTTGAGGGCAAGGCGTGTGCGCTGCGTGAAACCATAGAGTCTCGGTTCCGCCGCACCGGTTAACCGCCTCGCTTCCTCAGCCATAGCGCTGACACTCGATTTGCCGCGATCGGCTATGGATGATTCGAGGTCTTTTTGTTTTTGGGTCAGCTCCAACTGTTTATTGGTTATCTCTATGCGTTTGGCGGCCTGCTCATTCGTTTCCTTCACTTTTTCCATGACCGCATCTTCGGCTTCCACTTCAGCGCCTTTCTTTTGAAGTTGCATGGCATTAAGTGCCACGAAAGGATTAATGAGCAGCATGCCTTTGGTTTGCGCCTCCGTTCCAAGGTTCGCAATCGAAGCGCTCAGAATCTGCCAGAAGCCTTTATTTCGTCCGAATTGGCCGGTGGTAAGGTCGGTTGTGCCTTGGCTGAAATCTGAAAATGGATTGAACCGGTTCAGTTTCTCTATCTTTTCTGGGCCGAGTTCCAGCAAGGCGAGGAGCGCGGGATCGCGCGCGGATTTCCCCACCAAATCCTGAAGGACTTTCAGGTTCTTTCCGGATTCAAGGTATGCTTTGGAGAGTTTGGCCACGCTGGTGGCGTATTTCTGGGTCTTTAAATCGGCTTCACTGGTGATGATGTTGTACCGCTCGAGCGTGCGCATTTCCGCGCCGCCAGGGCTCATTTTGGCGGCGTCGAGCAATTGCTTGAATTTCAAGAGCGGCTTGCTGATTTGCTCGAAGGAGAGACCCACGCGTTCCATGTAGTTGAACACGTTTTGCACAAAGGCGCTGCTGCCAACCGGCAGTTCCCCCTGCGCCCGTTTGATCGCTAGAATGCGCTCCTTGATGCCCTCCAATAATTCCATCCCCTTTTCCAGCGCGAACCCAGCCGCGAACATGCGGCCGATTTTGCCTTTGAAATCCTCCGCCAACGTGGTGGCCCAGGCTTTGGTGTAGGCGCCCAGTCGCCCGAGCTCCTGTTTGAGCGCCGCGCCGTTCACGCCGATGCGTAAGAGAAATTCTTCCATATCAGTTCAGTTTTATTTTGCCGGACAATATTTCGGCGCGGGTCAATTTTTCCGTGTTGAGCGCGCGCATGAGGTTGGCGCGGATGGCATCCTGTTGGGTGTTGAAATCCGGTCCTCGTGGGTTTCGGCGGTGATCGATGGCTTTGAGCCGGGCGAACAGTTGCGGCAGGGGCATGCGCCAGACTTCTTCATCCGTTTTTTTGTATTCGGACTGCAGGGCATCAAACCAACTGGCCAGGTAATGCAAGCCGCTGCCTTCGCCGTTTTGCACAATGCCCACGGGCTTATCAAAAAACACGCGGTCCATGTAGGCAAACGCCTCGATCACGGCGCGGCTCAACGGATGATCCTCCGGGACTTCGAAGTATTTGCCGGGGTTTTCCCGCGCAAAACGATGGGCCATTTGTTCAATGCCATTGACGCCGAGCCGCCGGCGGAGGCGTTTGGAGAAGAGCCGGATTTGCCAGCGTTCGATGCTGAACCAGGACCAGCGGCAACCCACGAGCCAGGGTTGGCGCCAGCCCGCGCGATTGTGCCAGCGTTCGATTTGCGGCGAGAGGAACCAAAGCAACTCGCCCAAATCTTCAAACGTCGGCTCGCGGCGCAATACGAACGGACTGTGCCGCCGGAGCAAGGCCACGTAATCCCGCACGGTCATCATGCGCACCGGGCAACCGGCGATCTTGCCGGCCATGGCGAGCCAGTTATCTTCCCGCGTGCGGAATTCCGTGGTGCGGGCGGAGCGCAACGCCGCGGTGTAACCGGGGATTTGATTGAGATAAATTCCCGGCGCTTTGCGCAGGCGCGGTCCTGGGCGCGAAGTGGGCGTTGGTTCGGGCGTGGGCATGTGGTGTCAGGTCGCGCCGTGACTTAGTTGAGTTTCAGTTCGAATTCCACTTCCTGCTTGTGAACCTCGCCCGATCGGCGGCCTTTGGAGGCGCGGCTCACCCACCATTCATCGCCATCCGGATCCGTGACGACATCGCCCTCCTCCAACCAGATAGGCAGGTCAGAGCCATCGAACGGCACCTGGACGGTACCGCTGGCGGTGCAATCCAGTTTGATGCCTTGTTTTTTAAGGGTTTGGCCGAGTGGGCCTTTGGATTTGATGACGGCGATTTCCGGGTTGACGGTGAATGGGTCGAAAATGAAGGTGCCTTTGCTGCCGACCGCTGCGGCAAATCCGCCGCTGCCGATGCCTTCATTGAATGTTTCTCCGAGTGTTTGCTGGCTCATGATGGTTCCTTTGGGTTGGTGGGTTAATTGTTCAGTCCGTAAAACAGGAAAAATTGCGCGGTGTTGGTCTTGGGGATTTCAAAGTGATTGGTGGTGAGCAAGGGCGATTGCTGGATAAAAGGCCCTTCGGGCGAACCGGCCGCCCACACCTGCCACAACCCGCAATTCGAGCTTTCCGCATCCAAATCGCCCGCGAGGCAAAGTTGCATTTGCGGCAAGACCGTTTCCGGCTCCGCATTGCCGCCGGCGGAAAAGATTTCGCGCGGGGCGGATCCGCCGAGCGTTTTATTCAACGCGAGGATTGAGGGTCGAGGGTCGGCGGACAAAGCGGAAAGCGGAAAGCGGAAAGCGGAAACGGGCGGCGGGGTGCAGCCGGTTAGAAAAAGGCAAAAGATGAAGGCGATTCGGTTCATCGTCGGAAGGGCGCGAAAATTGGGGTGCCGATCACAATGCTGAGTGTGTGATTCGTTTGTTGCGCGGCCGCGTTGATGGTGTCGGCAAGGGTTTCCAGGGGAGCCTCATAAACCGCCATTCGGGAAATGTAATCGGCCGCGCCGCCGTTGGTGGGCCAGGCTGTCGATGACTGCGAGCCGATGTTGCGGGCGTAGGTCAATCCGGAATAATTCGCCGCGTCCACGGTGCTGATATCGCGGCCCTGGCGCGTGCCATCGAGGACGGTCATTCCCTGTTCGTGCAAGGCTCCTTTGTAAATGTGGAACCAATTGATGGAGAGCGTTCCATTGACAACGGTATTGGTGGCGCAAGGAACACCGTCCAGATAGGCGACGGCGGTGCCGGCGGGGACGTTGGTCCACGTCGTCAACTCATTGACCGCGTTGCTCTGCGAAGCGTAATTGTGGATGAAGGTGTTCCGGACGTCGTTGGTGTGGGTAGCGTCCGGCGTTTCGACCGGGCCCCAGTTCCGATCGAGTTTGAAGGTGAAGGCGAAACTTGTCGCCGTTCGTGAAACCCCGGTTACCGCGCAGTGATTGGTGGCGGAGCTGGCCACGGTGGATGAGTTCCAATCAAAGGCCATGTTCCAAACATTGGTGTCCATTCCCATGGCGGCGCTTTCCCCCAGGCTGGCCGTAAAATGAATGTCCGTTCGTTGTGGGTGAGAGCCGTCTGGAACGATGTCCGGATTGCCGACGAAATAAAGATTCGAAGCTGTGCTGTGGCTGGAATTCCAAACATTGGTTTCGAAACTGGTGAACTTGAAAGAGTCGATGTATTGGCAGCCGTTCAGGATCGCGACGTTGGAGCAGTAGAGTGAGTATTGATTGACGTAGAAATTATCCGGGTTGGCACCCCAACCGCCGAGATAGCATAAATCGGCAAAGACAGTGCGGACAAAGAGATTGGTGGAATACGGGTAATCGTTCGTGAGATAGCCCTGGTAAGCCCAATATTGGCCCGGCCATTGGACTTCATGCGTCATGTTGCTGGTGTAAAAGGCACTGTTCCCCAGATAACCGCCGTTCCCGGAAGCGGGAAGCCAGAGCCAGACGGTGTTGGTTCCATGCTGCGATCCAGCGAGCGGAAGCCCAACGTTGGAAAGGTTCGATTCAAAGAAACCCTGATTGTCCGCACCCGCCCGCCCGGCCATCCCCTGAATCCATACCGTGTTGGTATACATCAGTATCAGATTCGCGAGGTCATAACAAAAACGGCCGTTGCCGCCTTTTCCTTCATCGAACGAATCCCCCACGGGTATGACCATGACCCGGTGGGTGGGAGTAAACCCCAAATCCGCGCGCGCCGGGCTGGCGGTCAGAAGCCAAAAGCCAAAAGCCAGAATAAAGATGAGGCGCATTTGCTTCATGGCAGGGCGGCAATATCGGTCGCAGTCAGCGCGCGGCTGTAAACCCGGCAATCGTCAATCGTGCCGCTCATGTATTCGCCGGGAGAAGCGCCGTTGTATCGTCCCAGCGCGGGGGCATCAATCGCAGTGACGCTCAAGCTGGAATTAGAGGAAGTTCGCTGCGCGGATAGAATCTTGTCGACATAGACCTTGAAGCCGTTCGTGGTGTTCTGTTTCCACGTCATGGCGACGTGATGCCAGTTGCCATCCTGCACCCCAGCTATCGCCACGCCTGACGTTGATCCGTCATTTGACATGATGGCCTGCGGAGAGGAAGTCCCCCAGCCAAGTATGATAAAGTTTCCGCCGCTGGGTTGAATCCGAATCATGGATTGGATCAAAGAGCCTTTAAAGTAGCCGCACAATGTGCATTCGGAGCCGCCATCGAGAGCGGTGGCCACGGCGTTTGGCAACGCGACATATTGACTGGTCCCGTTGAGAAGAAATGCGCCGCTAATTTGCCCCGTCGCATGGAGAACGCTGCTGTTCACGGAGGCGATTCCATCGTTCGCATTGCCACTGGAATCGGCCACAGTAGTATTGGCGGCGTTATCATTTAAGGTCCATAAGCCAACCAATCCGGTGGTAATGTCGCCGCCGCCTGCAGGAGCAGCGTCCGGAGTGAAGTCCGCCAAGCCATCCGCAGTTACTGTGGTTTGCGCAGCCAAATGCTTTGGCACCCAGATCAGCCCGGTGGAAACCAGCGCGGCCCTTTTCAGGAAGGCGCGGCGGGTTCCGAGTTCCAGGTTGCGGGTTCCGCGTTTCATTGGTTCTCCCTCATCGCGGCTTCGATTTGCGTGGCGTTGGTGCCGCCGTAACTGGTGAGCGAGAGCACGCCGTTGGTGATCACGTTATTGGAACCGGCGAGCCATTTCGGTTGATAGGTAAATTGCAGTGTGGTGAAATTGGTGGAGATGATTCGGTAGCTCACCGAGCCATTCGCGCCGGCGTAGGAAAAGAACACGGTAGGCCCATTCGTGACGGTGAAGGTTTGCAGCGTGCCGTTGAACGTAGCGGTGATGTTGGTGGTGGTTCCTTGGTGGGTGTAGGCAATTGTGTTGGTGTATCCCGTGGCGTCCTCGCTAGAAATCAAATTGGTGGCGCTGCTGGTTTTGACATGGCCGCTCGCGCCGAGCGCGGAAGCATCGAGCAACAGCGTGTAACCCCAGTTGCCGGCGGCATCGTTCGTGGGAACACCGACGCCGGGCGCAATCGACGTCAGCTTTTTATTCGCATCAAAAAAGGCCAGCGCGTTGGCGGTCATCGCCGTGTTGGTGAAAGCGTTGGTGACCACCAACGTGTTGATGCCCGCCGGGCCGCCCACTCGCAGCAAGCCGAGGTTGGTGGCGCCGAAGCCAAGGAAGTTGGCATCCGCGGTGCGGGTAAAACTCAAAGTCCCCGCTCCGGTCACCGGAGATCCGGAAACGCTGAACTCGGATGGAGCCGATAAGCCGACACTGGTGACTGTGCCACTGCCGCCGGCCGTGACCGTCAAACCGTAATTCGTGCTGCCATCCGCATTCTGCGTTAAGGCTACCGAAACGCCACTGACTCCGGAAACAGTGGAGGAATGCAACAGGTTGGTGAGGTTGCGACCGTCTTTGAAGTTATTCGTGGCAGCCGTGGCGGTGCCAGCCGCATCGTAAAGCACACCCCAGGGGAAGCCATTGGTCACGGCCACGGCGCGCCCGATGGGATCGTATAATGCGCCCCACGGGTAACCATTCGTCGCTGCGGTGGCGGCGGTGGTTCCGGCGCCGGCGGGATCGTAATCGCCGGAGTCGGTGAAGGCGGCGGTGCCGAGGCCGAGGGCGTTTGGCAAGCCGGTGGTGGCTTCGAGCTTATAGTTTTTATCGCCGGGCCGGGCAATCATTAGAAGGTCGCCGGATTGAAAGGAGGTGATGCTCTGGAGGTCGCTGGTTTTTACGGTCGTTTGGGCGCGGGCCGGCGAAGGCCAAAGGCCAAAGGCCACGGTCCAAAGCATCATCCAAATTAAAAGTGGGGTTTTCATTGGTTTTCGGTAACAAGGGTTTGGACGTCTTCCGTTTCGATGATGAAGTTGTCTTCAGTGGCCAGGGAACCGGATGCGGCGGGTTCGGGGGTGACACTGGGGACTTCGGCTTCGAACTCGAGCCAGGCGCTTTCCCGCACGCCGACCTGGCCGGCGAAGGTGAGGGTGGTTTCTTCATTGCCGCCTTCTGGCTTGAGCACGCTCGGGCTGCCGAGATCCCGCAACGGTTCGGCGATGTAATGGAACGGAAAATGGTCGGTATCCGCCCAACTCTCCTGCGCGGCGCTGCTGGCGTATTCGCGGACGATGGCCACCATGTCCTCATGCAAGGTGTTGTTGGCCGCCACGCGCGCTTGAAAGGCTTCATCGCTCTCGCCCTCATTCCGCACCAACGCACTGGCGGGGCGGGTAACGACTTTGAAAGACACATTGAAATGGCGGCGGGTGTAGCGGGTGATTTGCTCGACTGCGAACGCGCGTCGCGCGCCGGTGGCGGAACCGATCGCGACCGTGATTTCAAAGCGCGGGGTATCTTTTTGGAACACCACCGCGTTTTGCCGGGTGAACGGCGCCAACCGGGCGGCGGCGAACAAACCGGCGGCGAAACCGCGCTCGAGCGGCCCGCGAAATTTCAGGATGTCGGCAAGGGTGGCCATCAGGAGTCCTCAAACATGCGTTCGTTGGCTTCGAGTTCCTTGAGCATGTCCTCCCCGCGATGCTTCATGAACACGCGCCCAGTGTTCCAATCGTAGGTGTAGCCGATCAGGATTTTTTCCATCTTCTCGCGCAGCTTATGTTCGCGCTGATGAATGGCGCCCTGGATGGCTTTTTGAATGTGGGGATTGCTGACGAGCCCGGGCGCACGCGCACCGAATTCAATGTAATGAGCATCGGATCCCGGGGATTCATTCAGTATCGCGGTGCCATCGTTGCCTACGGTGTCAAAATGATCGCGCAACCATTTGGGAATGGTTTTTCGGCCGAGGCGGAAGGCGTCATGCGCGAAGCGCGCGCGGAGCAACCCTACGCGGCCGCTCAGGCCATCAATCAATTTTTGCAAGGCGGATTGGCCCACGACGGTTCGGTTGAGGCGTTTGATGTGTTGTTTCCCGCGTTGGCCGATGGCTGGCCACGTATTGCCCCGCGGGAAGCCGGCGGTGCGCGCTTCTTTGAGTTTGGCGCGCATCGAGGATTGGCTCATGCCGGGCTGCAGGTCGGCATCGCGCACGCCGACGAGGAAGTTGGGACCGGCGTACAGCCAGGTGATATCGGTCTCGCCGAAGCGCGGTTTGCGTTGGGATTGCTCAAAGGCTTGTTGGGGGCCGGGGGCGAATTCGCGGCGGATATCCTTTTCCACGGCGGCCACGCCTTTGGCCTTGGTCCTGGGCCCGAGCGCGGTGGAAATGCCCCACGCCAATTGCGCGCCTTCCGTCCGCACCAGCAGGCGGGCATCACCGGTCTGGCCGGTGCCGAAGAGCGCATTATGCAACCCTTCGGTAAACCGGTTGTAACCCGTGATATCGATTTCGCCTATGGTGAACATGCGCGCTGGGGTGAGGGTCGGGGGGTCGAGGGTTTAGGCAGTGGGGGCGGTGCCGGTTTCTTCGGTGGTTTTCGGCGCGCGGCGGGCGGCGAGATCCGCAAGGCGCTTATCTTGCGCGATCGCGTTCGTGAAGATGTTGCGGAATTGCCAGACGGTCTTGGTGAGCGCGTTGAATTCCTGATCGGTCAATGCCGGGGTTTGTTGTTGCGCGGCGGTGGCAATGGCGAGGCTGGTTTCCACGGCGGTTTTGCTGCACGTGTCCTGGGCGATTTGATTGGCGAGTTTGGCGCGGTCGAAGTTTGTCATAATCGGTTGATGAGTTTTGGAGTTGTGAGTTTAAGAGTGAAATTCAGTCGTGAAAATGAGTGACGGGTGAGGTGTGATGAGATTGGGAACGGCTCGCCGGGTCCTGGCGGACGGCCACCGTCCTCGCCCCACCTTTCGAGTTGGCTCCGATGACGCATTCCGCGGCAAGGCGGATTTCGACGGCGGCTTGTTTATCTTCCTCGCTTTCCAATTCCACCACCGCCTGGCGGGCGAGCTTGGCGATTTGGCTCATGAGTTGAATGGCTTTTTTCATGGGAGTTTTAACAGGAGGTAACGGAGGAAACAGAGTTCCGCACATAAAGCGGAAACACGGTGGCCGCGCGCCAGCACCTCTGTGACCTCTGTTTGCTCCTGTTCAAATTTGGGGTTCATGGCTGATGGAATTCGGTGGCGAACCAGCCTTCCTGATAATGGATTTTGTTTTTGCTCAGCTCCCATTGCTGCGTGGCGGAGTTCCAGATGTAGCCATGGCCGGTGACGTCGCTGCCGAGTCGGAAAATGCCGGTGCCGGGGCTAACGACCACCGTTTTTGTCGCGCAGCTTGGCAGCGAGATCGCGCTGCAGAGCATCAGCCAAAGGTTGAGGGACTTTTTCATCTTCAATGGTGCTGGGTTTTTTGATTTCCGTTTTGACCTGCTCCACGGTTTCGTGAATGAGCAGGGCCGCGAGCCATTTTAAAATTTTAGTTAACCAGGTCATTCAAATGGCGAAACTGTTTTACGCTAATTAACCCGAATTCGCGGAAATTCGTGCAATTCGCGTAAAGGGTTTTCCCGGTTTAAAAGCTGATGTTTAATACCGGGCCGCCGAGGAACACCATGCCGGGGAATTGCGTCCATTTTTCGGCGCTTACCTGGATGCCTAAAGCGCCATGGGTGAATTTCCAGAGATCCGTGTAACCGCCGGCGCCGACCATGCCGCCGATATCCCCATTGCGATGGCCGAAGCCGCTGAATGGCAGGTTGGCGCCGCCGCTGGCAAAGCCGGTAAAGTTGTGATTCCACAATTGCACATCGCCTTTGAGCCCCACGCCCACGGTGGAGGCAAAGGCCTGGTGGGCGAGGTAATCAATGCGCAGGCCGACAAAGGAATGTTGCGCGAGTTTATTGTCCTGAAACGCAGTCACCACGGTGGCGGGGGTGAGCAAGGCAAGGCCCACGCCGAAGTTCTCTTTCTTGCCGTCCACCACGATCGCAGGCGCGTACATGGGGTAGGCGGCAATGGTGAGGTTGCGATTGCTGGCGGTGAGTTGCGCGAAGGCAATGACGGCGGATTTGATTTCGGTGTTGTCACTCGCCGCCGGGACGGCGGCGCTCCCAGGGGGAGTATTGTCCTGGGCAAGGCAGAAGGCAGAAGGCAGAAGGCAGAAGGCCAG
>Ga0207670_10001371_pt1 | contig 12803 bp, 8 predicted proteins | sample KBSS23HmetaG_FD_184339 | JGI IMG/M metagenome (GOLD analysis project Ga0207670, IMG submission 184339) | Switchgrass rhizosphere microbial communities from Kellogg Biological Station, Michigan, USA - KBS S2-3H metaG (SPAdes) (version 2) | ecosystem: Host-associated > Plants > Roots > Rhizosphere... | reverse complement strand
GATCGACGTGCCCGCGAGGTCGAAGCCGGGCACGCGCGGCGCCGAGGCGGGCAGGAACGAGCGCTGGATGTCGCGCGCGATCGCCAGGTCGCGCTCGAGCCGGCGCTGCTCGACGCGGGCGCGCGCCGTGCGCGCACGTTCCACCGCCAGCGCCGCCTGCGCCGCGAACGCGAGCAGCAGCTCCAGGTGGCCCTCGTGGTAGAGGTCCTCGTGGTCGCTCTCGAGGTTGAACACGCCGATGACGCGGCCCTCGACCATCAACGGCGCCGCGATCTCGCTGCGCGTGCCGAGGCGCGCGGCGACGTAGCGCGGGTCGTGACGCACGTCGGGCACGATCACCGGCTGGCCGCTCTTCGCCACCCAGCCCACGATCCCCTGCCCGATCTGCAGGTCGAACGCCGACTCGGAGCCCTCCGGGTAGCCGTGCTTGCTCACCAGCTCCAGCGTCCGCGTGCCGCGCGAGACCAGGTAGATCGCCGCGGCGTCGTAGTCGATCACCTGCCGGAGCGAGGCGAAGATGGCCTCGACGACGTCCTCCAGCTCGAATGGCGCCGAGAGGGCGCGCGAGATGTCGAGCAGCACGTCCTTCTCCAGCGCCCGCCGCTCGATCTCCTGGGAGAGCAGGGCGTAGTCGAGCGCGAACGCCACGCCCTCTGCGGCCACCTCCAGCCGGTCGAAGTCGGCGGACGTGAACGCGCCGCCGTGGCGGCCGAGGCACTCGATGGCGGCAAAGGCCTCCGTGGATCCAGGCTTGGTCCGCGTGCTCCGGAACAGGGGCAGGACGAGCGCGGAGCGGTCCCGTTCGGGATCGCCCACGAGCCCGGCCGGGCGCGGCTCGCCGGCCGCGAGGCGCAGGGACTCGCCGGTCCGGAGCACCCAGCCCACGAGCCCCTCGGACCGGTTGCGGCGCAGCTCCCGGGGCGCTCCCTCGCTGAACTCCCACGCCACGATGCGCCGGCCGCCGCTCCGGACCACCCAGATCCGGACCGTGTCGCAGTCCACGAGCTTCCGGCACTGCTTGGAGGCCGCGCGCAGCAAGTCGCGGAAGCGCTCGGGCCCGGCGATACCGTCCGGGCCGATCAGCGACTGGACGGAGATGCGGGGCAGCGAGGCCTCGGGGGGCGGACTGGCCGCCGGCGGCGAGCCGGGAGCGTTCTCTGGGGGCACGCTCGCCAAGCTAGCAAAGCTCCCTGACCGCGACCAGCGCGGCCGGCGCGGCCCACGACCCTTTGTCATCCACCGGACGCGGCGGGGGCTCAATCGCCTCCGTCCGCCGGCCGATAACCCCTGCGAATCGTTCCAACACACCTCACGGAGCCCTTGCCATGGCCTCGGGTCACAAGCGTCTGGGCGAACTGCTGGTCGAAGCGAAGCTGCTCTCGCAGGAGCAGGTCGACAGCGCCATCGCCGAGCAGAAGAAGTCGGGGCAGCTTCTCGGCGCGACGATGATCGCCATGAAGCTGATCACCGAGCACGACCTGATGGGCCTGCTCCAGCGCCAACTCAGCCTGCCGCTCGTGGACCTCGAGACGCTCCCCGTGGACGAGGCGGCACTCGCCAAGGTGAAAGAGGACTTCGCGCGCAAGTATCTCGCGCTGCCCGTCGAGATCGAGGGCCGCAAGACGCTCGTCGTCGCCATGTCGGACCCCTTGAACGTCGCCGCCCTGGAAGACCTGCGCTTCCACGCCGGCATGTTCATCAGGCCCGTGCTCGCCTCCCCGACCCAGGTGCTGGAGGCGATCGAGCGCTACTACCACCTCGACAGCTCGGTGAACGAGGTGGTGCAGAGCATCATCCAGACCGAGAACGAGTTCGAGGTGAACGCGGTCGCCGAGAGCGAGGAGCGCCAGGCCCTCGACGAGCTGATGCGCGAGGCCGAGGGCCGCCCCATCGTGCGACTCGCGAACTGGCTCTTGCACCGCGCGGTCGAAGAGGGCGCGAGCGACATCCACATCGAGCCCCAGGCCGGCGACCTGGTCGTGCGCCTGCGTGTGGACGGGCTCCTGAGGGAAGAACAGCGGCTGCCGAAGTGGACGCAGAGCGCGATCGTGTCCCGTATCAAGGTGCTCTCGAACCTGGACATCGCCGAGAAGCGCATGCCCCAGGACGGCCGGCTCGTGGCCGAGATCGCGGGCCGTCGCATCGACATGCGCGTCTCCACGCTGCCAGTGAACGGCGGCGAGAAGGTGGTGATGCGCGTCGTCGACACCAAGCGCACGAACGTCAGCCTCGAGAAGCTCGGCATGAGCGACAACGACTTGAAGCGGCTGCTCGGCTTCCTCGACCGGCCGCAGGGCATCGTGCTCGTGACCGGGCCCACCGGCTCGGGCAAGACCACGCTGCTCTACTCGGCGCTCGAGAAGGTGAAGGACGTCACGCTCAACATCACCACCGTCGAGGACCCGGTCGAGTTCCAGATCGCGGGCCTGAACCAGGTGCAGGTGGACGAGAAGGCGAAGAAGTCGTTCTCGGTGGCGCTGCGCGCCATCCTCCGCCAGGACCCGGACGTGATCATGATCGGCGAGATCCGCGACCGCGAGACCGCGCAGATCGCGTTCCGCGCCTCGGTCACCGGCCACCTCGTGCTGTCCACCGTGCACACGAACGACGCCGCCGGCGCGGTGACGCGCCTCATCGACCTCGGGCTCGAGCCGTTCATGGTCGCGAGCGCGCTCGTGGGCGTGGTCAGCATCCGCCTCGTGCGCGTGATCTGCCCGCGCTGCAAGGAGACCTACGAAGCCGACGCCTCGACGCTGCAAAAGATCGGCGGCATCGGGCTCGAGGGGAACGTCACGCTCTATCGCGGCGCCGGCTGCCCGCACTGCCGGCAGGCCGGCTTCACCGGCCGTACCGGCATCTTCGAGGTGCTCGCCGTGGACGACGCCATGCGCGGCCTGATCGTGCGTGGCGCCTCGGAGGCCGAGATCCGCGACATGGCGGTCAAGGGCGGCATGCGCCCGATCGGCGAGGACGGCCTGGGGAAGACGCTCAACGGCACCACCACGCTGGACGAGGTGACCCGCGTCGTCTACCTGCCCGAGCAGGGCCTGAAGATGTGCGGCTCGTGCCAGAGCGTGGTGTCACAGGAGTTCGAGCACTGTCCGCAATGCGGCCACTTCGTGGGCGAGCACTGCGGGAACTGCAAGCGTCGCATGCAGCCCCAGTGGGGATTCTGTCCCACCTGCGGCACCGCCGCGAGGCGCAGCGCCGCCGAGGCGCACCTCTTCGAAGGGAAGAAGCGCGTCCCGCGGGACACACCGAGCCAGATACTGCGGCGCGCTTCCTAGCCTCACCGCCGGTCGCAAGCGCCGTGCGCCGCACGTAGACTGCGGGCGTGACCATCGCCATGCGGCCCCGCCTCGCGGCCCTGCTGCTCGTGCTCGGGGCGATCGGGCTCTTCTGGTGGCGGGCGGAGCTGTTCACGGTGGCGAAGCCCGGCGACGCGCCGCGCGCGCTCGCCCGCAGCGGGCCGCCCGGCACCCTGCACGCGTTCGACGTCTCGCTCCCGCTCGTGCCGGTGGGCGTGGCTCGCCTCACGCCCGGCGGCCGGCCGCTGCTCGTCCACTACTGGGCGCCGTGGGAACGGCACGGCCGAGCGCAGGTGCTCACGCTCGACTCGTTGGTGCGCACGCTGCCGGGCGACGTGCGCGTGGCCGTGGTGTGCTTCGACCCGTTCCCGTCGGTGGCGCGCTACGTGGCGAGACTGCGGCTCGAGGTGCCGGTCATGCTCGACCTGAGGCGCGACCTGCAGGCGGCACTCCCCTGCCCCAGCGTGCCCTACACGTGGCTGCTCGATGCGCGCGGGCGCGTCGTCGCGGCGCAGGCGGGCGAGGTGGAGTGGCTCGCGCCGGCGACCCGCGCGCTGCTCCAGAGCGTCGGCGAGGCCGCGGCCGTGGATTCCGCGGCGGCCCTGGCCCCGCAATGGACGCGGCCCCGGCGGGGTGCGCCGGGGCCGCGTGAAGACGCGAGCCTTCAGGCGCGAACGGTCTCGGCCTCCGGCTTGCCGAACCACCGGCTCAGGAGCGCATGCCCGCCGAACAACGCGGCGCTGTAGACCACGTCCGACGCCAGCGTGTTGCGGAAGAACGGCAGCGCCGCCGTGTAGCACTGCACCAGGCCTTCCCACGTGCGCGGGTAGTAGCCGCTCGCCCACATGCCGAAGTTGGAGACGATGAAGAACGCCACCGAGCTGGCGATCACGGCACCCGCCACGCGCGGCAGCGAGCGGCCGCGCGCGAGCCAGCCGGAGCCGAGCGCCAGGCAGGTCGCGAACGCCAGGTAGTTCGCCACCATCGACACCGGGTGGTAGAAGCCGAGCACGAGATCGGACAGGAGCAGCGCCGCGAACGGCACGATCCAGCCCGCGCGCCGGCTCGTGTAGGCGCCGGCGTAGAGGCCGATGGCCGCGACCGGCGCGAAGTTCGGCGGGTGGGGCAGCAGGCGTGAGGCCGCGGCCAGCAGGATGAGCACGAACACGATCACGGGAGCCTCCTTAAGGCTCTGCGCGAACGCCCCGCTCGCACCGGGGCGCCGGACGGGAGGATGGTGGAGCTGAACGGGATCGAACCGTCGACCTCTTGCATGCCATGCAAGCGCTCTCCCAGCTGAGCTACAGCCCCACCCAAAGGCTTGGGACGGAAGGGTGTACACCACGCTCCGAAGACGCGTCAACTCACGGAGTTTCAGCGCGTCAGCTCCGCCTTCATCGAGCGCTGGGCGAGGTCGCCGCCGGGCAGCATGCGCACTTCGATCGCGCGCATGCGCACGATATCCGGATCGTCCACCGCAGCCCGGGGACGTAGCGCGAGGTAGCGGTCGATGGCGGCGATCGACTCGCGCTGGCGATTCTCCTTGGCGAGCACGATGGCGAAGCGACGCCATGCTTCCGGCGAGGTGGGATCCAGCACGCGCGCGGCGAACGCCTCCACCTCCCCTTCCGACTCGCCCTCGGGACGGGTGAGCAGGACCTGCGCCAGCGCCCCGTGGAGGTCGGCGTCGAGCACGTTGCTGGCGAGCGCGGCACGCAGCGTATGCAGGGCGCTCACGGTGTCGAGCGCGACCAGCTGCCGGCGCGCCGCTACGATCGCGTCGCCGCCGTGCCGACCGAGGCCTTGCGGCACCTTGGCGAACCACTCCTTGGCCCGCACCGTGTCGCCGAGCCCCCAGCACACGAGCGCGGACAGGTATTTTCGCGTGTAGTCGTCCTCGCTCTGCAGGCTCGCCGCATCGAGAGCCGCCTGAGCGATGTCCAGCTTGCCGTTCAGCATCTGGCCCAGCGCCGAGCTCACGAACACGCTCGGCTCCTTCGAGCGGTCGACGAGCCGGCCGCTCGCCATGTCGTAGAAGAACACCGCCCACGGCCCGCGCTCCAGCCGCTCGCGCGTCAACTCGGAGAGGTAGTGGCCGCGCAGGCTCGAGTCGCGGTAGGCGCCGCGCACGAGCGGGCCGTCGGCGACCTGGAACGACGCGAACGGCGGCAGGCCGGCGAAGAAGAACGTCGTCCGCGGGCTGGGATGCGGGATCTGCGCGTGGAGATCCTCGAGCCCGCGCGTGATCACGCGCATGCCGCGCTCGAGGTAGAAGCGGTTGACGTGCGATTGCCCGCTCCACGGCGACGGCGCGGTGGCGAACTCGACGAGACCGCGCGCCTGGCTCGAGGCGAGGCCGGCGACGACGACGATGACGCTCGCGACCCACGCGCGCGTTCGCCGCATCGCCAGCAGCGCGCCGAGCGCGAGCCCGACGCCGGCGATCGCGAACAGGAAGTAGTAGGCGCTCCACAGGCGCGCGACCACCGCCACGGGGAGCGCGCCGGCGAACGCCCAGAGCAGTCCCGCGCGCAGGCCCCGCGCCGGCTCGAGCGGCGTGGTGGCGGGCGCCAGCGGGCTCGGAGGCGGCGCGGGCGCTGTCGTGGCGCGCGCGGCGCGCTCGCGCTTCGCCGGGCGCTTCCCCGCCTTCACCTCGGGCTTCGGGCGCGGCGGCACCACCGACAGCACCGCGAGTCCCGCCGCCACCACCGCCATCAGCGCCGCTGGCCCGGGGTTGGTCCAGTGCGTGAACGGCAGCGCGCCGGCCAGCCACTCGAGCCCGAGCGCCACGCGCACGAGCAGCACGATCGCCGCGACCGGCCCCGCCGCCGTGAGCGAGAGCCCCGCGCCGCCGCCTCCGCGGCGCGCCATGACCGCCGCGAGCGCAAGCCATGCCACCAGCGCCACCGCGAGCGGCCACGCCCGTCGCAGCCGCACCCGCCAGGGGCGGGTTCCCGGCCACGCACCGCCCGCGCCGTCCAGCGCGATGGCGACCAGGGGCAGCAGCACCACCACTTCCTTCGCCAGCAGCGCCGCGAAGTACGCCCCTGCCGCCGCGACACGCCGCTCGCGCTGGTGGAGCACCAGTGCCGCCAGGGCGAGCACGAGCGAGAGCAGCTCCTGCGAGCCCGAGACCCAGAGCACCGGCACGTCGGCGGCGTAGTGGAGTGCCAAGAAGCTCGCGGCCACGATGCCCGCGAGCGGCCCCGCCACGCGCCGCGCCAGCACCGCGAGCAGGATCACCGCGCCCACGAGGCAGAACAGGTTCGCGAGGTGGAAGACGAACGGCGACTCGCCGCCCAGGCGCGCGATGGTCCAGAACCACACCTGTCGCCCCAGCGGCCGGAAGTAGTTGCCGATCGGGTCCGGCGACGCCAGCACGCGCGCCAGCGAACGGAAGCGCACCTGGTCCAGGAACAGCCAGTCGTCGGCGAAGAACGGCGCGCCCAACGAGCGCGCGTGCGTGACCACGGCCGCGATCGCCAGCGCCGCGACCGCGTAGACGAACGAGAGGTCGCGCCGCCCGGCGCCAGGCATGTTCATCGCGATAGGCTGCGGTCCCGAGCGCCCGGGCGCAAGGACGAGGTCGCGCCTACCAGCGACGACGCCGGGCCGGCGCGCCCATGAGCGCGCCCATGATCCCGCGCGCCACCTGGGTCGTGACCCGGCCCGCGATCATGCGGCCGAGCGGCGAGTTGATGGCGGCGCCGATCGCGGCGAGCGCGCCGCCCGCCAAGAGCTCCGGCGACGGCGTGTTCGTGGTGCCGACCATCGGTGCGGGTGCGGGCGGCCCCGGCGCCATGCGCGCCAGCAAACGCTCGCGCGCGCTGTCGGGGTCGACCGCGGTGGCGTAGTGCTTCACCTGCTCCGAGCGCGCCAGGCGCTCGTTCAGCTCGGCGTCGGTGAGCGGTCCCATGCGCGTGGCCGGCGGGATCATGCGGGTCGCGAACGGCATCGTCGGCGTGCCCGCGGGCGTGAGGACGGTGACGAATGCCTCCCCGATCCCCAGCGACGTGAGCGTTTTCTCCACGTTGTAATGCGGCGTGTTCGGGAACGTGCGTGCCGCCGCCCTCAACGCCTGCTCGTCGTCGGGCGTGAACGCGCGCAGCGCGTGCTGCACGCGGTGGCCCAGCTGGCCGAGCACGTCCGCCGGGATGTCCTTCGGGCTCTGGGTGACGAAATACACCCCCACTCCCTTCGAGCGCACGAGCCGCACCACCTGCTGCACCTGGTCGAGGAACGCCTTGCTCGCACCGTCGAACAACAGGTGGGCCTCGTCGAAGAAGAACACCAGCTTCGGCTTGTCCACGTCCCCCACCTCGGGCAGGTCGTGATAGAGGCGCGCCAGCATCCACATCATGAACGTCGAGAACAGCGCCGGCTTGTCCTGGACGTCCTGCAGCTCCAGCACGGAGATCAACCCCGAGCCGGACCCGCCTTCGGCGGGTGCCCGCTCGACGTGAAACAGGTCCTCGAGCTCGAACTCGGGCTCGCCCAGGAACGCGCCGGCGCCCATCTGCTCCAGCTCCACCATGTCGCGCAGCAGCACGCCCACGGTGGCCTTGGACATCGCCCCGTACTGCGCGAGCGACGACGCGCCCGCGTCGGAGGTGAGGTACTGGAGCACCGCGCGCAGGTCGGCGAAGTCGATCAGCGGCAGCTTCTGGTCGTCGCTGAACTTGAACACCAGCGCCAGCACGCTCGCCTGGGTCTCGTTCAATCCCAGCACGCGCGCAAGCAGCAACGGCCCGAAACTCGAGATCGTGGCCCGGAGCTGGGCACCCCTGCTCCCCGTCAGGCTCAGGTACTCGACCGGCCGCGCCGCGCCCTGCCACGCCCAGCCGGTCTCCGTGGCGCGCTGCGTGATGCGGTCGTTCGCCTGACCCGCAGTACCCATCCCGGAGAGATCGCCCTTCAAGTCGGCGAGGAACACGGGCACGCCCGCCGCCGAGAACTGCTCCGCCATCAGCTGCAGCGATTTCGTCTTGCCCGTGCCCGTGGCGCCCGCGATCAGCCCGTGCCGGTTCGCCATCGCCAGCGGCAGCCGCACCAGCGGCTCCGGCGCACACTCGCCGCCGTGCACCACGGCACCGAGCGTGATCGCGGAGCCGCCGGCCGGGAACGCCGCGCGCGCGTCAGCGAGGACCTTCGCGTCCAAGAGTGCCTCAGCCCTCGAGCTTGTAGATCTCGCGCCGGCCCTGGTCCACGAGGTCGTGGTAGCCCTGCATGATGGTCTCGAACTGCTTCATGTCGGACTCCTTCTGGCCCTCGCCCGACATCATCTTCTCGAACGATTCGATGCTCGGCACCTCCATCTCGGAGACCACCGTCCAGTATCGCTCGGCGCTCATGTCGGTCATGATCTTCATCTTCCCCATGCCCATCTTCTCGTTCAGCTTGGACATGGCGAGGAACTTCTCGACCAGCGGACGCACCTTGCCGGGCTTGCAGTACATGATGTCGCGGATGAGCAGCATGACGACTCCTCGTGGGGTTCGGGGTGGACGGGTACGGCGCTGCGGAGCGGCGAAACTAGGCTCGCGTCGCGCGCCGGGCAAGCGCGATTCTAACGGGCGCGGGGCCCGAAATGTGACACCAGGTAACCCCGCAGCGAGTCGTGCTCCGCGGGCGTCGGCTGGATGCCCCATTTCTCCATCTGCGCCAGCGTCTTCTCCCAGCCGGTCGAGTCCTTCGCCTGCTGGGTCGCGAGCATGGGCGCGTGGCAGTTCTGGCAGTAGCGCTCGGCGAGCGCCTGGCCCGGGCCTTCGGGGAAGGCGGCCGGGTACACCTCGCGCCGCGGCGGGCCCTTGTCCCCCGCCGACCACGCCGAGCCGGCGACGATCGCCGCCAGCAGCACCGCCACCACCGCGCGCCTAGAGAACACGGAACGTCACCCGGTGGATGGAGTTGTTGCCATAGCCCGAGGCGTTGGCGCGCGCCTCGAGCGGCTGCTGCTGCCCGTTACCGTCGATCGCGCGCGCCATCACCGACACCACCCCGTGCTGCTCGACCGGCAGGTCGAGCGACCACGACCGCCACGAGGTTGGCGACATCGCCGGGTCGAGGAACGCGGGCCGCCAGCTCTTGCCGTCGTCGAGCGACAACTCCACCAGGCGCACGGCCGATGGCCCGCCCCAGGCGAAGCCCGAAAAGCGCACCGAGCCGCCCCCGAGCCGGCTCCCCTCCTGCGGCCAGGTGATGATCGACTTCACCTTGAGCTCCTGGACCGGGGGTGCCGCCGCGGGATCCTCGCCCGGGTAGACGTAGCGGTAGCCCTTGGCGATCCAGTGGTTGTCGGACGGCGTCGCCTCGACGCGGATGCGCGTCACCCACTTGGTGGACGCCATGCCGAACCATCCCGGCACGAGGATGCGCGCCGGGCCGCCGTGGAGGCGGGGCAGCGGCGAGCCGTTCATGCGCAACGCCAGCATCGTGTCCTGGAGCGCCTTCTCGATCGGGATGCTGCGCAGGAATGGGGGCACGCCCGGAAGCGGCGCGCGATCGGCGGCCTCGAACCAGACGTGCTTCCCCTCCGGCTTCAACTCCGCCTCGTAGAGGAGGGTCGAGAGCAGCGGCCCCGCCCAGCGGGCGTTGCCCACGGCCCCGCGCTCCCACTGCGTGCCCGCGGTGTTCGCGAGCTTGTAGAGCCCGCGACCGTTGCCGGCGCACTCGAGCACGTGCACCGCGTCCGTCTGCGGCGCCTTCTTCAACTCGGAGAGCGGCAGCGACAGCGGGCGCTCGACGAGCCCGGTCACCTCGAGCCGCCAGGCCGAGACGTCGATCTCGGGCACCGGGAAGTGGCTGCGCACGAAGAAGCGCTCGTTGCTCGTGTAGTAGGCCTGTCCCAGCGCCTCGAGCGTGGTCTCCCAGTGCTCCGGCCAGGTGTTGCGCACGATCAGCGCCGGCGCGGACGACTTCGGGTCCTTGGCCCAGGCCGGCAGCGGCTCGAGCGCGCGGCCGGCGAGCACGGCGGCGCCGGAGAGACCCAGCGTTCGGAGGAAGTCGCGGCGCTTGATCACGGCGCGCACACTAACCCATGAGTGCGCGCTGCGACCACGCGGGACCGGAAATGCGACGAGGGCCCCGGGAAGGAGCCCTCGTCGTCGCCGCCGGCCTGCGCGCCCGCGCTCAGTTCACGAAGGTGACGCGCACCTGTCGCGCCTGGCTTCCGATGCGGATGTGGATGAAGTACATGCCGCGCCGCACATGCAGTCCCGAGGCATCGCGACCGTCCCAGGCCACGTCGTGCCGGCCCGGGCCGTACACGCCGCCCGCGAGCTGCTTCACCTTGCGCCCGGTGACGTCGTAGACGCTGATGTCCACGGGATCCCCGCCATCGCCCACCGCGAACGCCATGTGCATGCCGTTCGTGAACGGGTTGGGGATCGGCCGCTCGAGCGGCGTCATGTCCTGCATCGAGCCGCCGTTCGCATCCATCGTGCCGGCACCGAGCGTACCCGCCCTGCCGCCCGTGGTGCTGCCCGTGCCACCGTCCGGAGTGCCGCCCGTGGTGCCGCCGCCCGGCGTCGGTGCGCCGGTCGGAGCCGGGTCGCCGCCCGTGCCGCCGGTGCCGCCGCCGCTGAGGCCGCCGCGGAGGATGATGCCGTCGCCGCCGCCGTCACCGCCCGTGCCGCCGCCTGGGTCGCCGCCGCCGCCACCGACGCCGCCGCCCGGCAGGAGCTGCGGCACGCCGATCCAGAAGCCATCGGGATCCGCGTCCACCACCAGCCCGTCGACGACGGTGTGGAAGTCGTAGTGGCAGCCCATCGTCGGGTCCATGTAGGTGCCGACGAGCGACTTGAGCGAGTACTTGACCGCGACCACGTACACCTTCCCAGGCGTCGCGCCGTGGACATCGACCGCGGACTGGCCCGGCGAGGTCACCACGCCGCTCCCCAGCGTAGTGCAGTTCTGGTCGTACGGCGTCACCTGGCTCTGGTTGATGTCGATGTACGGGAAGCGTGAGTCGGACTTGATCTGCTGCAGCACGATCGTGAAGTCGGAGCGCGGCGCCCGCACGTCGCTGAAGTAGAAGAACACGCCGGGGGCGACGTTGGCGATGACGTTGTTCGAGATGCTCCACTTGATGTCGGACTGCAGGAGCTCGGCGGCGGTGCCGCTCATGAACTGGTCGCACGTGGTGCTTGTGTGCGCGACCAGGCCCGTGCACTCGCGCCAGTAATAGTGGCCGGCATCGCTCGCGACGCAGCCCTTCGCGTCCGTGATCGTCACCGCGTAGTTCCCGGTGTCGGCCACGGTGATGCTCGCGGTGGTCGCGCCGTTGCTCCAGCGGTACGTGTAGGGCGCGATGCCGTTGGACACGCTGGCGGTCAGCGTCACCGGCGAGACGCCCCAGCACACGGCGCGGTCCGCCACCGCGACCGCTGGCTGATCGAGCGTGATGACCATCGCGTCGCTCAATGCGCCGCAGGGTCCGTTGGGGTCGTTCGTGGTCAGCGTCAGTGTCACCTTGCCCGCGGCGATGTCCGCCGCCGTGGGCGCGTAGGTCGCGTTCAGCGTCGTGGGACCGGGCGTGAACGTGCCCGTGCCGCCGCTCCAGGTGGCGCTCGTCGCGCTCCCGCCGATGCTGCCGGCGAGCTGGATCGAGGGCGTGCCCGCGCACACGATCTGGTCAGGCCCCGCGTTCACCATCGCCGCGGGGAAGATCAGGATCGTCACCTGGTCGGCCACCGGCGGGCACGGCCCGCCGTTGATGCTGGTGAGCGTCAGCGTCACCGAGCCGGCCGCGATCTCGCCGGCGCTCGGCGTGTACTGGGCGTTCAAGGTGGTGGCGCTCGGGCTGTAGGTGCCCGCACCGCCACTCCACATTCCACCCGTGGCGCCGCCGCTCACCGAGCCCGCGAGCTGCACGCGCGGGCTGCTCGCGCACAAGCTCTGGTCGGGGCCGGCGTTCACCACCGCGATGGCGTTGATGGTGATCTTCATCTGGTCGCTCAACGCACCGCAAGGCCCCGCGGGGTCGTTCGTGGTCAGCGTCAGCGTCACGCTGCCGGCGGCGATCTCGGCGGCCGACGGCGTGTAGGTGGCGTTCAAAGTCGAGGCGTTGGGGCTGTACGTGCCCGCGCCGCCGCTCCACGTGCCGCTCGCGGCACCGCCGCCCACCGCACCCGCGAGCTGCACGCTGGGCGAGGTCGAGCACACGACGCGGTCCGCTCCGGCGCTCACCGTGGCCGCGGGCAGGATGCTGATCTTCATCTGGTCGCTCACCTGCGGGCACGGCCCGCCGGTGGACGCGCTCGTCAACGTCAGCGTCACCGTACCGGCCGCGATCTCCGCGGCACTCGGCGTGTAGGTGGCGTTCAGGTTCGAGGCGCTGGGGTTGAACGAGCCCGCGCCGCCGCTCCACGTGCCGGTCGAGGCGCCACCGCTCACCACGCCCGCCAACTGCACCTGCGGGCTGCTCGAGCACACGCTGGCGTCGAGGCCGGCGTTCACGGTGACCGCCGGCGAGTAGGTGATGTGCATGACGTCGCT
>Ga0207670_10001370_pt1 | contig 12817 bp, 10 predicted proteins | sample KBSS23HmetaG_FD_184339 | JGI IMG/M metagenome (GOLD analysis project Ga0207670, IMG submission 184339) | Switchgrass rhizosphere microbial communities from Kellogg Biological Station, Michigan, USA - KBS S2-3H metaG (SPAdes) (version 2) | ecosystem: Host-associated > Plants > Roots >... | reverse complement strand
GCTCGATCTCGGCACCGAGACCGACAGCGGCGACTACCGGATGACGCTCGATCGCTGCCTTCTCGATTTTGGCTGGGACGAGAAATCCAAGCTGCAAGGCCAACTGATCGACGGCCGGCGTCATGGCATCGCGGTCGGCTGCTATCTCGAAGGCGGCGGCTCCGGACCGCGCGAGAACGTCCGCATGGTTCTGGAAAGCGACGGATCGGTGTCGCTCTATGTCGGCTCGTCGTCGGTCGGGCAGGGTGTCGAGACCGTGTTCGCGCAGATCGCCGCCGACGCCCTCGACATGCCGATGGCGCGCATCAATCGCGTGCAGCACGGCTCGACGACCTACGTGAAGCAGGGCTACGGCTCGTATTCGTCGCGCTCGATCGTGATGGGCGGCTCGGCTATCGTGCAGGCGGCGGGCTTTCTCAAGGACGCGATCCGCGCCGCGGCGGCAAAACGCCTGCAATGCGAGGCGAACGAAATCTCAATCGACGGCGACAACGCGGTCGGGCGGAACGGCGCGTCGGTCGCGCTGTCCGCGCTCACGGTCGGCGGCATCGCAGCGGAAGGCACCTATTCCAGCAATAAGCGCACCTACTCCTATGGCGCACACGCCGCCCATGTCGCGGTCGATCCCGGCACCGGCCACGTTGCTCTGCTCGATTACATGGCGGTCGAGGACGTCGGCCGCATCATTAATCCACTGACCCTGCATGGCCAGACCGTCGGCGCCATCGTGCAAGGGCTCGGCGGCGCGCTGCTGGAGCATCTCGCCTACGATTCCGAAGGCCAGTTCCTCTCCGGCACCTTGGCCGACTACCTGTTGCCGACCGCGAGCGACTTCCCGGTGATCCGCGCCCATGCGCTGGAGGAAAAGCCCGCGCCGCACAATCCGCTCGGCGCCAAAGGTGCCGGTGAGGGCGGCATCATTCCGGTTGGTGGCGTGATCGCCAACGCGGTCGCCAACGCGCTTGGCGTCGAGCCGAATGTTCTGCCGCTGTCGCCGCCGCGGGTGTGGGGGCTCATTCAATCCAAGCGATGACGCGGATGGGCTGCCGTGGCATTGTGGCGTTATGAACGACGCAATAGCAGGCGGCACAGGTTCCGACGCGCAAAACGCCGAAATCCTCATCGAGCGCGCCCGCTCGCTCGTTCCCGCATTACGCCAGCGCTCCAAACAGGCCACCGCCGATCGCTGTCTGCCGCAAGAAACCATCGACGATTTCCAGCGCCTCGGGCTGACCCGGTGCCTGCAGCCCGCGATGTTCGGCGGCTTTGCCTCCGACTATCGCGTGTTCTCGAAAATGCTTCGCACTCTGGCCCGGGGCTGCGGCTCGTCGGCCTGGGTCGCCGCCGTGCACGGCGAACACAATTGGGTGGTCGGAAATTTTTCGGAGCAAGCGCAGCGCGACGTCTGGGGCAAAAATCCCCACGCTGTTGCATCGGCAAGCTTCGCGCCGAGTGGATCGGCCGAGCCGGTGGCCGGCGGTCATCGGCTCAGCGGCCGCTGGGGCTTCGCCAGCGGCTGCGACCATGCGCAATGGGTTCTGCTCGGCTCCATGGCGAAAACGGGCGGCGCGCCGGAATCGCGAATGTTCCTATTGCCCATCCGCCAGGTCGAGATCATCGACGACTGGCATGTGATGGGCCTGTGCGGCACCGGCAGCAAGTCGATCGCTGTCAAGGATGTCATCGTGCCCGCGACGCATTCGGTCAGCCTGCATGAGCTCAAGACCGGCACCGCGCCGGGTGCGGCGGTTCATCCCGACAATCCGCTCTACCGCACGCCGCGCAATCTGCTGGCGCTGTTCTCGCTGAGCTCGGTCGTTGTTGGCCTCGCCGAGCGGGCGGTTGCCGAATTCGTCGACTTCACCCGCGACCGGCGTTCGCGCGGCCTGCGCGTGGCCGATCTGGAGGCCATGCAATTAATGGTGGCCGAAGCGGCGGCACAGGCCGAGACGGCGGCACTCATCGGCGAGCACACCCTTGACCGCAACATTTCCATGGTTGAGTCACGCCAGAAAATCGATGCGGAACAGGTCGCTTGGTCGCGGCGGAATGCGTCCTATTCGACGCAGCTTGCACATTCCGCCGTCAAGTTGATCTTCGAAGCCGCCGGCGGCACGGCGCTGTATGCGACCAATCCGCTCCAGGAAATCTTCCGCGACATCACGGCGGCATCGGCGCATCTGTCGCTGAGCTGGCACCGCGCCGCGCCCTACTACGGACAAATCCGCCTCGGCCTGCCGGTCGATTTCGATACGCTCTAGCGGCCGCGCAACCAAAATGTCCTGGCTCGCCTTCGCACTGTGCGGCCCAATGTTGTGGGCAATCTCGACCCACCTGGACAAGTATCTGGTCGAGCGCTACTTCAAAGACACCGACGTCATGGTGCTCCTGGTCTTCACGGCGCTGATAGGTCTCGTGCTGGCGCCGATCATCGCGTGGTTCGAGCCCGACGTGTTTCGTCGCGACGCGTTCAGCATAGGGCTGATAGCGCTGTCGGGCCTGCTCTACATGGGCGGCATCACGTTTTATCTTCGCGCGCTGCAGGGCCATGAAGCCTCGATGGTCGCGCCGTTCTTCCAGAGCTTGCCGCTGTTCGGCGCCGCGCTGGCTTATCTCGTGCTCGGCGAGACGCTGACCGGCTGGCAGCTTCTAGGCGGCGCGTTGATTATCTCCGGCATGCTGTTCGTCTCGATCGACCGTGGCGCGAAACGCGAGCGTTTCCGCTGGAAGCTCGCCGCGTTGATGCTCTGCGCCGGTTTCATCCTGTCGCTGTCGACCTTGATCTTTAAGGCTTTCGCGGTGAAGGACGAGTTCTGGGCCACCACATTCTGGATGTTCGCAGGGCAAGCGCTGTTCGGCGTGGCCATTCTTTGCATCGGCCGCTGTCGCCGGCAGTTTTTCGATCTGCTGCGGTCGAACGGCGGGGCGCTGATCGCCATCAATGCCTCCAACGAGCTGATCAACCTCGGCGGCGGGCTGGCGAACCGCTTCGCGTTGATCTTCGCGCCGCTGGCGGTCGTGCAGACTATCGGCTCGACCACGACGTTGTTCGTGTTCCTGATCGGCGTAATGCTGAGCTTGGTCGCCCCGAGCGTCAGTCGTGAAAACCTCTCGGCGCGCGAGTTCGCCCAGAAGGGCATCGCCGCCGTTCTGGTCACGACAGGCGTTGCGCTGGTCAGTCGCTAGATTTTGGTCAGTTCATAGGTCGGCTTGGCGAACATCTCGGCGAGCGGCACCTGCCGCACCGATAGACCCTGCTGGAACGAATAGCGCGCCAGCGTTTCCAGCGCGTGCTTGTTCTCGTGCGCGCCGTAGGCCCAGTAGTCGTCGCCCATCACCTTGCGGGCATGGTCGTAGGCATGCACCGGCCACGGCAGGGTCGCGTGGAGATGCCCGATTTCCGCGAGCTCGGCCATGCACAGCGCTTTGGCCCTGAGGAACGCCTTGTAGACGTTCACCGCGAGCCACGGATATTTCTCGACCAGCGAGCGGCGGATGCCGACCGCGTGCATGATCGGAAACAGTCTGGTCTTCTTGTAATAAGCCTCCTCGACCGCCGGGTAATCCGGAAACAGCCGCCCGACGTTCGGCGCCCCTTGCAGAAAGCAGCTCGGTGCCCGCGCGCTCAACAGGCCGTCGATCTCGCCCTTCGCCAGCATGTCGGAGATGGTGCGGCCGTCCGGTATCTGCTGAAGGTCGATCTCCGGCGGCAGGCTGATCTTGGCACGCTCCTCGCGGCCGGCCTCTTCCAGGCCGCCGCGCCGCCATTTGATGTCGCGCGGCTTGACGCCGTATTCCTCCTCCAGCATGCCGCGGACCCAGACGTTGGCAGTCATCTGGTATTCCGGCATGCCGAGCGTCTTGCCCTTGAGGTCGGTCGGCGTCTTGATGCGGTCGGTGCGGACGTAGATGCCGGAGTGCCGGAACAGCCGCGATACGAAGGCCGGGATGGCGACGTAATGCGCATCATTGCGCGACAGCGTCACCAGATAGCTGCTCATCGAAATCTCGGTGACGTCGAACTCCTGGTATTTGAAGGCGCGGTGGAACGACTCCTCGGGCGAATTCGCCACCGCAACGACGTCGCAGCCCTCGATCGGCGCGCGGCCGTCGAACAGCGCGGCGGTGCGGTCGTAATTGCAGACGGATAGGCTCAATTCCACGGGCATTTCTCGATCTCCAGCGCATTGATGCAGTATGCCGCGGTACCATACCGCAATTGCATGGCCCGTGCGTTGACGGGCATGGGTGGGGTGGCGATAGTAACCTGTCATCATTCCAAAGACGCAGGCGAAGGCGCAAGCACACCCATGAAACTTCCGCCGTTCGAATATGCCTGCCCATCCACCATCAACGAAGCCGTGGCGCTGCTCGCCAATCACAGCGGCGAAGCCAAGCCCCTGGCTGGCGGCCAGAGCCTGATGCCGATGATGGCGTTTCGCATCGCTCAACCCTCGCTGCTGGTGGACCTGCGGAAATTGCCGGGCCTCAAGGACATCAAGATTGGCCCGGACGGCGTCCGCCTCGGCGCGTTGGTGCGCTGGCGCGACATCCTCGACGACAAACGGCTCGCCGCCGCGCATCCGCTTCTCAAGGAAGCGATCTCCCACGTTGCGCATTATCAAATCCGCAACCGGGGCACCGTTGGTGGTTCGTGCGCGCATGCCGATCCCGCTTCCGAGATGCCTGGCATTGCGCAGACCTGCGACGCCGAGGTCACCGTGATGGGCAAGGCGGGAACGCGCACCATCAAGGCCGCCGACTTTTTCCAGGGCGCGCTCACCACCGCGCTCAAGTCCGACGAGATCATCACCGAGGTTCATCTGCCGGCTTGGCCGGCGGCGCGACGCTACGGCTTCCAGGAGTTCGCCCGCCGCCGCGGCGACTTCGCCATGGCCGGTGTCGCGCTCTACTACGACGTGAATGGCGGCAAGGCCGCCAATGCCCATATCGGCGTGATCGGCGTCGGCGATTGCCAGCGCCGCTTGCCCAAGGCGGAAGCCGCGCTCAACGGCAAGACCGTCGATGAGGCGCTTGCGGTGAAGGTCGGCGAGGCCGCCGCGGCCGAGGTCGAGCCGCAGGAGGACATCCACGCCAGCGCGGCGTATCGCCGTGCGCTCACCGGCACGCTCGCGGAGCGTGCTGTCAAGGCCGCCGCAGCGAGGTCAGCGCCATGACCACTAAATTCGAGGTCAACGGCAAGCCGGTCAGCGTCGATGTCGAGCCGCGCCTGACACTCGCCGATTGCCTCCGCCATGAGCTGCGTCTCACCGGCACTCACATCGGCTGCGAGCACGGCGTTTGCGGCGCCTGCACGGTGCTGGTCGATGGTGAGGCGGTGCGCTCCTGCCTCATCCTTGCGGTGCAAGCGGAGGGCACCAAGATCACCACCGTCGAGGGCCTCTCCAACGACGCCGATCTGACGCCGCTGCAGAAATCCTTCCGCAAGCATCACGCGCTGCAATGCGGCTTCTGCACGCCGGGCTTTATCACCACGGCGCATGCGCTGCTGACCGAGGAGCCGGACTGCGACGCCGACCGCGTGCGCGAGGTGCTGTCCGGCAACATCTGCCGCTGCACCGGCTACATCGGCATCGTCGACGCGGTGCTCGAAGCGCGCGCCTCCTACAAGAAGTGACGCCATGAAGAACACCTTCATCGGCGCCCCGATGGAACGCCGCGAGGATCTGCGCTTCCTGCGCGGCCGCGGCGAGTATGTCGACGACGTCGCGATGCCGGGCCTGCTCTATGCGGTGATCCTGCGGAGCTCGGTGGCGCACGGCCGGCTGGTCTCGATCGATGCTTCGGCCGCGCTCAAGGTGCCGGGCGTGCATTCGGTCATCACCGGTGCCGACATGCCGGGTGGCCCGCCGATCATCCCGATGCGCTTGCAGCCACTGCCGGAGTTCAAGCCGTTCGAGCAGCCGGTTATTGCCCATGAGAAAGTGCGCTACGTCGGCGAGCCGATCGCGGTGCTGCTGGCTACGTCGGCTGCGATCGGCGAGGACGCGCTGGAAGCTATAGCGGTCGAGATCGAGGATTTGCCGCCGGTGGCGGATTGGCAGACCGCGGCGAAAAATCAAAGTGTGTTATTCGAGAAGCCCGGCACCAACCGCTCGCTGGTGTTCCAGGCCCGCAAGGGTGAAGCTGATGCCGCGTTCGCCAACGCTCCTTACGTCCGCCGCGAGTATTTTCGCACCGGCCGCCACTATGGGCTCACCATGGAACCGCGCGGTGTCATGGCGACCTGGGATGACGCCACCGCCAAGCTGACCATTTATGGCGCGGCGAAAGTGCCGTTCTTCAACCGCCGCATTCTTTCGGCGCAGATCGGGCTCCCGGTCGAGCAGATCGAGATGATCGAGAACGACGTCGGTGGCGGCTATGGCGCGCGCGGCGAGTTCTACCCCGAGGATTTCCTCATTCCGTTCGCGGCGCGCCACGTCAAGCGTCCGGTGAAATGGATCGAGGATCGCCGCGAAAATCTGATGGCGATGAACCACGCCCGCGAGGAGGAGTGCGACCTCGAGGTCGCCTGCGCGCGCGACGGCACCATCCTTGCCATCCGCGGCGAGGTCCACACCGACATGGGCGCCTACATGCGGACCAACGGGGCGGTCGGCGCGCGCAACGTCTCGCAATTCATGGCCGGTCCGTACCGCGTGCCCCATGTCAAGATCGACTCGTCGCTGTGGATGACCAACAAGACGCCGGTCGGCACCTACCGCGGGCCGGGCCGCTTCGAGGCGAATTTCTTTTTCGAGCGCATGATCGACATGATCGCCGCCGATCTCGGTATCGACCGCATCGAGTTGCGCCGCAAGAACCTGATCAAGAGCGTCGAGCAACCCTATCCGATCGCCCATGTGCAACCGACCGACGCCAAGGACGAGTACGACAGCGGCGAATACAGCGAGACGCTCGACCGCGCTTTGCAGGAGATCGACTGGCCGAAGCTGGAAAAGCTTCAGGGCAAGCTGATCGACGGCAAGTATCACGGTCTCGGCGTGGTCTGCTTCATCGAGGGCGGCGCCGCCGGCCCGAAGGAGAGCGCGCGGATCGAGGTCAACAAGGACGGGACGCTATCGGTCTACATGGGCACGTCGTCGGTTGGGCAGGGCGTCGAGACGGTGTTCGCGCAGATCGCCGCCGATGCGCTCGAAGTGCCGATCGAGCGCATTCATCAGGTCTATCACGGCTCGACCGCCTATGTGAGCGACGGCTACGGCGCCTATCACTCGCGCTCGACGGTTATGGGCGGTTCGGCAGTGCTCGACGCCACCAACAATTTCATGGCGACGTTGCGCCAGGCGGCCGGCAAGCGCATGGGCTGCGCGGAATCCAACGTCACGCTCGACGTCGACAAGGTCAACGGCGGCGGCCGCTCGATGGCGCTGAAGGAATTCGCCGGCCTCACCGCTGAAGGTGCGTTCCTCAATAAGAAGCACACCTACAGCTACGGTGCCCATGTCGCGCATATCACCGTCGACGCCAAGCTCGGCCGTATCGAGATTGTCGATTACGTGGTGGTGCAGGACGTCGGCCGCGCCGTTAATCCGCTCACCGTGCGCGGCCAGGTACTGGGCTCGCTGGTGCAGGGCCTCGGCGGCGCGGTGCTGGAAGATCTGAAGTACGACGAGAACGGCCAGTTCCTCACCGGCTCGCTCGCCGACTATCTTCTGCCGACTGCCACCGACTTTCCCAACCTGCGCTGCGTCGTGCTCGACGATTATCCGTCACCGATTAATCCGCTCGGCGCCAAGGGCGCGGGCGAGGGCGGCATCATCGCCGCCGGCGGCTGCATGTCGAATGCGGTGGCGAACGCGCTGCAGAGCCTCGGTGCGGAGCCGCGCCAACTGCCGTTGTCGCCGACCTACATCTGGGAATTGGTGCAGGCCGGCCGGAAGCAGGCGGCGGAGTGAGCCGCTTCGCGCGTTGACGGGTCCCGCACCCGAGGCCTAGATTCGCTGCAACCATCCATTCGACAGGAGCGTCCCATGAGTGTTGCCCGTCACCCGCGTTCGAAGGAACTCGAAGGCGTTTCGATCGATGACATCATGAAGAAGTTCGTCGGCCGCTACAGCGAGAAGCGGGCCGACTGGGCCGCCTTCGAGGACGCCAAGATCGAGGGCTTCAAGCGCGCGCAACACCGCTTCATCGGGGCCGGCGGCTCCGGCAAGCACGACGATCCGACGGTGATCCCGGCGAAGAACTTCACGCTGTCGATCATGTATGTGCCGCCGGGGCAGGGCAACGCGGCGCACACCCACGAGGTCGAGGAGTGCTTCTTCGTGCTGCAGGGCCATCTCGACGTGTTCGTCGAGGACGAGGCCGGCAAGCGCCTGACCACACGGCTGGGGCCCTGGGAGTGCATCGCGTGCCCGGCCGGCGTGATCCACGGCTATCAGAACGACTCGCTTGAGCCCGTGTATTTCCAGGTGATGATAGGCCGCGCCAAGCCCGAGACCATGGGCTACGCCGACGACGAGCTCTACAAGCGCCGCGACGCGCACCTCAAGGCTGTGTGATCGCTGTTCATGAGCAAATTGCGTCTGTCTTTCGCTTGCGGCCCATACGACCGCACCCAGTCGCTGCGCGACGGAAGCATCCAGGTTGAGGGCGTCGACCTCAACTACGTCAACATGCAGCCCGCCGAGATTTTCTGGCGGCAATTGCAGTACCAGGAATTCGATGCCTCAGAGATGTCGCTGTCGAACTACACGTCGCTCGTCAGCACGGGAAAATCGCCGTTCATCGCCATCCCGGTCTATCCGTCGCGGGTGTTCCGCCACGGCTATTTCTTCGTCAACACCGGCAAGGGCATCAAGAGCGGCGCCGACCTCAAGGGCAAGCGCGGCGGCGTGCCGGAATACAGCATGACCGCCGCGGTCTACATGCGCGGCCTGATGCAGCATGAATTCGGCGTGAAGCCCTCCGACGTCGAATGGGTGCAGGGCCGCCACGATCGGCTCGGCCGCAAGCTGCCGGCAGACATCAAGCTGACACAGGCGCCGGCCGGCACTGAGCTCGGCGACATGCTGGAGCGCGGCGAGATCGATTTTATGATGACGGCGAACAACCCACTGTCGTTTCGCCGCGGCTCGAAGAACGTGGCGCGGCTGTTTCCGAACTACGCCGAGATGGAAAAGGATTATTACAAGCGGACCAAGATCTATCCGATCATGCACACCGTGGTGATCAAGCGGGAGATTTACGATCGCGAGCCGTGGGTGGCGCAGAATCTCTACCAGGCGCTCTGCCAGGCGAAGGAGCGTTGCTACCAGCTTCTCGTCGAGACCGGTGCGCCGAAGGCGTCATTCGCCTGGCTGCAGCCGATGATCGAAGAGGAAAAAAGGATCATCGGCGAGGACTGGTATCCGTACGGCATCGAACAGAACCGGCCGACCATCGAGGCGCTGCTGCAGTACACCCATGAGCACGGCCTGACCGACCGCCGGGTCAAGCTCGAGGAATTGTTTGCGCCGGCGACGATGCGCGACATTCCGCTGACCGAGGGACAGCACGTCTAGAGCGTGGCGCGGCCGACGATCAGCGGCGCGGCGGCAAGCCACGGCCCGCTGTCGAGTGCGAGCTCAACGGTCAGCACCAGGAACTGGCCGTTCACCGGCGCATCTTTTGCCGGCAAGCGCGACGACGCCACTGCCGACAACGGATAGCTGCCGGTGCAGCTTTCGGCCATCCAACCGGTCAGGGTTGCGCCGGGCAGCTCCTTCAGCTTCGCGGTGAGCTGCGAAGCGATCGGCTTGCCTGCCTCGATCGACCGCACCACATCACCGAACCACGCATCGGCCTTGGCGGCGCTGCGGTCCTTGGCAAACGTTCGCGTGCGGCGCACCCAGCAACCTTTGTAGGCGATGGACGCCCGAACTGCAAAACGATCCGTCAACGGCGTCGGCTGCGAGGTGCGGTTGAGGCGCTTGTCGGCGTCCAGATCGGGCGCGACGGCGATGTAGGTCTCTTCGGCACCGGCGAGCCGCGCGCTCTGCTCAACGAGCCCCGCCAGCGTGCCGGCGTCTGTCGCCTTGCCGGTTTCCGCCTCGCGCAGCGCCGCTCCCGCCATGGCATCGGCCCGCGCGAGCAGCCGGCATTCGGAATCGTCTGTCTCGCGGCGCAGGCCGGTGAACAGCGCCGTGCCGTCGATCCATTCGACCGCCGGTGCGGCCGTGGCCATGTCATCCGCGAGCCCCGATGGCAGGGTGTCGTATTCCAGAACGCCGACCTTCTTCACCGTCGAATCCTTCGCCAGCCGCTCGCCCATCAGTGTTCCCGGCTTGGGCGTGTTGACGATCTCGCTCAGTGGATCGGTCGTCCTGATCCACTCCGACACGCGCTTCGACAGCGCGGTGGCGAACACCGGCTCGCCGGTCTTGCCCACCAGCATCAGGGCGTCGGACCAGTACGGCGTGAAGCCGGTGACGTAAGCCACCGCGCTCGGCCGGGTGTTGTTGGTGTAGATGACGAAGGCGTCCATGCCGGCCTTCGCCATTCCGGCGCGGAGCCGCTCAAGCCGCGCCTCCAAGGTCGCGACCGGCAGCTCCTCGGCGTTCCATCCCATCAATCCGCGGCGCATGGCGCTTCCTTTTGGAGCATGATCTTCTCCGGAAACCGGTTCTCGCTCTTCGGGGTCATGCTCATCCGGCCACGCTAAAAAGTTCGCGCGCGGTGCCGGTCAGCACCTCGCAGCCGGCCTTGGTCACCGCGATACCGTCGCCCAGCACCATGTAGCCGACCGCCGGATGATAGGTGTTGGGATGCACGATCAGCGCCATGCCGGCATCGATCCGCGTGGTGACATCTTCGAGGATGTGCGGCTTGGTATCGGCGAACAGCCCCATGCCGTGGCCGCGCACGCGGGTGAACTCGCTGGTGGTGTATTTGCCCATGCCGTATTTGCGGAACACGTCGTTCTCCGCCTTGGCGATATCGGCGGCGGTGACGCCGTCGCGCACGGTGGCGATGCCGGCCTCCATCGATTCACGCCACAGCGCGTGGGCACCCTTCTGCTCCGACGTCGGTTCGCCCATCACCAGGGTGCGACAGATCTGTGCGTAGTAGCCGTCGACGCAGGGGGTGAGCTCGGTCGTCACCATGTCGCCGCGCTTGAGCCTTTTTCCGCTCGGCGGCGCCATGCCTTTGACCTCGACGCCGCCGACCCCAATGATCTGGAAGTTGTCGTCGACGCCATTGGCGCGAAAGAACGCCTCGGCCTCGGCCACGAGTTCATAGTCGGCGCGGCCGACCCGCGCGGCCTGCATGAACACCTTATATCCGGCGTCGGCGAGCTTGGCGGACTTCCGGATCGCGGCGATCTCGCTGTCGAGCTTGCCCATCAGCAGGCGATCGACGAAGCCGGTCTCGTCGGTGAGTTTGAGATCGGCGGCGCGGGCGGCGATGCGGCGCGGCAACAGCCGCTGCGGCGCCGCGCCCATGCTGCGATTGCGCATCCGGTTGAGCGCCTCGTCGACCTCGCCGACCAGGTCGGGCGCCAGCACGATCTCGATGCCGGGGCAGTCGAGCCCGGCGCGGTCGGCCTCCAGCGGGCTGTCGACATAGAGCGTGATGTGGCCGTCGCCGCGCACGATCGCGAGCGCCTGGCCTTCCAGGATGCCGAAGTCGGTGGCGTAGCGCAGATAATCGCCCTGCCAGGCGTTGCCGTACACGAGCAGCACGTCGAGCCCGGACTCCTGCATCGCGTCGGTGAGGCGCTTGCGGCGCTGGTCGGCGATCATGCCTTAGCCCTTCCTTGGCCTTTCTTGGTCACGACGCCAGCGGCGGCGTCCTGCGCGGCCGCCTCCGGCGCGCGCTGGCGCGGATCGCCGTAGCCGCCGCCGCCGGCGGTGAGGAACACGACGCGGTCGCCCGCCGCGATGTCGATCTCGGTCGCCTTCTTCACCGCGGCCTCGGTGCCGTCGGCGCGATGGATATAGCATTCGTTGATGGCGCCGGGCTCGCCACCGTGCAGGCCCCATGGTGGATCGCGGGTGCGGTCGAGATTGATGTTGGCCTTGCACTTCTGCAGAAGCTGATAGGTCAGTTCGACGCCGAGCCCGCCGCGATGCTTGCCTTCGCCGCCCGAGTTAGCGCGCAATGCATGGGTTTCGACCAGGACCGGATATTTGATCTCCTGCAACTCGACTGGCGTGTTGCGCACATCGCCCTGGCAGACCGAAACCGAGGCGTCCTCGCCATCTTCATCAGGCCGTCCGCCCCAGCCGCCGCCAAAGATGTTCATCAGGAGGAAGCGCGATCCGTCGTCGCGGAAGCCGAAGAACGAGCAGCCGCCCATGTCGCCCTTATGCGCGGCCGGGATGAGATGCGGCACAGCCGGCGCGAGCGCCTTCAAGATGGTGTCGATCACGGTCGGCAGCGCGATGCTCCACAGCCCAAGCGCCGACGGCGGCTTGGCGCTGAGCATCGTGCCTTCCGGCAGCACTACCTCGAGCGGGCGGAAGCACCCTTCGTTGACGTCGAGATCGGGCGAGGTCAGCGCCTTGAACGCCACGCGCGCGCCGGCTATGCCGCCGCCGCGGCCCGAATTGAGCGGGCCCGGCACCTGCGGATTCATCTCGGAAAAATCGACGGTCATCTGCGAGCCGCGCACCTGGACCCTGACCTTGACGCGCAACGGCTTATCGAGCGTGCGCCCGTCGTTGTCGAGGAAGCTCTCGGCCTCGTAGTCCCCATCAGGAATCTTCTCGACCACGGCGCGGGCGGCGGCCTCGGCCTGGTCCCACACCTTGGCGATGCAGGCCTCGACCGTTTCGCGGCCGTAGCGCGCGATCAGTTCGCCATAACG
>Ga0207670_10001369_pt1 | contig 12822 bp, 7 predicted proteins | sample KBSS23HmetaG_FD_184339 | JGI IMG/M metagenome (GOLD analysis project Ga0207670, IMG submission 184339) | Switchgrass rhizosphere microbial communities from Kellogg Biological Station, Michigan, USA - KBS S2-3H metaG (SPAdes) (version 2) | ecosystem: Host-associated > Plants > Roots > Rhizosphere... | reverse complement strand
ACATGGGACCAATGCCGACGGGCCTGGCAGGACAATTCATAGGTGCGCTCGTACAGTCACACTACTTTTGGGTGGTGGCGGCGCTACAGGTGATAGGTGGCGTGCTGTTGCTGGTGAACCGGTACGTGCCGCTTGGCCTGGTGCTGCTTGGACCAGTGATCGTGAACATATTGCTGTATCACATATTCCTGAATCCGGCTGGTATAGGAATGGCGATCGCTGTGACAGTGCTGTGGTTCATCGTCTTTTACGATCGTCGCCAACACTTCTTATCATTCATTTAAAAACAAAAAAGGCACAGGACTTATCTGTGCCTTTTGTGCTTTTTCGTGGCTTGTGATCAGAGCAGCTTCGCGGTCATGCTGATCTGTGTGGCGGCGAGTGCTTTTGATAAAGGACAGTTTTGTTTCGCATCGAGCGCGTACTTCTGGAAGGCCGCGTCATCAATATCCGGAATCTCTGCTTCGGTTTCGAGCTCGATTTGTGTGATCGAAAACGCCTCACCGACTTTCTCCAGTTTGACTCTGGCTTCGGTATGAATTCGTTTGGGCTTGATTCCGGCGCGTGAGAGCCCCGCGGTCAAAGCCATGGTGAAACAGCCGGCGTGAGCTGCGCCGAGCAATTCTTCCGGATTCGTCGCCTCCTGGCCCTCTTCAAAACGTGATTTGAACGAATAGGGTCCCTCAAAAGCGCCGCTACCGACTTTCAAACGTCCCGAGCCCTCGGCCAGATTACCTTCCCATTCAGCTTCTGCTTTTCGTGTTGGCATAATGTCCTTTCAAACTTTTATGTTGTCATTGATTTAGGCTGTTGATTATAAGAGGTGTGCTCGACAATGAGAAAAGCCGAATTGGACGCCACATCTATGATCCTGCTTCGCGCTGCTTGTCTTATAGTGCTGCTGAGTGTTCCGGCTCTGAGTCAGACCAGTAACGATCGCTGGATCGATTACGTTGCCGGCGATTACGACATCTTCCCGAACATCATTTACACCAAAGCAAACAACATCGAGCTGAAACTCGATCTATACCTCCCCAAGAACAGGACCAACCCGACCCCGACGCTCATTCTTTTTCACGGCGGCGGTTGGGTCGACGGGCAGAAAGAGCGCAACGTGCTTTACCTGCTGCCGTACCTGGCGATGGGATGGTCTGCTGTTAACGTCGAGTATCGAACCGGTCACCAGTCGCCGGCTCCCGCGGCAGTTGAAGACGCTCGCTGCGCGCTTCGCTGGGTGGGCTATCACGCGCGAGAGTATTCACTCGATCCGTCGAAGTTTGTCCTGACAGGAACGTCGGCCGGCGGGCACCTGTCACTCATCACCGGCATGCTACCCGCGAACACGGTCTTCGATCGCCAATGCACGATCCAGGGAAACGATCGTTGGAACACGGCGACTGTGCCTGAACCGAAAGTGGCGGCGATTGTTAACTGGTTTGGGATCAGCGACGTCGCCGATCTGCTCGATGGTCCAAACGCGAAGAACTACGTGCGCGAGTGGTTTGGAAGCATGAGCAACGCTGAACAACTCGCCAAACAGGTTTCACCGATCAACTACGTCCGGGCGGGCCTGCCGCCAATCATCACGATCCACGGTGAGAGCGACGACATTGCGCCTTACAACCACTCTGTGCGTTTACACGCGGCGCTGGACAAGGCTGGTGTCCCGAATCAATTGGTAACGATACGCGGCCGTAAACACGGCGGCTTCAATCGCGACGAAATGGCGAGCAGCTATACTGCAATTCGCGAGTTTCTTCGTAAGCAGGGTCTCTTATGAAAAGATTAGCCATTTTCATAACCATACTACTGAGCGCTGTGCCCGCGTTTGCAGTGGACCGGGTTCGAACAGCAAACGGAGTTGTTGAAGGACGTGGCGCACAGCCGTCAGGCGTGCGTATCTTCCGCGGCATTCCTTTCGCTCAGCCTCCAACAGGTGAGCTGCGCTGGCGCGAGCCGCAGCCGGTGCAGAACTGGGAAGGTGTAAGACAAGCGTCCGACTTTGGTCCACGCTGCATGCAGGCGCGGATCTATGACGACATGCGTTTTCGATCGAACGGCGTGAGTGAAGACTGTCTTTATCTGAACGTCTGGACGCCGGCCAAATCGAATCGCGAGCGGCTTCCCGTTCTTGTTTACTTTTACGGCGGTGGCTTCGTTTCCGGCGACAGCTCAGAACCGCGCTACGACGGCGAGAGCATGGCCGCAAAAGGAATCGTCGTGGTCACGGTGAATTACCGGCTGGGCATATTTGGCTTTTTGGCGCTGGCGGAGTTGACTCAGGAGTCTCCGCACAAATCCTCCGGCAATTACGGTCTGCTGGATCAAAACGCCGCGCTGCGTTGGGTTAACCAGAACATCGCCAGTTTTGGTGGCGATCCAAAACGGGTGACGATTGCCGGCGAATCGGCCGGATCCATTTCAGTCAGTGCTCAGATGGCGTCACCATTGTCGAGAGACCTTATCGCAGGAGCAATTGGTGAAAGCGGCGCGATGATGGACTCGGTATTTTTCAAGGTTGTGTCACTTGCAAGAGCGGAAGATGAGGGAAGAAAGTTTGTTACCCGCCTCGGCTCGGGCCTCGCTGCGTTGCGAGCAGTTCCGGCAGAGCGAGTCCTTGAGGAAGCGAGTAGTGGTGGTGGCAGAAGCGTTGGACGCTTTCCGCTCGCGGTCGACGGGTATTTCTTACCGGATGCTCCGTCGGCGATCTACGCCGCAGGCAAACAGGCTCGCGTGCCGCTGTTAGTCGGTTGGAACTCCGAAGAGATGACCTGGCGAGCGATGCTCTCAGAGCCGACGCCAGAGCACTACAAAAATCTTTTGGAGATTTTGTATCCGCAGCGAGCCAGTGAGGCATTGAAAGCGTATCCGGCGACTACGCGCGACGAAATCATTCAAGCGGCGACTGACATGTCTGGAGATCGGTTCATCGCTTACAGCACGTGGAAGTGGGTGGAATTGCACTCCAAAACAAGCGGCGCTCGAGTCTATCGCTACCTCTACACACGTCCAAGACCCTCACCGCGTGGACAGAACACGCCACCAGCTCGCGGCGCTGTTCACTCGGCGGAGATTGAATATGCACTGGGCAACCTCGCGGTAAACGACGTTTATGCATGGACGGAGGACGATTACCGCGTGTCTGCAACGATGCAGAATTACTTTGCCAACTTCATCAAGAAAGCCGATCCAAATGGACCCGGCTTACCGCGGTGGCCGGTAATTCCTAAAGTGATGCGTTTAGATGTGCAGTCTCGTGCCGAGCCTGACACGACGCGGGCGCGTTACCTCTTTCTCGATCAGTTCCTGAGCCACAGATAAACGCGGATAAAAAATCCGGATTTTATCCGTGTTATCCGCGGCTCAAGTTTTTCGTTGACTCAACTCACGAGCGCGTGGTATTAGTTCGCGCCGCGAATTAAATCACAATAGCCGTGCGAAGAATCGACCTGTCTAATTTTCAGGTGGCCACGAGCGAGACGGCGCGCGATATCAATCGCCGCATCGTGCTCAACCTGATCCGGACGCACCAGCCGATCTCTCGAGCTGACCTGGCGCGCCATTCAGGTCTGCAACGCAGCACCGTCTCCGTAATAGCCGAACAACTAATCAGGGATCGCTGGATTAAGGAAGGCGCGAATGGCCATACGCCGCGCGGTCGCCGGCCGCAACTCCTGCACCTGAACAAAGAGCGCGTAGGCATTATCGGCATAAACATTCGTCCTATTACAACCACACTCGCGCTCGCGGATCTCGACGCTAACTTCCTGGCGCAGGATTCATTAGCAACTCCCTCCGATCCCAAACAGTTCGTAGCCGAATTGCTGCCACGTGTGCGTAAGCTGATGCGAGCGCGACCGGAATTGACGTGCGAAGGTATCGGCGTGAGCCTGCCGGGACGCGTCGACCTCGCGAGCAAGCAGCTCGTCTTTGCTCCCAACCTCGGTTGGAAAGATTTTGACCTGAAAACCCCCCTCGAGAAAGCGACTCGACTGCCCGTCGAACTCGAAAATGCCGCGAATTCCTGTGCACTTTCGGAGATTTGCTTCGGCCGTCGCGCGGAGGGCCTGCGGAATCTGATTGTCGTGACCGTCTCGGAAGGCATCGGCTGCGGCTTGATACTCAATCACCAATTGGTCCAGGGATCGACCGGCACCGCCGGCGAATTTGGCCACGCCACGCTGATTCAGGACGGGCTCGAGTGCAGTTGCGGCAATCGCGGCTGTTGGGAAATTTATGCTTCCAACAGCGCTGCGATTCGTCACTACACCAAGGCCACCGCCCCGACGCGTCCGGCGAAGCGCCCGACGAAACATCTGAGCGAAACCGAAAAGACGATCAGTTTTGAACACCTGCTGCGACTCGCCGATCAGGGCGACGCAAAGGCAGTCGAAGCCTTGCAGCAGATGGCGAAGTATCTCGGCATGGGAATGGCGCCACTGGTTACCGGCCTGGCGCCCGACATGATCGTGATAGTGGGTGAAGTAACTCGCGCCTGGCGTGAGGTCGGGCCGATTATCAGGGAAACGATTAAGCAGCAATCCTTCACGCGTGCGGAGACCCAGATCGTGCCGAGTGATCCAATAACTCAGCCACGCTTACGCGGCACGATCGCGCTGGTGCTACTGAAGCATTTCGGCGCTCCTTCGGTCGCTTAAAGACTCTTTTGCTTATTTTGTTGTGGACTCGAACTAAATCGCAACTCAAACCTGAAGAGGAGAGAAAGTCATGCCTACGCGATCTGCTCAATACCTGGCGCTGTTGGTTTTCTTGGTTCTGCTTGTGCCCGCTGCCGCGCGCGCGCAAGTCCTTTACGGCTCTCTCGTCGGAAACGTGACGGATCCAAACGGAGCTGCCGTTCCCGGCGCGAAGGTCGAACTCACCAACGTGGCTACTGGAGACGTTTCAACTGTTACTACAGACGATCGCGGCTCTTACGCGCTCAACGATCTTCAAGTGGGCATCTACAAAGTGGCTGTTTCCCGAGCCTCCTTCAAGACGACGGTCAAGGAAGGCGTCCGGATAGATGCGAACAAGACCTATCGTTTCGATGCGCAATTAGAGATTGGCGGGTTAGAGGAAACAGTGCTCGTCGCCGCCGGTCAGGATCTGACTCTGCAGACTGATCGAGCGGATGTGAACGTCACGCAGTCGGCGAGGGAGATTAATAACCTCCCGCTCTTCGGCAGTGTCGGTCGAAATTACCAGAGCATATTGCAACTGATCCCCGGCACGACGAGAGGCACAGGAAGCTTTTTCCTGAACGCAACCGGCAGCGGCGAGGATAACTCAGCAGCCGGTAACCCGCAGCGGTCCATCTCTTATAACGTCAACGGCGTGTCGCGTTTGCAGAACAACACGAGAATTGACGGCGCAAGCGTCATTTACCCGTGGCTGCCGACGAACACCGTTTATGTACCTCCGGCGGAATCCATCCAGGAGGTGAACATCGTTACCAACGCCTTCGACGCAGAGCAGGGACTCGCGGGTGGAGCAGCGATCAACGTTAGCATGAAGACGGGCGGTAACGATTTTCACGGGGCTGGTTGGTTTTACGATACCAACAGCCGCTTCAGGTCGCGCAACTTCTTTCAACCTACAAACCAGGTGAAGAATCCGAAGAACATTCTGGCGCAGTTCGGCTATGCCGTCAGTGGTCCTATTGTCCTGCCCAAGTTCGGTGAAGGCGGACCGTCGACCTGGCTCGGCAAGAACAAACTTTTCTTTTTCACCGATCTCGAGCGGACGACACAGCGGAATGCCGCCGGGTCTACAGCGAGTGTGGCGCCCGCGAGCCTGCGCCCTGACGTGAATGGCAACGTCAACTTCACCGGCACCGGCATCACGGTATATGACCCGGCATCGAATTCGAACCCGGCGTTGCGCACCCCCTTCGCCAATAACACGATCCCGGCCAACAGGATCGACATCGCGGCAATCGAAATCCTGAGACGCTTGCCACTGCCGAACCAGCCCGGCTTCACAAACAACTTTGCAACAGCCGGCGTAGCCGAGTTCAACCGCACAAACGCGGATGTCAAGATCAATTACGATGGCGGTAAACTGACGTTCTTTGGTCGTTATAGTCGTTCGCCTACGCTGATCATCGACCCGCCAATATTTGGCGAGGTCAGTGGTCCAGCTTTGAATGGCGGGCAACTGGGTACAGCTCCCGGATTGATCAATGTGTTTGGATTGGGCGGGACTTACACGTTCAGTTCCAACGTTGTTTTAGACGCAAACGTTGGCTATACACGCCAGCGACTCGGTGCGGAAGGCTTCGATATAGTTTCAAACTTCGGATTGGAAGTGTTGAGGATCCCCGGCACCAATGGTCCCGATCATCTCCAGGGTGGTGTTCCGGCGTTTCAGATCAACGGCGGGTGGACCAACATCGGCAACGACAACACTGGCAATCCGTTCTTGTTCCGCGATAACCAGTACGTTGCCGCAGCGAATCTCTCGTGGCTCAAGGGAGCTCACTCGTTCCGTTTCGGAGCCGATTATCTCAATCCTCAGCTCAACCACTTCCAACCGCAGGGCGCAGCTTTTCAGACGGTGCGCGGCACGTTTACCTTCAGCGGCACCGCGACTCGCCAGCAAGGAAATGTAGCCAGTAACGCTGAGAGCCAGCTCTTTCATAGTTGGGCGGACTTTCTGCTTGGGATGCCGGCCCAGGCGGGCAAGGTGGACCAACTTCGTAACCCGAACTCGGTTTGGTGGAAGCAATACGCACTTTACGCACGCGACCACTGGCAGATCGGACGCAGGATAACCTTGACCTATGGCCTGCGCTGGGAGCTTTTTGGTGTTCCGAGAAAAGACCACACCGGCATCAACCGTTTCGACCCGGACGCGGGTAAGGTCTTCACGGGTGGTTTGAGCGGAGTGCCATTCGACAGCGGCGCTGAAGCCGGAACCGGTCAGTTCCTGCCGCGCGTTGGAATCGCATTTCGTTGGGACGACAAGACCGTGCTTCGCGGAGGTTACGGCCAATCCGCTGACCCAAGGCCGTTCCAGGATGTTAGGAATGCATTCCCCATCGCTAACATCTGGTCAATGCCGGCAATAACTTTCAACGGCGTGACCAACGCGTTCATTCCTGTTACCACTCTCCGGCAGGGGCTGATTAACTCGAGCACTCCGCCCGATCTCAGCCAGGGCATTCTTTCGCTACCGGCAAACACTGGCACAACAACCTTCCCAAAGGAGGCGCGGCGCAAGGAGATACACTCGTTCAACTTCTTCATCGAGCGTGAGCTGCCGTGGAAGTTTGTGGGCTCAGTCGGTTATGTTGGCACGCGCGCAATCGATCAGATGGGGTTCATTAACATCAATGCAGGCGCGCCGGGCACTGGTACCGCCGGTCGTCCGCTCTTCATCAAGTTCGGCCTACAGGCGGATATAGTCTCGATCCAACCCTACGGGACTACCTATTATGATGGCCTGCAGGCGTTATTCACGCGTCGCTGGGCCAGCTCACTATTCGGGACAGCTTACACGTGGTCCAAGACGATCAACTATGCTGACAATGATCAGGGCCCGAGGATTCCGTTCCTGCCGGAGAAAGAGCGGAATCGCGGACCAGCCGGCTACGACCGGGAGCACAACCTGCAGATGTACGGCGTTTACGACCTGCCGTTTGGAAAGGGCCAACGAATGGCTCGTGAGGGTTGGGCCAGTGCGGTCTTTGGTGGTTTCCAGGTGAGCGGTGTGGTGAGTGTCATGAGCGGACTGCCGTTCTATGTTATTCAAGGCAATGCGCCGAATCTGCTCGCCGGCGGGAGCCAGCAGGTGCCGAATCAACTCAACCCGACAATACTTGTTTCGGAGGGAGTAGGCACCACAGCGCAGCGCGGCGCAAGTGGTGGACCATGGTTCGACAACACCGTGCTTGGAGTAAACTGCACTTCCAATTGTGCGTGGGCGCCAGAGACGGGCGCGCGCTTTGGATCTGTCGGCCGCAACAGCCTGCGTGGCCCCGGTTTCTTCGAGACGGACTTGAGCATCTACCGCACGTTCGCGTTTTCGGAGAGCGTTAAGTTGCAACTCCGGGCGGAAGCGCTCAATGCGACGAACCATGCAAACTTTGCGAATCCACAGTCAGACATTAATAATGCCACCTTCGGTTTTATTACGACGACCTATGGGCCGAACCAGTCGCGCCAGTGGCGTTTCGGAATGCGTCTGAGTTTTTAAAAGAGTCTCGCGTAAAGGCGCCAAGGCGTAAAGAAAGCTCTTTAGCAGCGCGGTAGCGCTTTGCGACTTTGCGCCTTTGCGCGAGAAATGTTTTCTTCCCTACATGCGAGCCACAGTAATAATTCTTTGCAGTTTGCTTTGGACCCAAAGTGTGAAGGCAGACGACGGTTATCGTCTGTGGCTGCGATACGATCAACTTTCGACGCCGTCGGTACAGCAATATCGCAGGGTGATCAAGTCGATTTCAGTCCAGGGAAACACCGGGACCTTCGATGTGATTCGCCGCGAACTGAGTGCTGGTTGCACTGGATTGTTGGGAACGCCGGTTATAGTCGGAGATCGTGATGACGCTTCGGTGGTTGTGGGTGTGCCTGAGACGTCGGTGCTGATTCGCGGACTGCGTTGGGAAACTGAGCTAAAGAATCTTGGACCAGAAGGGTTTCGTATTCGCACCGTTGGAAATGTGATCGTGATCGCTTCGTCCACGGACACGGGAGCGCTCTATGGCGCTTTTCACTTCTTACGTTTACTTCAAACCGACCAACCCATTGACAAATTGCAAATCGATCAAAAACCGCGCTTGAAGCTGCGCATCCTTAACCACTGGGACAATCTCGATCGCAGTATCGAAAGAGGCTACGCCGGAAAGTCGCTTTGGAACTGGGAAGAGCTGCCAAAGCGCGTCGATCCGCGACTCAGCGATTACGCCCGCGCAAATGCTTCGATCGGCGTTAACGGTACGGTGCTAAATAACGTCAACGCCAACGCACGCATCCTGACCGCGGAATATATCGAGAAGGTTGCAGCAATTGCCAACGTCTTCCGGCCGTATGGAATTCGCGTCTATCTTTCGGCGCGGTTTTCGGCGCCAATGGAGTTGAGTAATCTGCCGACTGCCGATCCGCTCGACCCATCTGTGATCGCGTGGTGGAAGCAGAAGGCGGATGAGATCTACAAAGCGATTCCAGACTTCGGCGGTTTTATCGTCAAGGCAAACAGCGAAGGGCAGCCTGGTCCACGAACGTACAATCGCACGCACGCTGACGGCGCAAACATGCTGGCTGCGGCAGTCGCGCCGCACAAAGGTATTGTAATGTGGCGCGCGTTTGTTTACGACATGAAGCCAGGCTACGACCGCGCCGGCGCGGCTTACGAAAACCTGCAACCGTTTGACGGGAAGTTCGCGCCCAACGTGCTGCTGCAAGTGAAGAATGGTCCAATTGACTTTCAACCGCGCGAGCCGTTTCATCCGCTCTTCGGCGCGATGCCGCGCACGCCGTTGATGCCTGAGTTGCAAATCACGCAAGAGTATCTCGGGTTTTCCAATCACTTTGTTTTTCTCGGAACGATGTGGCGCGAGTTTCTCGACGCTGACACGTTTGCGGCGGGTCGTGGTTCGACCGTGACGAAAGTAGTCTCTCGTCAGCGTTTGACCGGGATCGCGGGAGTCGCTAATACAGGGACGGATCGAAATTGGACCGGCCATCATCTGTTACAAGCAAACTGGTATGCATTCGGACGACTGGCATGGAATCCCGATATCTCGTCAACGCAAATCGCGACTGAATGGACGAGGATGACGCTGACGCATGAGGATCGAGCGGTGGCGACGATTGTGCGGCTGATGCTCGAATCACACGAAGCGGTTGTGAACTACATGACGCCGCTCGGGCTGCATCATCTGTTTTGGGGCGGGCATCATTACGGGCCCGCGCCCTGGTGGGACACGGAGAAGCGTGAGGATTGGAACCCGGTCTATTATCACAAGGCGGATGCGTTCGGGATCGGTTTCGATCGAACGAAGACCGGCAGCAACACAGTTAGCCAGTATCATCTGCCGGTAGCGCAGCGATTCGCGGATGTGCGGACGTGTCCGGAAGAGTTTCTGCTTTGGTTTCATCATGTACGATGGGACCACAGGATGAAATCGGGGCGGACGCTTTGGGACGAGCTCGCGTTGCATTATCAAAGTGGGGTCGATTGGGTGCGAGCGACGCGCGCAGAATGGGCGTCGTTGTCAGGGATGATCGATGAGGAGCGGCACAAAGCTGTAAGTAAAAAGCTGGCCATACAGGAGCGTGATGCGGTTTGGTGGCGTGACGCGTGTTTGCTTTACTTTCAGACTTTTTCAAAACGTCCGTTGCCGGTGGGTGTAGAAAAACCCGCGAAGACATTGGATGAATATAAGGCGAAGGCTCTCGAATGGTAGCCACAGATTTACGCGGATGAAAATCACGGATATTAGAGCCACGACTGTTACTGTTCCAATCGAGGCACCGCTGCGTCATGCGAATGGCTGTCATTGGGGACGCTTCGTGCGCACGATTGTGGAGGTGGAGACAGACGAGGGTCTGATCGGTTTGGGTGAGATGGGTGGTGGCGGCGAGTCGGCGGAAGCAGCGTTTCGCGCGCTCAAGTCATATCTCGTCGGACACGATCCCGCGCGTCTTGAAGAGCTGAGATTTCTCATCTCGAATCCGACAGCGTCGCTTTACAACAATCGCACGCAGATGTTGGCGGCGCTCGAGTTTGCGTGTCTCGATATCCTCGGGCAGAAGTGGGGAGTGCCCGTTTCTGAGATCCTGGGCGGGCGATTGCGCGAGCGCGTGCCGTTTGCTTCGTACTTGTTTTTCCGTTATGCGAACCCGCAGGACGGCAAAGGTGAGGTCAGGACGATCGAGCAGCTAGTCGAGTCGGCGCAATCGCTGAAAGAGAGTTATGGTTTCACTTCGCACAAGCTGAAAGGTGGAGTGTTTCCGCCGGAGTACGAGCTCGAATGCTATCGCGCGTTAACCGAAGCTCTCGATGGCGATCATTTCCGATTTGATCCGAATGGCGTGTGGTCCACCGAAACCGCGATCTGGTTTGGGCACGAGATCAGAAATATTCGGAATGATTATCTTGAAGATCCGGTGTTTGGCTTGAACGGCATGCGCCGCGTTCGCGAGAAAGTCCGCATGCCGCTCGCGACGAACACCGTCGTGGTAAATTTTGAACAGCTTGCAGCCAATGTTCTGAATACGGCGGTTGACGTCGTGCTGCTCGATACGACGTTTTGGGGCGGCATTCGCGCTTGCGTTAAAGCGGCAGCCGTGTGCGAAACGTTTCAACTCGGCGTCGCGGTGCATTCGTCCGGCGAGCTCGGGATTCAGCTCGCGACCATGTTGCACCTCGGCGCAGTGCTTCCGAATCTGACGTTCGCGGCGGACGCGCATTACCATCATTTGACTGACGACATTATCGAAGGCGGCAAGTTGAAATACGAACAGGGCGCGATTGCGGTACCATCCGGGCCCGGTCTCGGAGTTAAGCTCGATCACGACAAAGTCGGCGCTTATCGTGATCTGTATCGTCGTCTCGGTTCGTATGCTTACGATCGCGATCCGCTGCGGCCTGGCTGGACTCCGACAATACCCAACGATCGCTGGGCCGATCCGATGGATGCGAGAGTGCCGAAGATTCCGTATTAAAACTTATGGTCACGTCTACCGAAAATCACGTCACATCAACTGAACTACTGCGCGATGCAGAAGAACTTCGCGCGCAGGTTCAACTAATCGTCAACTCAACTTACGTGACCGATGTTCACACGCACATCTTTCCGCCTGTGTTCAAGGACCTGTGTTTGTTCGGCATCGATGAGCTGCTGACTTATCACTACCTGGTTGCCGAGATGTTTCGCACCGCGAGGATGTCTTACGAACGTTTTTGGCGAATGAGCAAGACTGAGCAGGCGGATCTCGTCTGGCAAACGTTGTTCGTTGAGAACTCGCCCGTGTCTGAAGCTGCGCGCGGCGTGATCTCGGTGCTGGACGCGTTTGGACTCGATACACGCGCCGCCGATTTGAAAGAGGCGCGTGAGTTCTTCAACTCCAGAACGCTGCGCGAGCACATCGAGCATGTTTTTGACCTCGCGCTGGTAAGTGATGTCGTGATGACGAACGATCCGCTGGATGACGCGGAAGCTCAAATGTGGACAGATGGGATTAATTTAGACCGGCGCTTTAGATCGTCGTTGCGGTTGGATCGTCTATTGAACGGTGGCGGAGAGGTGCTTTCGACGCGACGTTTCCTCGACGAGTGGATTCAGCGAACGGATCCGGTTTACCTCGCGGCTTCATTACCCGCTGAGTTTCAGTTTCCGAGTGATGACACACGCGACCGTCTGCTTCGCGAAGTGGTGTTGCCCGCCGCCAGGGATCACGGTCTTCCGCTGACGCTGATGATCGGCGTGCGACGTCAGGTAAACCCAAAGCTTCGAGAGGCGGGTGATGGCGTGGGCCGCGCGGATGTGAAAGCGATCGAAAGGCTGTGTGCGGAGTTTCACGACGTAAAATTCTTAGCGACGTTTCTTTCGCGCGAGAACCAGCACGAATTGTGTGTAGCGGCGCGAAAGTTCAACAACCTGATGCCGTTTGGTTGTTGGTGGTTTCTGAATAATCCGTCGATCGTATCGGAGATCACGCGCGAGCGTTTCGAGCTGCTCGGCCCGAGCTTCATCCCACAACACTCGGACGCGCGCGTGCTCGAACAACTGATCTACAAATGGCGACACGCGCGCAAAGAGATCGCCGGCGCCCTGTACGATTCGTACGCGCGACTGCTAGACAGCGGCCGCGCCGT
>Ga0207670_10001368_pt1 | contig 12830 bp, 10 predicted proteins | sample KBSS23HmetaG_FD_184339 | JGI IMG/M metagenome (GOLD analysis project Ga0207670, IMG submission 184339) | Switchgrass rhizosphere microbial communities from Kellogg Biological Station, Michigan, USA - KBS S2-3H metaG (SPAdes) (version 2) | ecosystem: Host-associated > Plants > Roots >... | reverse complement strand
CCCATTGACCGTCACACGGCCGGCAGCAATCCACTCCTCTGCTTTACGCCGCGACGCCAGTCCCGTTCCCGCAATAACTTTCTGCAATCGAACTTCCATACTGCTCCCTTCAAGCACGCTCGTCACTTCTTCGGGGATGGGGACTGATTGATCTTCCACTGCGCGCGTCCAACGAGGGCCTTCGGAGGCCGCGCGTTGCGCGAGCACAGAAGATCATCAGGCTCCATCCCCTGCCCCCTATTCCCACTCGATGGTGGCCGGCGGCTTCGAGCTGATATCGTATACCACCCGGTTGACACCCTTCACTTCATTGATAATCCGGTTTGAGATCTTGCCCAGTACGTCATTCGGAATTTTGGCCCAATCGGCCGTCATCCCATCCAGGCTTGTTACGGCACGCAGCGCAACCACATGTTCGTAGGTCCGTTGATCACCCATGACGCCGACGGTCCTGATCGGCAACAGCACAGCGAGCGATTGCCAGATCTCCCGGTACAGGCCGGCGGCGCGAATCTCCTGATCGAGAATGCTCTCAGCCGCTCGCAGAATCGCCAATCGCTCCCTGGTGACAGCGCCCAATACTCGAATGGCCAATCCAGGCCCTGGAAAAGGCTGCCGCCAGACTATTTCATCCGGCAGACCCAATTCTTTCCCCAAGACCCGCACTTCATCCTTGAACAGTTCCCTCAAGGGCTCGATCAATCTCAGTTTCATCCGCGCCGGCAACCCTCCGACATTGTGGTGGGTTTTAATGGTCGCCGACGGCCCCTTGAAGCTGACGCTCTCAATCACATCGGGATAGAGGGTGCCTTGGACCAAAAATTTCGCGCCGCCGGATTTCTTCTTCGCCTCAGCCTCGAATTGTTCGATGAACTGCTTCCCGATAATCTTCCGTTTCCGCTCCGGGTCGATCACCCCCTTGAGCTTGGCCAGAAATGAATCAGACGCATCGAGAAGCCGCAAATTCAAATGGAGTTGGTTGGCAAAGGTCTGTTTGACCTGTTCTTTCTCTCCGCTCCGAAGCAGCCCATTGTCCACGAAGATACAGGTCAGCTGGTCGCCAATGGCACGATGGGTCAAGGCCGCCGCCACCGATGAATCCACACCACCGCTCAAGGCACAGATTACTCGCTCCTTGCCAACCTGGTCGCGAATCTGTTGCACCGCGCTGTCGACGTAAGACTGCATCGTCCAGGTCGGCTTGCACCCACAAATGTCATATACGAAGTTACAAAGTAGCGTCGTCCCTTCCGGTGTATGGACCACTTCCGGATGAAACTGCAGGCAATAGATTCGGCGCTTGTGATCGTCGCGCTTCATCGCGGCAATCGGCGAATTAGCCGTATGTGCGATCGAACGGAAACCCGGCGGCATCCGTTCGATGCGATCCCCGTGCGACATCCAGACAACCGTCGATCCGTCTTTGCCGATGTCCCTGAAGAGGTTGCTCTTGTCGTCGATCATGAGATCGGCCCGGCCGTATTCCCGGTGCTTGGATTTCGCGACCTCTCCACCGGACAGATGCGTCACCAGCTGCATGCCATAGCAGATGCCGAGAATGGGAATCTGTTGATCGAAGAGTTCCTTGGGAATGGTCGGCGCCTTCTTCTCATACACACTTGAGGGGCCGCCAGACAGCACAATGCCTTGCGGGCGATAGGCAAGGATCGTCGCCAACGGAACGGTGCAGGGCAGAATCTGCGAGTAGACGTGCGCTTCGCGAATACGGCGGGCAATCAGTTGCGTGTATTGGGACCCGAAGTCGAGAACGAGGATTCTATCGTGCCAAAGTTCCATCCGAATCCGTTAGGCGTAAGGGGTGAGGGGTAAGGGCTGAAGTCGCCGGATTACGAATCTAATTGATACTCGCCTAACGTCTCACGCTTGACGCATTACGGCAGCGGCTATTCCCAGTCCATCCGATAATTCGGGGCTTCCTTGGTAATGATCACATCATGTACATGACTTTCGCGGAGGCCTGCGACCGTTTGCCGAATAAATGTGGCCTTCTGCTGTAAATCCGAGATCGTCCTGCATCCGCAGTAGCCCATGCCGGACTTGACTCCGCCGACCAATTGGTAAATGACGGCTGCAAGTTTCCCCTTGTAGGGCACGCGACCTTCGATGCCTTCCGGGACCAGCTTCTGCGCCGGACGCCCGCCTTGCCCGTACCGATCTCCACCGCCTCGTTCCATCGCGCCGATCGAGCCCATGCCCCGATACACCTTATAGGTCCTGGCTTGGTACAGTTCAGTTTCCCCCGGCGATTCTTCTGTCCCCGCCAAGAGGCCGCCGAGCATCACTGATGAGGCACCGGCTGCCAAGGCTTTCGTGATGTCGCCGGAATGTTTGATTCCGCCGTCTGCAATAACCGGCACCCCACTGCCTGCAAGGACTTTTGCGCAATCGGCAATCGCCGTTAGCTGCGGCATCCCAGCCCCGGACACAATACGGGTCGTACAAATCGAGCCGGGCCCCACTCCCACCTTCACGGCATCGACGCCGGCCCGAAGCAGGTCTTTCGCCGCCTCAGCGGTGGCAATATTCCCGGCGATCACGTCGAGCTCCGGATGACGTTTCTTGATCATCTTGACCGTCTCCAGCACGGCTTGCGAATGCCCGTGGGCTGTATCGACCACAATTACATCCACTCCGGCCTTCTTGAGCAATGCCACACGATCTTCTGTCTCCGCCCCCACACCGACAGCCGCGCCGACGCAAAGCCGGCCATGTCCGTCCTTGCAGGCATTGGGATACATGATGCGCTTTTCGATGTCCTTGATGGTAATAAGCCCCATCAGTTCGAAGTGCTTGTTGACCACGGGAAGCTTCTCGATCCGATGCTCGTGCAGCACTTCGCGAGCCTTTTCCAGGCTCGTCCCTTCGGGCGCCGTGACCAGCTTGTCGCGCTTCATGATCTGCGAGACCTTCAAATCCATCCTGGTTTCGAACCGCAGATCGCGATTGGTAAGAATGCCGACCAGCTTCTTGTCTTTCGTGACGGGAATCCCGGAGATCCGGTATTTCGCCATCAGCGCATGGGCATCGCGAATCGTTTGATCGGGCGCAATCGTGATCGGGTCGAGAATCATCCCGCTCTCGGATTTTTTGACGCGGTCCACTTCGGTCGATTGACTCTCCGGCGACAACACCCGGTGGATGATGCCGATGCCCCCTTCACGAGCCATAGCAATAGCCAAACGAGACTCGGTCACCGTATCCATCGCCGAGCTGATGATGGGGATGTTGATCTTGCTGTGGCGAGTCAGCCTTGTGCGCAGATCAGTTTCGGTCGGCAGGATTTGTGACTTGGCCGGAACCAAAACCACGTCGTCGTAGGTCAATCCTAATCTCGGTTCTTTGTCTAACATATCTTTCCTTCACTTCCAGAATGCGGTCACTGAACTCTCTTATGACGTCTTCGATGTGCCCTCCGGTTGCTCGATTTCTGCCACGGTCTCGGCCTCTTCCTGAAGCCGTTCGCTTCCTTCGTCGGCCGGCATGAACTGTTCAACTCTGGTGTTCCCGCTGTCAACGGCAAACACACTGCCTCTCGCATCCACCGCAATGCCATAGGGGAAGTTGAACTGCCCCTTTGCGTTTCCAAACCCACCCCACTGGGTGATGAAATTGCCTTCTTTGTCGAATTTCTCAATGCGGTGATTGCCTGTATCCGTGACATACACATCGCCGGCCCCATCAACCGCAATACCCCATGGAGACCTCAACTGACCTGCCTCCTGCGCAAGAGGGCTGCTGGCGTGGCCCGCTTCGGCACTGCCACCCCATTTGGCCAGCAACTGAGGAAGCACATTGGTGCTGGTGTCGAACTTCTGAATCCGGTGATTCCCCATGTCGACGACATACACAAATCCATCTGTCTGGTCCACAGCCACGCCACGCGGGAAGTAGAACTGGCCATCTCCACTCCCGAAGCCACCCCAAGACATGATGAACTCCCCGTTCATATCGAATTTCTGCACGCGGAAGTTTGCACTGTCGACGACATATAGATACCCACGCACCCGATCGACCGCGATACCCCAGGGTGAGTTGAACTGTCCTTCGCCATTCCCGCGCGACCCGAACTTCATGAGATAGCCCCCGAGCTTTCCGTCGAATTTCTGGACGCGGTGGTTGTTCGTATCAACGACCCAGACGTCGCCTTTGCCGTCGCACGCAATTCCGGTGGGGTTATGGAAATTCGCATTGGCCGAACCGAAATTTCCCCAGAGAATAATAAAATTTCCCGCATTGTCGAACTTTTGTACCCGGTTGTTGCCGTTATCGACCACGAACAGCGATCCCTGTTGATCGATGCTCAGCCCATAGATTGGAGCCATGAACTCGCCGCCATGCAACAACGAAGCTCCCCGTCCCGTGGAACCCCATCGCGCTACACAGAGATAGCCGGATGTGTTGATCAAAATAGTAGCCGCTGCAGGGGTAGAGACGTTTCCACCCACATCCTTAAACCACACGTAGATCGACTTCTGCCCGTCTCCGGGGGAGAGAATGAAGGGAACCGTTGCGCCGAATTTGGTAGTTGGCGTGACATCGACCCATCCCGGTGTCCCCGCCACCGGAGTCATGGGGGCCTCGGAAATAAAGTAGGCCCCTACTCCTGTATCGACGTCGTTCGCTGAAATCGTCACGATCACTTCCGGCGTATTTGCCATAAATGCGCCATGGTTGATCACGGCATAGGGGTTCTGCGGCGCCGTAATATCGATGAGTACCGGTGTGGCCGTCACTTCACTCGACAGCTCGCTTTCTGCGCCGGTTTCGAACACCGCGGTCACTGCATAGTAGTAGGGGGTATCGTTCGAGAGACCGGTGTGCACATAGGGATTCGGCGCGCCTTCAATCTTCGTCGCTGACTGGATTGTGAGATTCGCAACGGTATTGAAATAGAGGTTATAGGACTGGGCGCCGGGAACCTCCATCCAACTGATGAAGGTTTCGGTATCGCCGGCTTTGACCGCCACGCTGCCGGGAGGCGGAGTCTCACTCGGCGCCTGATTGGCCGCAGTCTCTTCTTTGCCGCGATTGAGTTCTTCATCCGTCGGCACATACTTTAAAATTCGGCTATTGCCGCTGTCGACCACATACACGGCGCCTTCTTTGTCGATCGCAATGCCATAGGGATAATTCAGCTGCCCCTCGGTCTTTCCACGGTTCCCCCAGGCACAGAGGAATGTCCCATTGCCATCGAATTTTTGAATGCGATGGTTTCCCGTATCAACGACATAGACGTTGCCGAGCGCATCGCAGGCAAGTCCCCAGGGAGACTTGAATTGGCCCGGACTGGAGCCTTCCCGGCCCCACTTCGCCAGAAAACTTCCGCGGGCATCGAATTTCTGAATACGGTTATTGCTTTCATCAGCCACGAATATATTGCCGACAAAATCGACCGCTACACCACGGGGGAAGAAGAAGGCGCCATCGAAGCTCCCGTCTCGGCCCCACTTGAGTAACGCTGTTCCATCCGAGGTGAATTTCTGGATACGTGCGTTGCTCGTGTCTGACACATACAGATTGCCTTCCGTATCCGTAGCCAGCCCCCAAGGCACATCGAATTTGCCCAGATCAGCCCCGCGCCAGGCAAACCCAAACTTGCCCCAGGCCTGCATCGGGTTACCATTGAGATCGAATTTCTGAATGCGGTTATTACCGCTGTCTGCCACATACAATACATCTCTCGGTCCGACCGCCAATCCGCGAGGATAGTAGAAGCTGCCTTCCTGTGAAGAAGGATCTCCGCCCCATCGCGCGAGAAACTTCCCTGACTTGTCGAACTTCTGAATCGAATGGTTATCGGTATCGGCGACGTAAATATTGTTATCCTTGTCAAGCGTGATTCCCGTGGGCGAGCTGAATTCACCGTCGTCCACACCCCCTCGACCGATGCTCAGAGCCAACAGATAGGGCGAGGGAATCGCCATAACCTCCTGAGACTCGAGACTCTCCCCCTTCTGCGTCACCACCGTGACGGCATAGTGGTAACAGGTCCCGTTGGCCAGATCGTCATGGACGAACGGGCTCTGAACACCTTCCAAACAGGTGCCTTTTTCTTTGGTCACTCCTATGACGGATTTAAAGTCGTCGTCAGAGGCTATTGGACGTGTGAGCTCGGAGGGCTTGATCATCACGCCCTTGGTCGTTTGGAAGTAGAGGTTGTAATACATGGCATCGGGAACGGGATCCCAGGTGATGGTGATCCAACCGTTCCCCGATTTCGCGATCACATTAGCCGGCGGTGGCGGAAGTTCTTCCTCTGCCGCTATTGAATCGCCGGCGCCCCATTCCCCCTGGATTCCGTCAATGGTGAGGTGCAATCGATCGACTCGAAACATCTCGTCGAACAGCCATGCCTTGATCATATGGTGGTGCCTTGTGTGACTGGACCGGGCGATACTGAAGAACTTCGCCTGTTTCAACAACTTAGATTGAGAAAGGAAAGTCTAGCAAAGGGGCTTGAGAGGAGTCAACGGGGGAGCGGGGATGGAGCCTGATGATCTTCTATGCTCGCGGGCCGCGCACGATAAGAATGTGCTCATCCGATGCGCGCAGTGGAAGATCAGTCAATCCCATCCCCTGAAGAGAACGCAGGCGCTGCGTAGAAGGATTATCCGTAGCCTAGTTTAACGGGCTCATCTAGACCATCATGGGTCCCGCCCCCAAAAGAGGGAAAGCGAGCGAGCATAATCATCCGATAGAATAGAGCCTTACATAATGGCGTTTAGAATGTGTCTTGCCTCTGTTCGAGCACGAGCTGGACGATAGTGCGAGCGCGGATGCCGCCAGAAAAATGGCAAGGTGCGGTGTTGCTGGAGGTGGAGACTCCATCAGGACAGGAGGATTTATCATGCAGAACTATACGATTACTGAATACATGAGTGATCAACAAACTCGCGGCAGATCTTACTCGAAGTACCAGCGAATGCTCCTGTATGTGTCGTTGGTCTTATTTGCGACAGGATTGGTCACGCTGTACTTCGGTTTCATCGTCTTCACAGTCCTTGCGCTGGGCATTGGGGTTATTTTTCATCAAGGTTCCTCTCAATATATGCAGCTGAAAGATCAGATGACGGAACATCACTATTTGGCAATGCTTATTGCCACACAGCAGTCCGAGTTGGTTGCCCTTCGTTCGGAGGTTCAAAGGGGGATCCACGAGAAGGATCACCCATGATCGCACTCTGGTGCGAAATGTTAGGGGGATGAGCAGCAAGCAGTCGGCCACCAACCCATACGCCACAGACGCACTTCAGCTCTACGATCAGGAAGGCCACTACCGCGGCAGCTGAGTATCCTGATCAGGCCTGTTCGACCGGCTCTTGGAGCATGGCTTCGCTGCTCTCGGCATCGAAGGCCAGTTCTACCGTACCCTCTGCCAAATCATTAGACTCTTCCTCAATTGGCAAGAGGGCCTGCTCAGACTCGCCGAGTTCTTTGAATTCACGTAGCGGTGGGAGCTGACTCAAATCCTGCAATCCGAAATGTTCAAGGAAAAACTTCGTGGTTCCGTACATGATCGGCCGACCTGGAACCTCCTTGCGGCCGACGATCCGAACCAGTTTCCGTTCAAGCAACGTTCTCAGGACACCAGACGTCTCGACCCCACGAATCTCTTCGATTTCAGACCGCACGAGCGGCTGCTTGTAGGCAATAATAGCGAGGGATTCGAGCGCGGAACGAGACAGCTTTTGTGCCGCCTTGGCTTTATCCATCCGTTTCAGCCACGGTCCATACTCCTGCTTCGTCACCAGCCGATACCCGCCTGCAACCTGTACCAGCTGAATGCCTCGCCCATCCTGTTCTAAATCGTGCGCGAGCATCGACAGCGCCTGAACCACTTCAGCTTTTGTGATCTTTCCCAAGATAGACGTCAGCCGAGCGACCGGCACCGGTTCAGATGACACGAACAAGACCGCTTCGAGAATGGCCTTGAGTTCCCGTTGATCGATGACCTCTGCTTGGCTGTCCACTACCTCGGCACCGGCATCCTTAGACGCATCCTCCAACACCCCGTCACCCCCAACAGCAGACGGTGATCCTACCGAGGTGCTGTCTATTTCTTGCTCCATAGTTGAGCTCATGCTCCCCTCCATTCAGCATCATCCCATTCTGCCGGGTCCGGTACGAGTGAGAACGCGCGCGACACGAGAATTGGCCCAAAATGTTCTGCCTGGAATACTCGAGCTGTTCGAAGCCTCATCAGTTCGAGCAAGGCCAAGAATGTGACAATGATGACAAGACGATGGCAGGAGCGTTCGAAGAGCTCGACAAAACTGACCGACTCCCGCCCTTCCAACATTTCCAATATCGCGTTCATCCGCTCCCGAACCGTCAAATTATCCGGCACAATCTCCAGGAGCTTCTTCCCGGGATTGCGATCGAGGACTCCCTGCAGCGCATCCACTAAATCGAACAGACCGACTTCCTCCAGCAGTGTCTCATCAGATTCCAATTGGGACGCCTGGCCCGGCTCACGGCTGTAGATCTCACGCCAGAGCCGCTCGTGCTCATCCAACTGGCGGGCTGCCTCTTTGAACTTCTTGTATTCAAGCAGTCGCCGCACTAACTCTTCACGTGGATCAGGTCCATCCTCTTCATCGGCAACCGTCTCATCGACAGGCAGCAGCATCTTCGACTTGATCTGTAGCAAGGTGGCCGCCATCACAAGAAACTCTCCCGCTACAGTCAGATTCAGCTCCTCCATCGCTTCAATATAGGTGAGGTATTGCTGCGCGATCAGATGGATGGGAATATCATATATATTGATCTCGCTCTTCTTAATGAGATGGAGCAAGAGATCAAGCGGCCCTTCAAAGTTTTCGATGCGAACCTGATAGGGCAGTTCTATTTGTTCCGCAGCGTCTGAGTGGTGATCCACAGATGAGCTTATACCAGACTTGGTAAGGCGGAGCAAGCATGCATCTATTAGTAGTGGTGACCAGGGATTAGCGGCCCTTATCGTGACCTTATCAAATAGACACCCAATAGGGCGATGAAGGCCAGAAGCGTGAAGCCAATCGCATAGGGGATCACCTGATTTTCGTCCCCTTGCGCCGCCTGTACGGTTGCTGGTTTGGCTGCTCCTGTAAACTGTGGTTTCTGGTTAAAATGGGCTTTCGAAAAGTCGTCCCGTCCCTTGAATGATGCATCAGAAAAATCCGCCGTCGATTGGAATCTGGCCCCGGGAAAGTAAACATCTCCGTCGAAAAGGGTAAAGGTAAAAAACGCTTCGTGCTCGAAGGTCACGTCAGAGAAATCCGCCCGCCCTTGAAACCGGCTTCCGGAAAACCCGGTTCCCAGGGTGAAATAGCTGTGTGACAGATCGGCATCCTTCTCGAAAGTCACCTCCAAAAATTCTGCCAACCCGTTGAACTTCGATTGCCGGAAGGTGGCCGGCCCTTGAAAGACCGATCGATGAAATCTCGTATGCGGACCGAACATCGTGTTCTCGGCATACAAGCCGCGAAGAAACCGCCCTTGCACAAAATAGGACTCCCGCAAGAACTGTGCGCCTGACAAAGTCACTGGCTGAAGGAATACGGATCGTGAGAGATCTACCACCTGCTCAAACCTGGTCCCGTTAAACGACACAGGCCCCTGTACAACCAACAACCCCTGTCTCGATCCGTACTTGATCGTCCCACGTACCACCGAATTGATGATCTTCACGGGGCCGTGAATCATGCGTACCTCAAGACCCTGCAAATCCTTCATCCCCGCAAGCTCAGGCGGCAGCCTGTCGACAGCCAGCATGTCCAAAGACAAATCGCCGCGAATGACTACTCCTGCTAAATCAATCCCCTTCCCTTCCCTGAACGCCTGCAGGAGCTGTGTGGCATCCACCGCTCGCGCCTCTCGCTCTCGTTCCGTGCAATCGACGCTCAGATGCCGCACTAACCCCACCTCCGACCCCGGATCGGATGGTTCCACCTGACAGTTCGATCCGCCGGCACCGGATGGCAGCCAGAGAATAAGCCCTCCAATCATGATCCATACACAGACTCTCTTCATGATGCAGGCCCTTATACGGAATACCCTGGCCTAACGCAAGGCAAGGACCGCCAAATCACTGTACTGTTCATCCTGATTTGCTACACTTTCCGAGCGAACAGTTTATTGGTTTGGTTCATGTGATTTCTGTGGTTTATCTGGAGCCTGACTCATGCCACGCCACTTTGCCCCAATCTGCATATTGATTGTGGCTCTCTTTTGTGGAATTCCAACCTCGGTTTCAGCGGACAACGTCATCGAACTCCCGGTCCTGGCAGCCCTTCGCCAAAACAATCTCGGTGTATTTGAAATCCTTATGATCTGGTGGGACAAGAAAGCGGAACCGAATCCCGTTCAATTGCAATGGCTCTTGGGCGGCGTACGACTGGGAAATACTCATTTAGGAGCCATGGCCCAAGCCTTTGCCTATGCCGTCGAACGGACCCCCTCAATCCAGCACAGCGGGACCGTCTCAGTACAAGGGGTCGCCTATCAGCCTATAGGCAGCGACGGGCCAAGCGCCGGCGCGGCCATGGCCGTGGGCTTCATTGCCATGTTCAAAGGAGATCACTTTCAGCGAGGCATTGCCCTGACTGGAACCTTTGAACCGGGCGGACAGATCGGCCTCGTCGGTGGCATCCCGGATAAGATTCGCGCCGCCGCGCGAGAAGGGTATCGCACCGTACTAGTTCCACGTGGACAGGTTTACGACCCGCGATGGAACTTGAACGAACTGGGTTTTCAACTCAATGTGACGGTGAAGGAGGTCGATACAATTGACGAGGCGTACTTGCTCATGACAGGCCAACGAATCTAGTACGCGATGCTGAAAAATCCCGCCAGCTTTGTTCTCGGCTTATCGAAATCCTCAACGTACCCTAGAGGGTACGCCTCCGGTTTCGACTCGCCTGCGGCCTCGCTGAACGGGCTTTTTGAGCATCCCGTTACATTGTCTCTCCCGTAACTTCCCCAATGATTGCGTCATATTCGGATTGCGTCAACCGATGCATGCCCAGTCTCAACCGTCGGGCGAGTTCGGCCTGATCGACTATTTGGAGCACATTGAGCAACAATGCCTGACTGGTAGCAGACGAGTAGGCTATGCGACGGATCCCTTTGACTCGCACGAATCCAAATCTGGCCTCCGTTCTGAGATCGTCTCTGAGGAATGCATCCAGCGAGGGAAAATCCAGCGCAGGCGGCACCAGCTGAAACTCGGCATAGATTCCGACCTTCAGCACATACACAAGACCTCGGGATTCAGCATCAAGATATGTCTGAAGATTTGTCCGTATTAGCTCAGTGCAGAGTCCCCAGAGGCCATGCCCGAGTTGCAGCTCGGCGCTTTCTTCCGAGGTACGTTCGCGCAAGGCCCCGGCGACAAACAAAAAATGACTCATTGGAATTCATCACCAGAGAACACATCAGGAGGGTGGCTTACAGAGAAGCACCTTTCGACCGAAACAGCCTACGACCGAAAGACTCGACCAGGCTGAAATAGCGAAGGCGTCCCCTGCAAGCGTCAGTGGGTGTGATAGTCGTCTGCGTCGTCTAGCAGTCCTTCGGGTTTTTCTGGGAACCCCTCGTCTTCATCGTCCCCGTCCAGCGTCAATTCTTCTTCCACATCTTCATCCGCATCCACAGCAATATCCACATCTTCGTCGCCCAGTTCCTCGTCGAGATCGGCATCTTTCAACATTGACGAACCCATCAACTGCTGCGCCACGGACCTCTTCGATTCCTCTTCCACGATGGGCTTCGAGGGTTTCTTGTCTGAGGCTGACACGACCGGTTTCTTCTGGGCTGCCTTAGACACAGCTGCCACGCGTTTCTTTGCAGTCTTCTTGGGGGCAGATTTCTTGATCCTCGGTTTCTTTGCGATCTTCTTGGCCGATTTCTTGGCAGCCGGTTTCTTGCCAGCCTTCTTCACTTTGGACTTTGATTTGGCCTTCGCCTTCGCTGCCTTTTTCTTTGCCGGTCGCTTTTTGTTCTTGGCCATCGAATTTCTCCTCTCTCATCTGTTAGATGTCAGACACATCCTCCATCTAGCATGAACCTAAAGCTTTTGCAACTTACACTTCTGCTCTATCCAGTGACTTCCGGCAGGTGGGAGAATCCTATAAATGGGCGGCGCCGTCAAGGGCCCAACCAAGCCCGCTTCACGTCCCTCGAGGCCTTGCGAGAATCTGACCACCCGTGTAGGCTCGGCGCTCCAACAGGTCACGTCCGATCATGAAACCAGCTATCGCCACTCACGTGCCACTCAGCCTTACCGGGGATACGCTCAACCGCCTGGCCTGGCATATTCCAGATCTCGTCGCGTACCAGCACAGCGCAGACGAATGGTGGTTTGCACCCCTCGATGACAACCTCCCGATCATCCGACTGAATCGCCATGGTCTGACAATGTTACAGGCGATGAATGGCCATACAACAGTAGGTATGCTGGTGGAACAATTTGGGCAGCTGGTATGCGGACCAGATGGGCAGCCGGGACGATGGCATTTGGAACATTGGGCCCTGCCTACTTATTCCTTATGCTACTATGGCACAGAACCCCCTGGCGGCCACCGCCACAAGGCCAAATGGGATCTGCTCCTTCAACAAATCAGAGAGGGCTGGTCGGGGCAGGAAGGGTTTGAGGGAGAGGAGCATCTTGAAGACTTTCATCACCATGCACTGACCGACAGTGGTACAGACGACGACCACTTCGATCTGATCGAAACCACTGTTTCCCACCTCTTTCGAGAGCCGAATGACGCACTCAACGGCTTGACCTACGGCCGGCTACTCATACGTCAATTGCGCAAGCTCGGCTG